>Ga0302046_10002594_pt1 | contig 16780 bp, 14 predicted proteins | sample RVTome_11_FD_200261 | JGI IMG/M metagenome (GOLD analysis project Ga0302046, IMG submission 200261) | Soil microbial communities from uranium-contaminated site in the Upper Colorado River Basin, Wyoming, United States - RVT147D111 (version 2) ...
CACGTACAGGTGGCGGACATGGTCATCGAGAAGTCCAAGCGGCTGGTGGAGCACGGACGGGATGTCGTCATCCTGCTCGACTCCATCACCCGTCTCGCCCGGGCTCACAACGTCGTGGTGCCCCATTCGGGCAAGATCCTGTCCGGCGGCGTGGATGCCAACGCCTTGCAGAAGCCCAAGCGCTTCTTTGGCGCTGCCCGTAACATCGACAAGGGCGGCAGCCTCAGCATCATCGCCACTGCGTTGATCGACACCGGCAGCCGGATGGACGAGGTCATTTTCGAGGAGTTCAAGGGTACCGGCAACTCGGAGCTGGTGCTCGACCGCCGTCTGGCCGACCGCCGGATTTACCCGGCTATCGATATCCAGCGGACCTCGACCCGTAAGGAAGAGCTCCTCATGGACAAGGACGAGCTCAACCGCGTTTACCTGCTACGCAACTTCCTGGCCGACATGCCCCCGGTCGAAGCCCTCGAGTTTCTGCTCGAGCGCATGAAGCGCACGAAGAACAACAAGGAGTTCTTCGCTACGATGGCCCAATAGGGACAGCCAGCCAGTCATCGCGAGCGGGCCGTCAAGCCCGCGTGGCGATCCGGCGGCTCCCATGCACCAGCCGCTGGATTGCTTCGGGCGCGGGCGCCCTCGCAATGACTTCAGGCTTATCTTCGCTCCATGGTCCTTCCGAATACCGGCCGCCTGCTCGCCGTGGATTGGGGCGAAGTGAGAATCGGCCTCGCGCTCAGCGACGAATCCCAGACCCTCGCCACACCCCTCGAAACCCTGCAGCGCCGAGCCGGGAAGCGGTTTCCGATGCCGCGTTTTCTCGAGCTTAGCGCGTTGCACCACCCCGTGGGCCTGGTCGTCGGTCTCCCGCTGTCGCTCGAAGGCGAAGAGGGTGAAAGCGCCGCCGCCGCACGCCGGCTGGCCGGTGCGCTGAGCCGACGCTCGGGTTTGCCCGTGGAGCTGTGGGATGAGCGGATGAGCACGGCCCGCACGCTTGGCGCCATCCGGGAACAGGGGGGCTCCACCCGTGGCCGCAAAGCCGATGTGGACGCGCTCGCCGCGGCTGTACTGCTGCAGCATTTCCTGGATGCCCGGAGGAACAGAGCGGCAGGGGCGGAAGAGGTGGAAAGAGCGGAAGAGAAGCGGGCGGGGAGACCTGAGCGGTGAACGGCATCAGACCACTCCGGGTTCGAAAGCGCGTTTTTCGTTCCGCCTTTTCCGCCCTTACCGCCCTATCCGCCCTATCCGCCTGCGGCACTTCGCAGAGGGACGCCCGCGTCAACCTTCCTCCCGGCGCATCGTTCGGTGCGGTGACTGACAGCCTGAAGTCTCACGGCGTCATTCAGAGCCCGTTCTGGTTCAAGCTGCTGGCGCGAGTGCGCGGCGTCGAGCGCTCGGTGCACGCCGGTATGTACGAGTTTCCCGCCGGCAGCTCGCCGTGGAAAGTCCTCACGATGCTGGCCCGTGGCCAAAAGGCGGCTCTCCGATTCACCGTGCCGGAGGGCCTCACCATTCTGGAGGTTGCACCGCTGGCATCCGCGCGGCTCGGAATCCCCCGGGATTCGTTCCTCACGGCCGCGCGGGACAGCCAGGCGGCCGCCGAGCTTCTCGGGATGCGGGTGCCATCGTTCGAGGGATTTCTGCGCCCCGAGACCTACATTGTGCCGGCGGAGGTCACCGCCCGGGAGCTGGTGCGGGTGATGGCGGCCGGCTTCAAGGCCGAGTGGCAGCCGGCGTGGGATGCGCGGCTCGACTCGCTCAAGATGAACCGGTTGGAGCTGGTGACGCTGGCGTCGATTGTCGAAGGCGAGGCCCGGGTGGACGACGAGCGGGAGATCATCGCTGGGGTTTACCACAACCGGCTCCGCATCGGCATGCCGCTTCAGGCCGATCCCACCGTGCAGTACGCCATCAGCCTCAAACGGGGAAGGCGCAAACCCAGGCTGTTCCTCAAGGATTATCAGATCGATTCGCCCTACAACACTTACCTGAATCGCGGACTGCCACCCGGCCCGGTGAACTCCCCCAGCCGGCGCAGCATCGAAGCGGCGCTCCATCCCGCACCCGTCCGTTATCTCTACTTCGTGGCCGGTGCCGACGGCCGCCATGTCTTCTCGAGAACCTACGGCGAGCATTTGCGGGCGATCCGGACGGTTAGGCAGCGGGGCAGCGGGGCAGCGGGGCAGTAAGAACAGAAGACCGCAACGGAGATCCGACCCTATTCGCTTCCCTTATCGTTGCTGCCCCCCTGCCCCGCTGCCCCGCTGCCCCGCCTTCACGTACGCCCGAGCCGCAGTCTCCAGGTCATCCGCCTCCAAGATCCCCGCCACCACCGCCACCCCCTTCCCTCCCGCGAGCAAAACCCTCGGCACGTCTTCCGGACCGACTCCTCCAATGGCAAGAGCCGGCTTGTCCCCAGCGAGGCGCAGGAGGTTCCTGAAGCCCTCGGGACCGAGTCCGCTGCCTGCATCCTCCTTGGTCGGGGTGGTTCGCCAGGGACCGATTCCCCAATAGTCGGCGGCGCCAGCGCCGGCGGCCTCCGTGACGCTGCCAACCGATGCGCCTACCACGAAGCCCGGGGGCGCGATCTGGCGGGCGAGGTGGACCGGCAGGTCGTCGGGACCAAGGTGGACCCCCGCAGCGCCCGCGGCTATCGCGACGTCCGGGCGGTCGTTCACCAGGACCGGAATCTGGAGGGCTTGCACCAGCGCTCGAGTCAGCTGCGCGAGCTCGCGCGCTGTCGCCTGCTTCAGCCGCAGCTGCAGTGAGCTCACTCCGCCACGCTGGGCGGCGCGGGCGAGCGTCACCAGGTCGCGGCCCCGTAGCAGCCGGTCGTCGGTGACCAGCATGAGGCGAATGATCTGCGCTACATTATCTGCCATGCCCCCCCCAGTGCGGCTGCACGGAATCCGCGGAGCCACCACCGTGCCTCGCAATGAGTCGGCGGAGATCCTGGCCGCCACCGACGAGCTGCTGCGCGCCCTGATCGAGGCCAACGGGCTCCAGCCCGATGACATCGTCAGCGCGCTCTTTACCGTCACCGCCGATCTGGATGCGGCGTTTCCGGCCCGCGCAGCCGAGGAATTCGGCTGGAACATCGTTGCGCTGCTGCATGCCACCGAGATTCCGGTGCCCGGCTCGCTCCCGATGTGCATCCGGCTACTGGTGCACGCCTACACTGCCCGCACTCGCACGGAAATCAAGCACTGCTATCTGCGCGGAGCCACGGTGCTCCGGCCCGACCGGGCGTGACCGCGGTCCGGGTCACTCCCCGGGGTGCCGAGCGCTGGGTGCGGGGACATCCCTGGATCTACCGAAGTGAGGTGGAGGATGGGCCGGAGGGACCGGGGCTGGTCCAGGTGCGGGATCCCCGCGGGCGGTTCATCGGCCAGGCACTTTACTCTCCTAGATCCGAGATCCGTCTCCGCCTGCTCGAGCGCACCGAGCGGATCATCGATGCCGGCTGGTGGGCCGAGCGGCTCCGGGTGTCGGCGGCGAGGCGGACCGGCATCGATGCTACCGCTTACCGCATCGTACACGGTGAGGGTGATGGAGTCCCCTCACTCGTGGTAGATCGCTACGATCGCTGGCTGGTGGCTCAGATACTGTCTGCCGGGTTGGAGACGATGCGTGACCTGATTGTCCCCGCACTGGTCGACGTGTTGGAACCCGACGGGATACTCCTCCGCAACGACGCGCCGGTTCGTCGCAAGGAAAATCTGCCCCCCAGTCCGGTCGAGGTCCACGGCACGGTGCCCCGGGAGATCCAGGTGCGCGAGGGAGACGTGCGTTACCTGGCGGCTCCCTGGGAGGGGCAGAAGACCGGCGCGTACCTGGATCAGCGCCCCAACCGTCTGCTCGCCGGTAAGCTCATGCCTGCCGGAGGCCGCGGGCTCGACTGCTTCGCGTACCACGGGTCCTTCGCCGTCCACATGGCCCGGCGCGCTGCGACGGTGCTGGCGCTCGAGACCAGTCGCGAAGCCCTGGACCGTGGTGCCGCGAACGCGGCCCTCAACGGCCTGAGCAGCATTGAATGGCGTGAGGCCGACGCGTTCGAAGCCCTGCGGAGCCTCGAGCGCGCGCGGGAGCGCTTCGACCTGGTGGTGCTCGATCCGCCGGCATTCGCGAAGTCCCGATCCACCGTGCCGGCTGCCCTTCGAGGTTATCGGGAGATCAACCTGCGCGCCATGCGGATCCTCGCCCCCGGCGGCAGGCTGCTCACCGCCTCCTGTTCCTTTCACGTGCGGCTTCCTCAATTCCTGGCCCTGCTGGCGGAGGCCTCCGGCGACAGCGGCCGCCAGATCATCCTCGAGCGGGTCCTGGGTCAGGGTCAGGATCATCCCGAGGTGCTCACGATTCCGGAAACGGGGTATTTGAAGGGGGCGGTGTTGAGGGCGGTCTAGAAGTCGCGAGGCACGAGTCACGAGCTCCGACTCACGCGCGACTGGCGACTGGCGACTTCCCGTACAATCGTTGACACCCCGACCCCCGACTACCAACTTGCACCATGCCCAGCGTAGCAGACTCTCGGGGGAAATCGACCGGGGTACGCCGGGTTCTGGGCGGCATCCTCGCCGCCAACATCGTCGCCGTCATCGTGAAGTTCGCTGTCGGGGTCGACACCAATTCGCTGGCCGTCTTTGGTGATGCCCTGCAGTCCTCGGTGGACGCAGCAAACAATCTCTTCGCCCTCTTTGTCGTCCAGCTGGCCTCCAAGGCCCCCGACGAGGATCACCCGTATGGCCATGCCAAGTTCGAGACCCTGGGTGCGCTGCTCATTGCTTTGCTGCTGGCGCTCTCCATCTTCGAGCTGGTTCGCGGCGCGATCGCCCGTCTCGTCATGGGGGCGCCACCTCTGAGCGTGTCGAGTACCGCTCTCGCGCTCCTCGCCTTCACCCTGGCGCTAAACGTCGGCGTGGTCTGGTTCGAGACCCGGGCGGGACGACGGCTGCAGAGCGACCTCCTCCTCGCCGATGCGCTTCATACCCGCACCGACGTCTTCATCACTCTGGGCGTGCTCACCGGACTGGCCCTGGCCGACGCCGGCTTGTCGTGGGCCGACCCGGTTCTCGCCATCCTGGTAGCGGTGCTGGTGGGCCGAGCCGGCTACCAGATCCTCCGGCGTTCCATTCCCAGCCTGGTGGACGAGCGCGCCTTCGAACCGGCCACCATCCAGCGCGCGGCCGAAGGCGTCGCGGGCGTGGTCTCCGCCTATGCGATCCGCTCGCGGCGGGCCGGTGACCACCAGTTCGCCGAGCTGACCATCGCGGTCGACGGTGGGGCGGACGTGGCCAGCGCGCATCGCATCGCCGATCAGGTGGAAAACCGGCTGCGAGACACCTTGCAGCTCGATGAAGTAACGGTGCACGTCGAGCCATGCTGAGCGCCACAGAGATCCGTCACTCGCAGCGTCGCCGGCGCTCTCCCTACTCCGACAAACAGCATTACCAGGAGTACATTCTCCAGCGAATCGAAGGCTACAAGAACTCCATTGGCCGGGACGAGCTGTTGCGCCTGGGAGACGAGGCGGCCTCCGAGCTGCAGGCCACGGCGGAGGGCCAGTTCGTGCTCACCGAAGTGCTGATGCTCGAATCGGTGGACCGGCTGATCATGAAGCGGCTGTCGCTGCGCCCTTACCGCCGCTGGCGGCAGCAGTTCATCCGCTTGCGGTCGGCTCAGCGCACTCCCACCCACTGGGGCCTGGAGCCGCACTGTCCGCTCGCGTCCCTCCTTCCGCGGATCGAGCCCGAGGACACCGCGCTCGTGGTCGGCACCGAGGCGGAGCCCACCACCTATCTTCTGGCCGCTCACGATGCCGCGGTGACATTCATTGCCGCCGATCTCGGGTGTGTCGAACGGGTGGAATCGCGCATGGCAGCCGAGGCGCTTGCGAGCCTCTTCGAGAGCTATGTGGCCCAGCTCGACCAGACCCTGCCTCATTTTCTGAGCTTCCTCGAAGGCATCGACATTATGGTGCTCGATCCCAGTGCGCTGCTGGACCTGTCGGCTACCGGCCGCAGTGACCTGATCCGTGATCTTCAGGATCGCAGCCGCCCCGGTGGAATCCACGTGCTGCTCCCCACCTGCACCGGTATCGCGCCCGACTCGCTCCGATCGCTCTATGCTGGCTGGACTCGGGAGGAGGATCCCAAACGGCGGCGCCGCGCCGGTTCTCGTCGAGCGGAGGGCTTAATCCTCTCCAAGCCAACGTGTCCGCCGGACACGGGATGACGCCCCGTCTCCCGAGTCCAAGCGACACGCGCGCCCGATTACCGCGCCGCAAGACCTTGCCGACAATTCAGTTCCACTGAGAGACCAGGCGGCACGAACGGTGCTCCTCACGGGTAGTGCGCAGTTCACTTCCCCGAGCATGAGGAGCGAGCCCGTGACCAGGCTTCCACCCGTCGCCCAAGCAATTCTCCCCGAGCCCCTCGGCATCGTCATCCGGAGCGGCGCGCCGGCACCAAAAACGGTGCGGTTCTGGGCCTATCTGTGGGCAGCCGACGACGAAGACACCGTGGATCAGCACTGGCACCAGCGGGTACCCGCCGAGCACGCCGCCTAAGGCTCCTGCGGCGCGCCGAAACGCCCCCGGACTCCGGTTCGGGGGTGTTTGTATTTTTAGTCGCCAGTCACGAGTCACAACTACCTTGCCCCGCACCGATTTCCCGTCTAAACTCGGACAATCCACTTCTCCCTGACCGGATCCGAATGCCGACTCTGACTCTCAACGGCAAATCCGTTTCTTTCCATCCGGGCGCGACGATCCTCGAGGCGGCCAGAACGGCTGGGGTCGAGATCCCGACGCTCTGCTGGTACCCCAAGTTGCCCATCGTTGGCAACTGCCGGATCTGTCTGGTGTCGGTGCAGGGTCAGAACAAGCTGCTTCCGGCCTGCGCCACCCCAGCCACGGACGGCATGGTCGTGGAATCGGAGTCGCCGGGCGCGGTGGACAACCGCCGCAGCGTGCTCGACTTCCTCCTGGAGCGATACCCCGGCGAGCACCTGGCCAACCGGGCCGCCCCCGCCTCGAACGCAGGCAACGGATCCGGCGGCGAGGTCGCCGGAGGCAATGGGGGGGGCGCGCATCCCAGAAACGAGTTCGAGCGCTATGTAGTCCAGTACGACGTTCCCGTCCGGACCCACCACGATCTGCCGCTTCGCACCGGCGACGAGCGTCCGGGTGACGTGATGATCCAGCACGACATGAGCACCTGCATCCTGTGTACCCGCTGCGTCCGCGCCTGCGAGGACATTCAGGAAGTTGGCGTGCTCGACGTGGCCCAGCGTGGCGAGCACACCCAGATCATCGTGGGTGGCGATGGCGACCCCGATCACGCGGGATGCACCTGGTGCGGCGAATGCGTGCGGGTCTGCCCCACCGGAGCCATCTTTGAGTTCATTCCCAAGCAGCGCTTCGGTACGGAGGCGCTCCGCACGCCCGACAAGATCGCCCGCTCGGTCTGCCCCTACTGTGCCGTGGGATGCCAGCTCGATCTGCACGTGAAAAACGACACGGTCATGCGGGTGACCTCGCCGTGGATCGAGGAGGAGACCCCGAACCAGGGCTCGACCTGCGTGAAGGGCCGTTTCGGCTACGACTTCCCCCAGCATCACGATCGCCTCACCGCGCCGCTCATCCGCAAGGGCTGGATGTGCAATGATGGCCAGTGGACCTGGACGGGGGAGTGGCCGAGATATCGTGAGGGGCCTTGGCTCACCATCGAGGAGATGGGCGACCGCAAGAAACCGCGTCCTCCCCTGCGGCAGATCGGCAAGCCGCCGCTCACCGGGCTGCCCCAGCTAAGCGATGACGATGTGCGGGACCGGGTGGCCACTCCCGCCGGCTGGTACAGCGCCTTCCGCGAAGCGACCTGGGACGAGGCCCTGAGCCTGGCGGCGCAGCAGATTCTGCGTATCAGAGACCAGCACGGCCCCGAGGCCCTGGGCGCGCTCTCCTCAGCCAAGTGCACCAACGAGGACAACTACGCCTTCATGCGGATGGTTCGCGCCGGGTTCCGGACCAACAGCGTGGATCACTGCACCCGGCTCTGCCATTCGACCTCGGTATCGGCCATGAATCGCGCCCTCAATACGGCAGCGGCTTCGGGCTCGATGCGAGAGATCGAGGAAGCGTGCGACGTCATCTTCATTGCGGGAGCCAACACCACCGAGTCCCACCCGGTCTTCGGCGCGCTCATCAAGCGCGCGGTCGCCCGGGGCGCCAAGCTCATCGTGGCCGACGTCCGAAAGGTCGAGCTCGCCGAGCTGGCCGACATTTGCCTGCAGATGCTGCCCGGTTCGGATGTTGCGCTGTTCAACACCATGCTGAACCACATCATCGACGCCGGGCTCACCGACCCCAGCTTCATCGCCGAGCGAACCCGCGAATTCGAGAAGGTCAAGGCGGCGGTCCGCCCCTACACCTTGGAGATGGGGCAGAAGATCACCGGGATTCCGGCGGATCTCATCCGCCGGGCGTCGGAAATGTATGCCCGGGGTCCGCGGACCTCGACGCTCTGGGCCATGGGGCTCACCCAGCACGCCACCGGCACCGACATCGTCGCCAGCCTGCTCAACCTTTTGCTCGCGTGCGGGATGATCGGCAAATGGGGCGCGCAGATGATGCCGATCCGGGGCCAGAACAACGTGCAGGGCGCCAGCGACGTCGGGGCCATTCCGTTCGCCTACACCGACTATCGGCCGGTCAGCAACCCAGCCAACCGCGCGGAGTACGCGAGCAAGTGGGGCGTTCCCCAAGAGTCACTGTCCTTACAGAACGGGATGATGGTGACGGAGATGACCCGCGAGGACAGCCCCATCCGCGGTCTCTACATCATGGGCGAGAACCCGGTCATCTCGGACCCCAACATTGCACACGCCGAGGAGTGGGTGCGGGGCCTGGAGTTCCTCGCGGTGCAGGACCTCTTCCTCACCGAGACGGCCCGGTGGGCGGACCTGGTGCTCCCCGGGTCATCCTTCGCTGAAAAATCCGGCACCTACGTCAACACCGAGCGGCGGATTCAACTCGCTGAGGCGGCGCTCGAGCCGCCCGGGCAGGCGCGGTGCGACCTGGATATTCTGATCGAGTTGAGTAACCGGCTGGGGTTGAAGACCACCTGGCGCGGCCCCGAGGACGTCATGCGGGAGATCGCCGCGGTTACGCCGTCCTGGCGCGGGGTGACCTACAAGGGGCTCAAGGGCAGCGGGCTCCAATACCCGGTGTTGACACCTAAGTCGAAGGGAACCGCGTTCCTGTTCAATGAGGCGTTTCCCACCGCGGATGGCCGTGCCCTCTTCGTTCCGGTCGAGTACGTCGCCCCGGAGGAATTGCCCGACGCGCAGTATCCCTTCGTCATGAACACCGGGCGCCAGATGTATCACTGGCACACCGGCACCATGACCCGGCGCTCCACCGGGCTCGACTGGCGCGAGCCCACCCCGGTGGTGGAGATCAATCCCAGAGATGCGCTGGAGCTGGGCGTCGGCGAAGGCGATACGGTGCGGGTGAGCTCCCGCCGCGGCTCGATTCTCATTGGCGCACGACTCTCCGACCGACAGGCCCGAGGACAGATCTTCATTCCGTTCCACTTCCGGGAGGCGGCCGCCAATCTCCTCACCAACCCGCGGCTGGATCCCTACGCCAAGATCGCGGAGTTCAAGATCAGCGCGGTGCGGGTCGAGGCGGTAGAGCCGGTATTGGCGGATTAGGACGGGAAAGAAGAAGACGGGAAGGACGGGAAAGACGGGAAGGAGGGAGAACGAAGAAAAGGGAAAGGGCGGTCACCTTCTAATCCTTCGCATCCTTTCCGCTTCCTTCCCGTCCTTCCCGTCCTTCCCGTCCTTCCCGTCTTATATTCCTCCCCGTCCTAGCCCCCGAGCCCTCATGCGCGCGCTGGTCAAGGAATCCGCAGGCCCCGGTATTGTCCTGCGTGAAGTGCCGGTCCCTGCCTGCGGCTCCAGTGAGGCGCTGATCAGGGTTCATCACGCCGGCGTCTGCGGAACCGACCTACACATTTGGGAATGGGATGCCTGGGCGAGCAGCCGGCTCAAGCCCCCGGTCACTGTCGGTCACGAGTTCGCCGGAGAGATCACCCAGCTCGGCCGGGAAGCCGCCGCAGCCGGGCTCCTCGCGGTGGGCGATCTGGTCACCGCCGAAGGGCACATCGTCTGCGGACAGTGTCTCCAGTGCCGCCTTGGGGCCGCCCATCTCTGCCGCCGGACCCAGATCATCGGGGTCGACCGTAACGGGGCCTTCGCCGACTACATCGTGATGCCGGTGTCCAACCTCATGAAGCTCGATGGCATCCCGACCGAGATCGGCGCGATTATGGACCCGATGGGAAATGCCGTGCACACGGTGCTCGAGGCCGAGGTGCCTGGCAGCACCGTGCTGGTGCTCGGCTGCGGACCAATCGGCTGCTTTGCGGTTGGGGTGGCGCGAGCGGCTGGGGCCTCACTGGTGATTGCGAGCGACTTCAACGCCAAGCGCCTGGATCTCGCCCGCGCCATGGGGGCACAGGTAACGCTCAACCCCGGCAGCGACGATGTGGTCACCCGGGTGCGAGAACTCACGGCGGGGGATGGGGTGGATCTGGTGTGCGAGATGAGCGGGCACCCCAGCGGGCATGCTCAGGCGTTCGCGGCCGCCCGCATGGGAGGAAGAATCAATCTCCTCGGTACACCCAACCGGACCACCGAAGTCGATTTTGCCCGCGACGTCATCTTCAAGGGTCTCACCATCTACGGCGTCACCGGCCGGAAGATGTACCAGACCTGGCACCAGATGCAGCGATTCCTCCGGGCCGGCCAGTTGGATCCCCGGGCGGTCATCACCCACCGCTTCCCGCTGGACCGGATTGCCGAGGCGATACAGGTCATCAAGGATGGCCAGGCGGGGAAAGTGATACTGGAGGTGGCGGGATGAATCGGTTGCAGCAGCGGATCGAGCCGGAGCTGGAGCAGTTCATTCGCGACGGCACCTACAAGCGGCTCAACTTCCTCGACAGCCCCCAGGCCCCGCGGGTTCGCATGGAGGGACGGGGTGAGGTCATCATCCTCTCTTCCAATAACTACCTTGGCCTCGCCAATGAGCCCAGCGTCGTCGAGGCTGGGAAGAAGGCTCTCGACCGCTACGGCGCCGGTACGGCGTCAGTGCGGTTTATCTGCGGCACCTTCACCGTTCATCGGGCGCTCGAGGCGGCCTGTGCTCGGCTGGTCGGCACTCCTGCCTCGCTCAGCTTCGTGAGCGCGTGGAACGCGAACGAGGCGGTGCCTGGAACGCTGCTGACCGAGCACGATCTCATCATCAGCGATCAGCTGAATCACGCGTCGATCATCGATAGCATCCGTCTGGCCAAGGCAATCACCAAGTGTCAGAGCGCCGTTTACCAGCATGGCGATCTCGCGGACCTCGATACCAAGCTTGCCGGCGCCCGCGACCGGCGGGTCAAGATGGTCATCACCGACGGCATCTTCTCCATGGAAGGCGCCATCGCGAAACTCCCCGATCTCCTCGAGCTCTGCCACAGGTACGAGGCGGTGCTCGTGGTGGATGACTCTCACGCCACCGGCGTGCTCGGGAAGCACGGCCGGGGCACCGCCGAGCATTTCGGAGTGCTCGGCGAGGTGGACGTCATCACTTCCACCCTCGGCAAGGCGCTGGGCGGCGCCGCGGGTGGATTCGTGGCCGCATCGGCCGCCGTGTGCGACTACCTGACTCAGCGCGCGCGCCCTCAGCTCTTCTCCAATGCGCTTCCACCCACGGTGGCGGCCAGCTCGCTCGCCAGTATCGAGTTTCTGGAGGCGCATCCGGAACGGGTGGCGACGCTGCACGAAAACGCCCGCTACTTCCGCGACCAGCTGCTCGGGCTGGGGTTCCAGCCGCTCCCGGGCGAAACGCCGATCATCCCGGTGATCCTGGGCGACACCTCGGCCGCCATCCGGATGAGCGATCTGCTGCTTGGCGAAGGCATCTTCGTGACCGGCTTCGGCTACCCTGTGGTGCCCCAGGGCCAAGCCCGGGTCCGGTGCCAGATCTCTGCGGCGCACAGCCGGGACGATCTCGACCAGGCACTCGCCGCCTTCCGGAAAGTGGGCCGTGAACTGCGGCTGATCTGATACGAGTCAACCGGCCCACTCCTTGCACTTCCACCCCTCGCGACGGGGATGGGGGAGCCGGCAGGTAATTTGTAAGCCCTTTCCGGCCAACGACGTACGGGGGGTATCCCGCCCCGGATTCCACCTCTCTCCCGCGCTTTCCGGCATGAGTTCCCGCATTTTGACGTACCGTGCGAGGTAGTGCCCGGTAAGCACCAGGGAGCCCTGGTGCGGACACCCTACGGAGGCAGTCTGATGCGCAAGGTCACCGCAAGCATCCCGGTCGTGGCGCTGGCCCTTTGCCTTGGGGCGGCCCAGCTCCCGGCCCAGCAGCCGGGCAACAGCACCTTCCAGTGGTACGTCGGCGGCCATGGTGGCGTCATCAACTTCGAGACTCCGAGCAGCGGCCGCGAGATACTTCCGCTGGGCGGCGCCCACCTGCTGATAACCGCGCGGCGCACCGGGCTACTGCTCTCGGTGGAGCAGGCCTTCGGCTCCGACGAGCCGTCCAGCTACACCTTCCAGATGTTCGATCCCTCCGGCATCCTGGTAGATCAGCAGACGATTCCGGTGACCTTCAACTACCTGCGGAAGTATTCCGCCATGCTGCTGGCGTTCCCGATCAAAGGGCCCATGACGCCGTTCTTCGGCATCGGTGTGGGCGTTCTGCACACGGGCGGGCACACTCCGGATGATGAGGCAGCGAGGCAGATAGGCAGCTCGGGCTTCGGCTCCCTGGTCGGTGGGCTCAACTTCAAGGTCAGCCGCTTTAGCGCCTTCGGTCAGTACCAGGTGACCACCGGTCCCCGGACGCAGGCGATCAGTGAGACGGACTCGGAGGGCAACCGGTTCGTCGCCTTCGGGAACCTGTACACCGGACCCACTCACACCTTATCCGCAGGCCTTCGCTTCAACTTTGGCAACGCGCGCGAGCGGGCCACCGGCGGCGGCTACTGATCCCGGAATAGAGCCACAGGCTTCAACGGGCGGGGGGTCTTCCAGATCCCCCGCCTGTTTCTTTGCGGGAGGTCCAGGCCGAGCCGGCCAGCACGAATCGCAGCGGCCAGTCGGCGGCCTTGGTGATTCCTATTCGGGGAGTGGCGACGATGGATGCCTCCTCGGCCTCGCCCGGGCGCAGGACGCGGACTGCACCTCCGGACATCTTCACGCCATCCAGGTCGCGCGTGATACCAAGGGCTTGACATAGCTTGCCGGGTCCGGAGCAGAGCTCGCGATCGGGCACCGGCCCTCGCCGCCGCCTCATGACATCCAATCCAGCCAGCGGTTCGAGCGCCCGCAGAAGGACCGCGCTCGCCAATCCCGGCTTCTGACACACCAGGTTTGCGCACCAGTGCATACCGTAGGACAGGTACACGTACCACGAGCCAGGCGGACCAAAGAGGGCCTCGTTGCGGGCGTGGCGACGATGCAGGTAGCCGTGGGAGGCGGGGTCGTCGTAGCCGAGATAGGCCTCGGTCTCCACTATCCTGGCTTCGGTGAGCTCTCCACCTACCGAGGATACCACGATTGCCCCGAGCAACTCGGCCGCCACGATCTCGGCCGGCCGCCTGAAAAAAGTGACGGGCAGCGTGGCTGCCCGTTTGAGGTGGGTCATTCCGCCTTCTTCTTGGCTCGCGTTCTGGGTCGTCTGGCTCGGGGTTCGGCGCGCACCTCCTCCTCGCCCGATCGAGGTTCGGCCGGCGGCGCTTTCACCCGCTTGGCCCGCGAGCGCCGCGGGCGTACCGGCTTCCCCTCTGCGGAAACCTCGGCGATCGCGTCTGCGGGTACCGCCTCCAGAGGTTGCAAGGGTTCGGCAGGCTGCTCGATGCTCACCACGCCGATGAGCGGAATATCCGCCGCCCTGACCGGGCCGCGGGAGCCACGCCGGAACCTGAGCCCGAGTCGCTGCCCGTTGTCTCGGCCACCAGCCGAGGCTGCTTCGGCGGCCGCGTCTCCTGTTCCTCCGGCGACCGGTGATTCCTCCTGCAAGGTATCCGGCGGCAGGATTATCCCGGACGCCAGCCCCGGTCGAGCAGGGGCTCGCTGCGCCGTGATCTCGTAATCGTCGTCGCCGACCTTACGCACATCCGCTACTTCAGCATCATTGGCCTGCCGGAGTAGCCTGGGGAAGCGACTGACGTCGAGCAACGGATCTTCCCGTCCGTGCATGGCTACCATGCGCAGACGGAGCGCCTCCTGCCCCACGGGCGAGCGGAACTCCGAAAGAGCCTGGCTCATCAACTGGAACGCCCGAGCCAGGCTGAGGGCCCCGTCGGCCCGGTCCTGCCGGGCGGGGCGCCGGCCCGCATCGGCGCCGGGGCTCTCCGGAGCAGCGCCGCGTTGCACAGCCTCGCGGGCGCCTCCGCGCTCCCGTCCACCACGTCCGCGCCGGCCCCGACCCCGGCGGCCACCATCCTCGCGGCCGGTCTCCGCCGGGGGGCGCGGCCGCGGCGCCGGTGGAGTCGATGCTACTGGGGGAGCCAGGCTACCCGGCGCGACCTCGTACTGACCGTTGTCCAGCTTGTTCAGCCGCAGCACGCCTCTCTGCCCTGCCTCGATGACGAACTTGCTGAATCGATTGAACCCCGCGTTCCGTTCGTCGAAGTTGGGGTCGATCTGTTGCATAACCTGCTTGAGCCGGTCGGACCGCATGACGTCGCCGTTGCGGGTCATCTGGGCCACGGCCTCCGCCGCCAGCTCCCAGGGATCGCGCTGGATCGAGGGGGTATCGACCTCCTTGGTCAGTCCGGCAAGATCGTTGTACGAGTAGTACTCGTCGCAGTTCTGGATCAGCAGATCGCTCGCGGACTCACGGATCCCGACACCGATGACGTATTTGCCGTACTCCTTCAGCTTGATCACCATGGTCGAGAAGTCGCTGTCTCCCGAGAGCAGGATGAACGTCCCGATCTCCGGTCGGGTGAAGACCAGCTCGACTGCGTCGATGGCAAGCCGGATATCGGTCGCGTTCTTCTTGCTCGAGCCGAACGCGGGAGCAAAGATCAGATCGATGGAGGATTCCGAGAGTGGAACGATGTACTGCGGATAGCGACGCCAATCGGCATAGGCCCGCTGCACGGCCACCTTGCCTTTGATGATGTCGCTGTTGAGTAGGGTGCGTAGCTCCTTCGTCAGATCTTTCTGTATTCCAAGGGTAACATTGTCGAAGTCGATCAGAAGGGCAGCGTGGGGGGCGTGCACTGGGGGCTGGCTGAGATGCCGGCCCGGCCGAATCAGCGGTCGATTCACGTAGCGCTCGGTTCCATATCCGCCGCCTTCGCGCGCCCCCTCGTCACGCCTGGCCGGACCCGGTGATCGGCAGGGCATCGAGGAAGCCCACGAGGTCGGTGGACCTCATGTGAGGGCGCACGCCGGCTCCACTTCAGTGGTGCCACGCACGCGCGCCGGGGGTCGCAAACCGCGAACCATGGTGTGCCAGCCACCCGCATCCTGCCGAGTGCTCGGAGGCTTCCTGGTAGGGCAACGCCCGAGCGACCCGTTCACCGGGGAGCGCCTCGTCGGCCGGGTCGCCGACGCGCGCCGTACTCACCGCGAGACCGTCGACCGAACTTACTGGGCGACTGATGGGCATCTGCGGGTGGCTGACGCGGAAAATCTAGCCGAACTGCGGTTCTCCGGCCAGTGGAAGGTCGAGCATGAAATAGAACCGGGTCCCATAACCGGGTGAGGTCTCCACCTGCATGACCGAGCCCATGGCCTCAACCAGCTTCCGGCAGATGGAGAGTCCGAGACCCGAGCCCGAAAAGGCGTACTCCCCGGGTTTCTGCCGGCGGCGGAATGGCTCGAAGAGGGTTGCCATGGACTGCGGTGGGATCCCCCGCCCGGTATCGCGCACCGAGAATTCGATGCACCGCGCCGTGCGCTGGATGGCGCTCACCTCGACGAAACCCTCGGCCGTGAACTTGAGGGCGTTCGTCGTCAGGTTGAGCAGCACCCGGCTCAGCGCGACGGGGTGACCGATCCGGAAGTCGGACTCGGGGGCGGTAACCCTCACAGTGAGATTCTTCTCCTCCGCGATCGGCTGAACGATGTCCCGCACCGATTCGAGAATGTCGGTGACGGAGAATGGAATGGGATCCAGATCCACTAGCCGGTCGCCGCCGCGCGCCAGCTCGATCACGTCACTGGCCACCGAGCTGAGGCCGAAAGCAGCGCTGTAAATCAGTCCGAGCTGCCGCTCCTGGACCGGGGTGACAGGGCCACTGCGGCCTCGCTGCAGGGTCTCCGCCAGGAACAGGATCGAGGTGAGCGGCGAGCGGAGGTCATGAGCCACCTCCACTACCAGCTCGAGACCGTCCGGGGCGGAGAGGCGATCGGTGAAGTGTTGTGACCAGTCGGCCTCCAGGTGCTGGCCCACTCGTTCGATTGCATTGAGGACGTTCAGCAGCTGAACCGGATCGGGGGCGGACAGGGCTCGCACCCGATCCAGAAATGCGGTTCGGATGAGGCCGAGCAATCGCCGTGAAAGCGCATTGCGCGGAACCGCGCCGGTCTCCGATGGCACCCCGGCGGCCTCCTGCCGGATGGCCACGCAGAGTTGCGCGAGATGCGTGGTTGCTTCCTCTGCGCCCGAGGCGTGCTGGATGACCCGCTCCCACTCCGCTTCCGCCCAGAGCACCGACTCACGCAGAGCATCCCAGAGGGCCGGCGACACCGA
>Ga0302046_10002595_pt1 | contig 16780 bp, 15 predicted proteins | sample RVTome_11_FD_200261 | JGI IMG/M metagenome (GOLD analysis project Ga0302046, IMG submission 200261) | Soil microbial communities from uranium-contaminated site in the Upper Colorado River Basin, Wyoming, United States - RVT147D111 (version 2) ...
CTGAGCTTGACCCCGATGGCGGTGCCGGTGAGCTCGATGCTGACGTCGAGCGTGAGCTCCTTGTCCATCGCCACCCGGACCAGATCCGCATGAAGCAACCGATGCTCCACCGGCTCGATCTGATACTCGCGGATCATGACGTTCTCTTTGCCCTTGGCCCCTTTGACCCCGAGCTCGAAGATGGTGTTGACTCCGCCGTGGGAGCGAATGATCCCCACGATGGCCTTGGGGTCGAGCGAGAGGACGAGGGTCTCCTTCGCGTCCCCGTAGAGCACCCCGGGTATCCGCCCCGAAGCGCGAAGCCGCCGGTTCGGACCCTTGCCGACGTCCGTCCTCGGCTCCGCTTCCATGAAGATGGCTGCCATTGGATCTAGGTTCCTTTCCGCAAAAAAATAGCCGCCCATTATACTACACCGCGGCAAGTTGTCAGCTCCGGGTTCTAGACAAACAACTTACTGACCGAGGTCTCGTCGTGGACGCTGAGGATCGCGTCTCCGAGGAGCGAGGCCACCGACAGCACGTGGATCTTGTCGCACCGCCGAGCCTCGTCACGGAGCGGAATCGTGTTGGAAACGATGAGCTTCTCGATGGGAGAGGCCTCGAGCCTCTCGATCGCCGGCCCGGAGAGAACCGGGTGGGTGCAGCAGGCGAGCACCCTTTGCGCCCCGGCATCGCCGAGCGCGTCCACCGCCTTCACCAGCGTCCCGGCGGAATCTACGATGTCGTCCACGAGGAGCGCGGTCTTTCCGTCGACGTCTCCGATGACGTGGATGGTCTCGACTTCATTGTTGCCGCCGCGCCGTTTGTCCATCACCGCGAGGGCCACGTTCAAGCGCTTGGCATAGGCGCGCGCCCGCTCCACCCCTCCGGCGTCGGGCGAAACGATGACCAGCCGCGGGAGGTGGAGCGACGTGACGTACTCCAGCATCACCGGCGCCGCGAAGATGTGATCCACGGGAATATTGAAGAAGCCCTGGATCTGTCCCACGTGCAAATCCAGGGTGATGGCGCGGCTGGTCCCCGCGGTCGACAGCAGGTCGGCCACCAGCTTGGCGGAGATGGGCACCCTCGGACGGTCCTTTCGGTCCTGGCGGGCGTAGCCGTAGTAGGGGAGCACCGCGGTAATCCGGCTCGCCGAGGCGCGCTTGAAGGCGTCGATCATCACCAGGAGCTCCATCAGGTTCTCGTTTACCGGCGGCGCCGTCGGTTGCACCACGAACACGTCCGCTCCCCGGACGTTCTCGGTGATCTGGAAGGAGACCTCGCTGTCCGCGAAACGCCCCAGGGTGGCCTGCCCCAGAGGCACGCCGAGGCTCCTGGCGATGTCCTCCGTGAGCTCCCGGTTGCAGCTACCGCCGAAGAGTATGAGCGGTCTTTCCATGTGCCGTCGTCTCTCTATTAAGGTTGATCGCGCAGCGCAGACTGGCTGGGGCGGAAGGATTCGAACCTTCGAATACCGGGTTCAAAGCCCGGTGCCTTACCGCTTGGCCACGCCCCAACGGGTTCATTCGGACCCCCCGGGGAGCCCGAGCTGCCCTCATATTATCAACGAAACCGCCGGGGCGTCGCCCCGGCGGTCGAGAGCGTGGGTTTCGGCCCTGCTGGGACCTGCGCCGGTCATTCCACGCTGGGCGGAGGCGCCGCTCGACGCGGTTCGGAAGAGAGAGTGCCCTCGCCCAGGATCCTTGGCTCGAGCCGGGACGCCTGGGTCACGTCGCTGCGGTAGCGCGCCAGGATCTGCTCCTCCATCATTCGCCGCGTGTCGCTGTTGAGCGGATGGGCGATATCCCGGAACGTGCCGTCCTTGCGCTTCTTGCTCGGCATGGAGACGAAGAGCCCCTTCGGGCCGTGGATGATCTTGATGTCACTGATGACGAAGCAGTCGTCGAGGATGATCGAGACGAACGCCTTCAGTTTGTCGTCGTCGACGGGGAATATCCGAACCTCGGTGATTTCCATCGGAGCTCTCCTTCGCGGCTGGCACGGATGTCGCTGCTGGCACGGACGTCGGCAACGGTACGGGCGGCTCCGTCCTGCGGCACGGTGGGGGCGAGGAGGAGTTTCAGGGCTCGCTCGCCTCCTCGCTTCGCTCGTAACCGAAAGATGCCAACTGCTTCAGCCTCTCCGCTCGATAGGCTCGACCGCCGACGGTCCTGGTGGCGACGGCCCGGATTCCGCGAAGGCCCAGAGAACGCGCCGCGTCCTCGGCCGAGGCTTCATCATGAAAGATTCCGAATACGGAGGAACCGCTTCCCGACATCATCGAGCTCGTAGCACCCAGATCCAGGAGTAGTCGCTTGAATTCTTGGATGGAATCGAACCGATCGCCCGTCGCACTCTCCAGATCGTTCACCAGCTCTCTCAGTCCGACTCGAACCTCGGGAAGGTTCCACGCGAAGTGCAGGAGTTTAAGACCCGCTTCCCGGTTTGTCAACCGCAAATTGCCATATGCTTCCGCGGTGGAGATGGAAAAGTCGGGCAGTATCAACACGATGGGCAAGTCAAGGGGCTCCTCGAGGGGATAGACCTCGTCGCCGCGGGAAACGGCGAGCGCCGTCCCCCCATGGAGAAAAAACGGGACGTCCATCCCGATCGAAGCGGCGAGCCGGTGAAGGTCCGGGGCCGAGGCGCGCGTCTTCCAGAGCCGGTCGAGGGCCACGAGGGTCGCCGCGGCATCCGAGCTTCCGCCGCCGAGGCCAAGGCCCTTCGGCACTCGCTTTTCGAGATGGATAAAGGCCCGGCCGCGATATCCGGAAGCCTCGGCGAGGAGGCTAGCGGCGCGAACCACCAAGTTCTCCCGCCCGGTTCCGAGCGAGGGATCGTTGGTCGTCAGACGAATCCCCAGGTCCTCCTCTTTGAACGTCAGCTCGTCGTGGAAATCGATGGTCTGCAGGATGGTGCGAAGCTCGTGGTATCCGTCGTCGCGCCGTCCGAGCACTTCGAGACCGAGGTTCACCTTCGCGCAGGCGCGGAGAGTGATCACCGCGGCTCCCGGCCGACGACGAAGACCGACTCGGAGCCGATCTCCGCCGGACGCAGACGCTCGGCATCGGCCGGAATCTGGAGGAGGAACGTCTCGGGGTCGAGCGCGACGTTCACGTCGACGTCATTCGTTTCGAGGCGCGCTCGCACGCTCTCGTTCTCGATCGTGAGCTCGTCGGGAAACGGCCGGCCGCGGCTCTTCCAGGAGCTGGGATAGGAAACGCGGTAGCTCTCCGATTGCGCGGAAACGACCTGTCCGTCGTCGTTCAGCTCGAGGATCCGCTTAGACGGCGTCTCGAGGAAACGGGCCGCACCCCGGCGGTAGCCAACGGCAGGAGACGAGGAGTCGATCGGTACGCCCACTCCGGAGAGAGCCGCCATCATGTCCTCGGGGCGAAGCCGGAACCCGAGAAGCCTCGCGACCACGTCGGCGACGTCCGACTCCCGGAGATAGTGCCGCCGTCCCGGAAAGTATGCGGTGACCTCCTCCCGGCTCGCGACCGCGCTCCACTTCGTCCCTCCAAAGGCGCCCAGGAGCTCCACTCGCAGTCGATCGGGCCGCTCGAAGAAGACCGCGAGCCGCGCCTCGAAGCCGCCCTCGGGACTCCGGCCGCGCACCCGAACCAGCCCCTGATACCGCCGAATGGATTCGGACTGACGCTGGAGCTCCTCGAGGAGCGAGGAAACCTCCGCCGCCTCCATGGGCACCGGCGGGGGAAGGGTCTCGGGCGCCCGGGGAGCGCGGGCGCATCCGGAGAGAAGCAAGAACAGGAGGAAGAACCATTTGGACCGCGGAGCGCGGAGGTTCATCGGGGCGAGCTGGCTTCCTCGATCTTGCGAACCACGTCGTCCTTCTCGAGCTCGTCGTCTTGCTGATCCAGCGCCTTTCGCCAGTAGTCGACGGCTTGCTCCCGATCTCCCTTCCGGAAGTAGAGATCCCCGAGGTGGTCGTAAACGACTCCCGTCAGCCGAAGGCTTTTCAGCGCTTTCAGCAGGTTGTCCTCGGCGAGGTCCAGCCGGCCCATCTTGAAGTAGACCCAGCCGAGACTGTCGAGGTAGGCCCCGTTGTGGGGATCCTGCTCGAGAGCCCGCGTCACGTAGTCGAGCGATTGATCGAGCGAAACCCCCTGATCGGCGAGCATGTACCCCAGGTAGTTCAAGGTCGCGGCGCTGTCGGGCTCGAGCTCCAGCACCTGCTCGAACTGGACCTCGGCCTCGTCGAATTTCTTCTGGCGCTCGAGCACCGCTCCGAGCTGGAAAAGGATGCCCACCTTGTCCGGCATTCGTTCGAGCTTCTCGCGCAGGAACCGCTCGGCGTCAGCGAAAGCCTTCTGGCTCTGGTACAGGTCGACCACCCCCTGGATCCGCATCTCGTCGTCGGGCTCTTCGGCCGAGAGGGCGAGGGCCTTTTCGAGGGCTTCGCCGGATTTCCCGTTCGCATCCAGCACCCGGGTCTCCAGAAGGCGGAGCCTCGGGCTTCCGGGATGCCGCTCGAGCGCCTGGCCGAGAAACGCCTGCGCATCTCCGGGACGATCGGCCGCGAGTAGCGCCTGGAGATAGAAGACCTGATAGCGCTCGTCTCCATCCGCGAGGCCGCTCGCCTTCTCGAACGCCTGGACCGAGTCCTCGTGCCGCTCGAGCTCTCCATAGGCGAACCCCAGATGCGCCCAGTACTCGGCGCGCCGCGTATCCGCTTCCTTTCCCTCGCCCGGAAGATCGAGAAGCTTCTTCCACTCCACGATGGCTTTCTCGAGCTCGCGCGTCTCCTCGTAGATCCCGGCGAGGGTGTAGCGGGCGAGAACGTGTCCCGGCTCCGACTGGAGCGCTTTCAAAAGGAGCTTCTCGGCCTCGTCGAAATTCTTGAGCTCGCGATTCACCATCGCCAACCCCACGGTGGCGATGACGTTCACGGGGTCTCCCTCGAGCGCCGCCTCGAACTCGGACGCGGCCTCGTTCAAACGGCCGGCGTTCGCGAGCGCGTCGGCATAGCGGATCCGGGCTTCGACGTCGGTCGGATCCCCCTGGACCGAACCCTGATAGAGATCGGCGAGCTCCCCGAAACGCTGCTCCGTCTGCAGGAGAGCCGCGAGCCGGTCGCGGGCCTCGGGCTGGGTCGGCTCGACGGCGAGCGACTGCTTCAAGAGCTGGATCGCGCGCGCGCTGTCCCCCTCGTTCTGGCGGATCTGGGCGAGGAGCGTCATGTCGTAGTACGCGCTCGGCTCGAGCCTCACCACCTCCTCGAGCTGGACCGCGGCCTCCGCCGGCTGGCGGTTCGCGAGAAGGAGGCGCCCGAGAGAGCTTCGGGTCTGGACGTCTCCGGGATCGAGCCGGACGGTATCGCGGTAGGCCTGGATCGCGACCGGAGCGAGATCGGGGCTGCCGCCGCTTCTGAGAAGCGTGAAGTAGACCTCACCGAGCGTCCGGTGAGCGGCGGCGACGTCGGGCCCGAGCTCCACCGCTCTTTTGGCGCTCTCGAGCGCCTTGTCCACTTGGCGCATGCGCTGATGATAGAGCTCCGCCAGCGCGACGTGGGGGTAGGCGGCGGTGGGGTCGAGGCGGATGGCCTGCTGGTAGTTGGAGACGGCGGTCTCGGTTTGCATCTGCATCTCCGCCATGCGGCCGAGGCAGAAGTAGTAATAGGCCTCTCCGGGTGCGGGCGCCTCCTGGGCGGCGGCGCTCGCGGCAAGGACGACCCAGGCGGCGGACCAGAGTGGAATGTCTCTCATGAAGCCTCTCCACCCGATTATACCTCCGGGCTTCCGTCGAGCCCGGCTCTTTGCCGCTTCAAGCTAACGACCCTCAGAAGAACGCAAAGGCGCAAAGGGGCAAAGGCGCGAAGAAGATCTAACGAGTCGGGGGAAATCCGAAACTTACCTGATTGGCCGCGTTATCTCCACATCTCCCAAAATCTCCTTATCCCCCTTGCCTTGGATTTCTTTAGTTTGCGTCCTTGCGAGTCTTTGCGTCTTTGCGTTCCTTCCCCGTTTTGATGCTACGCTACTCCCGCATGACCGCCGAAGCCCGGAGCTGGTTTCTTCCCCGCGTCCGGTCGGGCTTCCTGAACGGGGAGTCCTCCTTCGTCTACGGAATCGCCGTCTGGCTGGCCCTCGTCCAGATCTCGATTGCGGCCTCCCAGATCGTGCTGGCGGTCCTCGTCGTTCTGTGGCTGTACCTGGTGTCCCGCGACGAGTTGCGGGCGCGATCGCTTCCCTACGACATTCCGTTCGTGCTCTATGCCCTGCTCACTCTCGCATCCGCCGGGTTCTCGTTCGATCCCCGAGCGAGCTTCCCGGCGACGAAGGAGCTCCTCCTTCTGGTGGTGCCCTATCTTCTGGCGAGCACCGTCCGCAAGCGGGAGACCCTCGAGAGCCTGGTGGTGCTGCTCGTCGCCGTCGCGGACGTCGGCGCCCTCGTGGGCCTCTGGCAGTACCGGTTCGGCGACCTCTCGGACATCAACCACCGAATTCACGGCTTCGTCGGGCACTACATGACCTACTCCGGGCTTCTAATGGGAGTAGGCCTCTTCGCTCTCGCGGGGTTTCTGTTCTCCGCTCCACGCTCGCGGTATCGATGGTTCTATCTGGGAAGCTTCTTGTTGATCGAGTCCGCGCTCGTCCTCTCGCTCACCCGGAGCGCCTGGATGGGCACCCTGGTCGCCGGGCTCCTCCTCCTGTTCCTGAAAGACTGGAAGCTCTTGCTCCTGGCCCCGATTCTGGCGGCGGTGGCCGTGGCCCTGCTCTCGGGGGACGTCGAGCGGCGTATCCTGTCTCTGGTGCGCCCCGACACCTCGGGCTGGGACCGAGTCTACATGCTCGAGGCCGGCTCGCGGATCGTGAAGAACCACCCTTTGCTCGGCGTCGGACCGGAGATGGTCTCCGAGGTCTATCCCATCTACGTCGAGCCGGACGCCCGCCGGCACGACAACCCTCATTTGCACAACAACCTCGTCCAGGTGGCCGCCGAAAGAGGGCTCCCCGCGCTTTTGGCTTTCCTGTGGTTCGTCGGCACGAGCCTGTACCTCGCGATCCGCGAGCTCGGGCGGACGCCACGTCGAGGCGCGGCGCGAGCGCTCGCCGCCGGGGCGCTCGCGGTCTTGCTGTCCGGGGTCGTCGCGGGCCTCTTCGAGTACAACTTCGGCGACTCGGAGGTCCAGATGCTGTTTCTCTTCGCGATGAGCATCCCGCCGATCCTCGAGCGAGAACGGAACGAATGAAGCCCATGGAGGCGGCGGAGATCGCGGACTTCCTGGAGCGGTGTCGCGGCGCGGTCGTGGGAGTCGTTGGAGACGTGATGCTGGATCGCTTCGTCTGGGGGAAGGTCGCCCGGATCTCGCCCGAAGCGCCGGTGCCGGTGGTCGAGATCGAACGCGAGGACTACCACCTCGGGGGTGCTTCGAACGTGGCGCGGAACCTCGCGAGCCTGGGCGCAAGTCCCCTTCTCGTCGGCATCGTGGGGGCGGACGAAGCCGCTGGCACTCTGAGGCGCGCCCTCGGCGAGCGCGGGCTTTCGGCGGAGGCGGTCGTCTCCGACCCCTCGCGGCGCACGACGGTGAAGACCCGCATCATCGCCCAGAGCCAGCAAGTGGTGCGGGCGGACTGGGAGTCGACGGAGGACGTCGCGGGAGAGATCGAAGCGAGGGTCATCGCCCTGGTGGAAGAGGTCGTGCAGCGCTCGAAAGCGCTCGTGCTCTCCGACTACTCCAAGGGCGCGCTTACGCCGAAAGTGATCGAGCGGGCGATCGCGGCCGCGAAAGCGCGCGGAGTTCCGGTCCTGGTCGACCCGAAGCTGCGCCGCTACCGGCTCTATCGCGGAGTCACCATCGTCACTCCCAACCTGAGTGAGGCGGAGCGCTTCACCGGGATATCGGTCCGCTCCGAGGACGACCTGGAACAGGCCGCGGGGAAGATTCTCTCGGAGCTCGACTCCGAAGCCGTGCTGGTCACCCGTGGCGAACAAGGCATGTCGCTTTTCGAGAAGGGGCAGAAGCCGCTCCACATCGAGACCGCCGCGCGCGAGGTGTTCGACGTCAGCGGCGCCGGCGATACGGTGATCGCTACCGCCGCCCTCGCTCTCGCCTGCGGCACGGGCTTTGCTCGAGCGGCGGTGCTTTCGAACCGGGCCGCGGGAATCGTCGTGGGAAAGCTGGGAACGGCGACAGTGCTGCCGGAAGAGCTGCTCGCAGGGAGGGGAATCTAACGCAAAGCCTGATGCCGCGATGCGGCACCGGAACCATGAAAATGGTCCGTGGATTGGTCAGACGGCTGGAAGAAGGGGAATCGAACGCTAAGGCGCAAGGACGCAAAGACGCAAAGGAATCCCCGTTTCTTCTTTGCGTCTTTGCGCCTTTGCGCCTTAGCGTTTTTTTCCGGTTCTTTAATGCCGGAAGTGGCGTCTTCCCGTGAAGACCATCGCCAGGCCGCGCTCGTTGCAGGCGGCGATGACCTCTTCGTCGCGCACCGAGCCGCCGGGCTGGATGATGGCCTCGACGCCCGCTTCCGCCAGGACGTCGATCCCGTCGCGGAACGGAAAAAACGCGTCCGACGCCGCTGCCGCTCCGGAGGCGGTGCCCCCCGCCTTCTGGATCGCGATCCGGCAGGAGTCGACCCGGCTCATCTGACCCGCGCCCACGCCCCGTAGTGCCTCGTCGCGGGCCAGAACGATCGCGTTCGACTTCACGTGCTTCGAGACGATCCAGGCGAAGCGCAGCGCTTCGACTTCCCTTTCGGTCGGCGGCCTCTCGGTCACGACGCGAAGCTCGAGCGACGGGTCGTCTTGCCGATCCCAGTCCTGAACCAGAAGGCCTCCGAGCACCCGGCAGAGGTTGAAGCCGCTCCATCCCGGGGGCGCGGGGTCATCGATTTTCATGAGCCGGAGACTCTTCTTCTGGACGAGGATCTCCCTCGCCTCCGGATGGAACCCGGGGGCGACCACGGCCTCGAGAAACGTCGAGGAGAGCTCCTCGGCGGTCGCGGCATCCACTTCGCGATTCAGCGCCACGATGCCGCCGAAGGCCGAGACGGCGTCCGTGGCCCGGGCGCGCGCGTAGGCTTCGCGAAGGCTGTCGGAAAGCGCGGCGCCGCAGGGATTGGTGTGCTTGATGACGGCGGCGGCGGCACGCGCCGAAGGAAGCTCGCGCACCAGGCGCCAGGCGGCGTCGAGGTCGAGAATGTTGTTGTAGGAGAGCTCCTTCCCGTGAAGCTTTCGAGCGCCCGCGATCCCCCTGGTCTCCGAAGCCTGTCCGTCGCGGTAAAAGGCCGCGGCCTGGTGGGGGTTCTCGCCGTAGCGCAGATCCTGGAGCTTCTCGAAGTGAAGGGACAGGGTCTCGGGGAAAGCGGAGGCGGCCTGCGGGGTGAGCGCCTCCCGCCCTTGAAATTGCTCCTCCGCGAGCCCGCTCATGAACGAGGAAATCGCCTGCTCGTAGCGGGCGCTCGCCTGGAACGCCTTCCGGGCGAGATAGAGCCTGGTCGCCAGATCGATCCCTTCGTCGAGCTTCCTCAGCACCAGGGCGTAATCCGCGGGATCGGTCACGGCGAGGACGTGCTCGAGGTTCTTGGCGGCGGCTCTCAGCATCGAGGGGCCGCCGATGTCGATGTTCTCGAGGATCTCGGCAACGGGGCTTCCCTTGGCGACGGTCTTCTCGAAGGGATAGAAGTTGACCGCGACGATATCGACGGGGGCGATCTCCTGGGCTTCGAGCTCCTTCAGATCCGAAGCCAGGTGTCGGCGCGCGAGGATGCCGCCGTGAATGCGGGGGTGGAGGGTCTTCACCCGCCCTCCGAGGATCTCGGGCGAGCCGGTCACCTCCGAGACCCGCCGCACGGGGACTCCCGCCTCATCGAGGAGCTTCGCCGTGCCGCCGCTCGAGACCACCTCGTATCCGCGGGAAGCGAGCTCCCGGGCGAAGTCCGCGACACCGGCCTTATCGGCCACGCTGATGAGCGCGCGTCGTCCTTTGTTGGCTTTGTTGGCTTTGTTGGCTTTGATGGCCTCGATGGCATCCATGGCGTTCGAAGGGAGGATTCTAGCGCGGAGCGCGCCCCCCTGGATCCACGTTCAGCGCTTTTTCGGGGCGAACCGATACCCGGTGAAATCCCCGTTGGCCTTGGTCCAGGCGGAAAGCCACAGGTAGGAAGCGGCGGTGACGCCGCGCGAATAGCTCAAGGAGGTCTCGGCGTAGGGGATCGAGCGGTAGTCGAAGCTCGTGGCGGGAACCACTTGACCGTCCTTCCAGAACGCTTTCGACAGAGGAACGATCGAGGCGCTCGTCCTCTCCGCGACCCGGCCGAGGATTCCTTCGACCGAGGCCCCGGCGACGGGCGAGGGAAGCGACCCGTCGTGGACCAGGGGGATCTTCGTGAGATGGAGGCTGACGAACCGAATGTACTCGGGGGCGACTCGCCTGAGCTCCGGCGAGCCCGCCCCGACGACCGTCGGGTCGGAGAGATCGGCGGCGATGCGCAGAAGCCTCCCGAGCTCCACCGCGGTCTCCCGGAACGGCCGGTGTTCTCCGACCATACGCACCACCCGTTCGATGCGGCGCTCGACGTCGTCGATCAGGTCCTGGGACAGCTCTCCTCTCTGGCCGTCGCGGGCGATGAGGGACGCGGTCTCGCCTTCGAGAGTCGAGACCCCCGAAAGCAGAAAGTCGTCTCGCCGTGAGAGGACCCGGGAGAGAGAGGGCGGCATGAGCGCGAGGGCGTCGTAGACCATGCCGCGATAGGCCTCGGCGGGCCAGGCCTGGATCTCGCCAGGCGAGAAAAAGACGAGGAGCAGGGGAGCGAAGAAACGCCGCGCCGTCATTTCTTGGGCCGTGCGACGACCGAGACCTTGCCGTCTTTCACCGTGACCCCGAAGTCGACGTCCTTGAAGCCCTTGGCGGCCCGTATCTGATCGGCCTGCTTCTGCAGCGTTTTGCGGAAGCTCTCGTAGGTGAGCTTCGTCGTGCCTTCTCCCACTTTTTGCTTCGCCGCGACGAACGAGTCGAAGACCTCGCGGAACGGGTCCGAGGGTGGAGACGGGGCCGGAGCCGGCTTCGAGGCGCTCCGCTTCGGGCTTTCGCGTCCGCCGGGAAGCCTCCCCTCTTCCTTGAGCCTCGTCCTCCGGTTCCACATCTCGGTATAGGTGTTGTAACGCGCCTGCAGCATGGAGAACAGGGACTGCTCCGACAGGTTGCGCGGCGGGCTGATATTGTACCGTTTGACGATCTCGTCGCAGACTTTCTGCGTGTCGGTCGGAGGCTTGGGAATGGCTCCCGAGAACCACTGTTCGTACTCGCGCTCCAGGAGCCGGAACGTCCGCTGAAGCTTCGCCATGTCCTCCTGAAACCCCATGATGAACGGAACTCCTCGGGCGCCGCGCGAAGCGGACTCTACGCCTCGTCTTTCTTGAAGAACCAGAAAAAGGGAAGCCAGAGCTCCCGCGCGTAGGGGACCTTCTTCCCCTTCACCAGGATCTCGCAGCTCGGAAAATCGCCGACCAGGGAGAAGAGCTCGTGGAGCTTCTGGACCTCGTCGACCCCGTAGACCGCCGAATGCCGGAGAGAGCGATCCCGCCCTTCGGTGCGATAGCCCCTCGATTTCTCCGCGATCGAGATCGCCCTCTGGTAGCGCTCCCTGTTCTCATTTCCTTCGTCCGCCGGAGGGGGGCCGAAGACGACGGAAAGCGTGAGCTCGTTTCCCGCGCGGGCCGGGTAGAGGATCTCCAGCATCTCGGGATCGAGATGAGAAACACTGTCCTCTTCCCGTGACAGGATCTCGGGGAGGCGCTCGATGTAGTTGCGGGGACGGTTCTCGGGCATCGTCGGCGCGTATGATAGAATGCTACGCTTCCGAGTCCCGCCTTGTCAAAAACACCGGAACCACGGTCTCTCCGGCGACTTCCCAGCGTGGAAAAGCTCCTGTCGCGGCCGGGCTTCGAGGCTCTATCTCGCGAGTTCGGCCGGGGATTGGTCGTCGCCGAGACCCGCGCGCTTCTCGCCGGTCTCCGCGAATCGTCGGAAGAGGCGATCGACCGGGGACTCTCGGACATCGAGGCCGCGGTTCGCGCGCGTCTCGAGAGCGCGGTCGCCCCATCGGTCTTTCGGGTATTGAACGCGACCGGAATACTCGTGCATACCAACCTCGGGCGGGCGCCGCTCTCCGAAGCCGCCATCGCCGCGATCGCCGAGGTCGCGCGCGGATACTCCAACCTGGAGCTGGATCTCGAGACCGGCAAGCGCGGGAGCCGCCACCGGCACGCCGAGCGCCTCCTGGCCGGTCTCTTCCCGGGAAAAAAGGCGCTGGCGGTGAACAACGCCGCGGCGGCTCTGATGCTCGCCCTCAACACCGAAGCCCTCGGTAAGGAAGTCGTCATCTCCCGAGGTGAGCTGGTCGAGATTGGAGGCTCGTTCCGGGTTCCCGAGATTCTGGAGCGAAGCGGGGCGCGGCTCCGTGAAGTGGGCACGACGAACAAGACGCGCATCGCCGACTACGATTCGGCCATCGGCCCCGAGACCGGAGCGATCCTCCGGGTCCATCCCTCGAACTTCCGCGTCGTGGGGTTCACGGAATCGGCGGCCACCGAGGACCTCGTTCGCCTGGGACGAGACCGCGGCCTTCCCGTCATCGAGGACTTCGGAAGCGGCAACCTGGTCTCGCTCGCCTCCTTCGGCCTTCCGGCGGAGCCGACGGTTTCCGAGAGCCTCGCGAGTGGAATCGACCTTTGTATCTTTTCCGGCGACAAGCTTCTCGGGGGGCCGCAGGCGGGGATCCTCGTGGGCGAGGGCTCGCGTGTCGAGGCCTGCCGGCGCAATCCCATGGCGCGGGCGCTCCGGGTCGACAAGCTCGTCTACGCCGCGCTCGAGGCCACGCTCTCCGCCTACCTGCGCGGGAGAGCGTTCGAAGAGATTCCCGTCCTGCGAATGCTGGCTCTCCCGGCGGAACAGATCCGAAATCGCGCTCTAGCTCTCGTCGGACGTCTCGAGAAAGCAGAGACCATTACGTTCGAAGTCCAGCCGAGCGCTTCGTTCGTCGGAGGAGGCGCCGCTCCCGATGCCGAGATCCCGACCTGGGTCATCGCCATTCGGGGAAGGGAGCAATCCGCCGATAAGCTCCTCGAAGCGCTTCGCCGGAACCAGCCCCCGATCCTTGCCCGGATCTCCGAAGATCGCGTGCTCCTCGATCTGCGCACAATCCTTCCGGACGAGGACGGGATCCTGGAGGCGGCGCTTCGCGCCTTGTAGGTGTCAGTGATCGGTGATCAGTGATCAGCACGATTGCGCCATATCGCCGACCGCTAGAGTATTGCGAGCGCTGCGGCTTTCGCGATCTCGAACAAACGGGACGGTGCGATCGAGAAGGCCAAGGTCACCGCGATCGCCAGGCCGAGAGCGGCGAGGCCTACGGTGGTGTCTACCGTTCGCGTTCTTCCCGACTCCCAGGCGCGCGCGACGACGCGCATCGAGCCGAGAGCGAGAAGAAAGAGGAGGCCGGACACGGCGAGAAGCGAGAACCCGTGCCCTTGCTCGAGAACCGCGCTCGAAAGCGGGAAGGCGGCGACGAATCCCGGAAACGGCGGAAACGAGCCGGCGGATAGGGCGCCCAGGGCGAGAACGAGCCTTCGAGGGACCGACCCCAGATTCGAGACCTCGTCAACCGTGTCGGTTTTATCCAGGGCGGCGGCGAGCAAGAGAAGCGAGACCCCGGAAGCGCCGAGCGCCATCAGGGAAGGGGCCCTCCCCTGAGCGCCGCCGAGATGGGCGAAGAGCACGAGCCCGCCGCGCGCCAGAGCGAAGGCGGTCAAAAACGTGGTGATGCGCGTAGCGCCGAGAGCGCCGAGGGCACCGAGCGTGAGAGCCACGAGCGCCAGGGCTTCGATCGTTCCGAGGGGTGCGCCCTCGGGAAACCAGGCGGCGATTCGGAGCTGCACCGAGGAAACGGCAACGAGGAGCATGAACGAGGCCGCCATCCGCGTCACCAGTCCCGAAGTGGAACGTCTCAGGATCTCGCGGCTCACGATGAGCCACATCGACGAGAGGCCGGCGACAATGAGGATGAGGCCGAGTCCTTCCGCATCGGCTCGGGCGACGATGACGAGTCCCGCGAGGGACGCGAAGCTCGGGACGAGGAAGAGAACCAGCCGCTCCCTCGTCTGCAGCACCAGTATCCCGAAGAGCAGCACCGCGGGGACCGACCACGAAAGCTCCCTCGTCGACACGGCGACGATCGCGAGGCTCGCTCCCAGGTGGAGGCGGCAAAGGGATTCGATATCCTGCTCCGGGCTCGCCGCGGCGAACGTGAGCGTCCCGAGGACGCAGGAGCCCAGGAATAGACGGAAGAGGTCCGCCCCGGGATCGGCGTTCCAAAGGAGGGCCATCAGGAGGAGTGCGAGCGCGTCGATTCCTCCGACCATCCCCCGTCCCCACCCGCTAGCACCCGCTCTCGAAGACAGGACCCAGGCGGCGAGGAGCGGAAGGACCGCGGGTCCGAAGGAGGCGATCCTCATTCCTCCTCCGCGGCCGCGGGCGCCTTCGCGTCCGCGGGGATGAACCTCGCGGGCGCCAGAAGCGAGAGGACCCAGAAGCCCACGAGCGGCAGAAGCAGGACGCTTCGCCGCCGGGAGAGAGGCGGAAGCACCCTCACCAGGCGAAATATCGAAAGAACGAGCCCGAGGCCCGCGAGCGCGGTGAGGGCCGGAGCAGTACTCCACTGTTCCCGGAGGACGAGCCACGACGCGGGAAGAAACATCGCGACGGCGATCACGCTTCCGAAAGCCGGTCCGCGAGCGTCTTCGGAAGAAGCCCTCCACAGGGCGAGCGTCGAGGACGCCAGAGCCAGTTGCAGCATTCCCTCGCGCCCGGCGGCAGCGCCCTCGGCCGTGGGAGAAAGAAGACCGAGGACGACGATTCCCTGGAATCCTACGAGGAGGGGCTCCCACGATCGTCGCGCCGCGAGGCCGGCGTAGACGAGAGAGACCGCCGCGAGCGCCATCACGAAGGAAGCGCTTTCGTTCCCGGTATAGGAGGGCAATACGGCGCGGACGAAGAACAGCGTGCCCGCGAGGCTCCACCCCCCGAGAAGGAGGAGTCGCCCTGGAGTCGTGAGCACTGAAGTGGCGCTCGAGACCCACGAGGTGAGCGGGAAAAGCGGAGCCGCGAAAGCGACCACGGCGGCCCCCAGGAGAAACATCCGGTCCTGGGAATCGGGAAAGGTCACGAGCAAAGAGAAGCGCGCCATCTCGGCCGAGGGGAATCCCGTCTGGACCCGGGTGAGGTGATACGAGATGGCGACGTAAACGACGGCGAGCGTCGCCCCCGCCGACTGAAAGAAGAAAAACTTCTTCATCTCCTCGACCCGTCCGAGCAGAAGGGTGAGAACCAGGAGCCCGGCGCCGTAGAAAGCCAGAAACAGGGCGCCGTCGCCCGCGGTCACGAGACCGAGAAGCGCGGTCTCCGAGAGGAGGATGAGACAGGTGGCGCGCCTGCCGAGCTCGCGGGAGCCGACGGAGACCAGAGCGAGGAGCGCGAGAAGCGCTACCCAAAGGACGAGAACGGAGCCGAAGCCGTCAATGAAAAGATCGTAGGAAAGCCCGAGCGCCGGTATCCACCGGCGAAGCTCGCGAGGACTGGCGCCGGGCTCGAACGTCAGAGCCAGCGCCGAGGCGAGGGCGAGGGAGACCACCGCGAATCCGAGGGAGAGCATCCGGCGAAGCCCGGCCCGTTCCTCTCCGGGAAAAACCGAGAGGAGAGCGCCCGCGGCCGGGCTCCAGACGAGGACCGAGAGGATGGGAAAGGCCGGAGGCCAGCTCATGGGAAGAAATCGGTCAATATAATGAGGAGGGAGAGACCTGTCAACCCGGACTTGACACGGAGAGGGGCGCGGGCGGACAATAGTATCTGTCAGCTTAAGTCCAATGATGACTTAACATAGGCAAGGCAGAACCATCCTTGAGTCGCGTGCGCGCTGGATCCGATCGATGATCACGGGCTTCAATACCGACGTCCCGTACATGGGCGACGTGTACCACGTCCAGACGGAGGACAAAGGCAAGGACAATCCCATGGTGGAGTCGCTCATCTACAAGGGCGGTGAGATCCTGGGGGCGCGACGGACCGCTTACGCCAAGTTCTTGAAGAACGGCTACGAGGAGAAGGCGGTCATCAAGTTCATGGAAGAACAGCACCGGAGCGTCATCGATGAAGTACGGCGGGGCCGCTACGCCAAGACGAAGGGCGGCCTTCTGGGTGACGAGACCAACGTATCCGATCAGAGCCTGGATCAAGTGATCCTCAACTATCTCGCGGCGAACAAGAAGGAGGAGAAAAAATAGCCTCCTCCCGCGAAATCCGCGTCCGCCTCAACGGCGAGCCGCACGAGCTTTCCCGGGGGACTTCGATCCAGAAGCTCCTCGATGACCTCGGCCTCGAGACGAGCCGCGTCGCCGTCGAGTGGAACCGCCGTATCCTGCGGCGAGCGGAGCTCGAAAACGCGGTCGTCTCGGACGGCGACGTGCTGGAAGTCGTCACTTTCGTCGGTGGCGGCTGAGGCCGCTTCGCAGTAAGCTGAGCTCGACCGAGAGCTCAACATGATCGTCGCCGGCCGCAAGTTTCAATCCCGCCTCATCGTCGGCACCGGAAAATACGCGAGCTTCCCCTTGATGAAAGCCTGCCACGAAGCCTCGGGGGCTTCGATGGTCACCGTCGCCGTTCGCCGGGTGAATCTGAAAGACCGCGGCAAGGAATCGCTCCTGGACTTCATCGATCGGGAACGCTTCGCGATCCTTCCCAATACCGCGGGCTGCTACACCGCGGAGGACGCGGTCC
>Ga0302046_10002597_pt1 | contig 16772 bp, 14 predicted proteins | sample RVTome_11_FD_200261 | JGI IMG/M metagenome (GOLD analysis project Ga0302046, IMG submission 200261) | Soil microbial communities from uranium-contaminated site in the Upper Colorado River Basin, Wyoming, United States - RVT147D111 (version 2) ...
CGACGGCGAGCGCCACTGCCAGGAAGGCGAAGAGAGAGAAGAGATCGTCCGGGTTGGCGATGGTCCAAGTCTCAACCGGCGGCGTGAAGAACCAGTTGGCGAGCAGGAAGGCGGCGACCGCGGTCACCACGGCCGGCAGCGCGCCGCCGATCCCGCCCGTGATCACCGCGGCGAGCAGGTAGACGAGCAGGACGTTGTGGAGCTCTAGCTGCTCACGGCGGCCGAGAAGGATCAACGTGAGGAGAGGAAGCCCCACGAAAGCGATCCCCCATGATCCGGCGCGCCGTACAGATCCGATCGACTTCCGGCGTGGCGGCCTGCGTTGCCGGCTCGGCCGGCGGGCGCCTTCGTATGAGATGACGTGTACGTCGACGGCATCTGAGTTGCGGATCACCCTGGCGATGGGCGAGCCTCGCAGCAGCTCGTTGAGGCGCGATCGCCGCGACGCCCCCATCACGATCTGGGTGGCATTCTCCTCCCGCGCGAAGGCGACGAGGGAGGTGCCTACGTCGTCACCGACCACCTCGTGGTATCGACCGCCGAACTCTTGCAGCAGCTCTCGCTGCGCTGGGAGGGCGGGGCTCGACTCTTCGGCCAGGCCGTCGGTCGGGCGCACGTACACCCCGACGAGGTCTGCTCGGGAGCGCATCGCCAGGCGGGCGGCTCGCCTCACGACCGCTTCACCTCCGACGGCGCCGGCCAGGGCGACGACCACCCTCTCCTTCGTCTCCCACGGCTGATCGATGCCGTGCAGGTCGCGGTACTCAGCAACGGCTTCGTCGACACGGTCCGCCGTCCAGGACAAGGCGAGCTCCCGAAGCGCTCCGAGGTTGCCGGGCCGGAAGTAGTTGGCAAGGGCCGCATCGACGCTCTCAGCCGGATAGATCTTCCCGGCGGCCAACCGCTCTCGAATGCCTTCCTGAGTGAGATCGACCAGCTCGATCTCGTCGGCGCGTCGCACCACCTCGTCGGGGATCGTCTCTCGTTGCAGGACGTTGGTGATCTCGAAGATCACGTCGTTGAGCGAGTCGAGATGCTGGATGTTGACGGTCGAGAGGACGTCGACGCCGGCGTCGAGCAGCGCGTCAACGTCTTGCCAGCGCTTGGCGTGCCTCGAACCGGGAACGTTGGTGTGCGCCAACTCGTCGACCAGCGCCACCTGTGGTCGTCGGGACAACACCGCATCCAGGTCCATCTCCTCGAAGTCGGATCCGCGGTACTCGAGCCGCCTCCTGGGTATGACCTCCAGATCGCCGATCAGGCCGGCGGTGTCGACCCGACCGTGGGGTTCGACGTAGCCGACCACGACGTCACGTCCTCGCCCTCTGAGACGGTGTCCGTCTTCCAGCATGGCGTATGTCTTGCCCACACCGGGAGCGGCCCCTAGGAACACCTTGAGCTTGCCGCGCTTCACGTCGTAACGCTACTTCTCGGCTCGACCGTGCCGGCGGGAGATGTCGTCAGGGTGAGCGGTGACGTGATCATGACAACGCGTCGAGCGCCAGATTCAGTCGCAGCACATTCACGCCGGGCTCACCCAAGAGACCGAGGCCTCTGGAATCCGTGTTGCGACGGATGAGATCGAGCACGACCTCTACGTCGAGTCGGCGAGCCTCCGCGACACGGGCGGCTTGCAGGGTGGCGTTGCTCGATGAGATGTGAGGGTCGAGGCCCGAGGCGGAGGCGGTGACCGCATCGATCGGCACGAGGACCCCGGCGCCCAACCCGTTCACCGATCGGTACTCCGAGACGCGCTCGGCCACCGAATCGAGCAGCTCTGGGCTGGAGGGGCCGAGATTGCTGCCCGAGCTCGCCGATCCGTCGTAGCCGCCACCGGCTGCCGACGGTCGCGAGTGGAAGTACTGCGGCTCGGAGAAGACCTGCCCGAGCAGGCCGGATCCGACGAGTCCCGCATCGTCGTCGATCAAGGAGCCGTCGGCATCATGACCCAAGCCGACCTGGGCGACCCCTGTGACGAGGAGCGGGTAGGCGAGTCCCGTCAGAATCGTGAAGGCGAGGAGCATGCGCAGCGCCGGCATCAGCTGGCGTCTCATAACCCGATCCCCAGCCCTTGGATGATCGAGTCGATGAGCTTGATTCCGACGAACGGTGTGATCAGACCGCCGAGAGCGTAGATGCCGAGGTTGCGTCTGAGCATCACGACGGCACTCTCGGCGCGGAATCTCACACCGCGCAGAGCCAGCGGTATGAGGGCGACGATCACCAGAGCGTTGAAGACGACGGCCGACAAGATGGCGCTGCGTGGCGTGGCGAGATTCATCACGTCGAGTCGATCGAGCACCGGGAAGACCCCCGAGAACATCGCCGGGATGATGGCGAAGTACTTTGCGACGTCATTCGAGATGGAGAACGTCGTGAGCGCACCCCGGGTGATGAGGAGTTGCTTGCCGATCTCGACGATCTCGATGAGCTTGGTCGGGTTCGAGTCGAGGTCGACCATGTTCCCGGCTTCCTTCGCAGCTTGCGTTCCAGTGTTCATCGCCACACCGACGTCGGCCTGAGCAAGAGCAGGGGCATCGTTCGTCCCGTCGCCGGTCATCGCGACCAGCCGACCACCTGCCTGCTCACGCCGGATGAGGGCCATCTTCTGCTCTGGCGTTGCCTCGGCGAGGAAGTCATCGACACCTGCCTCATCTGCGATGGCGCGCGCCGTGAGCGGGTTGTCGCCCGTGATCATCACCGTGCGGATCCCCATCGAACGGAGCTGGTCGAAACGGCTGCGAATCCCTTCCTTGACCACGTCCTTGAGATGGATCACCCCGAGCACGTCGCCGCCGTCTACGACGACAAGCGGAGTTCCTCCGCCGGTGGCGACGCCTTCGACGAGGGCATCGAGCGCTCCAGGAATCTGCCCACCTCGCTCGGCCACCCATCGCTTGACCGCATCGGCCGCTCCCTTGCGCACAGGACGGCCGTCGATGTCCACACCGCTCATCCTGGTTTGAGCGCTGAATGCGACGAGGTCGGCGTGCGAGACGTCTCGCTCTCGCAGATTGAACCGTCTCTTCGCCAGCACGACTATCGACCGGCCCTCGGGCGTCTCGTCGGCGAGGCTCGCCAGCTGGGCGGCCGCAGCGAGGCGTTCCTCGGTCACATCCGGCAGTGGGAGAAACTCCGCAGCCTGCCTGTTGCCGAGTGTGATGGTGCCGGTCTTGTCGAGCAGGAGCGTCGAGCAGTCACCGGCTGCCTCGACCGCCCTCCCGGAGAGGGCCAACACGTTGTGCTGCACCAGTCGATCCATCCCTGCGATGCCGATGGCAGACAGCAGGGCGCCGATGGTCGTCGGGATCAGGGTGACCAGCAGAGCAACCAGGACGATGACGTCCTGTTCTGCGCCGGAATAGATGGCGAGGGGCTGCAGCGTCACCGTGACGAGCAGGAAAACGATGGTGAGCGCCGCCAGGAGTATGTTGAGGGCGATCTCGTTCGGTGTCTTCTGCCGGCTGGCGCCTTCCACGAGCGCGATCATCCTGTCGAGGAAGGTCTCGCCGGGGCGGGCCGTTATCCGGACGACGATCTTGTCCGACAACAGACGTGTCCCTCCGGTGACGGCCGACCTGTCGCCGCCTGCCTCGCGGATGACGGGTGCCGACTCGCCTGTGATGGCTGACTCGTCGACCGATGCGATCCCCTCGATGATCTCGCCATCCGATGGGATGAGCTCCCCAGCTGATACGACTACGACGTCGTCTACCTCGAGCTGCGACGACGGGAGCTGATCCACGTGACCGTCCGGATGGCGGCGGTTGGCCATCGTTGTCGAGCGAGTCCTCCGCAAGTTCTCGGCCTGAGCCTTGCCCCTGCCTTCCGCCATGGCCTCGGCGAGGTTGGCGAACAGCAACGTGAACCACAGCCAGGCAGTCACGAGTCCGGCGAAGACGTCGTCCCCGCCTTCGCCCTCTCCGTAGCGTCGGATGAAGAGAGCCGTCGTCAGGACGCTGCCGACCAGCACGACGAACATCACCGGGTTGCGGGCCTGCACTCGGGGGTCGAGCTTCCTGAAGCTGCCTGCGACGGCGCCGCCCAGGATCGACAGATCGAGGACGGAGCGTCTCGTGACGCGCCCTGTGTGCCTCGTGGTCGCCGGCATCTCCCTCATAGCGAGAGGTGCTCGACGATCGGTCCGAGGGCCAGCGCCGGGAAGAAGGTGAGGCCCGCCACGACGACCACCACTCCAACGATGAGACCACAGAAGAGGGGGGTGTGGGTCGGAAAGGTCCCCGCCGTGGCAGGCGCCACTTGCTTGCTCGCCATGGTGGCGGCGATGCCGAGCACCGGCATGATGAGGAAGAAGCGGCCGACGAGCATCGACAGCCCAATCGTCGTGTCGTACCAGGCAGTCGCAGAGTCGAGTCCGGCGAAAGCCGATCCGTTGTTGTTGGCTCCCGAGGCGTAGGCGTACAGAATCTCGGACAACCCGTGGGGGCCGGGGTTCGCTCGGGAGGCGAGAGCGCCTTCCAGCATCACGGAGGCGGCGGCGAATGTGAGGAGGGCGACGGGCATCGCCAGTATGTAGAGGGCGACCATCTTCATCTCGGCGGCTTGGATCTTCTTGCCGAGGTACTCGGGCGTCCGCCCGACCATGAGGCCTGCCAGGAACACCGCGAGGATGGCGAAGACGAGTAGACCATTGAGCCCAACCCCGACTCCGCCGGGGCTCACCTCACCCAACAGAATGTGCATGAGAGCGAGCCCGCCGCCGAACGCCGTCATGCTGTCGTGCGTGCAGTCGATCGAGCCGTTGGACGTTCCGGTGGTGCTCGCCGCCCACAACCCGCATGCCGCCGAACCGAAGCGAACCTCCTTGCCCTCCATGCTGCCGCCGCCCTGGTCGGCCGCTGCGGTCTGAGCCACACCCAGCGCCTCGAGACGAGGGTTGCCGTTGGTCTCCAGTTGCATCACCGAGACCGCCATCGCCACCCAGACGAGGAACATGACGGCGAAAACAGCCCATCCCTGGCGTCGATCGTCGACCAAGTGGCCGAAGGCGAGGGCGAGGGCGAATGGGACGACGAGGATCGCCCAGTTTTCGATCATGTTGCTGAGAGGTGTCGGATTCTCGAACGGGTGTGACGAGTTGGCATTGAAGAACCCGCCTCCGTTGGTTCCGAGCTGCTTGATGGCGACTTGGCTCGCCACGGGCCCGCCCGGAATCGACTGGCCGGCTCCCTCGACCGTCGTCACCTCGGTGTAGCCGTTCAGGTTCTGGATGACGCCTTGACCGACGAGGAGGATGGCGAGGACAAACGAGAGCGGGAGCAGGATGCGAACGGTGGTTCGTGTGAGGTCGACCCAGAAGTTGCCCAGGGTCGAGGCGCGCCGTCTGACCAGTCCCCGAATGAAGGCCGCCATCACCGCCATTCCCGCGGCTGCCGACGCGAAGTTCTGTACGGCAAGGCCGGTCATCTGCGTGAGGTGGCTCATCGTCGTCTCGCCGCCATACGACTGCCAGTTGGTGTTCGTCATAAAGCTGACTGCGGCGTTGAACGAGATGTGGGGGACGACCGCCGGCGCCTTCGTCGGGTTGAGGGGAAGCGAGCCCTGGAGCCGCTGCAGGGCGTAGAGCGTCAGGAAGGACACTGCGCTGAATGCGAGCACCGAGTACGCGTATGCCGTCCAGCGCTGCTCCCGGGCAGCATCGATTCGACACACTCGGTAGATGAGCCGCTCGAGGGGGTCGAACAGACGGTCCCCCGGGCTCGTTCCGCCGCCGTACACACGAGCCATGTAGCGACCCAGGGGCACCGCGCCGACGACCACGGCCGCGATCAATGCAACGAGCCCAGCCCAGGCTGTCAACGACATGTCAGAACTTCTCGGGAAACAGCAGCGCCGCGAGGAGGTACCCGGCCAGCACCACGCCGAGGACGAGGCCGACGATGTTCTCGGCGCTCAAAGTGACGAGTCGTCGGGACGCGCCTCGTGGTCCTCGACGGCCCGAACGATCCGATCGAGGCCCCTCACATAGGCCACGCACAGTGCGAAGAACGTCAACCCGATGACGATGAATGCAACGTCCGGCACTCCAGACTCCCACCCGGCCGGCTGGATGCCGGCGACGTTCACATGGTCCACAGGGCACGGACACATGCAATGGGTTTGACGGGTTCCTTGCGCGCCGGTTCGCCGACTTCACCGGGACTTAGCGGGCCGTGATGTTCATCGAGATTCCGGACGCCTACCCGTCCGGCGTGTCGGCGTCGGGCCCGGCACGCTCGACGGTGCGCAGATCGCCGTTGCTGCGCAGGTGGTAAGGAACGCTGGTCACCGCGATCCCCGCCTCCCCGGCGAGGGTTGCCTTGATGGCGAGGCCCGTCTGGTTGTGGAGAAGCTGCGGAACTCGACCTGGCACGACGAACTCCGGGATGACCGCCGTTATCAACGTTCCGGGCACCGCGGCACGTCTCCGTTCGCGAACGTACCGAACGAGCGGGTCGACGATGCTGCGGTACGGGCTGGCGACGATGACCAGAGGTATCTGGTAGCCGGCATCCTGCCACTGACTCTCCAGCCTCTGTCTCTGGTCCGCATCCACGTCGATGTGAATCGCCGTGACCGGTGGACCGAGACGCTGAGCGTATGCCAGGGTCTCCCTGATCGGCCTCGTCAAGTCGGAGATGAGAACCACCTGTTCGATGCGTCCGATGGGGATCTGGACCAAGCGGCTCCGTCGCGACCGTCGCAACACGTTGAGGTCGGTGACGACGACACCCGGCTCGAAGAGCAGTCGGGACTTGATCGCCAGACTGTGCCGGTGGGCGAACGGGGCGAGGATCGAGCGGATCCGTACTCTGTCGGCGAGGATCACAGTGATGATGGTGTCGGGGTGGGCGTCTCGTTCGAGGCGGACCCGCTCGACGACCCTTTTCGAGATGGAATCGCGCTCCCCAGGGATGATCTCGAGCGCGTAGCCGGGATGGGCGGAGTCCCATGCGTACACGAGGTCGTCCGACCGGGGCTCCTCGGCGTGGACGCAGCTCAGCGCCTCAGAGTTGATGAGCTCCGCGTAGCGCAGGGCACGGTCGGTTCCCTCGTCGTGGTGGGCGACGAGCACGATGAGCCTCGTCGGACGGGACTCTGCGGTGACTGGGACCTGCCTGAGCTGGGTCGCCACGCTCATGTAGTGCCGGCGGATGGTCAACATCAGGGCCACGAGGGTGGGCACGATGAGGATGACGATCCATGCCCCATGCACGAACTTCACGGTCGCCACGACGATCAGAACGACGCCGGTGGTGAACGCCCCGACCGAGTTGATGATCACCGACCGCCTCCACTGCGGCTCCCTGGTTCTCACCCAATGTCGCACCATGCCTGCCTGGCTGAGAGTGAAGGCGGTGAAGACGCCCACCACGTAGAGCTGGATGAGGCGGCTCACTTCCGCGTCGAACACGACGAGCAGGATCGACGCCATCACCGCAAGCGTCACGACCCCATTCGAGAAGACGAGGCGATCGCCTCGATTGAGGTACTGCCGAGGCATCAGCTTGTGCCGCGCGAGGATCGCCGAAAGTCGCGGAAAGTCCTGGTACGCCGTGTTGGCGGCCAGTATGAGGATGGCCGCCGTGAACACCTGCAGGGCGTAGAAGCCGGCTCCCTCGTTGAAGACGGCGCGGCCGATCTGCGAGACAACGGTCCCGTACTGGTCGATCGTGCCCTCGGAGATCCGTACGTCGAACCATCGGGCCAGCGTCGAGATCCCCAAGAACATCGAGATCGAGATGACGCCCATGATCCCGAGCGTCGTCGCCGCGTTGTGTGCCTTCGGCTCGCGGAATGCCTGCACCCCGTTGGCGATCGCCTCGACGCCGGTGAGGGCGGTCGAGCCCGAGGCGAACGCCCGGAGGACCAGAAAGATCCCGAGGGCGCCAACTTCCGGCTCTAAGGCGGCCCCGGACGAGATGGCGTTCGGACATTCGCCGTCGAGGCAGGCCGCGAATCCTACGAAGAGCATGACCCCGACGGTCGCCACGAACAGATAGGTGGGAGCAGCGAAGATGGTCGAAGCCTCCTTGACCCCGCGCAAGTTGGCGATGGTCAACAGGAGCACGAAGAGGAGAGCAATCTCGACGCGCCATGGGATGAGGTCGGGGGCGGCCGAGGTGATGGCGGCGACACCGGCCGCAACGGATACGGAAACGGTCAGCACATAGTCGGTGAGGAGGGCAGACGCCGCAACCGTCCCGGTCCGGATGCCGAGGTTGTCGTTCGAGACGATGAAGGCTCCACCACCGTCGGGGTACGCCTTGATCGTCTGCCGGTACGAGACGATCACGATGAACAGAAGGATCGCGATTGCCAGCGACAAGGGCGCCAACGCGCTGAAGGCAGCCGTGCCGGCGAGCGCCAGCACGAGCATCGCCTCCTCGGTCGCGTACGCCACGGAGGAGAGCGGATCGGATGCGAACACGGGGAGCGCCAGCCGTTTGGGAAGCAACTGTTGGTGCTCTTCGAAGGTGGCGAAGGGCCTGCCGAAGAGTCTCCGCTTGAGACTCACGTTGGATCGACCTGTCAACGGTCTTCCTCTCGTTGCGAGGCGCTCTCGCGCTGGACGCAATCCGGCTCCGAGAAACAGAACACGCCGCCCGAATCGGACGGCGCGTTTCCAAGTGTTGTCGCCTCCGGGTTCTCAGTCGTCCGGCGTTAACGCGTTGCTAGCGCATCTCGGAACGACCCTGACACGGAAATGACGTCGGTCGACTCACCGAAGGGCCAGCGCCATGACGGCAACGCCGGCAAGGCCGGCCAGAATGGAGAGAACGAGGAGCAAGTCCCACCGCAACGCCAGAGCGGGTTCGGTCTCTTCGACTACGCGGTGAGCCAAGCTCGCTGCCAAGCGGGCCGCGACAGCCGTGACGAGTCCTCCTCCGACCACTTCGGCCACGGCTGGATGGCCCGACGAAACAGCGACGACAGACACCGTCGATGCCCCGACCACGATGGCCGTCGCCAGCCCGCCGCCATGCGGTGACCTCGCCGGACCCATGAGATCGATGTAACGCACCAACGCTCGGCTGACAACGGTGCTTGACGTACTCGTGCCGCCTCGGGGTCGACATGCAACGCCGTCTTGACGGCCACATCCACGACGGTGCCCGTTTACCACGCGATGCCGGCGCCGCGGATGCGACGATGCCGGTGGTGACCAGGCGTAGCATCTCGGCCATGGCGTACAACCAGGGTCTGGCGGACGACATCCGCGCCCACCTCGGGGCCATGAAGGGCCTGTCCGAGAAGGAGATGTTCGGCGGGATCGCCTTCTTGGTGAACGGGAACATGGCCGTTGGCGTCAGCGCCGACGACCTCATGGTCAGAGTCGGCAAGGAAGCCCACGACGAGGCAGTGGCTCGACCGGGCGCCCGGATGTTCGATCTGTCCGCCAGGCCGATGCGCGGCTGGATCGTCGTCTCGCCCGAGGGGATCGCCTCCGACGCCGACCTCGCCTCGTGGATCGACCAGGGCGTCGCATTCGCCGAGAACCTGCCGCCGAAGTGATCGCCGACCCTCGTCGGCATCGCACACCCTGAGCTCGCGCCCGACGCCCCCACATCAACGCCTTCGGCCGGCGCGCCTTCGGTCGAGTCGGTCGTCCGGCCGTCTCACGCCATCAGCGTCACCGCGGACCCGATCGAAGCCACGTCGAGCTGCGTCTGGTTGTCTCCTGGCGGGTCCCAGCGATCCGGGCGATCTCGACGGAGCCTCCTCCGCTGACGAGCTCGGTCTTCGAATCTCGCTACATGCCGCGGCCGGCTCGCCCCGCGACGTCCCTGATACCCAAACCGATGAGTATGAACAAGATCCCGGTGAGGATCGCCATTCCGGCCACCCCAAACGCCACCACCGAGGTGAACAGTGAGGCCTGCAGGAATGCCGCGCTCGCCGCGGTCGCACGCAGCGGGTCATCTCGCTCGAGCTCGGAGTAGTGCAGGCCGCCGGTGGCCTCGAGGGCGTGCTTATCGATGACCTTGGCCTGGCAGTACGCGCTGAACGGCCCGTTCACCTCGTCACCGCCGAGACACGATGCATCGTCGGCGACCGTGATCTCCTGTTCGTCGAGCGTGTTGCTCACCACGACCCAGGTCGCGATCCCTCCGACGATGAGCAGCGCGCCGATCACGATCGAAGCGATGAAGGCGGTCTTTCTCATCCTCGCACCTTCCTGTTGCTGCCCATCACAATACGCCGCGCTCGCCCGTGGACAGTGATTGGACGCCTCCCTTAGCGGGCGCGTCACTGCTCCGGAGATGGGGTTCGCAGGGTCACCGTCGGCCCGGTCGGCCAGCCTGGCGCCGATCACCGGCCGGCACTGACGCCGGATTCTCGACGGTCAGGCTTGCCTGGCGTCGCGCCGTTCCTGATCGGCCGCTTCGCGCGCTTCGCGGCGAGCCCGATCTGTCACCTCGCGCTCCGCCCGGCGCGCCTGGGTCGCCAGCTCGCGCTCGGCTCGGCGTGCCCGGTCGGCCGCCTCACGCTCGTCGCGGCGCGCCCGGTCCGCCGCCTCACGCTCCAGCGCCTCCCCCGAATGGAGGCGGTCACGCTCGGCCGCTCGCTCTTCGTCGTCGCGGGCGCGACCGATCAGGCGCTCTTCTTCATGGCCGGCACGCTCGGCCAGCCTCTCTTGGTCGTTCCGAGCCCGTTCGTTCAGGCGCTCGTCACGCTCCCGTTTGGCCTTCGACCGCTCGTCATCCATGATCTCTTTCGGCCTCCATCGGCAACCGCGCTATCGCTCAGGAACATACACGCTAACGACCACAACGACCCCGGTCGCACGTGCCGGCCCGATGCGCCGCCTCCTTGAACCCTCCGCTCCGCCGGGAGCGTGCCGGGGACGCCAAGAGCGGAAATGTTGAGCGAGCGTCGCAGGGTTGTGACTTCCAGTCACGGGCCGCGCTGCGACTGGAGCACGGCTTCTGTCCCGTGCCCGTCGCCGACCTTGGGCCCGAGCATCAGATAGGCCTGCAAGACACCCTTACCCTTGACCTCGATCGGGCCGCGGGGCTCGAACGCGAAGCGGTCACGCAGAAGCTCGAAGGCACGTTGGGTCACCTGGATCCTCCCGGGAACACCGTGGGACTGCATACGGCTCGCCGTGTTGACCGTGTCGCCCCACAGGTCATACGCGAACTTGCGCTTCCCGATGACGCCCGCAGTGACCGGCCCCACATCCATCCCGACACGCAAGACCAGCGACTCACGCACCCGTGGCGCCTGCTCGACCATCTCGATCGCCATCCGGGCGGCCGCCCCGGCGGGGTCGGGCACCGGGACCGGCACACCGCTGACCGCCATATACGCATCGCCGATGGTCTTGATCTTCTCCAGTCCCCAGCGGTCGGCGAGGGCGTCGAACGCAGAGAACAGATCGTCCAGCATCTCAACGATCTCCTCGGGTGACAAGCTCTCGGAGATCGGTGTGAAGTCGACGACGTCTGCGAAGAGCACCGCCACCTCTTCGACGCGGTCGGCAATCCGCCCCTCGCCGGCTTTGAGCCGCCTGGCGGTCGATGCGGGCAGCACGTTCAGCAAGAGGCGCTCGGAGCGGTCGCGCTCCGTCGCCAGGCCTCCCATGAAGTAGCGCAGGACGAAGTAGACGACTCCGGAGACCGTTCCGATGTTGACCACGAAGAAGACCAGGTTGAGCACCGCCGGAATCGGGGCTGGATCGAGGAGGGGCTCGGCGATCCCTGACAGGATGACCACCAGCGTGTAGGCGACGAACCACCGAATGGGATGGCGAGTGAAGATCAAGGCTCCGAGGGCGGCAACGAGAGCCCAGAGGATCACACCACTCGATGCCACGAATCCACCGAGGCTGACCTGAAGCAGAGGCGGCAGGGTGAGCCAGAGGACGAAATGTAGCCGGACGAACCGGTCGAAGTCGCCACCTCTGGACAACAGGGTCAAGCTGACGATGGCGACGATCTGGTAGGCGAACGGGATCCCCATCGACACGTAGAGCCCGAGCAGCGCATACGTGCCGACCCATACCACGCTGAGCACGGCGATGAGCACGACCACCAACGTGAGGGCGGCCTTCTTGAGCCGCTCTTGCTCGGAGTCCTCTTCATGGATACCGACATCGGCAAGCCGTCCGACCCAGCCGGGCAGGCGTCCCAGCCATCCCGGGCGCGGGGCTTGCCCGTCGTCGCGGGCTCCAAGAGCATCAGACGTTTGCGTCCTCCTCGGCTCGATCGCGCTGAGTCTACGGAGACCCCCGATTCGGCACGGGCGCTGCCGGGTCGGGTGCCACCCGCGGCTCAACGGCCCTACTCGCCGGGCCGCACTTCCACAGCGGCGTCACGACCGGCGGCGGCCCATCGGGGCGCGTGAAGCGGAGTCGCTTCACGGCTTCTCGATCGACGAATCCGCGCAGGGACGGCGATCACGACGCGACCACCTTCATCCGACCGGCTTCCGGCTGACCACCGGCGGTTCGCGGCCGGCCAGGAGCCAGCCTGCGAGCGCCGCGGCCGTGGGCGTGCCGGCAGCGATGAGCACGAGATGGAGGACCGGTAGCCGGACGAGGGTGTCGACGGCGTCGAGGTATCCGGCGCCGAGGACGATGAAGGAGGCGGCTCCGCCGAGGGCGACGCCTAGGGCCGCCAAGGCGCCGGCCGTGGTGGCGGTCACGGCTCGTCGAATCGTGCTCGTCGCCCCGGTCGCCGTCAGGATCCGGAGGTCGCCGGCCGCCTCGCTGCGGATCAGCCCGACGGTCATCGCAAGCACCCCAAGGGCGAGGAGCATCCCGATGGCCGTCGCTCCCGAACGCAGCCTGGCCAGACCGGTCTGGTGGTCGCGGGTCTCGATGGTGAGTCCGCCGCCGGCCGCCAGGTCACGCGACGCCATCAGCTCTTCGCTGGTGAGAGCGTGGCCTGACTCGATGAGCCACCGGCCCGATCCGACTGCTTCCAGGCCGAGCCTGCCCAGGGCCTCGGGGATGATGAACGTGCCGGGCAGCGACGTGTAGGTGGAGGAAAGGGCGGCGACACCGGTGAGGATCTCGATCCTCTCCATCTCGGTGCCGGGTCGTGCCTTGCCCAGGATGCTCAGCTCGCCGGACTCGCTGGTCACGATATCCGTCTCGGGGTCGAGGGCGCCCACGTCGAGCCCGTGCAGTGCGAGTATCTGGGGCGAGGCGACGTACAGGAGCGACAGATCTCCCCACCCGTCGTCGATCCTCCTGGCGATTGTGGCTGCAATGCGGCCGACGAAGGTCGAGTCGTTCTCGATGGTCGGATCGACGGCGACATTCAACGCGATGGCGCTGGATTCGTCGAGTGATTCGACGAGGTCGTCGACGCTTGCTTCGAGGACGGCGAGGTGCGCGGCGTCTGGGATGAATGGTCCGTCGAAGTCGGCCGTGCGAACAAGGAGCTGGTTGTCGGCGAGGTTGCCGGCTTCGGCGGTGTGTTGTGCCGCGGTCGCGGCGACGACGATCGCAATCGGAATACCCAGAGCCAGCGTGATGGCGGCCAGCGCCGCCGCCGACCGTGACTGGTATCGCGCCAGGTCGCGCAGCGCCACCCGAGCTGCGATCGGGAAGGGAGCGGCCTGCGACGCCAAGGCACGGATCGCCAGCGGGCTTGCCAGCAGGACACCCACGACGACTGCCACGGTGCCGCCAGCTACCAGACCGACGTCGCCCCAATGGACTGCTCTGTCGTCGGCTACCGGGCCCGCCATGGAAAGGGCGACGACACCTGACGAAACGAGGATCCCGGCCAGCGCGGCCGACCGTTGGATCGCCTGCGGTCGCTCCGGTCGCCCCGACAGCGCGTGCACGATCGAACCCCGGGACGCCATCCGGGCCGGCCACCACGCGGCTCCGGTGGCGGACAGCACACCCAAGACCATGACGGTCGCGATCAGCAACCAGGGCAAGTCGAAGCGGGCTACGCGGTATCCGACGGCGGCCTCGAGCCGCGGCTGCGCCGCGATCCATCCCGCGACGCCAATCGCCGTCCCCGCCACCGCGGCAACGGCGCCTACCACGGCACCGTTCGCCACCAGGGCCAGCCGAAGATGACGCTCGGTTGCCCCGATCGCCGCCAACATGCCGAGCTGGCGCCGCCGGCGCTGCGCGATGACCATGAAACCTGCCGATGCCAGCAGGCCTACCAGCAACAGGGCAACGGTCGTGACGCCGAGCAGGCCGACCGCGACGGCTATCGCAACACCGGGGCCTCCCCGCGACGAGATCTTCCTGTCACCGCCACCCGGCGGCCGGAAGGAGAGCACCGCGTCCTCGTCGGCGTCGACCAAGATCGTGATCGAGCCCAACTCGACGTCGACGGTGGGCGCTATCAAGACGAACTCGTCGTCCAGGTCGCTCGGGTTCTCGACGATGCCGACCACCGTCCGCGTGGTCCCGTCCAAGTCGAACGCGGCGCCGATTCCGGCTGTGTACTCGTCGGCCACCTCGTCGGTGACCGCCAGCTCGGCTCCGTCGCCGGGGTAGCGCCCCTCCACCACGGTCAGTAGTGGCGCGCCGTAGGCGCCGGTCGGATCCTGAACGCGGTACTCGAGGAGCTCGAACCGCCCCGGTACGGAGACGGGGATGTGACCGATGACGTCGACCGTCCCGAACCAATCCTCGGCGGCTGCTGCGTTGGCAACGAGCGCCTGACTGTCGGGGCCGTCGAAGCTGAAGAAGTGGTTGCCGGTGCCGAACTCGGCGTTTCCCGCTACCGGAGCGAGGTTGTAGCCAGCGGTCCCCACCCCGACGGCGGCGGCCACCGCCAGTGTGAGCAGCGACAACACGAGCACCTGCTGTCGCCACTCCTGACGGAACATGCGCAACGCCCAGCGAATCAGCGCCCGCCGGGCGGCACCACCAGTGTCACCGGCCGATCCGGTCGCGTCGGCCCCGGCCGTGCCCATCAACCGAGACCCGATGCCAGCAGCGAGTCCGGACCGGACGGCGGCGTGGTCTGGTCGACGACTCGTCCGTCGCGCAGGAAGACGACCCGATCGGCCCACGACGCCAGTTGGGCGTCATGGGTCACGACTACGCCGGCCACGCCACCCTGGCATGTGGCTCGCACCAAGCGCATGACGGCCTCGCCGTTGACCGAGTCGAGGGCACCGGTCGGCTCGTCGGCAAGCAAGAGCTGGCGGTCCCCGACCACTGCCCGGGCGATCGCCACCCTCTGGCGCTCGCCGCCGGACAGATCGTCGGGAAACCGTTCCGCCTTGTCGGCAACGCCGAGAGCTTCAAGCCCGAGCATGCCGGCGGCGCGGGCACGGCGCGCTCTCATGCCGTCGAGCTCGAGCGGCATCGTGACGTTCTCCAGAGCGGTCAGCCCGCCGAGCAGGTTGAAGTCCTGAAAGACATATCCGATCGAGCGGCGCCGCAGCCTCGCCCGGGCGTCGAGCGCCAGCTCCGAGACGTCCGATCCACCGACCACCACTTCGCCACTGGTTGCATCTTCGAGGCTTCCGGCGATGGTCAGCAGGGTGCTCTTGCCGGACCCACTCGGCCCCATCACGGCGACCAACTCGCCCGGCTCGACTGACAGATCGATGTCGCGGAGCGCCTGCACTTCGGCGGCCCCCGATCCGTAGATCTTGGAGACCTTGCGTAGCTCGAGCAACGCGGTCATCGCCCACCTGCCCGGGCCGGCTGTGGACCGACGCGCTCGACCCCATCGGGCACGACTCCAACGGTCGGGCGCCGGCTGAGTCGAGCGTCGGCGGCGTCCAGCCACCGCACCACCCCTTCCAGCCGAAACAGTTCGGCATCCACCACGAGGGCCAGCCCCACGTCGTCGTCGGTTGCTTGCGCCTTGACTCTGGTGTATCGCTGCATCGTCTCCACCGAGTGCCGGCGGTGGGCCTGGATGACCTCGTGGACGTCGATCCCCGGAACCCGCAGCGCCACCGAGACCTTGATCACCAACTCGTCACGCGGCGGAGGCTCCGTCCCCGGCGGGGTGCGGAGCCACTCGTCGAGCCCGCGGCGACCCGACGGGGTGATGGCATAAGCCTTCTGCGGACCTTCGCCTGCGTCGTCGTCGCCCTCGACGAGGCCGTCGCGCTCGAGCCGCTGCAGCGTCGTGTACACCTGCCCGACGTTCAATGGCCACACTTCACCGGTTCTCGACTCGAATTCCTGCTGCAGCCGCAGGCCGTACATCGGTCCTTCGCTCAGTACGGCCAGCAGCGCGTGACGAACACTCATGACCTCTTCCTCGTCGGTATACCAAGTATCATACTCAGTATACACGAGGGAACGGTCGAGGAGGCCGTCAATGATCGTTCACATCTCGCACGAGTGGACCACGGCCGGCAACGCCGACGTCTACGACGGCGACTCGGCACGACCATCGTTCCAAGCATCATCGCCGCAGTTGTCCCCAGGCTGAGAGGCGGGGACATACTGTGGCGCCGAGCCACTGCGAGTACCGAAGTCGACTTCGTGGCGGTGGTGATCTTCGACGACTGGTCGGCGGCGGAGAGCTCCGCGGGCCCCGGTGGGACGATCTCAGTCGTGCCACCCGCGGCTCAGCAACTCCTGTCGCGTCAAGACCAGCACTCGCAGCACGACGACACCGTCGCCAGGCACTCGTCCGGCTTCTGATCGACCTGGTCGTGGCGTCGATGCAGATCTCTGCCTCCGCGACGCCATGACCTCTTGTCGAGCGACCGATCCGCCTGCGTCTCCCGCACGGCCGGCGCGCTCTCGGGGCGGCGCTCTCAGCCCCTTGCGCCGGCCAGGGCGGTCCGGGTCGACTCGATGAGCTCGGCCATAC
>Ga0302046_10002598_pt1 | contig 16771 bp, 11 predicted proteins | sample RVTome_11_FD_200261 | JGI IMG/M metagenome (GOLD analysis project Ga0302046, IMG submission 200261) | Soil microbial communities from uranium-contaminated site in the Upper Colorado River Basin, Wyoming, United States - RVT147D111 (version 2) ...
TACAACGCGAACATGCCCTTCGATGCGTTCACGGTCGAACAACTCGCCGGCGACATGTTGCCCGACGCCACGCTGGAGCAGCGCATCGCCACCGGCTTCAACCGCAACCACCGCGGCAACGCCGAGGGCGGCATCATTCCCGAAGAGTATGCCGTCGAGTACGTGGTCGATCGCGTCGAGACGACGGCGACGGTCTGGCTGGGGCTGACGCTGGGGTGCGCCCGCTGCCACAACCACAAATACGACCCGATCGCGCAGAAGGAGTTCTACCGCGTTTTCGCGTATTTCAACAACGTTCCCGAACGAGGCAAGGCGGTGAAGATCGGCAACTCGCCGCCGATGATTCCCGCTCCGACTCGGGCTCAGCGGGAACGGCTGGCTGCGCTTCAAGCCGAACGCACCACGGCGCAAAAGCAGTTCGCCGCGACCGAGCCGGCGTTGAATGCGGCATTGGCCGCGTGGGCATCGTCCTTCACGCCCGGCAAGCGCATCGACTGGTCGGTCTCGACCGGTCTGTTGGCGCACTATGATCTGGAAGGTCATACCGTCGACGTGCACGGGGACGGCGGCGCGGGTGCGTTCATTGCGGGGTCCGATGCGTTCGCTTCGGGTCGGCTCGGCCTGTCCGGCCACTTCGACGGCGAGCGCTTCATCGATGCGGGTGACGTGGCCAAGTTCGATTTCTTCGACAAGTTCTCGCTGGGTGCGTGGGTCCGGCTGGACGACCTGCGTGGTGGAACGATTGTCTCGCGCATGACCGACGTGAACCAGGGCGACGGTTACGCCCTTGTCGTCAAGGACGGTCGGATTCAGGTCAACCTCGTCAAACGCTGGCTCGACGACGCGATCCGGGTCGAGACCGATCCGCTACTCGAAGCCGACACCTGGCGCCATGTCATGGCCACCTACGACGGGTCGCGGGTCGCAAGTGGAGTCACGATTTACGTCGACGGCTCGCCGGTGGAGTTCAATATCCTCGTCGATGAACTGAACCAGTCGTTTGATTCGGACCAACCGTTGCGAATCGGCGCTGGGGGCGGACCGGATGAGCGTTTCCGCGGCCGGATCGACGAAGTACGGATCTACGACACCTGCCTTTCCGCCGCTTCGGTCGCGCTGGTCGCCACCGATGCGTCGATCACCGAGATCCTCGCGACACCGGCCGCCAAGCGCAATCCCGAGCACGCCGACAAACTACGCGCGTATTTCCTTGCGCAACACGCGCCGCCGGAGATCCGACAAGCGCAGCGACGCGTGCTGGACTTGGACGCGCAACATGAGCGCCTCATCGCTACGTTCCCCACGGTCATGGTGATGCAGGAGCGCAAGCAACCACGTCCGACGTTCGTGCTTGCCCGCGGCGCCTACGATCAGCCGGGCGAACCGGTGTCGGCGGGCGTGCCCGCGAGTCTGTCCGCGCGGTCGGACAATGGGTCGGATGCTGGGCCGAACGATCGCGTCGGGTTCGCCCGGTGGCTGGTCGACCCGTCGAACCCGCTGACGGCGCGGGTGGCGGTCAACCGCTATTGGCAGATGTACTTCGGCACGGGACTGGTCAAGACCTCCGAAGACTTCGGCACCCAGGGCGAGCGGCCGAGCCATCCCATGCTGCTCGACTGGCTCGCGAGCGAGTTCATGCATCGCGGCTGGGACGTCAAGGCGATGCAACGAGCCATCGTCACCAGCGCGACCTATCGCCAGTCGTCCCACGCGACCCCGGCCATGCGCCGACGCGACCCGGACAACCGGTTACTCGCGCACGGCCCGCGCTTCCGGCTGCCCGCCGAGGCGATTCGCGATCAAGCCCTGGCCGTCAGCGGACTGCTCACGCGGACGCTATGCGGTCCGTCGGTCAAGCCCTACCAGCCCGAGGGGCTGTGGAACGAAATCGCGACGACGAACCAATACGATCAGTCGACCGGCGCCGACCTCTACCGCCGCAGCCTCTACACCTATTGGAAACGCACCGTCGCGCCGCCGTCGATGATGACCTTCGACGCGGCCGGTCGCGAAATGTGTTCAGTCCGCAGCTCACGCACCAACACCCCGCTCCAGGCTTTGACGCTGCTCAATGACGTCACGTTTGTCGAAGCGTCGCGTGCGTTGGCCGAACGCATGATCACCGAAGGCGGCTCGACCCCCGAGCAGCGGATCGCGATGGGCTTTCGGCTTGCCACCGCCCGCGCGCCGCAGCCGCGTGAGCTGGCGGTGCTGGTCCGCGGACTCGAATACCACCGGCAACGATTCGGCGAAGAGCGCGAAGCGGGCGTTCGCTTGATGAACGTCGGCGAATCACCGCGCAACGATGCGCTCGACGTGACCGAGACCGCCGCGTACGCGACGATCGCCGGGCTGATCCTGAACCTCGACGAAGTCGTCACCAAGGAGTGATCGCGGTATGAGCGCGCCGATCAAAACCGCATCGCCACCACCGACACCGTGGGAGAAACATCTCATGGCCCTGGACGATGTGACCGATCGCCTGATGCGAATTACGTCGGCGTTGAACAAGGCCTCAGTGCCGTATGCGATCGTCGGCGGGCAAGCGGTGGCCCTCTGGGTGGCGACACGTGATCCGGCCGCCGTCCGCACGACCAAAGACGTCGACCTGCTGCTGCGCCGCGACGACCTTCCCGCCGCACGGTCGGCGGCGCTGTCGGTCGATATGGATTACTTTGAAGTCATGGGGGTCGGGATGTTTCTCGATCGCGATGATCCCAACCCGAAGCATGCCGTTCACCTGGTGTGGGCGGGCGAGAAAGTGCGGCCGCAATACAATCTACCATCTCCAATCATTGAAGAACGACAGGAGACACAGCCCGGTCAGTCGGTCGTCTCGTTGGCCGGGCTGGTGCGCATGAAGTTGATTGCCAATCGTGACCAGGATCGCGTGCATCTTCGCGACCTGATTGAGGTGGGTCTGGTCGGTCGCGACATGCTCGTCGACCTGCCGCGGGAGCTTCATGACCGGCTCGAAGCGTTGCTCAGCGAGTCAGGCCGATGAACGTCGGGAGCCTTATGATGGACGTGACAAACGATAACCGCCTGCTGCTCACGCGTCGATACTTCTTCGGTCGGCTCAGCGCCGGCATCGGCACGGCGGCGCTGGCGTCGCTGATGCATGATGATCCCGCTGCCGCCTCTACACCGGCCGCCGAAGCGACGGGCGGGCTGGTCGGTTTCCCGAATTTCGCGCCGCGGGCCAAGCGTGTCATCTACCTGTTCCAGTCCGGCGCGCCGTCGCAGATGGACCTGTATGACCACAAGCCGTTGCTCGACGACTTGCGCGGCAAGGACTTGCCCGACTCGATCCGTCGGGGCCAACGTCTGACCGGCATGACCGCGAACCAGGAGCGATTTCCCATCGCCCCGAGCAAGTTCGCGTTCGCGCGACACGGCCAGAGCGGCGCGACGGTCAGCGATTTGCTGCCGCACACGGCCGGCATCGCCGACGAGCTGTGCTTCATCAAGTCGATGTACACCGAGGCGATCAACCACGACCCCGCCATCACCTTCTTCCAGACCGGCGCTCAGCTTGCCGGCCGGCCGAGTATCGGAGCGTGGCTTTCGTACGGGCTGGGCAGCGAAAACAGCGACCTGCCCGCGTTCGTCGCCATGGTCTCGCGCGGCAGCGGCCCGCCCGGACAACCGCTCTACGACCGACTCTGGGGCAGCGGATTTCTGCCCAGCAAGTATCAGGGCATCAAGTTCCGCTCGGTGGGCGATCCCGTGCTGCACCTGTCGAACCCGCCCGGCGTGGCCGACCTGATCCGTCGCCGCGTCCTCGACGACCTGACCCGGCTCAACACGATCAAGCATGAGGTCGTCGGCGATCCCGAGATCGCGACCCGCATCACGCAGTATGAACTGGCCTATCGCATGCAGACGTCGGTGCCGGAGCTGACCGACGTGTCGGACGAGCCGGACCACGTGTTCGAGCTCTACGGACCCGAGGCCCGCCAGCGTGGGACGTATGCGGCCAACTGCCTGCTCGCCCGCCGGCTGATCGAGCGCGGCGTGCGCTTCGTGCAGTTGTTCCACCGCGGTTGGGATCAGCATCTCAAGCTGCCCACGATGATCGCCAACCAGTGCAAAGACACCGACCAGGCCTCGTCCGCTCTGGTCACCGACCTCAAGCAGCGCGGGTTGCTCGACGACACGCTGGTCATCTGGGGCGGCGAGTTCGGCCGAACCGTCTATTGCCAGGGCAAGCTGACCGCCGACGACTACGGCCGGGATCACCACCCCCGCTGCTTCAGCATCTGGCTCGCCGGCGGCGGCATCCGCGCCGGGGTCACCCACGGGGTGACCGACGACTACGGCTACAATATCATCCAGGACCCGGTGCACGTGCACGACCTGCACGCGACGATCTTGCACTGCCTGGGCATCGAACACACCAAGCTGACGTTCAAATTCCAGGGCCGCCACTACCGCCTGACCGACGTGCACGGCAACGTCGTCACGCCGATCCTCGCGTGAACGGCCGGTGTCACGATTCCGAACCCCAACGCCGGCGCGAGGTTCAGAACCCGCTTGCTTGCGCTCGCGGCTCGGATTCTTGTCGTCAGTCAGGCGGCAAGATTATCGTTGCATTGAACTGAGCGCGATGCTGCGCGACTGATCGTGATTCGACATTGCCGGCCTAGGGCTATTCCTCTTCTTCGGCGCCGGCGCGGGCGCGGGCGGTGGCCTTGGCCACTTCGGCGGCGGGGAGGATGAGTCCGCCCATGAGTTCCTGCATCCGCATGGGGTTGCCCCCCCCGCCCTCGCCGTCGGGCATCTGCAGCACGATCAGCCCGGCCACCTTGCCGGCGGGGGTAAAGACCGGCATCCCCAATTCGCCGGACAGGTCGCCGCCGGGGACGTACAACCGGCGCGGCTTGGTGGTCACGCCGCCGATGTGCCCCTCGCCGACCACGAGCAGCCGATCGAAAAACTTGTCCATCTGCCGGATCGAGAGCAAGCGCTGTCCGGTCTTGGTCGGCGCACCCTTGGCAAAGTCGACGGCCTTGAACGTACGGTCGCCCGGTTCGACAATCTCGATCCAGGCCAGGTCCAGCTCCGTGTCGGCGGCCAGCACTTTGGCTTTGATCCCTTCGGTATCGTCGCCGATCAGCACCTTCAGGTCGGTGGGCGTTGCTGTGACGTTACTGAATCGTCCCGGCGCCATGCGGCGCATCATCGAAACATATCCGCCAAGTTGCGTGTTGGAACAGAGTATCAGCCCCTTGGGATCGATCATCACGCCGGTCACCTCGCTCTCGGCCTCCTGGTCACCGGACCCGGCCCCCTGCACCTTGAGCACGTACTTGATGGTGACGATGGACGCGGCCCGTTGACTGAGCAGCTCGGCGTACTCGTCCGGCGCGGCGGCGCGCGCCGTCATCGGTATCGCCATCAGCATTGCGACCATGCCGGCCGCGACGTGGCGGCGATGAAGAGACAATGAGGATCCCATACGGTTACTCCTTCTCGGTCGATTCGAATTTGGCTGACTTGGCGACCGGCTTCCATTCAGGTTCGATAAACTGGAAATGGGTGCGCACACCGCGCAACACCACGAAAACCACGCGCTCGGGTTGGGCCTTGGTGACCGCTTCGATCGCGGCCCGGTAGCTGTTCAGCCCCCGAATCTCGTGGCGGTCGATTCGTTGAATCAGGTCGCCCGACCGGACCCCGCCGAGCCCGGCCCAGCCCGCCGACTCGACCGACCGGACCAGCACGCCGCGAATGTCATCGCCCCAGCGATTCTCGTCACGATCGAAGAACGTCAACGACCGCACCGTCAACTCGAAGTCGCGATTGCGTTCAGTCCGCGCCTCTTCAGGCCGAATGTGCGTGCGCTCGAGGCCGACTTGCACCTCTTGCGTCGCGCCGTCGCGCAACACGGTGAGCGTCGCCGTTCCGTCGGGATCGAGCTTGCGCAACTCCCGAGCGAACAGTCCCGAATCCTGCAACCCGCGCGGCTCGACCTTCTCACCCTCCAACGCCACGATGACGTCGCCGACCCGCAGAGCGCTGTCGGTCGCCTTGGAATTCGGATAGATGCGTGTGATGCGGAACCCGAGCGAATCGGGATGCCCGAGTCGCTTGGCCAGCTTGGCGATCACCGGCTGGGTGGCGACGCCGATCCAGGCCTTGCGCAGCTCGCGCGGCGGGTCCACGTCGTCGTCGGGCTTGGGCTTGAGCAGCGTGACGTGGTTGCTTCCCCGTCGGTCAAACTCGACGAGCAGGTATTCCGGCAAGGGCTCGGCCTGCATGATCTTCTCGTAGCGCTGCACGAACTCGGCCAGGTCCGCCACCGGCTCGGCGTCGATCGACCGAATGACGTCGCCGGGCTGGATCGGCGGCTCGGCGAGCCGGGCCGAACTGCCGTCGCGAATCCCCGAGACCAACACGCCGGCGGTGTTGTCCAGCCGCAAGTCGCGGGCCATCTTCTCGGTGATCTCGAGCCCGCTGATGCCCCAGGCTCGAAACGCCGCTTCGTCACCCCGATCCTTCTGCAGCTTCTCGGTGGTCAGCGTCGCGTCGGCGGCTTGATCGTCGCGCCGATAACGCAATGTCACGTTCGACCCGATCGGCAGCTCGGCGATGCGCTTGATCAGCGGCGGCACCTGTTCGGGGAACCGTACCGTCACCGCGTCGCCGTCGATGGCCAGGATCACGTCACCCGCTTCGAGCCCCGCCCGATCCGCCGGTCCGTCCTTGACGATCGAGTTGACCAGCACCCCCTCACGCAAACCCGTCTTTTCGATGGGCTTGACGCTCACGCCGATCCAACTCCGGGCCACCTCGCCGTGCTCGATCAACGCCCGCATCACCGTGCGAGACAAGTTGCTGGGGATGGCGAAGCCCATGGACGAACCGCCCAACTCGTTGACGCCGATGACCTCGCCCCGGAGGTTGACCAACGGCCCGCCGCTGTTGCCCGGCTGAATCAGGGCGTCGTGTTGAATCCATCGCGTGAACAAGCCGGTACGCTGCCCGGCGTCGAGCTCCATGTTTTCGTCATCCTGCGTCCAGGTCCCGCCGAACACCCGTTCGGTATTGGAGACGATCCCCAGCGTGACCGAGCGGGAGAGTGCGAACGGGGAGCCCATCGCCATCACGTAGTCGCCGACCCGCAGCTCGGCCGAGTCGCCGAAACGGGCGACGGGCAGCGGCGAACCGGCTCCCTCGATCTCCGACAGGTCGAGCTTGAGGACGGCCAGATCAGTCAACGGGTCTTCGCCGACCAGGATGGCGTCGATTTCGCGCTTGTCGGAAAGCGTGCATACGAACTTTCGGCCATTATGCGTGACGTGGTAGTTGGTCAGCACGTAGCCCTCGGGCGACATGATCGTCCCGCTGCCGACCGAACGGTGCTTGTGTTCCTTGCCGCCCCAATAGCTGACCGCCACGACGTTGATGTTGACCATGGCCGGAAACACGCGATCTCGACCCGCCGTGATCATCCGGCGTATCCCCTCGCGCAGCCGACCCGCTTCGTCGCCGTCGTCCGCCGTCGCCGGATCGGCTGCCCGCAGCGGCGCACAGGCGACCGCAAGCCACAACACGCCGCAGGTCATGCATCGCCACGCGCGTCGCGCGCGTTTCTCGTTGTTCATGCGCATCCTCACGCAATCCCCTGCCATCGCCGGCACATCAGCCACTGTCCGATTGACGTTTAAACGAACCGACGGAGACAGGATATCGTTTTTTGCCACCGGTGCAAGCAGCACGAACATCGAACGTGCATCAGGCGGCATGGATGCAATCACCAATCCGAGCCGCGAGCGCAAGCAAGCGGGTTCTAACACCACCACACTACGTTGACATCGTTCCCCCGCGGGCGACGGCGTCGTCACCGAATTTGGCGCGGATTTCGTCCACGGTCCGGTCGAGCGCGCGATGTCGGTCGCGCTCGACTTCGTCGAACAAACCGAGCTGCCGCCCCGCCTCGGTGGTCAACTGGGTCACGCCCATGCCGATCAGGCGCACGGCCGGCGGTTTGCCGCGCGACCAGCGCTCGAACATGGCCGCGGTAGCGTCCCACAGCGCGTCGGTCCGGTCGGTGGGCGATTCGAGGGTCGTGCTCCGCGTGATCGTCGCGAAGTCGAAGCTGCGAATCTTCAGCGTCACCGTCCGGGCCAGCATGTCGGCGCGACGCAACCGACGCGCCACGTGGTCGGTATGGTCGAGCAACACCCGTCGCAGGTGCGCGGCATCGGTAACGTCGTCCGGAAACGTCACCTCGTGGCTGATGCTCTTGGCCTGGCGGTCCGGCGTGACCGGGCGGTCGTCGAGCCCGCGCACGAGTCGGTAATAGTGCCGGCCCGCCTCGTCGCCGAAGTGCTCGCGCAGCGCCGACTCGGTGCGCCGGCGCACGTCACCGAACGTGTGCAGCCCGAGCGCGGCGAACCGAGGCAAGGTGACTTTCCCAACGCCCCACAGGCGCGAAACGTCGAGCGGATCGAGCATCGCCTGCACGCGATCGGCCTGGACGACGACCAACCCGTCGGGCTTGTCCAGGTCGCTGGCCAGCTTGGCGAGAAACTTGTTGGCCGCGACCCCGACCGACGCGGTCAATCCGGTCGCGTCAAGAATGCTTGCGCGCAGATCCCGCGCAATCCGCTCGGCCGGCCCCAGCAAGCGCGTCGAGTCGGTGACGTCGAGAAACGCCTCGTCGATCGACAACGGCTCGACGAGCGGGGTCATCGTATCGAAGAGGGCGAAGACCCGGCGTGAAACCTCGCGGTAGCGCTCCATCCTGACCGGCAGCACCACCGCTTGCGGACAGCGGCGCACGGCCTCGGCCATCGGCATCGCACTGCGACACCCGAACCTGCGGGCTTCATAGCTGGCCGTCGAGACCACACCGCGAGCCTGTGCACTGCCGCCGACCAGCACCGGCTTGCCCCGCAGCGCAGGGTCGTCCCGTTGCTCGACGGCCGCATAAAAGGCGTCCATGTCGACGTGCAGGATGTGACGATCCGTCAGATGGTTTAGGTTCATCAGCTCGACATTTAATTGCCCGGTTGGACACATACATAAGTTCGCGAAGTCAACCGGCACATCGCTCCAATTCACCCCACCATCCAACCCAAAGGGCGACTGTGCTCGGACTCTGCGCAAGACTCTTTCATTATGGAACTATACACAATTATTACATAAATATCAATTTTAGACTAAACACGCAGCTGCGCACGGGGATATCCGAGCTATTAGCGGGACCCTAGGCGTCAGATTCAACGGTTGCAGGAGAATGAGCGTCCAAGGATCGCCCTTTCAACAAACGTAAGAATTCCTCAAACGAAATGTGGCCGATCCGATTACGTGATGCGGCTGGCAGGTCCTGCGCCAACGCTTCGCGCTCGCGATCTTCCATTGACTCAGCTTCAGCTTCTATCTCCTTCTGAGGCACCTTCACTTGAAGTTCCTGCAACGCGTCAGAGAGCTTGTGGGTGTAGCCGATGCTTTTCCCGGCACCGACGCGATCTCGGTACTCGCGAAGAAGTTGGTCATTCAAAAAATACTCTTTTCGCACGGAGCTTCCGTAATCGCTGTCACGAGATACGATAACTATCTTACCTGGTATATTTTGACCACAATGAACAATCCATTCCCAATTAAGCGCATCACCAATTGATGTGTCTGTTTGTTTTCGCGGCGGATACCCTAGGATAAAGCGTCGCCATGCGCGACGCTTGATTTGCTGGCGGATTGCCATATCCCTTGTTAAAACGTGCTCTGAATCGGATTGAAACACATACTCAAGCGACTGATAAACTACGTCCTTCTGACTCGGGTTTTTCAGGAGGTTGATGATCCGTGCACGAATTCGATCTGCCTTTTTGCTCGCTTCCTCAATGACATCCCGTAATGACTTGCTGGTTGCGCTATCAGCCAAGATTGCCGGAATTGTCGGGGGGTTCTGGATTTTCACTTTGGACAACGATTCAACGAGCACACGTTGCCTGTTTTTAAGAAACTCCATTTCGACTTGATAAGTGGAGATGACACGATCGCGAACAGGCTTCAATCGCTCCAGTAGGGACAGCGTGGCCTCGTTGCTATCTCGGTAAAAATCGAGAAATATATTGGTATCAATAAAGGCGTATACTTGGCGAGGGGCTCGTTTTCGTTTTTTTGCTGCCATGTCGTTAGCTGACACCTGTCTTGCAGGTCCCTATTCAGTTCGCTCCAGGGGGTCACTGCTGAACTGATGCGTGGATACACACCTACCTTCACCGCGATCCACTACTCCAACGTATCGGCAACCGATGAATAGGGCAAGCGACCCTCGAAGATTTTGCTTACGGTGCCATGGCATCGGCCATCGGCATGGCGCTGCGGCATCCGAACTGCCGGGCCTCGTAACTCGCCGTCGAGACCACACCGCGAGCCTGTGCACTGCCGCCGACGAGCACCGGCTTGCCCCGCAATTCGGGTCGGTCCCGTTGCTCGATGGCCGCATAAAAGGCGTCCATGTCGACGTGCAGGATGTCACGATCCGCCGGGAGACTCATTTCGGTCGTTCCAAGATTGAGCTAACCCTTTATACACAGACCCGGAGCCGACATCCACCATCACTGAACCACGCCCACGGACATTTCAAACTTGCGGCCGTGAATGATTTTACGTACAAAAAACACTGGGTGAACACAAGCCATCACGGCGAATAGGAGGACGAGATTGATGAACAAATCCAACCCGCGGATCGCCATTCGAGTCGCAGCGCTGATCTTGATGGGGGCGCATCCACTTTTCGGTGCGGACCTGGCAGTGGTTTCGGTTTCGCCGAGTCGGCACACGGTGACCGCAGCGGTCGGCTCGCCGATCGTCGTGAATTTCGATCGGCCGGTGAATGTCGCGACGATCACGTCGAACAGCTTCTGGGCGTTCGGTCGCTGGAGCGGTACGCGCAACGGCGGCAACGGCCTATACAGCTTCTCGAACGGCAATCAGACGGTGACGCTGACCCCGAACCGGGCGTTCTCCGCGGGTGAGATGGTGATGGTCATCCTGTCGCACGACATCGCGGCGAGCGACGGAGCCCAGGAGACGTTGCGCGGCGCCGGTTACTCCTGGCAGTTCTGGGCGAAGGCGCAGCCGGCGGACATGGATTTCACCCAGATCGGCAGCTTGTCGACGCGCGACCCGGGCGCCCCGGGGACCCTGGTCCGAACCTACGGCGGATTCGCCTCCGACCTGAACGACGACGGCTGGCTTGATCTGGGCATGGTCCAGGAAGACTCCGCCGACGTGCGCACGTTCCTCAACCTGGCCGACGGGACGGGGCTGTACAACGCCACCTTCCAATCGTTTCCCGTGGAGAACATGGCCAGCCCGAATGAACCGAGCGACTTCAACCGCGACGGCAACGTGGACGTGTGCACCGCCAACGTCGGCGCCGACTCGATTTCGGTGCTCCTCGGCAACGGCGACGGCACCTTCGGCACGCAGCAAGTCATCTCGATCGGCGGCAGCCCGCGCGGGGTCGCCGTGCTCGACGCGGACGGCGACGGCGACACCGACATCGTCGCGACGGACAACAACAACGGGGCGCTCTACCGCACGATGAACGACGGGACCGGCGTGTTCGGCGCGGCGATCGCGTTCGAGGCGGGGCCGCCGGGGACGACCCGGCGCGAGTGGGTCGTGGCCGCGGCCGACATGAACGACGACGCGATCCTCGACCTGGTGGTAGGGAACCGGTCGGGAGGGCAAACCGGCGACGCCTGCGGCGGCGGGACGCACGGGGAAATCGTCATCGTCACCGGCAACGGCGACGGAACCTTCACGGCGGGAACGCAGTCGGCCTGTGCCGACGGCCGGGTGTGGATGCTGGTCGTCGGCGACGTCAACAACGACGGCAAACAGGACGTCGCCACGTGCAGCATCAACAACGGCAGCGCCGCGGTCGCCGGGGGCGGCATCCTGCTCGGCAACGGCGACGGGACGCTGCAGTCGGTCGTGCCCTACACGATCAACGAACTCGACCCCACGGCCGTGGATCTCGGCGACCTCGACGGCGACGGCGATCTCGACATGGTCATCGGCGCGTCGACGGCGCCGGGCAAGTGGTCCGTCTTCCGCAACGACGGGACCGGAACGTATACGCTGAAAGGGGAGATTCCCGCCCCCAACGTCGCCTCCTGCGCGATCTTCCTCGACTTCGACAATGACGGCGATCTCGACCTGGGCCTGGTCGACGAGTTTGACGACTCGGTCACGCTGATGCGCAACGAGCCCCCGGGGTCGGCCGGCTCCGCCAAAATCTACTGGACCGACCGCGGCTTCGACAAGATCCAGCGCGCTTCCCCCTCGATCCTGGCCCCCAATGTCGAGGACCTGGTGACGACCGGCCTGGATTCCACGTTCGGTATCGCCCTCGATGTCGCCGGCGGCAAGATGTATTGGGTCGACGCGGGCACCCAAAAGATCCAGCGGGCCGACCTCGACGGCAACAATGTCGAGGATCTCTTGACCGTCGGTTTGTCGTCGCCCTTCGGCCTCGCCCTCGATATCGCCGCCGGCCGGATGTATTGGACCGACTTCGGCTCCGACAAGATCCAGCGGGCCGGCATGGATATCCCCGGGGGGCAAACCGCCGCGACCCGGACCGATGTCGTGGATCTCGTCGATACCGGTCTGAGTAACCCGTTCGACATCGCGCTGGACCTCGACGCCGGCAAGATGTACTTCTCCGACGGCGGGCTCGACAAGATTCAACGCGCCAACCTCGACGGCACGTCGGTCGAAGACGTGATCACCGTCGGCTCGAGCAACACGTGGGGCATCGCCCTGGACACCGGCTCGGGGCACATCTACTGGACCGACACCGTGCTCGACAAGATCCAGCGGGCCGACATGAACGGCGTCGACCAGAACGCAGTCGACCTCGTCGTGACCGGCTTGAATTCCGCCGGTGGGATCGCGCTCGACCTGAACACCGATCGGATGTATTGGGTCGACTCGGGCACCGACAAGGTGCAGCGGGCCGGCCTCGACGGATCGAACGTCACCGACATGATCTCATCCGGCCTCAACCAGCCGACCGGGATCGCGCTCGACGTGCCGACCCCCGCGCAGCCGGTCGCCCCCGCGCTGACCGGTTGGGGGCTGGTCGTCTTGACCGTGATGATGTTCGCATGCGGACTGGTGATCGCACGGCGACGCTCGGCGCTCGGGTCTTGATGACACACCGCCCCGTACCGACCCTGCAAGGTCAATCGGCGGAGACGGGCGTGCGCTTTCTTCGGCCGTTCCTGGATTGAATTGATCCCTGGTACGTCTACCCGGGGCCGGGCAATCTACACGCGCGTCGCCAGTGGCGGCTTCGAAGGTCGGGTGGAGTTGCTCGCCTTCGGCGGTGCCGCCGTCCATCGCGTCCGGGCCCCTCGATCACCGTCAGATCCAGCTCGGCGTTCGCGCCGACCTCGGTGATCTCGCCCAGCCACCCTTGACTCGTCGCGCTGAGCTTCGCTCAGGGATCACAATGTGATCCATCCGCCTGCGGCGGATGCGCCGTGTCAAGGGCCAGCGGTAGGTCGTACTCGCGTCCATGGTGTAGCTCCCCGAGGCGCGGGACGTCGGCAGGGAGCCGTCCTCGACCTCGCGCAGCCACACCTTGCCGCCTCCATAGTGCACGAAGAAGAAGTTGTCGTAGCCCCGGATGCCGAACGCCGGACCAATCCCCGTTCCGGAACGGGGCAAACTAGAAAACTAGCTACGTCCCATTTAACTACACGCTATTAAAGATCTATTTTACATTCTTATTTTTCCGAAACGATGGCGAAGCGGCCAGGGTGAAGAGTACTACTTCTTCACCGGATTCGGTGCTGATGTCATGGTGCAGGCTCAACACTTTGACACCCGTGACATCCAGAACCATCGCTTCGAGGACCGGCCGTGCGGTTTCGATCAGCTGCGTGCGCACTTGCTTGAGGAGCCCCCGACCCTTCTCGGCCGGGAGTGATCCGACCAATTGCTGCTCAGCCGCGGTCAGCACGCTCTTGAGGCGAACCACGAGAAGATCGCCGATCAGGTATGTTTGAATGTCCTTGGGGCCGCGGCCCATGTAGTCCTGTTCGAAATGACGGACGCCTTCACAGATCGCGGCTTCGATTTCTCCCTGTGTTTTCATCGTACCCTCAAACGTGTCTCGGTGCCCCCAAAAGCCCCACCACCACTTGAAAGCCTCTGCGCGTTCGGCCAGCGTGGAGGTCGCGGAACCCGGCACATGCACGGAGCAAGGTTCCCCTTGCTTTCCATGGCCGGATGTGTATAATAATGACCATTGGAGCCGGCGCGAACCCTTGTTTACGGTGGCTCCGTTCGCGGTTTGACGCGTAGAAGTCGGATGACGAATTGAAGGGCAACTCGGCGGCGCCGGGGGGCCAGTTAACGAGTAAGCCGATGTAGTAGAATGCCTTTGTGTATTCGACTACATCGGCTTTTTTTGATTCTGGGTTTCGCAGGCGACGGCGCCGAGGACGTACCCTTTTGGAAAAACCTCAATCGAATATGGCCAAGCAGATCGCCCAGGTCGCCAAAGAGTTCGAGCATAATCGAACAGGCCACGAGCCGGCGTCGGTCACGGTGGTTTTGAGCGATGACACGCTGGTTATCACGCTACACGGGGCCTTGTCGGAAGCTGAGAGGGCTCTTGCCAACAAGCCTGAAGGTGCGGCACAGGTCCAAGAATTTCATCGGCAGCTCTTTGCCAGCGCCGCGGATACGCTCCGAACCGAGGTTGAGAAGATCACCGGTGTGAAGGTGCACGAAGCGACGGCTGAGATTGAACCGGCTACGGGCACTGTGGTGAGAGTGTTCACGAGCGGCACGGTCGTCCAAGTGTTTTTGCTCGCGGACAAGGTTGCCACGGATGCCTGGAGCGACAGCAAACCGACCGATGTCGGACGACTCCTGATGATCGCGCCGGCAAACGAACGTGATAGGAGAAAAAGCCATGTTCACCGTTACCCATGACGCGCGAGACCGCTTGTTACAAAAAATGCTTCGCAGGGATGCCGCTGAAGACGAGGCCCTGCGCTTCCTGCGAAGATCCGGTGGCTGGAAGTTACGCCTGGATCGTGCGCATCCCGCCGACACCACGTTTGCTCACAAGGGACGAAACGTATTGCTGTTGGACGAGGTGGTCGCCCAAGCCATGAAGAGCATGATACTTGAGACCGACAACACCGCAATTGGTCCTCAGTTGAGGCTGCGCAAAAACACCAGCAAAAAGGATTAGACCATAGAACTTCCGCGCCGAGATCACGATGACGTTTTTTTACCCGACGGAACATTCGGCCACACGATCGCACGTCTACGCCGGAATCAGGACAATCACGATCTGAGAATCGGTATTGTTTATGCGTTCGACTTCCGCACCCATATGCTTCCGTACTGGTACGCTGATAAGCTCATGGCGCCTTGTTCGGTGCGAACGCTCGCCGACGTCCTGTATGCATCGGGCTTTCAACACGTCCGCGTCGTGTTACAGCAGTGGACGCCGAATTTCCGACCCAGCGCCGCCGAGTTCGATGGCCGGCCACTTGATCTTCTCTTGGTTTCGGCCATGCAAGTACACGCTGAACCCGCGTATGAACTGATTCGAGACGCGCATGGCTTGGGACCAGGGCGCCCATTGATCTTGGCGGGCGGACCGAAGGCCATCTACGAACCCACCGATTACTTCGAGCTTGGGCCGACCACCGGCATCGGCGCCGATTGCGTGATGACCGGCGAAGCGTACGTATTACTCGCGTTCCTGGACGCCGTGCTTCAGCAGCGTGCGATCGGTGAATCCGTTCGCGACGCCTTCGAGCGCGCCCGAAGCGACGGTACCTTGGACGCGGTGCCCGGACTGGTTTACATCGATCCCAATAGCGACGCAGATGCCCCTGTCGCCGTGAATACCGGTGTGCAGCACCTGGTTCGAGATCTCGACGAAATGCCGGAACCGGACGCCGGATTCCGATTGCTCGAGCCACCGCATCGACGCATCCGACTGCGTCCACGGCCGCTGTCCGTTAATCGCGTCCGACGGCGGTCACCGATTGCATCGATTATCAGCACCCACGGATGTAAGTTCAACTGCTCCTACTGTCCCATCCCCGCCGTGAATCAGCGAACGTGGCGCCACAAGAGCCCGGGCCGCCTCGCAGCAGAAATCAAACACATCTATGAGAACTTTGGTATTTCCGCGTTCTTCAGCACCGACGACAACTTCTTCAATGACCGCCAAACCGTAGTGGATCTCATGACCGAAATGGCTCATACGCAGACGGTCAAGGGGCCGCTGGGTCAGCGGATTCAATTCTATACCGAGGCGACGGAGTTCGACGTCTACAAGAATCAGGATCTGCTCCCCCTGTGCCATGACGCTGGGCTGCGTGCGATCTGGTTCGGGATCGAGGACATCACGGCCGAGTTGGTGAACAAGGGGCAAACGGCCGGGAAAACCGCGGAGTTATTCGATGTGCTGTGGCGGCTCGGGATCGAACCCATGGCCATGATGATTCACAGTGACGACCAGCCACTCTGTGGCAAATCCGGAGACCTCTCCGCCTTGCTCAATCAGGCTCGGTACCTGTTCGACAAGGGCGCCGTTTCGTATCAGTGCACTTACTTGGGCCCGTCGGTAGGAACCCGTGACTTCGAGACGGCTGTGCATGCGCGATCGCTCTTCAAGCGTGTGGGCGACGCGTTGGTTCCTGAAGCCTACTACGACGGGAATCACGTCGTTGCCTCTCAGCACACGCACCCATGGACAAGACAG
>Ga0302046_10002599_pt1 | contig 16766 bp, 16 predicted proteins | sample RVTome_11_FD_200261 | JGI IMG/M metagenome (GOLD analysis project Ga0302046, IMG submission 200261) | Soil microbial communities from uranium-contaminated site in the Upper Colorado River Basin, Wyoming, United States - RVT147D111 (version 2) ...
CTGCGCAGCCGTGCCCGGCGGCGGCGGCGCCGGCCGCCAGCGCGCCCCCGAGGAAGGCGCGGCGGCCGAGCCTCATGCCCGGAATACCTCGGCGGCTCCGGTCAGGGCCAGCAACGCGAGCGCCACGGCCCTCGACTCCCCGAGGAACCCCGTGCGCGCGTAGCGTTCGGTCAGCCGCCCCCGCCAGGGCAACGGATCGTCGCCGTAGGCCGAGACGCAGAGCGTTGCCCACGCGAGGCTGAGCCCGGAGTCCACGTGCCGCAGCATCCCGCGCAGAGCACCCAGGCTTTGCTGGTTGGCCTCACGCCGGGGGTGGTCGGCGAGCGCCAGCAGGGCGAGGGCGGTGACATCGGCGTAGGGCCACAGCTCGGCTCCGAGGACGGTCGAGTTGCCGTAGTTCCAGCCACCGCCACGGCACATGCGGTCGTAGACCATGCGCTCGGCTTCAGCGATCCGCTCTTCCGCGGCGGCGCCCGGGAGGTGGCGCCGCAGCCGCTTGAGCGCGAGCAGCGCGTAGCACGTGGGCTCGACGAAGCTCGTGGCGTCCGCCGTCCACGCCCAGCCCTTGAGGTGAGGGTTCAGGCGGACGGCCAAGGTGCTCGGCGCGAACCTGTGCAGCAGCGAGACCGTCGCGCCCGGTGCGCGCGGCAAGCGGCGCAGCAGCCAGCGGGCCCCGCGAACGGCGCGCGCCGGCTCGCGCCCGAGCGCCTCCAGTGCAAGCACGGCCAGTGCGGTGGCCCATGAGCTGTCGTCCACTCGTGCGCTCACCGGCCACCCGCCGTCGTCGTGCTGACGCGTGGCCAGCCAGCGCAAGCCGTGCGTGGCGCCTCGGCGCGTGGCCGGCGTGTCGAGACGCCCGAGCGCGAGCGTGGCCAGCGCGGTGACCTCGGTGCTACTGGCACGCCCCTGCTGCGCCCCCCAGCCGCCGTCGCCGTTCTGACTGGCGACGAGGTACTCTTCCACCAGCCGCGTCATCGGCCGAGGACTCCGAGCCGCTCGGTCCAGCTCACGCCGTCCGGGAACCGGAACTTGGTGACGGTGTCGCCGCTCGCGCTGCGCCCCGTGAACCACTCGTCCTGATCCCACAGCACGCCCTGTGGGAGCAAGAGCCTGGCGAGCACCGCCCGCCCGGCTCCGTTGAGGTTCACGGGCTCGAGCAGCCGGGGAACGCCGCCGCCCGCGACATACAGGACCGGACGGACCGCCGCGCCCGTACCGGAACGGTGGGTCAGCACGAACGTGTACACGCCGGACCGTGCGTTGCGGAGATAGAAGAAGTCGCCACCCCCCTCGCCGGTGTCCAGCGCCACCCCGGACAGCGGCATTCGCTGAGCGCCGCCGTCGAGCCGGCCGGGGTTCGGGCGCCAGTTCACCGTGACCTGGGCCGGCCCCACCGTCTCCCGCGGCCAGTCGGGCAGCCAGAGCCCGACCGAGGGCAGGGCCGCGGCGGCGTGAACGGTCACCGTGGAGCTGCCACGCCCTTCGCTCTCGGTCTCCGCCCGCACGCGCACGGTCGGCTCCAGGACCGGGACGATGTACCGGAAGGTCCCGGCGGTGACCGGGACCCTCACGCGGCGGTCGTTGGCGACGATCCATACCGCTGACACGCCGGGGTCGCCGACCTGCCCTCGGACCACCACCAGGGGCGGATCCTCGCGCGAAAGCGTGTGCCCGTCGCGCGGGCTCGTGATGGTCACCTCCGAGGCCACGGGCGGCGTGTAGTGAACGGTGACGCGCTCCTCGACCTCGGCGCCGTGGGCGTCGATGGCGAGCACGCGCACCCGGTTGACGCCGGGTGACAGCTTCACCGCCGCCGTGAAGGCGTTGCCGGCCCGCATCGGCTCGGCCGCCCGCCCATCGATCTCCACCAGCACGCGCTCCGGCTCGCCACCGACGAGTGTGCCGGAGATGATGTCGGTGCCGCGATCCGTCGTGCGTGTGCTGGCCCCGTCGAGACGGATCCGGAGGCGGCCGAGGCCGAGCCCGAGCGACGAGCCAGCCCTCGTGATGGGCGGGTCGGCGTGGCGTGCTGCACTCGGCCCTTCGCGGACGACGGCGGGCGGCGAGGGCGGCGGCTCGACGCGGGCGGCAGCGGCCGGGGCGGGCGGCACCTCGTCCGCGCGCGGGGGCTCAGGCTGCGGCGGTGGCGGCACCGGCGGTTCGGCAGGCGTCCCAGCCGCCGGAACAGGTGGCTCGACGGTCCGGACGCGAAAGGGCTCCGGCGCGGCCTCCGGCGTCGCGATCGGAGCCTCTGGCGCAGGCGGAACCGGGACCGCGGCCGGCGCGCCAGCCGCTGTCGCCGGCGCAGACGCCGGCTCCGGCGGCGGCGGTACCACGGGGATGTCAGGCGCCGGCTCGGCCGGTGGCCGCTCGACCCCGCCCGGCTCCGGCGAATGTGCCGCCAGGGCCACCGATACGGCTGTGAGCGGGGGGGCGGGCGCCGGCTGCAGCGGCACCGCCGGCATCGGCGAGACTGCCTCCAGCGGGGAGGCGGGACCCGCCAGCCGAGCCGGCAGCTCCACTTCCTCCGGCCCCGGCGCCGGCAGCCTCTGGGCGACCGCCGGCGCGATCGCCGGCACCTCGAGCGCCGCGAACGACTCGTGCGCTGACGGATCCGGGGGCCATTCCCCGGCGACCGCGACGGCCGCCGCCGGCGGCGACGGCTGAGCTTCGCCCTGCACCGGAGCGACCGGGGCGGTGAATTCCGGCACCGTTGCCACCTCCGTGCGTTGCGACGGCGACGGAGTACTCGGTGGCGATGGGGGGAGCGCCGTGACGGCCGCGGGCTCCGGTGATGCCGCCGCTGCCCGTCCGACGGCGGGCTCAGGACTGGGTGAGGAACTCCGTGGCGCGGCGCTGACGGCGGCACGTGGGGGAGTGCTGGCGACCGCCGGGGCGCGCGAGGCGGTGGATCGTACCGGTCGGGGCGCGCTGCCGTGGCGCGGGACGACGGCGCGGCGCGGCCGCGGCGGCCCGGGGGAGCGTCGTACGACGGTGGGCTCCGCTGCGGCGGCGACCGGCTCCGCTGCGAAGACCTCGAACCTCACGGGTGCCGGGCCAAGGTCACCGAGACGAACCAGGGCTGCCAGCACCATCGCGTGAAGCACCACGGAGGACACGACGCCGGCCCGGAAGCGCGGCGGGGACGGCGCCGGGGGCGGACGCGGCTCGGTCGTTCGACGCGGGTACGGCGTCGGCTTGGAGAAATACCGCCCCGGCGTGCGGTTCATGCTTGCGGCCGGATACGCCTACTTGCCGCTCCCCACGCCCGTCGCGGGCGGGATCGGGGTGAGTATGCCGGCCGGATGAAGCGGCGCGATGCGAGCCTCGAGCGTGGTTGGAGACGCCTCGCGCCGCCCGGGGACCGGCTCGCTCGGCGAGACTTTGGCGCTCGCCGTCGCCGGCGCTGGCACCGAGACGGACGGCGCCGGCCCACCCACCGTCGGGAGCGCCGCCGACATCGGGACGGTGACCACGGCGCCCGGCTCCAGGCGCACGCTCGCGCCGGTCTCGCCGGCCGGGGCGGGACGCTCGGCCGCTCGCCGCTCCTCGATCTCCGAGCGCAGCTTGCGGATCTCGCCGTGCAGGGTGGTCAGCGCCTCGGCCGCCCCGGGATCGCCCGCGGGTGGCCGCGCCATAACCGGCGCGAGCAGGGCTGCGATCTGTTCGTGCATCTGGGTGCCGGTGTCGCGATCGGCGACCATCCTGCCCGCCTCCACCCGCAGCCCCACCCTGGTCAGCTTCGCGGTCACGCGCTCGAGCTTCGCGTGCACCGTGACGTCGTCGGCCACGGCGCGCAGGCGCCGGATGCCGTCGTCCCGCTCGCGACTTTCGATGCGGAACGCCATGCGCGCCAGTACCGCCTCCGTCGCGCCCACCGCCTCCGCCAGCCCGGCGGCGATCGTCCGGTCGACGGTACGATCGCCGATGAGCTGGACGGCGCCCATCAGGGGACCGGTGGCGAGCCCGGCGGCGATGCAGCCGGAGGTGGTGAGCGCCACGACGACGCCGAGCGCCAGACCCCGGATACGCGGGAGGGTGCGCGCGAACGCGCTCATCGCATCTTCACCAGACGCAGCCGGCTCGCCAGCGCCGACCGCGGCCCCGGGCTTGGAGCCGGATTGCCCGGGATGATCTGGCAGGAATAGTATCCGAAGATCGCCCGCATCGCGGTCTCGGGCTGCGTCGCGGTACAACCGTTTCCGTATCCGACCGGCGTCCAGGGGTTGCCCCCCGCCGGGTTCGGGTTGTTGACCGCACAGTTGCCCTTGTTGACGACCTGCGCAATGACCATCACTGTCCACCCGACGATGTTGTGCGACCCAGAGATGGCGCCGCTCGGGCAAGCGGTTTCGATGACCGGAACGATCACCTTCCAGCCCGGGCCCCGGTAGGTGACCTCGCCGTAGGCGTCGGTGATCTCGTGGATGGTTCCTTCGCTGTACTTCTGCACGAAGACCGTCTCGAGTGTATCCACGACGCTCTGGACCATGCCGTTGTTGGTCTCGATCGGTTCGCCTGTCTGGACCGTCGTCGTGGGGCAGTTCCCCGAGCCCGCGCCGGTGATGGCGTTGCGCAGGTAGCCGGCATTGGTGTTTCCGCCCTCGAGATTCACCCACGCGGACGTGTTGGTGCACGGCGGCGACAGGCATCCGGCGCCGGCGTCGCCTTGACCGCTGCTGGTGGCGAACGTGATCGGCGCGCCGCAGCCCAGCGAGGTGTTCCCCTGGAACGGGCAGCTGCCGACCCCGACGGGGAACGGGCAGGCGTCCTCGTACTGCGTCGGCGCCAGCGGCGGATTCGAGACCGCGATCGCCGACGCCGCGATCGGCAGCGTCTGGAATCCGAGCACACGCAGGAACGAGGTCCGGACCTGTGACGCGAACTGACAGCGCACGGCGTTGACGACCGTGCCATCGAGCGAGGGGGTGAAGCTGTTGTTGTCCCAGATGCCCAACACGATGTTGCCGCCGGCCGCGTTGCCCTCGTTGAGATCGAGGTTAATGAGACTGCCGAACGGGGTGTTGTGGTGGGGGTTGAGCTGGCCATACTGCCGGGCGAACTGGCGGGCCGTCGGAAAGGCGGTGTCGTCGAAGCCCAGCTTGCCGGCGCCGGCCAGCGCGGCCGCCTCCACGCTGCGCTCGAGCTCGCCGAGGGCGGCCATCTGGTAGGCGATGTCGACCGCGAAGCCGGCCATCGCGAGCAGGAAGATCATGAAGCCGATCGTGAGGAGGACCGCCGTCCCCCGCTGATCCAGCAGCAGCTGCCGAATCGTGACGCGGCCGCTCCGCCGCCCGTTCATCGTGTGAACCGCACGACTTCGATCTGCTCCCAGGGGATATCCATGCGCCCGTGCGCCGTGCGCCCCCGGAGGAACGTCGTGCCGAGGCTCACGTAATCGGCCTCGATCCGGGAGCCGTCGTCGAGCAGCGCGGTGGCGGAATAGCGATAGTGCGCCGGGGCGACATACGGTGGCAACGTGCTGCGGGCGGAATGGCGGGCGAAGACCAGCGCGACGATCGCGGCCAGGGGCAGCCGGATCTCGGCGCCCTCCTTGCGCAGCGTGATCGCCTCGCCCTGCCGGCGGCCTTGCAGCGGCTCCGGCTGCTTGTCGAGGAACTGGCCGATGGAGCCCGCCGAGCCGAACAGCATCGGCGTCCCGGCGCCCGTCGAGGGCGCGCTCTCGGCCGGCGCGGGCCCCTCGTCCTTCCCGGGGACCATGATGGTGTAGAGCACCTCGAGCGAGGGATCGGTCAGCTGGTACACCTGGCCGGTCCAGGTGCGCACTTCGGCGCTCGGCGACTGCGCCAGCGCCGGCGCTGACTGGGTGACGACCGTGGCCAGCGCGGCGGCGGCAATGATCAGTCCGTTCCGGATCATCGAGGTCTCCTCACTTTCCGATACCGCTCAAGATCTTGAAAATCAGCAGGAGCGACGGCGCCATCGCCACGAGCATGAATGACGGCAACAGGAACAGGATGGTCGGACCCAGCATCAGCAACGGCACGAGCTGGGCCCTCGTCTCGGCCCGGTGCCGTCGCTGGACGCGCGAGGCCTCCGCCTGCACGCGCAGCGTCTTCCCGAGCGGCGTGCCGAGCCGGTCGGTCTGAATGAAAGCTCCGACGATCGCCCGCATCTCCTCGGTGCCGAGGCGGTTGGCGAGCGCGCGCAGCGCTTCCTCCCGCGGCCGCCCGGCCCGGATCTCCAGGTGCATCCGCAGCAGCTCCTCGTGGAGCGGGCCGGCCTTGGAGACGGGCTGCTCGGCCACCCGGGCGACGGCCGCGTCGAACCCCATCCCGGCCTCGACGCAGACCATGAGCAGGTCGAGCACGTCGGGCAGCGCGTTGGTCACCGCCTGCTGTCGCTGTCGCGTGCGAAATCGGAGCCAGACGTCGGGCAGGAAGAACCCGAGCCCGCCGAGCACGATGGACACCGGCAGCAGATTCGGCAGCGCCCGCTGGATCATGGCGCCGTAGAGGAGGTACGACAGCCCGAAGCCCGCGCCGGTGGCGGCCTTGCTGCCCAGAAAGAGGGCCACCACGCTCGGGTTGTGGAATCCCGCCTGGATCAACCGCTTGCGGTAGCGGGCGAGCAGGCCCGCGTCGCGGGGCGTGAGCCAGCGACCCAGTCGCTCGACCAGCGCCTGCCAGTCACGGGCCGCGCGCTCCTCCCAGCGCAGGATCGAGACATTGCCGGCGGTCCTCACCGGCAGTGGCGCCGCCAAGCGCTCGGCCCGAATGGAGGGCAACAGGCGCAGGAGCAGGGCGCCCACCGCGAACGTCAACCCCGCCACCAGCATGAAGGACACCGCGACCACCATCAGAGCGCTCATGGCCTCATACCTTGATCTTCGCCAGCCGCCAGATGATCAGCGCGCCGACCGCCTCCAGCGCGAGCCCGGCACCGACCAGCATCGGGGCTATCGGCGACTCGATCAGCGGGTCGAAATAGCCCGGCGACAGGAAGTAGAAGATGACGGCGAACAGCATCGGACTCGTTCCGACGAAGATCGCCGCGTATCGCTGCTGGGCGGACAGCACCCGCGCGTGACTGAGCAGCTCGAACCGCTTGCGGATCACGTCGCTCAGCCGGTCCAGGATCTCGGCCAGGTTCCCGCCCGAGCCGCGCTGGATCCGGATGGCGGTGCAGAAGAACTCGACGTCCTCGCTCGCGACCCGCTCCTGCAGCCGCAGCAGCGCCTCGCCCGGGTCGAGGCCGAGGCGGATCTCCTCGCTGACGTGGCGGAACTCGTGCCCGATCGGATCGGCCATCTCCTCGCCCACCAGCTGGATCGCGGCGCTCAAGGCGTTGCCGGCCCGGATCGCGCGGGAGATCATGTCGACGGCGTCCGCGAAGTGCTCCTGGAAGCGTTGCAGCCGGCGATGGCGCTTGTGCATGAGGTGGAGAACGGGGAGCGCGCCGGCCAGGACCGCCGAGACCAATGCGCCGCCCGCGCTGCCGAAGCGCCATCCTCCGACGAGGCCGCCTCCCACCGCCGCCGCGGCCACGATCAGGAGCACCCGGCTGGCGGTGCGCTTCGAGCCGGCCTGCTCGCTGAGCTGCGCGAGCTGGCCGATGAGGTCGCTCTTGCGGGCCAGGCGCTCCCAGACGGACTGGCTTCCCGCGACGTCGGTCCTGAGCAGCTGCCGCTCGGGCACCGCCTCGTCCGCCTGGCGGGCGAGCCGCCGCCGCACGCGCTCGCCGGACGCCTGCACCCACCACAGCCCCACGACGACCGTGACGATCGCGACGAACACGAGGACCGCGACGCCGAGGAGCATCATGACGTGAACTGCTTCCGCGACGGGTCGAACAGCTCCCGGGGCAGGTGGATGCCCGCCCGCTCCAGCCGCTCGCTGAACCGCGGCCGCACCCCGGTCGCCCGGTGGAAGCCGCGGACCCGGCCGTCCTTGTCGATGCCCTCCTGCTCGAAGACGAAGATATCCTGGGTGGTGACGACGTCCTCCTCCATGCCCACGATCTCGGTCACCCGGACGAGCTTGCGGGTGCCGTCGCTCAGGCGCGCCAGCTGGATCACGACGTCCAGCGCGGAGGCGATGTAGTCGCGCATGGCGCGCATCGGCAGGGAGAGCCCGGACATCAGCACCATCGTCTCGATCCGGGACAGCGCGTCGCGGGTGGAGTTGGCGTGCACCGTCGACATCGAGCCGTCGTGGCCGGTGTTCATCGCCTGCAGCATGTCGAGGACCTCGCCCCCCCGCACCTCGCCGACCACGATCCGGTCGGGCCGCATGCGAAGGGCGTTGCGGACGAGATCGCGCGCGGCCACGGTGCCGCTGCCCTCGATGTTCGCGGGCCGGGTCTCGAGCCGCACGACGTGGTCCTGCTGCAGCTGCAGCTCGGCCGAGTCCTCGATGGTGACGATGCGCTCCGAGGCCGGAATGTAGTTCGACAGGATGTTCAGCATCGTGGTCTTGCCGGCGCCGGTGCCGCCCGATACCAGGACGTTCAGGCGCGCCTGCACCGCGCCTCGCAACACCTCGGCCAGCTGTTCGGTGAGGGCGCCGAAGGTGAGGAGGTCGGACATCTTGAACGGATCCACCGCGAAGCGCCGGATCGACAGCACGGGGCCGTCCAGCGCCAGCGGCGGGATGATCGCGTTGACGCGCGAGCCGTCCTTGAGCCGGGCGTCGACCATGGGCGACGACTCGTCGACCCGGCGACCCACGGCCGAGACGATGCGGTCGATCACCTGCATGAGGTGCGCGTCGTCCCGGAAGATCGCGCTCGTCTTCTGGAGCTTGCCGCGACGCTCGACGTAGACCTCGTGAGGACCGTTGACCAGGATATCGGACACGGTGGGGTCTTGCATGAGCGGCTCGATGGGGCCGAGCCCGAACGTCTCGTGCTGGACCTCCACCACGAGCTGCTCGCGCTCGGGGCGGCTGAGCGGCGTCTCCTCGTCGACGAGCATGTCCTCGACGATGCGCCGGATCTGCTGCTGGACGACGTCGGCCGGCAGCATGGCCAGCTTGGTGAGGTCGAGCCGCTCGATGAGCTGGCGGTGGACCCGCGTCTTGAGCTCGTAGCGGGCCAGGTCGGGGCGCCGGGTGACGTCCCCGCCGGCAGGCGCCGGTGACGGCGCGAGGGCGGTCCCGGCGGGCCTGGGTGGCGAATCACCGTTACGGTTGCCGAAGAGTCCCATGGATTATCAGGCTCCCGAGAGACGTTTGATGGGCCACGCCGAGGCCAGCAGCGAGGCCGACCGGCGCGGCGCCGGGGCGGCCGACAGGTGCCCGTCGCCGGACAGCATGTCGGAGAGCTGGCGAACGTTCTTGGCGAACTTCGAGCGCGGTGCGACGGTCACGACCGGCTGGCCGCTGTTGATCGAGGCCACCACCGGGCCGTACTCGCTGGGGGTCTTCCAGTACACGGGCAGGCCCAGCGTCTCCCGTGCGTGCTTGACCGTGACGTCCTCCCCGGTGCCGTCGCGCATGACGACCACCTTGACCTTCTTGAGGTCGAGGCCCAGGTGGCGGAAGGCGGCCAGGGCCGCCGCGCCCGAGCGCAGCGCCGAGACGTTGAGATTCGTGAGGAACAGCACCGTGTCGGCGGCCTCGAGCGCGGCGATGGTGCCGGGATCGACGTCGTGGCGCAGGTCGAGCACGACGTGGTCGAAGTGCCCCCGCAGCAGGTCGAGGCCGGACTGCACCTGCTCGGCGGCGAGGTAGCCGCGCTCGATCTGAGCCGGTCCCGGCAGCACCCAGAGCCCGCTGGCGTGCTTGATCATCAGACCCTGCAGCAGCGACTCGTCCATCCGCTCCAGGCTCTCGAAGACGTCGAGGATCGAGTAACGCGGCCGCAGGTCGAGGAACGTCACGACGTCGGAATGCCGGGTGTCGAGCTCCAGCAGCAACACGCTCTTCGCGGCCGCGTGCTCCGCGAGGCAGACCCCGAGGTTCACCGCCAGCGTGGTGGCCCCGAGCCCGCCCTTGCTCGAGAAGACCGCCGTCACCCGGCCCCGCCGGCGCTGGACCGGCCGCCCCCGGAACCGCGCGAGCTTGTCCAGCGCCGCCGCCAGCTCGCGCGGCTCGACCGGCCGGCGCACGACGTCCAGGGCGCCTGCCCGCATGATCTGCACGACCGCCTCCGCGGCGCCGCTGGCCGTCGTGGCCAGGATGGCGGTCTCGGGCAGCCGCCGCGCCAGCCGCTCGACGGCGGCCGCCGACCAGCCATCACCCCGGGTGGGGTCCGCCGGGACCTCGACGATCATGACGTCGGGGCGGCCGCCAGGGGCCTTGAGGGCCGCCTCGGCCGCGTCCTCGTACTCGCCGACGAGGGCAACGGACGGCACGGCGGCCAGCGCGCGCCGGATGGCGGCGCGCGCCTCCGGATCGGAATCGACGATCACGGTACGCAGGACTGATGGGGACATTACTTGGCGAGCTCCGCAGGATCGAGATTGCTCTTGCCGAACGGCCGGTCCACGACCTCGCCGACGCCGGGGATGCCGGGGAGCAGCGTGAACTCCCGGCGCTCCTTGTCGCGAAGCTCCATGAGCTTCAAGGGATCCGGCACGCTGGCCGTCCCCACCGGCGCCGGCTGCACCAGCTTGACGGTCACCAGGAACAGGAGCTCGGTCTCGTTGTTCTGGAAGCGCGTGCTGCGGAAGAGCGCCCCGAGGATCGGAATGTCGCCGAGCAGGGGGATCTTGCCGACCGACTGGCGCACCTCGTTGTTGATGAGGCCGGCGATGGCGAAGGACTCGCCGTCCCGCACGTTCACCGAGGTGAACGCCTGGTTCTTGCGGATGACGGGGATGTTGAATCCCTGGATCACCAGGCCCTGGCTGAAGTCGAGCGACGAGACTTCCGGGCGGATCTTGAGGTTGATGACCTCGCCGTCCACGACCACCGGGGTGAACAGCAGGCTGATGCCGAACTCCTTGAACTCGATCGTGACCGTGTTGTTCTGCTGGGCGACCGGGAACGGGAACTCCCCCCCGGAGATGAACTTCGCCTCCTTGCCGCTCTGGGTGACGATGTTGGGCTTGGCCAGCGTTCGCAGCGCGTTCCGCTCGGCCAGCGCCTGCACGACGCCGGCGTAGTCACGCGAGCCGTTCGACAGGAAGAACCCGCTGCCGCCGGCCGGCGAGGTGAAGGCGAAGTTGGGCGATTGCTGGCCGACCACGGAGCTCGTGAAGCCCGGCTGGGTCACGACGCCGAGCGCTCCCAGCGGCGGGAAGAAGGCCGTCCCGGGGAAGCTGGCGCCCTGCAGGGTGGATCCCAGCGCGCGGATGCTGAACCCCAGCTCCCGGAGCGCCTCGCGAGCCACCTCGGCGACGTGCATCTGCAGCATGACCTGCGGAGGCTTGTACTCGGCCAGGGCGAGGAGATTCACCACCCGCCCTTTGGGCGCGAACACCGAGGCGACCTCGTTGGCGGCCGCGATGAGGTTCTCGCTCGAGACGGTGCCGCGGAGGATGATGGCGTCCTGGGCCGGCTGCACGACGATGTCGTCCCGGGGCGCGACCTGCTTCAGGCGCTCGCCGAGCAGCCCGAGATCGGCCTGCACCACGAGGTCGAAGAAGAGCGTCTTGCCCGGGTAGAAGGCGACCAGCGACGTCATGCCGGCCGCCTTGCCGTTGACCAGGATCTGGTTCGGGGTGATGGCGAAGACGTCGGCGATGTTCGGGTTCGTGACCGAGACCCGGGTGAAGGGCTCCTTCAGGTCGATGACCTGCGACTTGCCGATCGTGACCTCGAGCCGGATCAGCCCCTGCTCGGCCGCGGTCGCGGCCGCCGGTGCCATGGCGGCGACGACTCCTGCCAGCAACGCGAGCGCCGTGATCGCAGTCTTCACTTTGCGGGCGCCTCCGGCTCGGCCTTGCCGTTGCCGAGCTGCACCCACGCCCGCTCCTCGTCGCGCACGAAGAGCTGCTGCGACACCTTGCCGGCGCGCTGCACCTCCACGGCGTGGGACTGCGACGGCACGAGGCGTGCCCGCGCGTTGCCGACCGGGACCGGGTGAACCACGACGTCGAAGTTCTCGCTGCGTCCCTGATAGAAGACCATCAGCGACGTGGTCCCGGCCTGCCTGCCGCTGAGCAGGATCTGCGTCGGGTTGATCACGTACACGTCGGCGATGTTCGGGTTCGTCACCGCGATCTTGCTGATCGGCGTCGGCGGCAGATTGACGAGCTCTGCCTTGTCGATGGTGACGTACAGCCGCACGGGCTCGGCCGCCTCCACCGCCGCCGCCAGCACCGCCGCCGTCAGCCCCGTCACGACTCCTCGCACGAGCGTCATGGCCTTCATCGTCTTGACCCCCTCACTTCTTCGGGGCGGGCGCCTCGGCCCATCCCCGGTCGTCGCGAGTGAACAGGACCTCGGCCGGCTTGTTGCCTCTCAGCACCGTCACCGTGTGGGTCTCGACCCGCGGCGGCCGCAGCGGCGCGCTCACCCTGACGGGCCCGGCCGCCTTCTTCACCGGCGCGGCCACCGCCGCCGCGGGCGCCCCGTCGCTGAGCAAGCTGGCGGCAGTCACGCCCTTGGTCTGCACGATCTGGGTGTCGCGGAGGTTCCGCATGGCCAGGGTGAGCTTGCCCTCGCTCTGGGCCAGCGCGAGCCGCTCGACCTGGGCCGGCTGCAGGGCCAGCGTCACGGTCGTGACGGTCACCGGCTTGTTGTCGCGCAGCTCCACCGTCTGGCCGGCCGCCAGCACCGTCACGTCCTGGATGATGACCTTCGAGATACGCTCCTGGGAGTTCCTCTCCTTGGCCATGCTGACGAGGACGTCGACGCGGCTGTTGGGGAGCACGAAGCCGCTCTCCTTGGTGGCGTCGTCGACCTTGATGGTGACGCCGCGCTGCCCCTCGGGCACGAGCATCGGCATGAGCCCGCCCTTGCCGGAGAGCGCCGGCGCCAGCTTGCCCTCGAGCAGGGGCTCGCCCGCGACGATGGAGCCCCGCACGACCCGGCCCTCGGCAGCCGCCAGCGTGCGGACGGCCCCGGACGGCACCGACTTCGACGGCCACGGCAGCAGCTTGACGTGCTGCGCGGTGATCGTCTCCGCCATGCTCATGTTCACCGCCGCCACCACGATCATCTCCACGTCCTGCTGCGGCCCGGAGGCCGCGCTCTTGAGGACGCGGTAGACGAGCGTGCTCGCGAGCAGCCCGACGACCGAGGCAACGACGAGAACCAGAACGAGGCGTCGACGCATGAGTGGTCTCCGTTTACTCGTAGCGCATGCTGGCCGTCTGCTGGAGCGTGATCGCGCCCAGCATCGGCAACAGATTGGGAAGCACCGTGGTGAACTGCATCGACACGTCGACCTGGACCTGGGAGTCCGGGGCGCAGGGCGCGGGATTACACGCGATCGTTCCCGACCAGTTCCCCGCCCCCAGCAGCGCGTTCAGCCTCGCCGTCGCCGCCGACTGCACTGCGTCCGGCGCCGACACCACCCCCGCGCGCGCCGCCTCCCGCGCCGCCGTGGTCAACAGGTTCATGGTGAACCACGCCCGGCTCAGCTCGACGCTGGCGAACAGCACGAAGAGCAGGATGGGGAGGATCAGGACGAACTCGAGGCTCGCCACTCCCCGCTGGTTCCCGAGACGCTTGTTCATGGTCATCGGTTTATCGGTGGCCGGGGGGCGCTGCCCCCCGGCCACCTCATGGGCTCTTACGAGCCGGCCGCGTTGACCTGCGTCGACAGCTGGGCGCCAATGTCGGTGACGGCCTGCGTGAGCGCCGTGTTGAACGTCGGCGCGAACGCCAGGACGATCGCCGCCATGATGACGGCGCCCAGGATGATCCACTCCACCGACACCACTCCGCGCTCGTCACGAACACTGTGAAGCACACGATTCATCAACGTCAGCATCGCTCTCCTCCTTGTGTTGGATCGGTCACTCTGACCTCACTGCGCCGCCCCGTCCCCGCCACCGCCCCTGCTCTCCTCATGGCCCGGGCTCGCCCGACTGGTAGGCCATCACGTCGGCGAACCCCTTCATCTCGAGCGCGAGCATCACCTCGGTCACTCGCTGCTCGGGAACGCGCAGGACGACGGCCGTGCTGAAGCGCATCTGCCGGCCGCTCTCGACCACCTCGACGGGGATGCCGAGAGGTTCCAGCGCCGACTCGATCGCGGCCGCGTCCTTGCTCGCCCGGTCGAGATTCACGACGATGAAGGACCCGATCTGGTTCGGACTGGCTGTCATGGATTGCTCTCGGCGTTCGAGGTCGGTTCGTGGTTCCGGGGATTCGCTTGTTCGCACGGGCGGTGAACACGGCACGAAGCGTGCCGAGCGCGCGTCTCGTGACCGGCGGCGAGAAAGCTCAACGAGATCATGACGTTGACGACTCGTCGGCACCAGCGATCCGCGGGTGGGTTATCCAGGAATGGATGGGCGCCGGCCAGGCGGTGGCGCGGCCGCGGAGCGAACCGGCGCCAAAGTTCGCGCCGATAAAGAGATGGAGCAGGAAACACGGCGACCGGAGCGGGTGGGGAGCCGCGACGGCCGGACTATCCAGAACCGGATGACGACGTCTCGTCGCGGGGGGCGAGCAAGCGCGCCTTGCGGGCGATCGTCGCCTGTCCGACGCCGAGGTGCTTGGCAGCCTTCGTCTGGGTGCCGTACCGCAGCAACGCGTCCCGCACGATGCCAGCCTCCACCTTGCGGAGCACCTGGCGTAGGTTCGTGGGGCTCTCCGGAGCGCCGCCCGACAGCGCGGCCTCGGTGATCTCGGTCGGGAGGTCGGGCACGTCCACGTGCTCGCTCCGGCACAGGACGGCCAGACGCTCGACGATGTTCCACAGCTCCCGGATGTTGCCCGGGAACGGATAGCGCGTCAGCACCTCCAAGGCATCCTTCGTCAGCCTCAGCCGCTTGCCGGCCCGTCCCTCCAGCGTGTCAGCCATCATCTCGATCAGCGGCGGGACGTCCTCCAGATGGTCGCGGAGCGGCGGCACCTGGAGCATCAGCACGTTCAGGCGGTAGAACAGGTCCCGGCGGAACGCTCCCTGCGCCACCATGGCGGTCAAATCGGCGTTCGTCGCGGCGATGACCCGCACGTTCACTCGCTTCGGCTTGGCCGCGCCGACGGGCCACACCTCCCCGGCCTCCAGAAACTGCAGCAACTTCACTTGCAGCAGCAGCGGCATGTCGCCGACCTCGTCCAGGATCAGCGTGCCGTCGTTGGCGAGCTCCACCAGCCCGGTCTTGCCCCTCGCGTCGGCCCCCGTGAAGGCACCGCGCGCGTACCCGAACAGCTCGCTCTCCATGAGCCCGGCCGGAATGGCGCCGCAGTTCACCTCGCGCAGCGACGCGCTCGCCCGGCTCGACGCCTGGTGGATGATCCGCGCGAAGAGACTCTTGCCGGTGCCGGTCTCGCCCACGATCAGCACCGGCGAGTCGACGTGCGCGAACTGCAGCGCCCTCTCGGCGACCGCGCGCATCGCGCGGCTCTCCGTCACGATTCGGTCGATGCCGACCTCGCTGCGCCGCATCTGCCACCATCGGGCGCCACTCACGGGCGCCGCCGCCTGGGCGCGGCTGACGAGCTGGCTGAGGCCGGTCACGTCGCGCACGCTGAGGATCAGGTACTGCGGCTCGCCGCCGGCGCCGCGCTGGGCCCGCATGGTGACCATCGCCTTGCGTCCGCCGCGCAGGTCGAGCGTGCGGCTCACCGCCGCCTCGCGGGACAGGGCGTCCAGGACCCACGACCCTTCGATGCTCAGGCCGATGTGATCGTCGGCGACGAAGCGGCCGACGAGCTCGTCTCGCGACACGCCGAGCAGGTGCGTGGCCGCCTCGTTGACCCGGAGAATGCGGCCGTTGGTCGACAGCAAGGCGAGACCGTCGGGAGCGCCCTCGATCAGGGCTTCGAGGATCTGCACGTCGCCGACCGGACCAGGGGGCGGCGCGAAATGCTCGCCCTCGTACGACGTACGATCGTCAGTCATGGGTCCCCGTCGCATCCCACCGTGATCGTTCGGGCGTGCCCACAGCCCCGGCGGGCCTGCGCCTGCAATGCGCACCCGTCCGGATTGTTTCGGCCCGGCACATCGTTGTCGTCGGCACGGATGAGCAAGGTCAGGGCCAAAGCTGAGTCTTGGTCGGCCAATCTTCTCTAACTGGCTGAAATAATGAGCAATTACGCTTCCTATGACCCCGTCCAGCCGTCCCTGGGTGATGCCCTGTTCGGCTGGTGATGCCCCACCCGGGTCGACTAGGAACTAGTCAGGCCTGTGCCTCGGACTCGTGGCCCAGGCCAGCAGCCGCCGGACGGTCACCACGGGTAACGCATTCCGGCGCCGAGCCGCACATAGGTGAGGAGAGCCAGGCCGACCCCCCCGGTGAGATACGCGGGGCTGGCCTCGATGGTGCGAGTCGCGGGCGCCTCGGCGGGGCGCATGAACAGGGGAACGAGCATCACGAGCGCGCTACACGCTCCGTGGAACCAGACCGCCGCTACCAGGAACTGAGGGAGCGCGGAGGCCCACATCCACGCCGTCACGCACATCACGCCGAGGCTTCCGAGCAGCCAGGGCATGAGCACCAGCTTCCAGGTCTCTGCGCGCCCGGCGGCCGGCCCGACGAACGGGCCGAGGCCGCGCGCGGCCACCGGTAGACTGATCGCGAGCACGAGCGCGCCGAGCAGGGTCACACCGATCCACACCGCCGCTGCCGGCGCCACCGCCTGGAGCGCGGCGACGAAATCGCCGATGCCGGTCAGCGGCTCGAACAGCAGGTAGGCACCCGCGCTGCACAGTTGCAGCGCGCCGAGGCACCACAGGAACCA
>Ga0302046_10002600_pt1 | contig 16766 bp, 13 predicted proteins | sample RVTome_11_FD_200261 | JGI IMG/M metagenome (GOLD analysis project Ga0302046, IMG submission 200261) | Soil microbial communities from uranium-contaminated site in the Upper Colorado River Basin, Wyoming, United States - RVT147D111 (version 2) ...
CTGTGGTTGATGGACGGCGGCAGCAACGTCAGGTCCAGCTTGCGGGCCTCTTCGAGGAAGACGGCGAGCTTCTTCGTGTCGCCCATCTCGTTCGTCATCGCCGCCGCCATGAAGGCCGCCGGGTAGTGGGCTTTGAGGTAGGCGGTCTGGTAGGCGATGAGCGAGTAGGCCGCGGCGTGAGAGCGGTTGAACCCGTAGCCCGAGAACTTCGCCATCACCTCCCACACCTCGTTCGCCGTTGCTTCCGGTACGCCGCGTTCCCGGGCCCCGGCTACGAACTCCGGGTACATGGAATCGACGACTTCTTTCTTCTTCTTGCCCATCCCCCGGCGCAGGATGTCGGCTTTGCCCAGCGAGAAGCCACCCATCACCTGGGCCATCTGCATCACCTGCTCCTGGTAGACAGGGATGCCGTAGGTGGCCTTGAGCACCGGCTCCAGCATCGGATGGGAGTACTCGACTTTTTCCTGCCCGTGCTTGCGCCGGATGTAGTTGGGGATGAGGTCCATCGGCCCCGGCCGGTAGAGCGCGTTCATGGCGATCAGGTCGTCGATGCACGTCGGCTTGAGCTTCGTCATCCACTCGCGCATGCCCTCGGATTCGAACTGGAAGATAGCGATGGTATCGCCGCACTGGAACAGTTCGAAGGTCTTCGCATCGTCGAGGGGGATGGCGTCGAGGTCGATGGTGTGGCCTTCGTTTTCCTCGATGAGGGCCAGCGCGTCTTTGAGGACGGTGAGGGTAGAGAGGCCGAGGAAGTCCATCTTCAGCAGGCCGAACCGCTCGACCCAGTTGCCGTCGTACTGCGTGGTGACGACCTGGTCTCCCTTGCTTTTGGCGATGGAGACGGGGATGTAGTCGCTCACCTTGCCGGGGGCGATAATCACCCCGGCGGCGTGTACGCCCGTATGCCGCGCCGACCCCTCTAGCACCTCGGCGTAGTGGATGAGGTTGCGTATCGGGGCGTTCTGATCGTTTTTGAGCGCGCGGAACTCGGCTACGTCGTTCATGGCGGACGCCAGCGACACCCTCGGCCCTTCGGGGATCAGTTTGGCGATGCGGTCGGCCTCGTGCAGCGGGATGCCGAGCACGCGTGCCACGTCGCGGATGGCCGAGCGCGCGCCCATCGTGCCGAAGGTGATGATCTGGCAGACGTTTTCGCGGCCGTATTTCTGGACCACGTAGTCGATGACCTTGCCGCGCCCCCGGTCGTCGAAGTCGATGTCGATGTCCGGCATCGAGACGCGCTCGGGGTTGAGGAAGCGCTCGAACAGGAGGTCGTACTGGAGCGGGTCGATGTTGGTGATGCCGAGGCAGTAGGCGACGGCGCTGCCGGCCGCCGACCCGCGCCCGGGCCCGACGCTCACGCCCAGCTCGCGGGCGGCCGTCGTGAAGTCCTGCACGATGAGGAAGTAGCCGGCAAAGCCCATCGCGCCGATGACCTCCAGCTCGTAGGTAAGCCGGTCGACGACGGCCTGCGGCATCTCGGGGTATCGCTGCCGGGCGCGTTCGAAGACGAGGTGGCGCAGGTAGGCGTCGATGTCGTCCGCAAAGGCCGGAGGCAAGGGATAGTGGGGCATCAAGAGTTGCCCCATCGACAGGTCGAACTGGCACTTGTCGGCGATCTCTCCCGCCGTGGCGAGCGATTCCTGGACGATCTCCGGGGCGACGGCGCGGATGACGGCGTGCATCTCCTCGGTGCTCTTCAGGTAGAACTGGTCGTTCTCGAAGCGCATCCGCCCGGGGTCGAGGAGGTCTTTGCCGGTTTGCAGGCACAGCAGCACGTCTTGCGCCGCGGCGTCTTCCCGGGCTACGTAGTGCACGTCGTTCGTCGCGACGACCTTGACGTCGTAGTCCCTGGCCCAGCGCAGCAGCACGGCATTGGCGGTCTGTTGCTCCGGAATACCGTGGTTCTGGATCTCGATGTAGTAGTCGTCGCCGAAGATGTCGAGGTAGGTTTCGAAGACGGCGCGCGCGGCCGCTTCGCCTCTCTTGAGGATCGTCTGGAGGACTTCCCCCTGGAGGCAACACGTCGTGGCGACGAGCCCGTCATGATACCGGCGCAACGCCTCGTGATCGATGCGGGGTTTGTAGTAGTAGCCGTCGGTGTACGACAGCGACGAAAGGCGCATCAGGTTGCGATATCCCTGCTCGTTCTTGGCCCAGAGCACCTGGTGATACCGCGTGCGGTCGCTGCGGTCTTGCATGCCCGACGCGGTCACGTAGAACTCACACCCGAGCACCGGCCGCACGCCGGCGCGTTTGGCCGTCGTGTAAAATTCGGGGATCCCGAAGAGGTTACCGTGATCGGTGATGCCGAGGGCGGTCATGTCCATCTCGGCCGCGCGGTCGAGCAGGGTCTTGATGCGGGCTGCGCCGTCCAGGAGGGAGAAAGAGGTGTGACAGTGGAGGTGGCAGAAGTCGTGCATCGGTGGTTGGTTGTGCGCTCCCTTCGTTTGCTGTGGTCCGCTCCCTTCGTTCGCTGTGGTCCGCTCGCGTTGCCCGCTGTGGTCGGGTAGGGCCGGCAAGAGGAACGGCAACAAACGATGCCTGCAAGAAATGCATTGGGAGGGGGTGGAATCAAGATGTGTGGATATCTTGTTTGCCTTGTATGGAAGAGCTGGCGTGCGGTGGGGGCACTCTGCATCTGTAGCCGAAGACGATATGGCCGGGCCTGTCTATTTGATCTATCTGGATACCTATCACCTGGACGACTTGCTCTACCTGACCCGGCTGGCGCAAGTAGCGGGACGCCGGGGGCAGCGGCCGCTCTGTTTTTTTGTGCATGGAAGCGGCGGGCAGGCCGAGCGATTGCTGGAGGCGGAAGGCTTGTTTCCGCCCCGGAAAGACGGACGGATCATGGTGCAGACTGAAGCGGAGGCTGCGCTCGTCGAGCGCGCCGTGCGGCAGGTGAATCGGCGGATCGTGGGTGAATTGACGGACCAGGGGGTACACGCTGTCGGGTTTCAGGGGATGGACCGGGGTTTATTGCGGTGGGATAGCGACGGCGCGATGGAAGCCGGGGCGCTGGGTTGGCTGGAAGACCTGATCGGCAAGCGCGTCGTGCCTGTCCTTTCGACGTTGGTGCGGGATCCTCAAACCGGGCAGCCCTGCGAGGTGCCCTTGGCGGCGGCTACGATTACCCTGGCGCACGCCCTGCAAGCCGCGTGCGTCGTGGTGTTTCTGACACGGAACGATGAGCCGGGCATCCGAGACGGCGAACACGTGCTGCGCACCCTGGATCCGGACAGGCTGCCGGCCGCTGTGCTCTCCGAGCCCGGTGCCGTGCGCGCCGTTGTTTCGTCCGGGATCGCCACACTGCTGACGAGCGCTGCCGGCCTTTATGGAGCCGATGCACCTCGGGGGACGTGGGTGGGAAACGTAATAAACGGCCAATATTGAGGAAAAAAGGGGTTCTCTTGCTTGACACCCGCGCTTTCATAGGTTACCTTGCGCGCAGCTAACGGAGAGGTGCCTTCCGCACTCTCGTTTTCCATGCCGAACGAATTCTAACGCACGGAGGAAACGCGATGAGCAAGTTCGACGAACTGAAAAGTTTCGTAGACGGTCTTGAAGACGATTTTACAAAGTTCTACGACAAGAGTAACAAGGCGGCGGGTACGCGCGTTCGCAAAGCAATGCAGGATCTCAAGCAGATGGCGCAGGACATCCGCGTCGACATCCAGGAGAAGAAAGGCGCATAGCTTGCGCGGGCTTCTTTTCAGGGCCATGCATCCATGTATGGTCCTTTTTTGCTGTTCAACCTTCCGGGGCTTCGCGTCCCGAGATGCTGCTTGCATTACGTTGCACGGGTTCCGAAAGGGCTATACCGTTGGGTATGGCCCTTTTTGTTTTTTAGGGCGTTCTTGTAAGCCTGTTGACGTAGGAGGACCCTTGCGCTTCCGGAGAGGAATCGTTCGGGTTCGTACTGATCTTGCCGGTCAACCGTTGTGCGATGATGCCCTTTGTTTCCAGGCTACGTCAGCGTGCATTGCATCGCGATCCTCTGATAAGGGTCGCCCTGGTGTATGCGGGGCTCGGAGGGGTACTCTGGCTGATTCCTCTTTTCAACGTACTCCATGCAGAGTCATCGGCGGTCGTAGCGGGGGTGGCCTTTTTCGCGTCCGGGCTTACTTCGATCCCTCTCTTTGAGCGCGGAGCGGCGTGGCGCGCCGTGCTGGTACGGCAGGTTGCGGCCCTGCTGATACCCTGGTTTCTGTTGACCTGCACCCTGCTCTGGATTCCCAACTGCGGTTATGGGCAGGGGCTTCTTTTTTTTCTGCTGTTTGCACCGCCGGGCGTCGTGTTGGCCGTCGCATTGGCATACGCGATCAGCGGCACGCGTCGGCGTTTCAAGAAGGGCCTTTTTGCCGGCATCGGGCTCGTCGTCTTGATCGTCACGCCCCTCTACGATCTGGGGCTGCATCCGCAATTCTACCTATACAACCACGTCTTCGGCGCCGTGCTGGGGCCGATCTACGACGAAGAACTGGTTATCCGTCCCGGCTTGTTGTTTTTTCGCGCCTTGACGGGGCTGTGGGCCCTGCTCGCCTGGATGGTTGGACGGCGCTGGTGGTTGCGGAGGGACGGCCTCCCGGCGCCTGTGCGCGTGTGGCACGCAGGTAGCCTGGCCGGGATCGTCGTCGTGGTATTAGGGCTCGGCGGTGTGTATATGGGCGCTGTACCGCTCGGCATCAACACCGCACCCTGGTACATCCAGCGGACGCTCGGCGGGCGCTATCAGACCGAACACTTCGATCTCTACTACGATCCGGCGTCGCTACGGGCCGATGAAGTAGCGTTTCTCGCCGAAGATCACGAGTTTCGCTATACCCAGCTTGCCCGGCGGTTGGAGGTCCAGGTGGCGGACCGGATCGCCAGCTATCTGTATCCGGACGCCGAGACCAAAGCCCGCCTGACCGGCGCCCGTACCACCAACGTCGCGCCCGTCTGGTTGCCCCGGCCTCAGGTCCACGTACTGCTTGATGCCTACGACCGTGTCTTCGCACATGAACTGGCGCACGTCTTTTCGCGAGCGTTCGGTATGCCTGTTTTCAGAGCGTCTCCGGCCGTCGGTTTGGTTGAGGGGCTGGCCGTCGCCGTGGAGCCGCCCGACGGGTTGCCGACGCCGCACGAGCAGGTAGCCGCTGCGGCCCTGCATCGCTACGCGGCGGATCCGACAAAGCCGCCCGACCTGGCTTCGGACCTGGCTGCGCGCCTGGCACCGCTGGGCTTCTGGACCGGGCGCGGGGCTGTCTCGTACACTACGATGGGATCGTTCGTGCGTTACCTGCTCGATGTCTACGGCCCCGGCCCCTTCAAGCGCGTCTACGCACGGGCCCGCTTCGAGGCCGTGTACGGCAAGTCCGTCGCCGTGCTGGCACAGGAGTGGCAACAGTATGTGCTGGCGCGGCCGGTGGTCGACCGCACTACCGGAGCCTTCGTATCCGCACGATTCAGTGTGCCCTCGTTGTTCGAAAAACCCTGCCCGCATTATGTGCCTCCGTACCGACGGCTGTACGGGCAAGGCCTGGAGGCGCTGGTCGCCGAAGACACCACGCGGGCCCTCGTCGCCTTCGACGCGGCCGTCCGGCGCCAGCCTGCGTACGAGCCGGCCCTGGCCGCCTGGGCGCTCGGAAAGCTGGCCTACGAAGATCCCGAGGCCGTAGTAGCCCGCCTGGATACCATGGCTCTTGATCGCCTGACTCCGGCGCTTGCCGTGCGCCTGGGGGATGCCTACGCGTTGCTGGGCCGCCCGGTCCTGGCCCGGATGCATTACGACGTAGCCCTGCGACGGTTGCCGGCCTATGCCTATGAGCAGATCGCCCTGGTAGTCATGCGGAAATCCCTTGCCGCCGAACCGAAAATTTTGCACATCGTAACGGCAAGCGGGTCGCCCGAGGCGCGCGCGCAGGCGTTGGCCGACTATGCGGCCCAAACGCCTCGGGCGGGTGTGCTTGCCGCGTTGTATGAGGCGGAGGCCGGGCGTTTTGAACAGGCATCGGAACGGCTGCGTACAACATCCTTCCCGGACGAAGCAACCGCGTCGCTCTACCATCGCCGCCTTCTTCGGTGGCAGCGGCTGATCTGGCTGGCGCGGTGGTACTATCGCGCCGGCGACCCGGAGGCCGCGGGGGCTTATGCCCGCGAGGCGGCCCATGCCTTCGAGACGGTCGGCGCGTTCAACGTCGCTGCTTTACTCAGGGACTTTCATGAAAAGATGGTCTGGGTGCGTGATACACGGTAAATCGTCGGCTTCTATCCATAAAACCGCTGCGGTAATGAAAAAGGTTGAGGATTTTGCTGGGGCTCGGGTTTATCTGCTGATCTTGCTTCTCCTGGGGGCAGCCTGCTCGGCACCCAACGAGGCCGGCGAACCCCGTGAACAGCGGCGTAGCCGGCCTGTTCGAGAGGCGCCGGCGCGCGCAGGCATGAACCTGGAACCCCCGCTCGACGTGGTGCGGACCATTCAACTCTATGCCGAGAAGGAAGACGGCTTGCCCGTGGTGCCCATCCGGGGCTCCCAGCGGCTCACCCTCGAATTCGACCTCATGGAGCCTTCCGGGCGCCCGCTCTCGGTCTATTTCTATCATGCCAACCGCGACTGGGAGCGCGACCTCATTCCGGGTGAATACCTGACGTCGTTTCATCGCGATGACCTGTTCGACTACCAGGTTTCAGGGAATACGCAGGTCAACTATACCCATTACACCTATACGTTTCCGAACAACAGCATCGGTTTTCGGCTCAGCGGGAACTATATCCTGCGTATTACGGAGCAGGGCCTGGAGGACGATGTGCTCTTCGAGCGTCCCTTCTTTGTGACGGAGGAGGCAACGGCCTTGCAGTTCGGCATCGACAACGTGCTGGTGTCCGGCCAGGGGTTTCCTTCGTCGCAGCCCATCCTTGCCTTTACGCCCCCTCCGTCGCTGGCCGGCAACGTCTTCGATTACAACGTGTGCTTCGTACAAAACGGCCAGTTAGCCTATGCACGATGCAGCAACGATCCGTCGCTGACCCAGCAACCCGACCTGCTGTTCTACTTGCAGCCGGAGCAGGCCTTCGAACCCCGCGAGGGCGATTACTTCCTGAATCTGAGCCAGCTCCGTCCCGGTGGACCCATCGAACAAACCGACCGAACGGTGACACCCTTCGAGATCATGCTGGCGCCGGATTATGCACGTTTTCCCAGCACCAGCCTCGATCCGCTGTTGAACGGGCAACCCGTCGTGTCTGCCGTCGTCCGCGACGTAGGGGAGCCTGATACCGAAGGCGAGTACGTGACGGTTCATTTCAGCTATGTGCCGCCGGACGAGACCCCGTTGCCGGGCAGCGTACTCCTGACCGGGAGCTTTAACAGTTGGACGTTCGACCTGGCAAACCGGTTGGATTGGGTCGCCGAGCGAGGTCGCTACGAAGGAGAGCTCTTGATCAAACAGGGACAGTATGAATACCGGTACACCTCGCCGGATCCCCCGGTACAGCGGATCCTTCGCACCCAGTTGCCCCGGGCTGAAAACCTGTATGCCGCGTTTGTATATTTCTCGGACCTGGGTGGCCGCACGGATCGACTGCTTGCCTATCAGCACATCCGGGCTCAATAAATTCGCAGCCCTCATCCTGAATCCGAGAACCATGACAAACCTTCGCTGCATCTGTACCCTGCTGCTGGGCCTGACCGTCGCCGCCGGGTGTGCCGGCTCCAGGCAGGCCGCCACCACCGCGCAAGAAGCCGCGTCCCCGTCGGCCGAGAAGAAGGAGGGAGAGGCCAAGAAGTACAGCGAGATCGTCACGGAGGAGGCCGTGAGCGACGACGGGCTCTTTACGGTGCATCGCGTCGAGGACAAGCTGTATTACGAGATCCCGGACTCGATGCTCAACAAGGAGATGCTGCTGGTGACCCGGATTGCCCGGACGGCGGACAACGTCGGGTACGGCGGCCAGAAGGCCAACACGCAGGTGGTACGCTGGCAAAAGCACGGGAAAAACATCCTGCTGCGCCGGGTAAGCCATGAAAACACGGCCGACGACGAAACGCCCATTTACCAGGCGGTTCTCAATTCCAACTTCGAACCCATCGTCCAGTCGTTCGAAATCGAAGCCCGAAACGACGACTCCACCGCCACCGTCGTCGAGGTGACGTCGCTCTTCACCAGCGACGTGCCTACGCTGGGCCTGCAAAAGTCGCGGCGGGATGAGTACAAGGTGCGGCGGCTCGACCCGAGCCGGACGTTCATTGAGGCCGCCCGGAGCTATCCGCAGAACATCGAAGTCCGCCACGTTCTGACGTACGACGCCACCGAGCCGCCGTCGAACGGATCGACCGGCACCATTTCGCTGGAGATGAACCAGTCGATGATCCTGTTGCCCGAGGAACCGATGCGGCCGCGCCTTTGCGACAAGCGGGTAGGCTTCTTCAGCATCACGATGACCGACTACGGCCGGGACGCCCAGCGGGCCGAAGCGCGTTGTTACATCACCCGATGGCGGCTCGAACCCGGCGACCCGGCCGCCTATGCGCGCGGCGAGCCGGTCGAACCGATCAAGCCCATCGTCTATTACATCGACCCGGCGACGCCGGACAAGTGGCGGCCGTACCTCAAGGAGGGTATCGAAGACTGGAACAAGGCGTTCGAGGCGGCAGGCTTCAGGAATGCCATCATCGCCAAAGATCCGCCGACGCCCGAGGAAGACCCCGAGTTCAGCCCGGAGGACGTACGCTACTCCGTAATCCGCTACTTCTCGTCGCCCGTCCAGAATGCCTCCGGCCCGCACGTCCACGACCCGCGCACCGGTGAAATCCTGGAGAGCGATATCAACTGGTATCACAACGTGATGAACCTGCTGCGGAACTGGTTCTTCGTCCAGACGGCGGCGATCAACCCGGACGCGCGGGGCATCAAGTTCAAGGATGAGGTGATGGGGCGGCTGATCCGGTTCGTCTCTGCGCATGAGGTGGGGCACACGCTGGGGTTGCCGCATAACTGGGGGTCGAGCGTGGCCTATCCCGTCGATTCGCTGCGCTCGCCGACGTTCACGGCGACGCACGGCACGGCGCCTTCGATCATGGACTACGCGCGGTTCAACTACATCGCCCAGCCGGGCGACGGGGTCACCAACCTGATGCCGGACATCGGCATCTACGACAAATGGGCCGTCCAGTGGGGCTATACGTACCTGCCGGACAGCAAGACGCCGGACGACGAACGCGCGGTGTTGAACGGGTGGGTGGTGGAACGGGCGAACGACCCGCTCTATTTCTATGGACGCCAGGGGCCTCGCATCGACCCGCGTGCTCAAAACGAAGACCTGGGAGACGACGCCGTCAAGGCCAGCAACTACGGCGTGGACAACCTCAAAATCATCCTCGACAACCTGGTAGACTGGACGACCGAGAACGGCAAAGACTACGACGACCTGAACGAGCTGTACAGCCAGGTGACCGGGCAGTGGAATCGCTACACCGGCCACGTCGTTCGCTACGTCGGCGGCTTGTATGAGACCTTCAAAACGTACGACCAGACCGGCCCGGTCTACGAGTTGGTTCCCGAAGAGCGCCAGCGGGCGGCGATGCAGTGGCTCAACGAGCAGGTGTTCACGACGCCCGAATGGATGCTCAACCAGGACGTGTTGCGCCGCATCGAAGGCGTGGGCGCCATGGATCGCATCCGGCAATACCAGGTCGGGGTGGTCAACACGTTGCTGGATGCGCAACGGCTGGCCCGCATGATGGAAGGAGAAGTGATGCTGGGAGACGGCACCTATACCAGTGCGGAGATGCTTACCGACCTGCGCCAGGGTATCTGGAAGGAACTCAACACGGGTGCGGCCATCGAATCCTTTCGGCGTAACTTGCAGCGCGGCTATCTGGAACGCCTTGAATACCTGATGACCCAGGAGGCCCCCTCGGTTTCGTCGGCTGCCGCCGGTTTCGGCATGACGAACATTGACGTGAGCCAGTCGGATATCCGGGCGTACGTGCGGGGAGAACTGGAAGCACTCAAGCGAGACGCCGACCGCGTCGCGCGCCGTACGCCGGACCGGATGACGCGGCTGCACCTGCAAGATGTGAGCGCCCGGATCGAGGCGATCCTCGATCCCCAGGAGTGAAGCGCGGCTCCGGCTCGGCATTTCCTGCGCGTCACTTCATCAGCAGCATCGTCCGCGATGTGACGAGGGAGCCTGTCTCCATCCGGTAGACGTAGAGTCCGGTGGCAACGGCATCACCGGCGTCGTTGCGGCCATCCCAGGAGACCGTGTACGAACCGCTCGGCTGATGGGCGTCAACGAGGGTGCGGACGGGGCGTCCGAGCACGTCGTAGACAACGAGGCGGACCTGCGTGGGGCCAGGTGTCGTGTAGCCGATCTGCGTCGTCGGGTTGAACGGGTTGGGATAGTTTTGCGTCAGCGTGTACGCGCCGGGCGCTTCGGTACCCTCGCTGTGCGCCGCCGTGGAGATCGACGGTAAGATCGTGCGGCCTGCATCGTCGTAGGCCAGCAGGGCAAAACCTTGACGGGCCGAGGTGCCGAGGTCGGAGGACACAAAGGCGAAGGTGCGCCCGGTATAGCTTTTCAAATTGAAGTGAAAGACGTCGAGCACCTGCGTGTTGTCCGCCGTGGTGACCTCGAAGTTGTACTCGGCCGGTGGAAGGTGGAAGTAGACGCTGGCCTCGCCAAAGGTAATGTTGTTGATGATGAGGCTGATGAGGTCGTTATGCCGGTTAGGGTCGCGGAGGCGAATGTCGAGCGGACCCGTCTCCGGCGAACCGTGCACGACGAAGAACTCCGGCTCCCCGGAAAGAGACGTCGGCCGTACCTTATCTCGCACGCTCAGCCTGGGTGAAGCACGCATGCCCTGGGCGAGGAGGAAGTACCGATTCTCGTTCGAGACAACCAGCGGGCCGGCCCAGAGCGGCTGGGTGTCGGTCGAGTCGGTCCCCAGCGTGATGGCGAGGGTGTGGGCTCCGTTCGAAACAGGAAGGAAGGGTGTGGCCGTTCGGAAGTCGACGTCGTCGAGCCACAGGGCATCGTCGAGGTACACGTCGATCAGGCCGGCGTCCGGTATGTTGTGGACGAGCTGGACGCGGGCGAAGGGGTCGCGCGTAGCAGGGGCGCCTCCAATTTGCGCTACGGTAACGAGGGGGAACAGCAGGGGGTAGAAACTACACAGAAGAAACAGGAGGCAGGGTGGGGGAACACGCTGCATTGCAACCTCCTTGTCAGGTGGGGGATCGGTGGGGGACAGGTAGAGGTATCGGCTGGCAGGGACCTATTGAGCGCGCTCAATTAAGTGAATAATTTGTGACAATGCAACGAGACTGTAACGGAACGTATGCATTTCAGCCAATCCTACCCCCGGTTTGTACGGCCTGTCCGATCTGGTCGGAACGGAGACGGTGGCTTTTCGCCGTCATGAGCCCGTCCTGGAGCCGAGGCGGCGGCCGGGCGTCTTCACCACAGGTACGGCTTCATGCACTTGATCGCTGTGACCGGAAGCGCTTCCGGAAGCGCTTCCGAAATCCATGAAATGTGACCGGCTACGTTACAACCATTAGATTTTTGTTAAGTCCAGGTTTTGGAAGCGCTTGCGTCTAATATTCTTTTTGACGAGGGGATAAAGGTCCGTACTTTTTGCTCGATGGGGTAGAGGGTTTCTACCCGACGACCATCCGTTCACGACCATCACAACCCGTATACCAGAGACCATGATTGCCAAAAAACCCAGTGCCAAAGGCAAGACCGTGCGCGTCACGTTCGAACTGCCGGCCGAGGCCGCCGAGAACAGCGCCGCCATTGCGGGCAGCTTCAACGAGTGGGACGTCAACACGCATCCCATGACGCTCGACACGAAGAAAGGCGTATGGACGAAGAGCATTTCGTTCAAGCCGGGCGAGACGATCGAGTTTCGCTACTTCCTGGACGACCAGGAGTGGAAAAACGACGAAGAGGCTGACGGCTATGCTCCGTCCCCCTTCTTCAGCGAGAACAGCGTGCTGGCTCTCTAAGCCACACCGTCTTTGTAAAAAGGGTCTTCTGTGTTGCACAGGAGACCCTTTCTTTTTTTCTGCGCTCTTTTCATCCGAACAGGAGTCGAACCACGTAGACGGCTACGATCATGGCGAAGCCATCGGCGATAAGCCCGGCGGGGACGGCGTGGCGCGTCTTTTTGATGTTGACGGCGCCGAAGTAGACGGCGATGACGTAAAACGTCGTCTCGGTCGAGCCGAACATGGTAGCGGCCATCTTGACCAGCAGGGAGTCTTCTCCGAACTGGTTGATCATGTCGAGCACGATGGCGGCCGAGCCCGAGCCGGTGAGCGGACGGATAATCGCCATCGGGAGGACCTCAGCCGGGATGCCGATGAGGCCGAGGACGGGGCGCAGGCCCTGGATCAAAAAGTCGAGCGCGCCCGAGGCCCGGAACATGCCGATGGCGAAGAGGATGGCGATCAGGTACGGGATGATCATCACCGCCACGTGGAATCCCTCCTTGGCGCCTTCCACGAAGACCTCGTAGACCGGCACTTTTTTGACCATGCCGTAGAGGGGGAAGCCGACGATGATGAGCGGCAGGACAAAGGCGGAGACGTAGTCGATTATCAGGCGAACGGTTTCCATGGAGTACGGGGAATAGGGAGTGGGGAAAGGAGGCGATTACGGTACGGCATCCGGGAGCCGGTTCGGGTCGGTGTCCCGGTAGCGTCGCAGGCGGCCGAGGAGCCGGGCGGCGGCGATAGCGACGAGGAGCGAAAGGGCCGTCGTGAGCAGGATCGAGAAGAAGAGCTGGTTCACTTGCAGGCCCATGATGGCAACCAGCAGCACCGGCGGGACGATTTGCACGCTGGCCGTATTCATCGCCAGCAGCATGACCATCGGATTCGTCGCCGTATCCTCGGTCGTGTTGAGGGTCTGCAAGGATTGCATGGCCTTGATGCCGAGCGGCGTAGCGGCGTTGCCCAGCCCCAGCATGTTGGCCGTCAGGTTCAGCACGATCATACCCAGGGCGGGATGGTCTCTGGGGATTTCGGGGAAAAGGAGGCGAATCACGGGCTGCGTCAGGCGGACGAGCGCGTAGAGGATGCCGGACGCTTCGGCGATCTGGAGCAGGCCCATCCACAGGGCGATGCCCCCGATGAGCCCCAGCGCAATCGTGACGGCCGTCTCGGCGAAGTCGAGGGCGGCTTCGGCGATGGCCGTCAGCTTTACCCATCGAACCGGGTCGAACGTTATCGTCGTTCCGGCCAGGGAGTCGCCCGCAGCAGGGGCGAACGCACCGACGATGCCGCGCAGGTCGTTGTCGCGCTGCGAGGTGAAGGCGCGGATGGCAGCCAGGGGTTCCGGGACCGCTACATCCCGGGCAAAGCGAAGCTGGCGGCCGTCGGCCGTCTGAATCAACGTTCCATCATACTGTTCAGCCGGGCGGGTGCTGACGCCGTAGAAGGCCCCGTAGCCTTCCGGGTCGAGATGCACCGCGACGGGTTGGCGCCGGACGTCCTCCTGGTACCCGTCGGGAAAGGTGAGGGTGACCGGCAGGGGTTGCCCATTGCGATAGGTATCGTTGGCAAAGTCGCGCAGGTCGTAGATCATGGCGAAGAGGAGGCTGACGCCGATCAGTCCCCCCCAGATGTAGTTCAGCATACCGAAACCTCGCTCGTTTATGGGAAGCGGCCGCAGAGGAATAGAAAATCCAGGTTTTTCCGGCACAGGCGCAACAGGCGTTCCCGGATCTGTCCTCCCTGGGTGTATCACGGCTTCCAACGGCCCGGCTGTTACTATGTGAACCTACGGAGCGTCACGATAGAAACCTTGCACCGCACGGGAATCCTTGTATTCGGCAATTTTCATGATCCCCCTGAAGAATCATGAAATCAATTGCGTTTTCACTGACTTTGCTGACGGTCTGCTTGCTTGGGGGGGGCTGTGCGACGATCTTCACCGGCACGCACATTGAAAAATCAACCATCGGGGTACTTCAGCGTGCCTGAACTGCGATCATGCGACGGAAAGGCAGGCCGCGCGTTCGGCCGTGCGGTCGTGTCCTTCTGGCTCGGCGGCTGCCTCCTCGCCGCCTGTGGCAGCGAGACGCGGCCCGTGGTGCCCTCCATGGCGTTTGAAGTCGATCCCCGGCGTCTCGGGGCGCCCATCGAAGCGTTGGAGCTGGGCCTGCGGTTCCAGCCGCCTCTCGCCTGGGAGCAACTCGCCACGTCGGACGTCGACAGCGTGGACCGCGCCCTCGGCGAAGGTCCCGTCGGTTTCACGCCCCGCTACGTCTTTCTCGATTCCACCAACGGCAGCCTGCTCAGCGTGGCCACGATGCATTTTGCGGACTCACTCACGTTCGACGAACGCGTGGTGTATTTCGGCAACCTCCTCGCCGACCGCTTTCCCGGCGATACGCTACGGCAGGGGCAGTATCTCAAAGACAATATTCACATCGCCCAGTACCTGCTGGAGCCGCCCGGCCTCGTTATTTTTAAATTGTTGTTTGAGTCCTCGTTACACGAGACGCTCCAGTTCGATTATATTGTCCCGCGAGCGGAGTATCCGGGACAAATCAAGGCTATTGAATCCTCCATCGGTTCGATAGCCCTACTCCGATAAAACAAGACCCAATCAAGAAGGAGGGTTGTATGCGTGCAAAAGTGATACATGTCTCGATGACAGGACTGTTGCTGTTGGTTCTACTGGTTGCGTCGGGTTGCGCGGCGCATACCCACGTCATCGGCAGCGGCGGCAGCGGCAACGAGGTCGTCGAGCAGCGGCAGTGGTATGTGCTGTGGGGGCTCGTCCCGATCAACGAGATCAATAGCGCCGATATGGCAGCCGGGGCAAGCAACTACACCATCGAGACCGAGCAGAGCGCGCTCGACGTAGTGATCAACATCTTCACGAGCATCGTCACGATTTATTCGCGCACGGTGACGGTAACCAAGTAAGCCGAAAAAATGCGGGAGGCAGGCGACGTGCTGCGCGCACGTCGCCTGTTTTTTTGTGCGGTAGGCGTCTATTTGCCGAGCAGGAGTCCCTCGGCGCTCTCGGGATTCAGTACGATGTCGGCGTCCATCAGCCCGTGCCGGTTGAGCAGGTAGGCCGTGATGGCCCAGTATTCGGCCTCCGTAAGGGTGTTGCCGGCTTCGTAGGGCATATTCATCCGCGTGTAGCGGAACAGAGCGCCGGCCGACACCCGGGTGGCAAGGACTTCCGGCGTCAGCTTCGGCCCGATGCCGCGTTCGATCTCGTGGCAACTCGCGCAAAACGCGTCGTACAGGGTGTGACCCTGCGCGACTTGTTCTTCCGGCGTCGGCTGGGAGCAGGCTATACCCGACGCCGTGAGCAGGAAGCAGAGGGAAAGCACACGCGTCCGTTGCGAAGCCGTCCTGCCCCGCCGGCCGGTCCGTAGGGTTCGAAGCAGCATGGGGGCGTCAGGTAACCGTTACCGGATGGGGGAGCGGCCTGTTGAAGAGGTAGCCTTTCTCGTTGAACGGGATCTCATCCGGCTGGGTGTTGCCGGCCTGATCGGTGGCGCGGGTCGTCAGGGTGTGCTGGCCGGGTGTGGCCGTCCATTCGAACTCGAAGCGCGCCCACGCATAGCGGATCAGTGGGTCCAGCACCCGTGCCTCCTGCCAGGTCTCGCCCCCGTCGGCGCTCCAGGCGACGCGTTCGACGGGGGCGTGGGGCGAGTGGGCATAGCCTCGGATCATCCGGCGACCTTGCGGGAGCGCCGCGGGCCAGGGAAGCGTCAGGGCGCTCTTGATCGATTGCAGGGTGGCTATCTGGCCGCCGGCCTCGCCTTCCGGCGCATACGCATCGCCCAGGAGCACGTACGACGTCGTGTTGTTGCGGCTCCAGACCTGCCGGGCGGCTACCTCGATCCGGCCCAACCATTTGATGCTGTTGCTGCCTACCCATCCCGGCACGATGGCGCGGATCGGAAACCCGTGATCGCGGGGCAGCAGCGCGCCGTTCATGCGATACGCCAGGATCGTATCCGGGTCCATGGCTTTGGCGATCGGGATGGGGCGGCGGAAGCCGCCCTCCGGCGCCTCGGTATCCAGCCCGATCAGTTGGACGGCTACGGCGCTCTCGCGCACGCCGGCGCGTGTAAGGACTTCCGCCAGCGGTACGCCGGTCCACTCCGCCATGCCGACGCCCCCACGGCCCCACTGCGTGCCCTGGGCCGGTTGCCCCATGAGTGTGCCGAAGAACCCTCGCTGGTTACCCCCGCATTCGACGTAGGAAAAGACGGTACGGCTGGACATCTCGACGAGCGCTTTGTACGTCAGCGAGAGGGGCGTCTCCACCGCTTCGCCTTCCACCTGGAGCCGGTATCCGGCGGCGTCCAGGGCGATGCTGGACGCGTTGTTGCGCACGAAGAAGTGGTCAACAGGCGTGAGGAATCCGTCAAGGTCTTCCAGCCGGGTCTCCAGGTTCGTATTCCCATGCCGGACGAACGGCGCCGTGTCTTTGAAGAACAACGTCGGTGCTTCGTCGGGTGAAGCAGGCGAGGGCTTGTCCTGGCAGCCGGGCAGCAAGGCGGCGGCGCTGCCGGCGGAGAGCATCTTCAAAAAACGGCGCCGGTCTTCCCGGCGGCCGTCGGGGTGATCCTTCGCGGGGTCCATGAGCGGCAAGGTTAAGGGGGAGAGCATAGGGAGGGTTGGCCTGTGCGGTGGCAGGAAGGTGCATCCAGAGGGGCTTTCAGCGGTCAACGCATTATGAAACCGAGGGTGCGTGCTGATCGCTGACAGCTTGCCCGCTCGGCTTCACTC
>Ga0302046_10002601_pt1 | contig 16757 bp, 8 predicted proteins | sample RVTome_11_FD_200261 | JGI IMG/M metagenome (GOLD analysis project Ga0302046, IMG submission 200261) | Soil microbial communities from uranium-contaminated site in the Upper Colorado River Basin, Wyoming, United States - RVT147D111 (version 2) ...
CGCCGAAGAAGATCTCGATCTACATCGTCAACGGCGGCGGGCCGCCGGGAGGCGTCGGCGAGCCGCCGGTGCCGCCGCTCGCGCCCGCGCTGACCAACGCGATCGTCGCCGCGGGGGGGCCGCGCGTCAGGGACCTGCCGCTGTGGAAGGTCTTGGACTTCGGTTGATGCCGGCGTCGTCCACGGCCAATCATGAAAAGGCCCTCTGCTGCTTGCGGAAGAGAGGCTGCCGCGTCGCGCTAATCCCAGCTCCACAAACAAACCCTGGCAGCAGTACTTGCAAGGCGACCGTCACCACCGGGGTTCCGGGGCCGCGAATGAGGTGGAGCGTGGCTGGACCGTGCTGACACCTGACGGAACCGCAGGAAGGTCTCGACGCCTGGAAGGCGCGTCGCCACCTAGTTTCAAGCGGCGGCGACGAGATCCCGCTTGCCAGCGACGAGGATGTGCAGGCGTACCTAGTCCTGGTGGGGCTTCCGGTGCAGGACCCCAGGTGCTCCCCAGTGACCAAGCGAGGGCCACGGCGGGCGATGGCCTATCTGAGTAAGTTCGAGCACGACGTCTTCATCAGCTACTGCCACGTCGACAACGAGGTGGCAGATGGCGGGAGGGGCTGGGTTGACCGTTTCGAAAGACATCTGAAGGTCTTGCTTATGCAGGTCTCCGGCCGGGGCGGCGACATCAGCATCTGGGACGACTCGACGCTGAACCGCGCAACGACCTTCGACGGGAAGATCGAGGAGGCGGTCCGGGCCTCGGGCGTGCTGCTGCTGTTGCTCTCGCGGGCCTACCAGACCAGCCACTACTGCAAGCAGGAGACCGAGTGGTTCTACGACGCGGCCGAGAAGCGCAGGATCGCCCTTGAGGGCGATGAGTACCGCCGAGTCCTCCCGGTGCTTCTCGGGGACGTTCCTCCTGAGGAGTGGCCCGCGATCGCCCGAGGAGCTCTAGGTTACCCGTTTTACCACAGAGAGGGGAAAGAGGCCGGGTGGCCACTCGATCCGGATTCCGCGAAGTTCCGCGCGGAGCTGCGTGGTATGACAAAGGACCTCTGGGAGGTCCTCCAAGCGCTTCAGGCGGATGGTGAGCTCGATTGCGGCGCACTCGAATGCACGACGGAGAAGCCGCCCTTTCGTGTTTTCCTGGCCAGCCCCCCGATGGACCTGAAGTCAACTCAGGAGCAGCTTCGGACTGCTCTACTCGAAAGAGGTATCGAGTTCTTCGATGAGATTCCGCCGCCCGCCAGCGAGGCGCAGCACTCCGACGCAGTGAGAACTGCGGTCAAGGCGGCCGACCTCTCGATCCACCTGCTGGGAGTCGACCCTGGAGGGCCGGTCCAGGGGATGTCGGACAAGACCTATCCCGTCGAACAGGCCCGAATTGCTTTGGATCATGCACGCTCGCAGCTCATTCTGATGCCCGACGAGTTCGACTTGGATTTCGTGGAGGACGCCGCCTATCGGGAGTTCATTCGTTCGCTGACCGAGCGCGAGCGAAGCGCAGATCGGTTGGAGCTTGTGCGCATCGGCCGCCACCAGATGCTCGATCAGGTTCTCACCAAGCGCTGCAACCTGGTGGAAGCAACTCGTCGGCAGGCGGCCGCCCCCCGAATCGCCACCTTCGTCGATTTGCACCCCAAAGACTGGTCCCGCGCAGGTGAACTGGTAGCATATTTTCAAAGAAAGAGAATCCCCTTGCAAATGGCCCTGTCGGTCGAGGCCTCGCTCTTCAAGGACGCTCTGAGGAAGGCATCTCTATTCCTTGTCGTTTTTGGGGAGGTTACCAGGGATTGGGTTGTGGGGAGGCTCAACAAGGCGGTCCATGTCGCTCTGGAGGAGGATCTCCATTTCGCGATGGCTGTCTATCTGGCTTCACGCTCAGCACGGGGCCGGCCGGGCTTCGGCCCCAGTGTAGCGATCGTTGACAGCGCCGATCGCTTCGACCCGACAAAGATCGAAAGCCTCCTTGCCGGAACCGTCGGCGTATCGCTATGAGCACCGAGAGCTCCAACCCGTATGTAGGCCTGCGGCCGTTCGGGCTAGAGGATAGTCCCCGTTTCTTCGGACGGGCTGAGCAGACCGAGGAGCTGCTGGACTCTCTCAAGCAGACCCGCTTCCTGGCCGTCGTCGGCAGCTCAGGCTGCGGAAAGTCTTCACTCGTCCACGCCGGGCTTCTCCCTGAGCTCACTGGCGGCTTTCTGGTCGAGGAGCGGGATCAATGGCGCTTCGCAGTGATGAGGCCGGGAGACGCGCCGATCCGGAACCTGACGGCGGCCCTACTGACCGCCACCAGCGATGGCAATACCTCACCCGCCGAGATGGAGACTCTTCGCAAGGCGATCAAAGAGACCCAGACCAATGCGCTGATCGACTACCTCGACACCGCTCTGGCTGATGATGCGAATCTTCTCCTCCTAGTTGATCAGTTCGAGGAGATCTTCAGTTTCCGTGGACTCGAAGCCGAGGAGCCGCCGGTCGAGCCTGGCGCGGACCAGTATCGAGAACGGGCTCGCCGCCGCGCTACGTCTGCCGCGTTCGTGGATCTCCTGATCCATCTGGGAGTGCGGGCGGATCTCCCGGTGTACACGGTACTCACCATGCGCACCGACTTCCTCGGAGACTGCGACCTCTTCTACGGCCTGCCGGAGGCGTTGAACCGTGGCCGCTATCTCGTGCCGCGCCTGACTCGCGAGCAGCTCCGGCAGGCGATCCAGGGGCCGGCACGGCTCGACGGAGCCCAGTTCGCACCCAGACTACTCGACCTGCTCCTCAACGAGCTGGGCGACCGCACCGATCGGCTGCCAGTCCTTCAGCATGCACTCTACCGCACCTGGGAGGCATGGGCCGCCGCTGGTGACGGCGGGCCGATTGACCTCGAGCACTACCGAACTGCGGGCACCCTTGAGAATGCGCTGTCAATTCACGCGGAGGAGGCAGTCGAGGAGAGCGATCTGGAGGCCACCGGCCGCATCTTCAAGTGCATCACCGACACCGACGCCACCCAGAGCAGGGTGCGGAGACCTGCGGCGTTGTGCGAGCTTCAGGCCGTGACCGGCCTGCGGCGCACGGCCGTCGAAGCTATCCTCGGCCGGTTTCAGACGAACGGGCGGAGCTTCGTCTTCTTGTCCAAGGAAACCGAGCAGGGTGACCGGCGAGTGGACCTCTCGCACGAGAGCCTCATTCGCCAGTGGGAAAGGCTGCGCCGCTGGGTCGACGAAGAGCGGGAGTCGCGCGACCGTTTCATCGAGCTAGTGCGCGGTGCCCGGCTAGAGGCGAAGGCCGAAAAGCCCCTCTTGCGAGACCCCGAGCTACAGCTTGCACTCGACTGGCGGGAGGCGTCTCACCCCACCGCAGCCTGGGCGGAGCGCTACAGCCGTAGGACGGACGACTTCAATGTGGCAATGGAGTATCTCGACCGCAGCAAGGAGACGTTCGGAGCCGCAGCGGTTCGGCGGCGTAAGCGGACTAGAGTCGCTGGTGTGGTGAGCGCGGCGATCATCGTTGCCGCTCTGGCCGGTCTGACGATTTGGGCTATTGATGGGCAAAAGAGAGCGAAAGAACAGGCACTCATTGCTGAACAACGCGAGAAAGATGCCCTAGAAGCAGAGGAGAAGCTCCGAGAAGAGCACGCAAAGGCTGTGAAAGAGGCCGACAATGCTGAAAAGGCGCGGGAAGAGGCCGAAAGGCAGCGGGAAGAGACCGAAAGACAGCGGGACGAGAAGGAAAGGCAGCGGCGCCTTGCCGTAGAAGGGTGGCAGGAAGCCGAGGATCAAGCGCGTCGCGCCGCCGCTCGCCGTCTAGCCGCGATCTCGCTTTCGCAGCCCGACAACAGTCTCGACCTCGCACTCCTGCTAGCTACTGAGGCACACCGGACCGCCGATCTAGCTGAGTCCCGCAACAGTCTCCTCACAGGTCTTCAAGCGAATCCGTGGCTCCTGACCTACCTCACTGGCCACGCCGGCGCGGTCTCGAGCGTCGCGTTCGCCCCCGACGGCAAGACCCTCGCGTCGGGTGGTTCTGACGGAACGGTTCGCCTGTGGAACGTGGGCACCCACCAACCTCTTGGCGAACCCTTCAGCGGCAACGGCGCCGGAGTCTCGAGCGTGGCGTTCGCCCCCGACGGCAAGACCCTTGCGTCGGGTGGTTCTGACGGAGCGGTTCGCCTGTGGAACGTGGGCACCCGCCAACGCCTTGGCGAGCCCCTCAGCGGCCACGGCATCGGGGTGTCGAGCGTGGCGTTCGCCCCCGACGGCAAGACCCTTGCGTCGGGGGGTTCTGACGGAACGGTTCGCCTGTGGAACGTGGGCACCCGCCAACGCCTTGGCGAGCCCCTCACCGGCCACGGTTACGGCAATCGGGTGTCGAGCGTGGCGTTCGCCCCCGACGGCAGGACCCTCGCCTCGGGGGGGTCTGACGGTGCCGTCCGCTTCTGGAACGTGGCCACCCGCCAACCCATCGGTGAGCCTCTCACCGGCTCCGCCGACCAGGCGGTCGGCGGCTCGCACTTCTTGTACGCCAGCGAGACCAGCGTGGCGTTCGCCGCCGACGGCAGGACCCTCGCCGCGGGGGGGTCTGACGGTACCGTTCGCCTGTGGAACGTGGCCACCCGCCAACCCCTCGGCGACTCTCTCGCCGGCCGCGGCGCCGGGGTGTCGAGCGTGGCGTTCGCGCCCGACGGCAAGACCCTCGTCTCGGGGGGTTCTGACGGAACGGTTCACCTGTGGAATGTGGACAGTCTCCAGCTCCTTGGCGAGCCCTTCAGCGGCCACAGTGGCGGCGTGTCGAGCGTGGCGTTCGCCCGCGACGGCAAGACCCTGGCGTCGGGGGGTTCTGACGGAATGGTTCGCCTGTGGAACGTGGACACTCTCCCACCCCTTGGTGAGCCCCTCACCGGCCACAGTGGGGGGGTGTCGAGCGTGGCGTTCGCCCGCGACGGCAAGACCTTGGCCTCGGGCAGCTCTGACGGAACGGTTCGCCTGTGGAAGGTAGACACCCGCCAACCCCTTGGCGAGCCCTTCAGCGGCCACAGTGGGGGGGTGTCGAGCGTGGGGTTCGCCCGCGACGGCAAGACCCTGGCGTCGGGGGGTTCTGACGGAACGGTTCGCCTGTGGAAGGTGGACACCCGCCAACCCCTTGGCGAGCCCCTCACGGGCCACAGCGGCGGGGTGTCGAGCGTGGCGTTCGCCCGCGATGGCAAAAGACTGGCCTCGGGGGGTTCTGACGGAACGGTTCGCCTGTGGAAGGTGGACACCCGCCAACCCCTAGGCGAGCCTCTCACCGGCCACAGCAGCCGAGTGTCGAGCGTGGCGTTCGCCCGCGATGGCAAGACCTTGGCCTCGGGGGGTTCTGACGGAACGGTTCGCCTGTGGAACGTGGACACCCTCCAACCCCTTGGCGAGCCTCTCGTCGGATACGGTGGCGGGGTGTCGAGCGTGGCGTTCGCCCCCGACGGGAAAACGCTCGCTTTGGGTGGTTCTGACGGAATGGTTCGCCTGTGGAACGTGGACACCCACCAACCGATTGGGGAGCCCCTCAGCGGCCACGGCGCTGGGGCGTCGAGCGTGGCGTTCGCCCCCGATGGAAAGACGGTCGCTTCGGGTGGTTCTGATGGAACGGTTCGCCTTTGGAGCATGGATACGCTCCAACCCCTCGGCGATCCCATTACAGCCCATGGCTACTGGGTGAGGAGCCTGGCCTTCGCGCCCGACAGCAAGACCCTCGCGTCGGGCGGTGACGATCGTACCGTCCGACTTTGGGACGTCGATCCGGCCTCCTGGCGGCGCCGTGCGTGCCGCGTAGCAAACCGTAACCTCTCACTCCGGGAGTGGAAGCAGTTGATCGGTCGGGATGTTCCGTACCGTTGCACCTGCCCCAACCTCCCACTCGGCCACGGGACGGATCTCGAGGAGTGCACGGCCGACTCCCTCGACGGCCGAACCGTTGCGGCTCTCTCCAAAACCACCCGGCCGAGAACTTGCATCCCACTGATGAGGAGATCGACCGTGCGATGGCCCCTCAACATCTTCCTCTGCGGCACTTATCCTCAGAGCCGGGCGGCGATCCACAAGGCTGCCGGAGGGACCTCATGAACGCGGTCGAGAAGGTCACCCGCCGCGACTTCCTGGCCCAGGCCGGGCTCGGCGCCGGCGCCCTGGTGCTCGGCTGCCACGTCTCGGCGGGCGGGCTCGGCGGCGCGCTCTTCGCGCAGCCGGCGCCGGCCCGGTTCGAACCCAACCTCTGGGTCGCGATCGAGGCTGACGGCACCGTCGTCATCGTCGCTCACCGCTCGGAGATGGGCCAGGGTATCCGTACCACCCTGCCGGCGATCGTCGCCGACGAGCTCGAGGCCGACTGGTCTCGCGTCCAAGTGCGCCAGGCGATCGGCGACCCCAGGTACGGCAGCCAGTGGACCGACGGGTCGCGCAGCGTCACCCAGTTCCTTACGCCGATGCGCCAGGCTGGCGCAGTCGTCCGCTACCTGCTGATCGCCGCCGCGGCCGAGATTCTCGGGGTCGCCCCTGGCGAATGCAAGGCGCGCCAGCACAAGGTCTGGCACCGGGCGAGCGGCCGCTCGCTCGACTACGGCGAGCTGGTGGCCAGGGCCGCCACCCTGCCGGTGCCCGACCCCGAGCAGGTCCAGCTCAAGCCCGAGGCGGAGTACCGCTACATCGGCAAGGACGACATGCCGTTCTACGACCTCGGCGACATCGTCACCGGCAAAGCAGTCTACGGGGCCGATGTCGAATTGCCTGGCATGCTGACGGCGGTGATCGAACGCTGCCCGGTGGTCGGTGGAAGGGTCAGGGCCTTCGACGCCACCGCGGCGCTGGCGGTGCCGGGGGTCAAGCGGCTATTGCTGCTCGAGCCAGGGGGCGGCGTCGGCGGCGGCTTCTTGCCGTTGGGCGGCGTCGCGGTGGTGGCCGAGAATACCTGGGCGGCGTTCAAGGGGCGCCGGGCGCTTGAGATCGAGTGGGATGTCGGTCCCCACGCCGGCTACGACTCGGTGAAGTACCACGCCGAGCTCGAGGCGTCGACCGCACGGCCGGGAACCGTGGTGCGGAGCAAGGGGAACGCCGACGCCGCTTTCGAACTGGCAGGCAAGGTTGTGGAGGCGAGCTACTACGTACCTCATATGACTCAGTTGCCGATGGAGCCCATGGTGGCCGTCGCCCGGGTGGCGGGCGGGCACCTGGAGATCTGGGCCCCCACCCAGTGTCCCCAGGCTACGGAGATCGCGGTGAGGAAGGCGCTGGGCATCGCCGGGTTGGCCACAGGCGCGGCATACGTGGGGCCCGGGGACGACATCAAGGAGGTAACGGTCAACGTGACGCTGCTCGGCGGTAGCTTCGGGCGAAAGGGGTTGCCGGACTTCGTCGTCGAGGCGGCGTTACTGGCCAAGGAAATGCCCGGCGCGCCGATCCGGGTGCAGTGGACCCGGGAGGACGATATCCGGCACGGCTACTACCACGCGGTCAGCCACCAGTACCTGAAGGCCGCCCTCGACACCCTGGGTCGTCCGACAGGCTGGCTTCAGCGCAGCGCCTTTCCCACGATCCAAGCGACCTTCGACAGCAAGGCCACCCTGGCGGGGCAGGCCGAGTTGGGACAGGGGTTCGTCGACCTGCCGTTCGATGTGCCCAACCTGCGCCTTGAGAACTGCAACGCCGAGGCTCACGTGCGGATCGGCTGGATGCGCTCGGTGGCCAACATCTACCACGCGTTCGCCATCGGCTCGTTCGCCGACGAGCTGGCGCGCGCCGCCGGCCGCGACTCGAAGGACTTCCTGCTCGAGCTGATCGGGCCGCCGCGCGTGGTCGACCTCGCCGCCGACGGGGTCGAGGACTACCACAACAACTCGCTGCCGATCGCGGACTTCCCGATCGACACCGGACGGCTGCGCAACGTCGTCGAGCGAGTCGCCGAGGAGGCGGGCTGGGGGCGGCGGATGCCACCCGGCCGCGGCCTGGGCATCGCCGCCCACCGCAGCTTCCTGAGCTACGTGGCGATCGTCGCCGACGTCTCGGTGACGGAGAACTACCAGCTCAAGATCCATGAGATCCACGGCGCGATCGACTGCGGCCTCGCGGTCAATCCGGACCGGGTGCGGGCGCAGATGGAGGGCGGGATCCTCTACGGCCTGAGTCTGGCCATGCACGGGGACATCACGTTCCGCAACGGGGCCGTCGAACAGAGCAACTTCCACGACCACCCCGTGCTATCCCTCAGTCAGACGCCGAAAAAGATCGCCACCTACATCGTGGACAGCGGTGGGCGACCGGGGGGCGTCGGCCAGCCCCCGGTGCCGCCGGTGGCGCCCGCGTTAACCAACGCGATCGTTGCCGCGGGAGGACCGCGCGTCCGCGCGTTGCCCCTCTGGAGGAGCCTCGACGTTGGCTGAGCCAGGCGTCGCCGGCGGCGCGTTCGAAGAGCTTCACTGCCACGTCGTCCCAATCGTACTCGGCGAGCGCGAACCGTTTGGGCTGCGACGCAACAGGAGCTGAGCCCATGTTCGGTGACCACAAACGTACGTCATTACAGCATGTCCAGAGGTTTTTACTAGCATGTCCAGAGGTTTTGGGATAGGCTCGAGACGAACATATACTTCGCCCGGATTGGAGGAGAGGATGATCAGCGGCGGAACCGCCTCGGTGTATGTATCGGACATGGACCGCGCGGTCGCGTTCTACACGGACTCGGTCGGGCTCAAGCTGCGCAACCGGGTCGGCGCCACCTGGGCCGAGATCGACGCCGGCGAGGGGCTGATCATCGGGCTCCACCCGGCGGCGCCGCCGGCCACGCCCGCGGCGGGGACGCCGGGCGCGATCAACATCGAGCTGCGCGTGACCGCGCCGCTCGAGGAGGTGATCGCGGCGCTCTCCGCGCGCGGCGTGACGATCAACGGGCCGATCAAGGAGTACGAGGCGGTGCGCATCGCGTCGTTCTCGGATCCGGACGGCAACGCGATCGTCCTCGGCCAGGTGCTGCACTCCTGAGGGCGGCGCCGCCGGGCCGAGGTCGAGGCGTCCGTACCGGCAGGCATCGCCGAGAGTCGGGGTAGAGTCGCCCGGCCGATCTTCGTCCGAGCGGGCCGGGGCGCAACCGGGAGAGGAGGAGGACCAGATGGCGGAGAAGCTTCCCTTCCTGAAGGGCAATCGAGTCGTCTACGAGGGCGCCACCAGCTCGGAGCTCTCCGGCGAGCACGGCGCCGAGCGGCTCGCCAACCTGTTCCAGCTCATGCAGCGGGGGCTGGTCTACCCGGCGCCGTACGCGCGCTTCGTCTCGCTGTGGCCCAAGCCCGACGCCGAGATCGGCCGCGCGTTCGTCGGCGGGGTGGTCAAGAGGGTGCGCGCCGCGATCCACCGGAGCTACGGCGGCGCCCACACCACCGCGGTCTTCGGGGTGAGCTTCCCGCTCTACCGGTCATGGTGCAAGCGGGACAAGCGCTCGGTCCCGGCGGGGATGAGCTACAAGTTTCCCACCGGCGCCGGCGACGACGCCACGTCGAAGATCTTCCGGCGCTCCTACGGCGTGTTCAAGGACTCGGGCGCGAGCCTCTGGGTGCACATCAAGTCGGACGACCCGTCGCACCTCGAGGGTGTGTTCAAGGTCGTCCTGCGGCAGCTCGCGGGCAAGATCGACCGCGTCGTCTTCCAGGACTGCGACAGCCGCAAGACGCGGGAGAGCAAGGACGGCAAGGTCCTCGGCTGCCGCTTCTCGGAGAACCTGAACAATCCCGCCGATCCGGTGACCCTCGCCCACCACACCCTGGTCGGCTACGAGGACGTCGAGCACGCCGGCGCCTCCTACGTCCTGGCGCAGCGCTTCACGATCAACTGGGAAATGCTCCACAACATGACCGAGGAGCAGATCGAAGACCTGATCGGCCGCACCACCCAGGACGTGATCCTGCCCACCCGGGACACGCGCACGCACATCAACTCGGCCCGCCAGCGCGACGACCGCGGCGACTCGATGTTCGTGATGCGGCTCGGCCTGCCGTTCGGCCGCTCGCGGGAGACCAAGCAGCTCGCCGCCCGCGGCGGCAACCTGCGCGACGAGGAGGGGATCTACTTCGCCGGCTTCGCGAAGAGCGTCCGCGTCTTCGAGACGATCATGAACCGGCAGATCGGGGAGTGGCCGGGGTTCATGAACGACCGGCTGTTCAACCACGTCCGCTCCAACCTCGGGGGGTTCTTCTACATCCCGAGCCGGGCCGACCTCGGCCTCGCGCCGGAGACCTGGCAGGGGAGGGGGGAGAAGAGGTGGTCGGAGTTCCCGGGCGTCTCCTGGGAGCGGCTGAGCCGCCACTTCCAGGACCGCTCGAGCAACGGCCGGATGTTCTACAACCACAAGAACTACCTCTACGAGATGACGGCGGGCGCGGCGCGCCAGAAAAAACGCCGCGGCGCGATCCCGCCCTATCCGATGGAGCCGCCCTCGACCCGCATCCTCAACCTGCTGCTCGACTGCTTCACCCGCTGGCAGGACGCCTGGTACGTGCGCAAGGACCAGCCCGAGATGGGACACCTCTGCGCGTACGTCGCCCGCGATTTCGGCGCGGCCAAGGCCGGCGAGGTGATGGCGCTGCCGATCGCCGAGCGCAAGGCGTGGGCGATCCGGATGACCTGCCGGCTCTACGCCGGCGCGGAGTACGGCTATCGGGGCTATGACTGGGAGAAGGGCCAGGAGGGAGCGGACACCTACCGCATCCACCCCTGGGAGCTGATCGCCGGCGCCCTGCCGGACCTGAGCCTCGGCCAGGGGCGCTACGTCATGAAGTACCTCCGGGAGAGCGAGGAGATGCCGAGCTTCTTCCGCGGCCTGACCGAGGCCTCGGGGGTCGGCCACATCCTCCCCGACTACCAGAAGCTGGTCGACGTCGGGCTCGGCGGCCTGCTCGAGGAGACGCGGTCGCGGCTCGCCGAAACCGACGACGCGGAGAAACAGTCGTTCTATCGCGCGTGCGCCATCGCGCTCGAGGGGGTCCAGGACCACCTCCGCTCGTACGCCGAGCTGGCCCGCCGCATGGCCGGCGAGACGGCGAAGGGGGAGACCGCCGAGCGCGACAACCTCCAGGCGATGGCCGAGCGGCTCGACAAGCTCGCGACCGACGAGCCCGAGACCATGCTCGAGGCGACCCAGCTCATCTTCACCATGCACTCCTGCCTCCAGCTCAACGGCGAGTCGTGCGCGGTCGGGCGGTTGGATCAATACCTCGACCCGTTCTACCGGGCCGACCTCGAGGCCGAGCGCATCACCGAGGACGAGGCGCAGGAGATCATCGACGCCTTCTGGATCAAGCTCTCCGAGAAGGTCCTGCAGAACCGGCTCTTCATCAACGACCACCAGCCGTACGGCAACCTGGCGATGGGCGGGGCGTCCGGGCCCTACCCCCAGGGCGCCTCGCTCGGGCAGTGGATCCAGCAGGTGACGGTCGGCGGCGTGGTCGCGGACGAGAAGAGCAAGCCGACGCCGGCCTACAACGGCGTGACCAGCCTCTGCCTGCGCGCCGCGGCGCGGCTGCCGCTCAACGCGCCCTGCCTGTCGCTGCGGGTGTCCAAGGGCATGCCGCGCAAGGTCCTCGAGGAGGCCGCGGAGGCGATCCTGAGCGGCGGCGCGCACCCGGTGCTGTTGAACGACGACAAGATCGTCCCCGGCCTCAAGGCCTCGGGCGACGGCATGGGCGGCGCGCCGGTCCGCAAGCGGGTCGGGGACCGGTGGCGCAGCGAGGTGTCGCTGAGAAGCGCCCGCAACTACGCCTCCGACGGCTGCTACGAGCCGATGTTCGTGGGCCAGAACTGGTTCACCCTGGGCGGCTTCTCGACCCTCGATCCGCTCGAGTGCGCGCTCAACCAGGGCCGGCTCTACGCCAGCGCCGGCCCGGTCTTCCTGCGCGGTCAGAACCACTCGTTCCGCTCCCAGCCGCCGGGCGAGATCAAGAGCTTCGAGGAGCTGCTCGAGCTCTACTTCCAACACTTCTACTGCCTGGTGGCCAAGGCGCTCGACGGTCAGCTCTCGAGCTTCGACGCGCTGGTCGCGGTCTGTCCGTCGCCGCTCTTGTCCACGCTGATCGACGACTGTCTCGCCAAGGGGCTCGACCTCTACGGCGGCGGCGCGCGCTACAACATCTACGCCCCGTGCTTCATCGCCGCCAGCTCGACGATCACCTCGCTCTACTGCATCCAGAAGATGGTGTTCGATCCCGAGAGCGCGGTGACCTCGCTGCCCGAGCTGGTCGATTGCCTGACCTGCGACTGGGGGCACAAGCTGGTCGAGCCGATCGTCAGCTCGCTGATCGGCCCGACCCGGACCGAGGGCAAGGCCGACCGCTGGAAGCGCTTCCGGGAGGTCGCCCTGAGCTACCCGCGCTACGGCCTCGGCGAAGACAAAGAGGTCGACGCGCTCGGCAACAGGGTCCTCGAGCGGATCGCCGACCTCACGGTCAAGGTCTTCCGCGAGCCGGTCGAGTCGACCGCCGAGAAGATGATCGCCTACGCGGAGAAGTACGGCACGAAAGAGCAGCCGTTCGGCTTCCAGGTCCATCCCGGGGTCGGCACCTTCGAGAACTTCGTCGCGTTCGGCGGCGGCAGCGGCGCCTCGGCCGACGGCCGGCGGCTGGGCGAGGCGATCGCCTCGGACCTGAGCCCGGCGCCGGCGCCGATGGACCGGCCGCCGGCGCCCGCCCGGCCGACGTTCTCGCGCGCGCTCGCGGGCTACACCGGCGCCGGCGCCGCGAAGATCTGGGACGGCGCGCCGACCGATTTCAACATCGCCGAGGACTTCCCGCTCGACGACCTCGTCCGCGTGCTCGAGCAGTTCGCCGGCGGCCAGGGATCGAACGTCCTCACCATCACCTGCGCCTCGCCCGAGACCCTCGGGGCCGCGCCCGCCCGTCCCGAGCGCTACGACCTGCTGCGGGTGCGGATGGGCGGCTGGTCGGAGTTCTTCACCTCGATGTTCCCGGAGAGCCAACAGCAGCACCTGCGCCGGCCGGTGGCGGTGCCCTAGGAGGGAAAGACGAAATGGCGACGAGCCCGGGCGGTACCAGCTACTACCTGTTCGATTTCGACGACAACATCATGTTCCTGACGACGACGATCTTCGTCCAGAACACGGTGACCAGGGAGGAGGTGGCGCTCTCCACCGGCGACTACGCGCTGGTCCATCCCCAGTTGGGCAAGGCGGGGAAGTGGGAGAACTTCGCGGAGTTCGGCGGCACCTTCCGCAACTTCAGGGACCTGCCGCCGGACCAGGTCGCCGCGGGTCGCAAGCAGCACTTCGTCGCCGACGTCGAGAAGGCGATCGACTCGGGGGCCGACGGCTGGCAGGGTCCGGCCTGGGAGGTGTTCCAGTATGCCTGCCTGAACCAGCGGCCGGTCTCGATCGTCACCGCGCGCGGCCACAGCCCGGAGACGATGAAGGCCGGCGTCCGCGTCCTGCTCGAGAAGGGCCTGATCGAGCAGGAGCCGAACTACAAGTCGATCTACCCGGTGACCAACGACGAGGTGCGCCGGAACGGGCTCTCCGACCCCGACCTCGCGCTGACCGTCCCGGCGCTCAAGAAGCGGGCGATCCTCCAGATCGTCGAGGACGCGATCGCGGAGTACGGGATCGACGCCGAGCTGCGCTTCGGCATGTCCGACGACGACCCGGCCAACGTCAGTCTCATCATCCGGGCGATGACCGAGGCCAAGCTCAAATACCGCGAGAAGCGGTTCTTCGTGATCAACACCCACTTCGACCAGAAGGTCAAGCTCGAGGTCTTCCCGGTCGACTTCTCGGTCACGGGCTCGACGCTGCTCTCGGCGCCGGCGAAATAGAATCGCGCCGGCGGCCCCTGCCGGCGCCGCCGGAAGGGGACCGCGAACCTTGAGCGAACCACACCGGCCACTCTGCTTCGTGCTCATGCCCTTCGGCCGCAAGGCCGACCCGGCGAGCGGGCTGAGCCTCGATTTCGACGCCATCTACGCCCGCCTGATCCGGCCCGCGATCGAGGCCGCCGGCCTCGAGCCGATCCGCGCCGACGAGGAGCAGGCCGGCGGGATCATCCACAAGCCGATGTTCGAGCGGCTGATCCTGTGCGAGTACGCGGTCGCCGACCTGACCACCGCCAACGCCAACGTCTACTACGAGCTGGGGGTCCGCCACGCGGTGCGCCCGCGCTCGACGGTGCAGATCTTCGCCGCCGGGACCCGGCTGCCGTTCGACCTCGGGCCGCTGCGCGGGCTCCCCTACGGCGTCGACCCGGCCGGGGTGCCGGCGGCGGCGGAGTCCGACGGCGCCAAGCTCGCCGACCTGCTGCGCCACGCGCGCGAGCAGGCCGAGGCCACCGACAGCCCGATCTTCCAGCTCGTCGACGGCATGGCGCCGCCCGACATCAGCCGGCTCAAGACCGACGTCTTCCGCAGCCGAGTCGAGTACTCGGCGAAGCAGAAGCAGGCGCTCGCCGAGGCCCGGCGCCAGGGCGCCGACGCGGTGCGCGCGGCGCGCGGGGAGCTGGGGCCGATCGCCGACCTCGAGGCCGGGGTGGCGATCGACCTCATGCTCTCGTTCCGCGCGGTCAAGGCGTGGCGGGAGATGATCGAGCTGGTCGAGGCGCTCCCCGAGCCGCTGGCGCGCACGGTGATGGTCCAGGAGCAGTACGCGCTCGCCCTCAACCGCGCCGGCGACGGGGAGAAGGCGGAGCGGGTCCTGCTCGAGCTGATCGACCGCCGCGGGCCGTCGAGCGAGACCAACGGCATCCTCGGCCGGGTCTACAAGGACCGCTGGCAGGCGGCGCGCGACGCCGGGCGCGCGCTCGAGGCCCGCGGCCTGCTCAAGAAGGCGCTCGAGGCCTACCTCGCGGGCTTCGAGACCGACTGGCGCGACGCCTATCCGGGGGTCAACGCGGTGACCCTGATGGAGCTCGCCGAGCCGCCCGACCCGCGGCGGACCGAGCTCCTGCCGGTGGTCGCCTACGCGGTCAAGCGGCGGATCGCCGCCGGCAAGCCCGACTACTGGGACCACGCCACCCTGCTCGAGCTGGCGGTGCTCGGCGACGACCCGGACGCCGCCGCCGCGGCGCTCGGCGACGCCCTCGCCGCGGTACGCGAGAGCTGGGAGCCGGAGACGACGCTGCGCAACCTGCGCCTGATCCGGGAGGCGCGCGAAGCGCGCGGCGGCGACACCGGCTGGCTCGGCGAGGTCGAGCAGGCGCTCTCGGAGGCCGCCGCCGAGCAACCGGGCGGCTCGTAGCCGAGTGCGGAGCCCTTCGCCCTCTCCGCCCCTGTTCAGCCCGACGAATCAACGAGATGCGGAGGAGGGCGCCCGCCCTTCCGCGGCCCGGGCTGACAGCGGAGGAACGATCTAGGATTGCCCGGGAGGCGGCGCGGGCGCGGTAGAAGAAGGGCTAGCAGGTTCTAGAACTTTGACCTCTAAAGGCACCGTAGCAACGACCTTGCCCTTGCTGCGCTCACTCTTTGCGCAATGAATATTGAAAAGATAGACGCCCGGACCTCGAAACGGAATTGATTTAACCCCCACGATCAGCCTCAGCCTTCGGTAGTCCTCAAGGTTTCCCCGTTGCCCTCCCTCGGTTGGGTGGATCTCTCCGTCTGGCGTCGTTACCGTTATCGTTTCCCAAAACCGCTCGCCCCGGTCGGGCCGCTCGCGGTACCATACAGAGACTAGCTGTCCTTCTATCGCGATGACAGCGTCGCTCGCCTTTGTCTCATCCGGTTGATTGGGCTCCTTTTCGACGTTAACCTCGTCCATTATCTCAAGGATGCTCATGACATTAGTGAACCTGTCGACGATAGCCCGACGACAGAGTACAGACCAGCGATGCTCAGGCATAGGGGGCCTCTGCTAGTATGAGTGCTCGCTTCGGCCTATTAACTGGATTCCCGTGAAAGTCAACAGACGGTCCAACCTGCTCGCCCGCTCCGTCCGCCGACTCTCTTTCTTTTCTGTCGTCGAAATGTCGAGCCTCCTCGATGCTCATGACGCGGACTACTTCATTGCCATCAAGCACAAGGCGAATCTGCACTAGCGCGTCCAGGGCGCGCGCCAGCTTGGTCATTGTTTTCAATGTGAAGTTGCCGCCAGATCCATTAAGCAGCTGACTGATATAAGCTGGACTTGCATCGATCGCCTTGGCTAGCGCAGTTCGAGATACTTCCTTTTCGTCCATCAAGCGATGCAAGTCGTCCTCGAATCCCATTCGAGCCAAAGACATCCAGTACTCTAGAGTCCGATCTCCCGTACTCATCTGCGCCTCCCTCGAAATGACAAGACAGTGGTGCCGGGAACGACCAGATCACCGCGCGCCTTTGCTTCCAGATATCGAGCACGACGTTTTCTAGCCTGTTCAATCTCGTGCGGTGGTGTCCTTCGCCCCTGCTTATAGAAGAGATGGGAACAGATTATGCGTCGTCGAACCTTGGGTTCTCCTGCGTCATAGAACCAAAGCACCCTAGCCGCACCGTGTTTGAACTCTAGTATGTTGTCCCTCAAGGGTCGGCATCTCGTCTTGTTCGTGAAGTTCGGGCCATGATCCGGCACGCGCCTCTCCAGTTCGGCGAGCATATTGGTAGCGTCGTGGTTAGCCGGGTCCGCGTTCCTCAGATCGTCAGCAAAGCTCTTGCCCTCGGCGTCGGAGATCGCCAACACATCCCAGACGGCTTCAGCGGGCGGTCTCCCCACCCGCACGAGGGACAGCTTAACTCCTGGATTAAAATCCGTCAAGGGTTAACCTCTGACCTAACTTGGTCCAGATCCT
>Ga0302046_10002602_pt1 | contig 16756 bp, 10 predicted proteins | sample RVTome_11_FD_200261 | JGI IMG/M metagenome (GOLD analysis project Ga0302046, IMG submission 200261) | Soil microbial communities from uranium-contaminated site in the Upper Colorado River Basin, Wyoming, United States - RVT147D111 (version 2) ...
ACTCTCTTAGAACTAAGAAAGAAAGCAACTGGGTCTGGGCGACTTCGTGGTCTTTGCACGAAGAGGATGTTTTGTCGCAGCTGATTCCGGAATTTTCCGGGAATACTTCGAAATTGGACGAATCAAATTTTTACTGGGGGAAAAACGCTTTCAAGGACAGCACCGAGACTGTCGGAGTCGTATCACTTTTTTTAGCGGGACTGGGGCTTTTCTTTTCGAGAAAAAGGGAGCGCTATTTTTTTGCGGTTCTGGCGCTGTTTGCATTTTTCTATGCTCTGGGGGGAACAACCCCGGTCTTCAAGATTTTTTATCATTTGATACCCAAAGTCAAATCACTTCGTTCCCCGGCAATGATAATGTTCATATTCAGTTTTGCAGTGGCGCTATTGAGCGGTATGGGACTGCAATCAATAGTTGACCGAAAACATAACCCGGATAGCAAATCTGATCGAAAGTTTCTTTACTATCTAGGTGCGCTGCCACTTTTGATGTTGGCCCTGGCTTTTATGTTTAGTTTTGCCGGACGCAAAATGATCTACTGGTGGACCTCGGTCTTTTTCAAAAATGCCTCGACCTGGGACGTCCAACAAGGACTAACCAAGTTCGATATTGCAGTTCTAAATCTGCCGTCGGTTCAGAGCGGCGCCTGGTTTGCCTTTTTGTTTGTGGCATTGGCGGCTGCACTCATCTGGTTTTTTATGAATAAGAAAAGTTCGGTGATGCTATTGTCTGCGCTGGTTTTGATTCCCATTGCAGACGGTGTGCGATTTGATTCACGATTTATAAGCGTTGTTGAGCCAGACGACTACCTGAAAAACAACAATGTCTGCGACTATTTATTGAGCCGCCCGGGGAAATTCAGGGTCTTCAACGATGACAGCTCTTTTCCGTCGAGCTTGCTGCATCAATTCGGGATTGAGACTGTCGGCGGGTATCACGGTAATCAGCTTCGCTCGTATGATGAACTGCAAAAAGGGCTGCAAAGCACAGCATGGAACAATCCCCGCTTTCTGAATTTTATCGGAGCGAAATATCTGCTTGTCCCCGCCACGGCGCCAATAGAGGAAAACTACTATGGCTCGAAGCTGCTCAAAATCGAAAAAACTTCCAGGTATTTACGAATCATTCGAAACGACAATGCACTTGAAAGGGCTTATTTGGCCAGTTCATACGAAGTATTGCCTGACCACGACGAAATGATCCAAAAGGTTCTGGAAGAGTCAGTTGATTTGAGACAAGTTGTATATCTTGAAAAAGCTCCATCGATTGAAATTCCTAAAACAGAATTAAAAAATGACTCGGCCTGGATAAAAAGCTATGCGAATGATTCTGTAGTGGTAGGGGTCAATAGTTCGCACGACCGGATACTGGTTCTGATGGACAACTTCTATGACAGTTGGCAGGCGTATGTCGACGGACATCCGGCCGAGATTATGCGCGCCTACGGTTCATTCAGAGCTGTAGCAATTCCCGCCGGTACCAAAGAAGTTCTGTTCAAATATGAATCGGATAGATACAATTTGGGCAAGTCGATAACTTTAGTTGCATCATTTTATTTATTAGTCGTATTCGGGGTATATTTTTGGACGAGTAGGAAAGAAAGATTAAAAGAAAATGGAAATAGTAAGCTATAGTCCGACCAGGTCGGATTAAATACTCTCGATGAACTGGGCGTAGCGCTCGGCCCAGATTTCGCGGCGATGATATTTTGTGGCGTGATGATGATACTGTTGGCCGAGCTTGTTGCCGTCGATACGCCCCTCTTTAAGAGCTAAAATTAATTCAGAAAGTTTACTTGGTTCATCGGTTGGAAACCAGAGTGCCCCGCCGGCTTTGTCCAGCTCGCGGATGGCTTCACAGTCGCGGGCGCCAAATACAATCGGGCGTCCCGAGGCCATATACTCAAACAGTTTGCAGGGGAATGTGCCCTTGGTAATGGGAACTTCTTTTAAGCTTTCGACCAAAACATCGCTGGCTTTCAGAAAGTACGGAATAGTTTCAAGCGGCTGTGTGCCGATAAACGAAACGTTGGACAGACCGTAGTCACGCACCATTCCTTCAAGCGCTTCGCGCTTTTGACCGTCGCCGACAAATACAAAATAAATATCGGGCTGGTCGGTGAGTTGCCTTGCGGCTTCGATTACCGTCTCAAGTGAATGTGCCCAGCCGAGCGTGCCGGCGTAGAGTACCAGAAACTTGTCTTCCCAGCCGAATTTGCGGCGGACTCCGTTGGAGTTGGAATTGATAAATTCGGCGCCGACGCCGGATTTAATTGTAGTCACTGTGCCGTGATTCAATCCGATGGTTGCCAAATAGTCGTTGATGCCATCGGTTACGGCGACAACTCTATCGGCTTTACGATAGAGCCAGTGCATGAATTTCTTGAGTGTGCGGGTGAAAAAGGAGCGATTAAGATTGCCGAAATCTTCGCTTGATTCGGGCTGAAGATCTCTTATTTCGATTACGAATTTGCTTCTGAATAATTTGCTCAAAACCCAGCCGATAACGGGTGTGGTGACAGGAGGGGCCGTGGCCAGTACAATGTCATAATTATCGCGTATGCGAAAGGCATTGACCAACGATGTCAACATGAAGACCACAAAGCCGACCATCCGTTTGCCGGGGTATCTATTGGCCGCCGGCAGGACATAGCTGCGGTGAACTTTGACCCCTTCGATATTCTCACGGAGATAGAAATGTCCGCTGTATTTGGGGGGTACGATACCATCCGGGTAGTGGGGCATGGCGGTCAAAACGGAGACGTCGTGACCTTTGCTCAAAAAATAACGGGCGAATTCAAAGATTCGCCTCACCGCCCCTTTTTCCGGCGGAAAATGTTGGGACACAATAAGGATTTTCATACCAATTCAGGCCATTTTACCATAATTGTCGTACCTTTGCAACTAAATTATTAGCGCTATTTTAGTTAAAAGCAAAACCCTTGCCGGGCTGTTTAATCTTTGGACAGCGAAAAAGAGCGTACTGACACCCATTTTTCATAGGCAATGGGCACTACCAGGTCGATCGACTGGGCAATGAACTTCTCACTGGGCAAATATGGTACAATTCTTTCTTTTACCAACATCACCCGGTGGTTCGATATTTCCCTGGCAATTGTGACGTGAGGAGTAAACTGCTTAAAGGGTAGGGGTAAATCCAGCCTACTATAGAGATTATGATACAAAATCTGCAGTGGTTGGCAAGTCTTAATATTCCAATAAATAGTCGGTGCAGCCGGGTAAAAATCACCGATTGATTCCAGCTCAATTTCGATGGGCTCTATGTTCTGAAGTTCCAGTTTTATTACCGGAGTCAGCTCGTTGAGTGTTAGGGATGTTTCAAACGGGAATACAATCGTAATGTGTCCGGGGACTTTGTTGTATAGCGGGTCAAATTTCTGGCGGAGCGGATAAATCAGTTCATCCAAATGGGCCGGCAGAAAAATGACGATGGCATAAGTGCTTTTGGTCGGACCGGTAATTTTGCCGGTAATTATATCGCGCTCCATTTGCTCAAGATAAGATAATAGCTATTTGTAGAAAACAATTTCAATGCGGCGGTTTTTGGCGCGCCCTTCGGCGGTCTGATTGCTCGCCATGAAATCCGATTCACCCTTGCCGAATACTCTTATGCGCTTCAAATCGACACCATAGGAAACGAGATACTCGGCGACTCGTTTGGCGCGCTTTTCAGAAAGAGCGCGGTTGGCCAACGGTGTGCCAATGTCATCGGTATAGCCGTTGACCTCGATTTTAACATCGCTCATAAAATTCAAAAGCGCCGCCAGTTTTTTAAGTTTGTCGCGTGTGCCGCTGTCTACTTCGTACATGCCCGAAGTGTACTCTACATTCAGCACCAGCGGTTTATCGATTATGGAAAGGTCGATGCAGCCGTTTTTGTCGACTGCCACACCGTATATAGTATTGGGACAGTCATCCAGACCGTCGGGCACGCCGTCTTTGTCGGAATCGGTCGGACAGCCGATTGAATCAACCGCAGCGCCGACGTCATTATGCGGACATTTGTCCTTAAAATCGGGGATGCCTTCGAAATCAGAATCAACGGCGCAGCCGTAAATATCCACCATTCCGGCGGCGGCGCGGTCGGTGTTGGGACAGTGATCGATATCATCGGGAACGCCATTGTAGTCAGCATCGAGCGGGCAGCCGTCTTTGTCAACTTGCACGCCAATCTCATTGTAGGGGCATTTATCGCGGTCATCGGGGATGCCATCATTGTCGCTGTCATTGCTGCCGGACTTGGTGTAGACGATTGTCGGATTGGAGGTCGATGCTACAACTGTGGTCGGCTGCCAGGAGATATTTTTCGGGCCGCCCAGTCCGAATCTTAGCGAGAGCGAACTGCCCATCTGCCATTTATCGCGCGATGACTCAATAGCATCGCTGAATTCGGTCCCGGCGCCGGTCAGATAGTCAAAACGGGTCTGGAGTATAAGTGACAACCGCGATGAAAACTCCATATGCAGTCCATTTTGAAAAGTCAGAAAAAGTTCGGAGGCAGAATAATCTACTGTCTGGTTTTTCTGCGAAGTCACCAAATAGATCGTGTCGGAAGCTGGGTCTTCTATTTTCCAGGAAATCAATCCTCCGCCAAACCCGGCTGGCACGTTAAACGTGTTTGTCGAAGAAAACAAAAGCCGGTTTAACGTCAGTCCAAAACGCATGGCGCTCCATTTGCGGGTGGCGTTGTTTTTATCGACGCCCAAAGACAGACTCGACGATACCGTAGTATCGTCGTAGATTTTCTGAATGGAAAAATTCAAATTGGCAAACCAATTGTCGCTGATGCGCTGGCCGATGTAGCCGCCGAAAGTAGGCGGCAGTGTAAAATTTGGTTTGTCGCCGCCCGAGAGATTTACAAAACCGCCATCGACGCCAATAAACTGCGACTGGGCCTTTGTAGTACTAAAAGCAAAAATGAAACCCAGAGGAAATGCGCAAGTGAGTCGCGATAATCTCATTTTAATATAAATCTTTAAGTTTTATTGAAGTGTAATAATGCCCCAAAATATTGTCATACGACCAGCCGATACGCGCCAGACCGATTGCCCCGCATTGGCACATGCCGACGCCGTGTCCGTAGCCGCGGCCGGTAAAGGCCACGCCGGTTACATAGCCGGCGCCGTCGCGGTCAATGTCGATGGTGAATCTGTCCGATGGTAATATCAAATCCGGGTTGGATGTGCGGCCGATGACCCAGCGGATGCGGTCTTTTTTGAAGCTGAAGAGATCGTTGTCGGTTTTGACAATCAGATCGCCCACCCGGCCACCGGGAGTGCGTTCCAGGATTGTAAGTTCTTTGATACGGTTGATTTTAAAATTCCGGCCACGGTCGCTGGATAAGAATTGCTCGATACGATTGCGCAGCTGGCTCTCGGTAAAATATTCTCTCCAAGTATAATACTTTGACCAGGAACAGGCGCCGGAATCAGAAACTGCTTTTAAATAGGGAGTCTCTTTTCTGTCCCAGACGTGGTCGATGTTATCGGTCATGCCGCCGCAGGTGGAATGATAATAGGCGTTTATGAAATTTTCCTGATAAAACAAAACTTTTCCCTCGGTGGCGTCGATGGCCCGGTTAACCAACTCCTGTTCGATATTATAGCCGTCATAGACCTGATCGATAATACTTGATTTCATATCGTACTGTTGTTCGGGATATTGCCCCAGATGCGCCATGGCATAAGTCCGGGCGGCGACTGCCTGCGCTTTGACCGCTTCGACTTCATCGGGAGTTCTGTCGCCGATTTCGGGTGGAACCACGCCGCGGAGGTAATCTTCCATATAGACTACATTGATTATTTGTATATTTTTCCCGGCCGGGAGAATTTTTATAAGACCGCGATATTTTTTGTCGCCGACAATTAGGAGATTTCCGTTTCCGCGCGGGAAGACATTCACCTCGCTTAGATTGCTGTGAATTTTGGCGCCCCGGTTGTCTTTGACATGGAGATTACCTCCAATTAACTCGATTGTCACCGGCTGGCTGTAATGGTAGACGAACTGCTGGCCGGTCTCGAAGCATTCAATTGAAAAGGCATGGTCGGCGCTAATTTTGGCGGCAGCGCTGGTATCATCGAGAAGGATGCGCACAAACGGCAAACGCAAGTAGTTTCCTCCAATTTCTTCGTTGATGCTGCTGACATTGCCGCAGCTCCATGCAATGACCAGGGAAATCACACCCAACAAAACATGGCTGGACATTCTTAAAAATGAAACAAACTGATTGGGCCTGTTTACTCGCGAATTCATGATTTTACCGGCGGCTGTACTATTTTACCTAATACGGGCTTCTGCGCCGCTCTTTTGCCGTCGAATCTGGTCCGAAGCGGTTCACTTCGCAGCGCCGCTTCGCCCATAACGGCGTATGCTGCGGCTTCGATGTAATCGGCATTAAAGCCAAGATTGTCGGCATCTTTAATTTTTATACTCTTCAATGTTTCGTCCAATCGTTTCACAAAAAATTTGTTTTTACGGCCGCCGCCGGTCAAATATAAAATTGAGAGTGCCAAATCTCTTTTAATAAGCGGTTTAATCTTGTGAGTAATCGCCAGTATGGTCAGTTCAGCGGCTGTACTCAAAATATCCGCTTTCGACAGTCCGAATTTCTTTCCCAATTGAACTATTCTTTTGGAGAAATTTCTACCAAAAGTTTCTCTGCCGGTGGAAATAGTTTCATTTTTGAAGAATGGTTCAGCCAGAAGCAATGTGAGAATTCTCTTCGACGACGTTCCCGATTGGGCAATTCTGCCGTTTTTGTCGAATTTCTTGTTAAACAGCTGTTCACTCAAGATATCGCACAGACTGTTGCCCGGCCCGCAGTCTCCCGCCAGAGGACGTAGACTCTTGGTGCTTTTTGGAAAATAGAAATAGTTTGAGATGCCGCCGATGTTAACAATCAAACGGGATTCTTTGTTCGAGGAAAAAAGTTTCTGCATTGCCGCAACTGTAATCGGCGCACCCTCATTGCCCAATGCCACATCGGCCTGCCGAAAATCTCCAACAGTTATTTTTTTCGAGGAAGTTGAAATCTGTTCAAGCGAACCCAGTTGAAGTGTGCCACCGGACATTTTATTTTTGCCATGGCCAATAGGAATGTGTCTCACGGTTTGCCCATGAGAAGCTATCGCATCGACTTGCACTCCGTTTATTGAAAGAAATTTGACGTACGAGCCGGCATTTTGCCCGAAGAATTTTCCAACGATATTGTCTACATCGATGATTTCTTCGAGGGTAGTTGCCTGGGAGTCGGCCAGTTTGAGAATTTTTGTGCGAAGTGAGGACGGATATTTGACGCTTTTGCCTTTTAGAAATCTGAAAGATGACTTATTTGCCCGGCGTTGAATTTCTACCGCCGCCAAATCAACCCCATCGGCGGAGGTCCCTGAATTTAGACCCAACAGAACGAGCTTCCGTTTGTTCATAAGTTTGGCCAGCGACATACGACATTATGTCACTGCAACACATTGGAGTCCAGTTTAAGCTTTATGCCGGAAATTCTCTGGAGAGCCGTTTCTATGTGTTCTTCGGTTACCTCTTCGCGCCGGCAGGCTTCTTCGAATTTGTCGAAGGCCTCGATGTTTTCTTCCAAGTCCTGTCCGAAAAGTAAAATGTCGTGGCCGGCGTTAAATGCTTTGACCGCTTTTTCGCCCGGCTCGCCCAGATTGTCGGCGCCTTTCATGACCAGAGAATCGGTAATGACGGGACCTTCAAAAGCGAGTTTGGTGCGCAGAAGCTTGTTGATTATTTTTTCTGATTCAGTGACTATTTTGTCATCCAATTTGGGAATGCGCATATGAGTGGTCATAATCAGTTCGGCGCCTTTTTGCAGACCGGCCATAAACGGTATCTTTTCGCGCTCATTCCAGAGCTTTTCATCGTAATCGGCCACGGCAATTTCATCGTGGGGGTCATTTTCGGCGGCGCCCAGTCCGGGGAAATGTTTTAGGCAGGATAACAGACCGCTGTGGCGGGAAACTTCGACAGCCTTTTCAACAAACTTTGCCACTACTTGCGGGTCATCGGAAAAGCAGCGGTCAAAGAGGCAGTTGTTCTCGGAGTTTAAGAAGATGTCGGCAACCGGCGCCAGATTCAGACTTATACCGACCGACTCCATATATAAGGCCGAGTGGGTGTAATCCTCGGCAAATCTCTCCACTATGTTTTTTGAGCCGTAATACGAGGCGGCGTGGATCTCTGCCGGAATGCCGCGAATGCGGCTGACGCGGCCGCCTTCCTGATCGACGGCAATGAACGGTGCTTTGGTGCGGTAACAGCTTTTAATGCGGCTGATATTCTGCTTGATGGTGTCATAGTTGGGGCAATTTTCTTCGAATAATATCACACCGCCGATTTGCTCTTCTTTGAGAAAATCCAGGAATTCATCCGATGGATTTTTCCCTTTGAAGCCAAACATGAACAGCTGGCCCAGTTTAGTTGACAATTTTGAATCACTCATATATTACCCCTGATTTTACAATACTCCCCTGTATTTCAAAACAAACAAATATTAAATTATGCATACCAAGTTTCTACCTTCTCCCTTGGCCCGATAAAGCGCCTGGTCGGCTACGGCCAATAAATCATCTTGTGACTTGCCGTTTTCCGGAAACGATGTGACACCTACCGAGACAGTAACTTTCAGTTGGCCGGCTTTGGCGGCATCAATTTTGGTCTTTTCTATCTGCCCGCGAATGCGTTCGGCAATCTGTGTGGCCTCAACTTGGGGAGTTTGCGGCAGAATAATCACAAACTCTTCGCCGCCATAGCGGCAGAAAACGTCAACGTCGCGGATGCATTTTTTGATGATATCTGACAATCGTTTCAGCACCAGATTGCCGACTTCGTGGCCATACGAATCATTGAGTTTTTTAAACCAGTCGATGTCGACCATAATGAGCGACAGCGGCAGATTGTAGCGGACGGCTCTTCGTTTTTCTTCTTGAAGTTTCTGTACGAAATATCGATAGTTGAAAGTTTCGGTCAGTTCATCATTGACCGTCAACTCTTCGGTGCGGCGGTGCAGTTCGGCGTTTTCCAACGCCAAAGCAGCAGAGCGGGCAACAATTGTGAGCATCTGAATGTCTTTATCATGGAAGCGGTTTTCATCGACTGCCTCCGCCACCAGAACGCCCATAGTAATTCCATGCGACGCTAAAGGCACCAGCATGAGTGAACGCGATTGCGCCGAAAGGGGTTTATAGTCGAAACGTGAATAGATATTTTTCAAACAGGCCGGTTCGCCCAGTTCGATTATTTTAGTGACCAGCTCGGTTCCCTCGACCGGACAGGGCCGCGGATGGTGGCTGTTTTCACCGTCGGCGGAACGCGCCCTGAAATAGAGTTTGCCCGAGCGATCGCGAAATATAATTGCCGCGGAATCATAGCCGAGCACTTCACCCATAATTCTCATAACTTCGCGGACGACGCTTTCGCTGTCCAAAAGAGAGGCTAGGGCGCGGGAGTTTTCGTAAATCGTATGTAATTGCGCCTGTGATTTTTCCAACTCCGAGGTTCGCAAATTCAAAGTGTCGAAAAGTTTTAAGAGTCTTTTCTCGTTCTTGCGCAAGTGATCCGAGGCGTAGGATATGGCCAGGTAGTAGGCCCAGATGAATCCGAGCCGCATGGCAATATCAAATATTCGTTCGACATAAATTTCGCCGAATATTATGGCCATATAAGAAACCGTCGCTACCAGAGCAATTGTAGTAGCAAACCAAAACGAAAGCACATAAGCAGCCACCGAAATTGTCAGGTAGTACATCAGATAAAATGACGAATTGTATTCCCCGGTGTGTTGAATCATCAGGGGAATCAGAATCAGGTCATAAAAAATGGCCGACAGATAGGCGAGTTTTATGTCGAATTTCTCTTTTACGGCAGCATAAAAGACGAGGAGATGTACCGCGTATGTGCCCAAAATAAGGTAGAAAATGGTTTTATTTGTATCTGTCAGTTCGCCATAAAAGGTAAACCAGGCAATTCCCACTAACGCCATCACGCGCGTTAGCAGATAGATTAAGTCAATTCTGGGTAAAAGTGTCTTATTTCTGTCTAAAAATAACTTCATTTAGGTAGACCTATACACACCCGTATATCGGCTTAAATTGGGGTTTATTTATTGGCTCTTAAGGTGTTAGGAAGAAATAGCTGAAGTCGATTGCCACTTTTGGCTCCAGCCGCGTTTTGATTGAAATAGTAAATACTCCAATCGCCAAAAATAGCGGTAAAATATCTGTTATGGCGAGCAGCCAATTCCCTGTAGGTAGATAATTGACAACAAGATAGTATGCTAAAGAAACAATAGTGGTAACAATCATTAAGACTGCCGGCAAAAAGGCAAACCAGGGTTTTCGTCCGGCCCGGTAGAGTCAGACCAACGCGGCCACCAGACTGAACGGAACCGGAAGCGAAATGACAATAACAAATATGGGCGAAGCCCGCTCCGACAACCGCGTTCGACTGACCGTTTACTTTATGCTTTCATACTTTAGTAACCAAGAGTAGCTTTGTTCCAGTCCGGGTATATCGGGCGAATACTGCGAGATTAGTGCAATAACGGTCAATAAGAGATCGACCAAAGTGACCAAAATTACAAAGACTATTTTGACAAATTCGTGAATGTCAAATTATCCGGCTTGCGAGTGACAGTGCGCGGTTGTATCAATGACAATAACTACCATGTAATTTCAAACAATTTTAGTTGGCGCAAGTCGAAATCAAGCATTAAATTTAGAAACTAAATATGTTTCCAACCGTATATTCAAATGTGTGTAAATCGTTGAGAGCCAATGGATAACAAGCACACAAATAAAGCCCTTACGCTAATACCGATCTTTTTGATGCTCCTTCTGACTGTAACTTCGGTGACAGCCGCTATCATTGAAACCGGCGATGATATACAATTCACGACTCTTCACCGAATCGAAGATGATGTTTACGCCATCGGCGGGAAAAACATTTCAATGGATGGTTTTATCGACGGTGATTTTTCGGTGTGCACTTACGGAGTAATATTAAACGGTGAGATAACTGGCAACGGCAACTTCTTTTGCAAGGAACTTGATCACAACGGTAAAGTAGAACGGTCGCTGCATGCGTTTGTGGAATCGGCTAAGATCAACGGTCTGGTCGGGCGCTCGGTGCTTTCGTTTTGCAGCAGTTTCTTTTTGGGCGGAAATGGATTGATCGAACGAGACTTGTTTTTGTATGCCGGACAGGCGGATATCGGAGGAACCATCAAGGGCAACGCGGAAATACATGGCGGCATTGTCAGAGTTTTCGGAGTAGTTGAAGGGAACCTTGAGATTGATGCAGATGAAATTACTATTTCAGCTCCGGCCGTTATCAAAGGCAATCTGACTTATCGTTCCAAGAACGAAGCCAAGATTGACATCGCCGGCGGCGTTGTAATATTGGGCACCACCGAATGGGATTCGCCGGGTGCATCTGAAGATGACGATGCCGGACTGTTTCGTACGGTTGTTGTAACATTGTCAGAACTATTGGCGGCATTTTTGTTCGGGCTGTTGATATTAATTCCGTTTCGAAGATATGCCAGAGAAGCTGTCGAGCAGCTAAGCAATAAATTCGTAATTTCATTGGCGGCGGGGTTAATTACAATATTGCTCTTCTTGTTTGCCGTTGTCGTGACTCTGGTATCAGCCATCACATTCTTGATCGGATATGGACTTATTTCCGGTGATGCTCCTGCGGGTGGTGCGCTGGTTTTGATTATGTCGACCATCGTTTTTCCGATTTCGGCCTTCAGCGCCGTATCGGGAGGGATATTATTTTACGTTGGAAAAATTATTCTGGCGTTTGTAGTGGGCTGTGTGATTGTGCGGGCGATGAAAAAGGAAGCAACGACGCTTACCAAAACGCAATTGATATTGGGGCTTGTTGCATTGGCGTTGATATTTGAAATACCATATCTCGGTATGCTTATCTATTTGTTGGGTAGTTTAACCGGCGCCGGCGCCGTAGTTTTGGCGGTGCGGAAAATCAGCCAGGAAATAAGCCGGCCAAAATCTCCTGAAACAAGTTCGGATATATCAGCTTAGACTAAAATCCGCCGGCTGTACCGCGCTCGCGCGGATCAGTCGCACCAATCATGTCCCCGTTTTTATCTATGAACACAGCCTGAACTTCGGATGAGACTTTGAATTCCTCAATATGGTGTCCCATATTGATTAGACCCTGCATAACGTGAATGTCGAACGAATTTTGTTCGAGCTGAATCTTGTCGGGCAGCCATTGATGATGGATGCGGGGTTGTTTCAGTGATGCCGTTAACGACAAACGAAATCGGGTGAAGTTTAAAATGGTCTGCGCCACGGCCGTAATTATTTCCGAACCACCCGGCGAGCCCAATATCAAAAAGGGTTTTTCGCTCTTTAACACGATAGTTGGTGACATCGAAGACAACATTCTTTTGTCGGGTTCAACTTTGTTGGCTTCGCCGCCGACCAGTCCGTAAATATTGGCGTGTCCGGGTGCGATGGCAAAATCATCCATTTCATTGTTTAATAGAAAGCCGCAGCCTCGCACGGCCAGTTTTGAGCCATAGGGACTGTTGAGAGTGTAGGTAAACGAAACCATGTTACCGCTTTTGTCGGCAATTGAAAAGTGAGTAGTTTGTTTTGATTCCGGATTGTTCCATTCCCCCGGTAGGATTTCCGCAGAATTATTGGCGTGATCTAATTTGATTAAAGATGCACGTGCAAAGAGATAGTCGTCGTTTAACAGGAAATCCGGGATTTCGTAATAGTCCGGGTCGCCTAAGTGTTCTGAACGGTCGGCGTAGGCCAACCGGGCTGATTCACAAAACAAATGAATGAATTCAATTGAATTTGGAGAATAGTTGGAAAAGTCATATTTTTCTAAGAGCTTTAGAATCTGTCCCATTATGATTCCGCCGGAACTCGGCGGCGGCATTGAATAAATGTCCAGCGAATCAAATTTGAAATGAATCGGCTCACGCCAGGCTGTCCGGTAATTTTTTAGGTCATCGCGCGTGATAATGCCGCCGTGTCGTTTCATTGTCGCCACGATACTGTCGGCTATGTCTCCGGTGTAGAATGCGGCCGGACCATGTTTGGCGATTTGTTTTAGTGTACTCGACAATTCCGGAAGCTTTAATCTTTCGCCTGTTTCAATTGGTGTACCGTTTGGAAAAAACAACCTGGTGGTCTCTTCGAAACGACTCAAACTTTCCTGGTATTTCTTGAAGTGGTCGGATTGATATTGGTCGAGAATAAATCCGGAATCGGCCAATGCGACAGAGATCCCGACCAGATCGGACCATTCCATCGTACCGTACTTTTCCCAGAGTTCGTATAACCCTGCGACAGTTCCGGGAACGCCTGCTGACAGCACGCCGAGTGTTGAAAGTTTGGCGATGACCTGTCCGTTCGAATCGAGATACATTCTTTCGTGCGCGGCCCGGGGCGCTTTCTCTCTGAAATCGAGAGCTTTGATTTCTTTGGTCTGACCATCTCGAATCAATGCAAAGCCGCCGCCGCCGATATTGCCCGCTTCGGGATGAACTGTCGCAAGTGCAAATCCGACCGCGACTACTACGTCAAATGCATTACCGCCCCGTTCAAATACTTGGACGCCGATATCGGTTGCAATCGGTGCGGCAGTGGCCAGAGCCCCGTTTTGAAAAGAAGATTGGTTGCTTTGTTTGGCGCAGGATATCAGTAGCAGAAATAAAAAAAGCACTGATGCCGACACTTTTTGCATCAATGCTTTTTTGGAAATCATTTGCGACTTTCTATATCTACTTATCGCTTTTCTACAAGTAACATGGCGCCGTCGGGGAAATTCATGTTCATTGAAAATCCTTCACGTAATTCGCGGGCGGTGGTCTTAATCGGCGTGGCTTCTTCTCCTTCAAACAAATTGGTCAATTTGACTTTGGCCGATTTGTAGCCAAGGGCTTTTAAGTCGGCTCTGATAATGATCTCCTTGGCCGGCGCTTCAAAACCATCCGATAATTCACCCGGAGGCGGGGCAATCACGAACAATAATCCTTTTTTATTTCCTATGTGAAATGCCAGATCGACGGCCGGGTCGCTGCAATAAAGATGCGAATTGATTTTTTCTTCGGCCAGAATCTGTTCTATCGCCGCAAGTTTGTGATGATGTCCACCGGAGGCAATGTTAAAGGAAAAATAGTAAAGATTTCCTTTGAACCTCGATGAACAGACGCCGACAACTTTCGGCCCGCTCTTGACCAATTTCTTGGTCTTGGCGTCTTCAGCCGCGCGAATCGATGCGTACACTTGCGTCGGATATTCGCCCTGTTTGTGTGTCACCGTGCCGATTCGATTTTCGACCGTTGCTTTTATCCGGAAGCAATTGGCCAGTATTTGACAGCCTTTGAAATTTTCATCATATTTCGGCATCACACCGCAAAGAATGACGCTGGTGCCTCCTTTGATGAGCTCCACCAGGGCTTCCTGGTCCTTTTCGGCCATTACTTCGGTGGTCGGTACAAAAACCAATTTATAGTTTTTGAGGGTCTCGAAGTTTCTGTTCTCTCTAACACTGAAGCCGATTTTTAATCTCATCAAATCGCGGCAGAATCCGACCGTGGTTTCATCGATAAGTTTGGGGACGTATTCGAAAACCTTTTTACCTTCGGTCAGGCGCAGCCAGCTGTAAAGTCTAATGCCCAAAACGGCCACCTGATTGGATGACTCCATGTCTTCGATGCCAAGCGATGAAACAGAATGAATGAATCTTTTCAAGAGCGGAAAACTGTCCGAAATGGTGCCGTCACTGTGAAGCGGCGCACCAGTCCAGTGGTCTCGGTCGACAAACATATATTGGTTCATGCCCTTGAAACCGGCCGCGAGTCCCGCCGCCAGATAGAACTTTTGATCGCGAGTAGTAAATTTCTTGGAATTCTGAGGTGTTTTGGCCTCACGGGTGGCGGCGCCGCAGACAAACGACGATGCAAATGCAAATCCGTATTCGGCTTTTAGAAAGCGGGCTTTGACGGCCAGGTCGAAATAGTTGCCGTCGGGAAAAACGTTGGCGCCCAGAAACGGATCACGGTCATTTGGTACAAGATTAAATGCCGGCAGCAAATCGCCAGGACGGAAATAAAGCGAACGGAAAATAAGCGGCTCAACTGAATATGATTTGAATAATTCCTCAAGAATCTGCAAATAGAGATTCAACGTATATTCGCGGAATCTGAACCAGTCGAGAACTTTGGGATACTGCTTGAGTTCCAGTTCCGTAAATATTTTAGGCGGCTCGACGTCGGTGAAGTCCTTATTTTTTTCCTTGTAGAGAGAATTTAGTTTCTTGATTTCCTGATATCGATCTTTCAGAAACTGCGGATAGTAACTTCCAACCACATCGGGATTGTAATCGGCGCTGGCCGGATTGAGCAAACGACCAAACGAAGTTTCATAATCAAGCTCGACCATGAAAATCGGGCCGCGCGGGTGAACATAATTTTTTGTGACCTCAATGAAAGCTTTGAAATATGAGCGCAAATGATACTGGAAATTGCTGTGCAAGTAACTTGGCAAAAAGCCCGTCTCAACACCCGAATCTGAAGGCATTCTGACTTCCTGCTCCTCGGCATTGCGGGCAAAAATCTTGGAATCGTGGAACAAGTGTTTGGGAAGTCCCGCATTCTCCAATTGGCCGAATACGGCCGGTCCGGGGCGTAGTATCACTTTGAAGCCAAACTCCCTGGCCAGCTCCAAAAACACCACCAGATCCTTCCTGGCGTCCCCCTGGCCGCTAAAATCGAAGGACTTGGTCATAGAGTCCTGATGAATATTCCAGGGCACAGCTGTCGCGATAATGCGAAAACCGGCCCGGCGGATGCGTTCGAAACAAATCGACCAGTACTTTTTGTCGACTCGGAAATAATGCATTTCAGCGGAAAAGGGATGGTACGTTTCTTTGCCAATTGAGAATCTGTTGCCTATAATTCCAAGCATATAAACCCTTGTCAGTTAATAGGTTAGTTATATTTAAGATTGGTACGCAGAACACCATTATAGTGAAGTATGGGGTGAAAGTCAATAAGTTTATTATAACTCGTTGAATAATAATGGTTTATAGAAGAAAATGTCAATGCTTAAAAAAACTTAGTCTTACCTTATCAGAGCCATTTTCCTAGTTCTGGTTATAGATTGATCCGAATCCTTAAGCCGGTAGAAGTAGATTCCGGAAGGCATTACGACGCCAGCATCCGATTTCCCATCCCAGGTCAAGCGATATGTTCCAGCTGAACGAGTTCCTCTATCGAGGATTGATACGCGTTGCCCGAGAATATTATAAATTTCGAGCACAACCTGACTCTTTTTTTGTAACGAAAACTCGATCGTAGTTTCCGGATTGAACGGGTTCGGATAGTTTTGATAAAGTGTGAAGCTATTGGGAATGATTGGGCCGTCTTCGATTGAAGTTACAATTCCCGGAAACAATAGAGGTCCGCCAAAGCTTGGCTGAAACTCCAAAGGATAGATTGGCCCGCTTGTAACAAAGGTGAAATTTATGTCGGAATCTGGCAGCATATTGATGGAAATCGAGTCCCCGGACTGCCAGTTATCGATTGTAAAATAATAGGTTGCCCATTTGCGGCCGCTTTGAGGGAACGCCTCAATCTCATTCTCCCAACAAAGTCCGCCAAATTGAAATTTTCTGTACTGGTTGCTGGTATTAAAGTCGTCGTCGTAAAACAGGTAATAAGAAATGCCGGT
>Ga0302046_10002604_pt1 | contig 16750 bp, 14 predicted proteins | sample RVTome_11_FD_200261 | JGI IMG/M metagenome (GOLD analysis project Ga0302046, IMG submission 200261) | Soil microbial communities from uranium-contaminated site in the Upper Colorado River Basin, Wyoming, United States - RVT147D111 (version 2) ...
GGAAAGCCGCCAAAGGTCGCCATCGTCGCCTGCATGCGCAAGCTCCTCGGCATCCTCAACGCCATCCTGAGAGACCAAATCCCATGGCAAACCCCTTGACCAACAAGACGGTCGCTCAGGATGAGCCTCCGATTTTGCTCGCCACGATCACCGTTGCTCATCCTGAGCCTCCGATTTTGCTCGCCACGATCACTGTTGCTCATCCTGAGCCGCCGATTTTGCTCGCCACGATCACTGTTGCTCATCCTGAGGTGCGAGCGCCAGCGAGCCTCGAAGGATGGACGCACGGCGCCGCTCACCGGTTCTTCTCGCGGTGCCTCTTCACCTGCGCCACGGCGCCGTTGCGGATGTGGGCGCTGTCCGAGCCGCCGGAGACGATATCGTAGCCGACGTCGAACAGGTCCTGCGGGTCGAGGCCGAAGCGCAGCACTGTGCCCATCCACTTGCCCGCCGCCTTGATGCGCGTCTCGACGTCGGCGAGCACGGCCTTCACCTCGGGATGGTCGCGCTGCCTGGCGTGGCCCATGTTGGTCGAGATGTCCGAGGGGCCGACGAACAGCATGTCGACGCCTTCGACCGCGGCGATCTCCTCGATGTTGTTGATGCCGGTCGGCGTCTCGATCTGGCAGACGATCATGAGCTCGGCCTCGGCGCGCTCGACGTAGTCGGCTTCCGCCATGCCGTAGTTGGCGGCGCGCACCGACGAGACCGCGGCCCCCCTGATGCCGTTCGGCGGATAGCGGCAGGCGGCGACGGCGGCCTTGGCCTCGGCGGCCGACTCGATCATCGGCGCCATGATGCCTTCGGCGCCCGCGTCGAGCGCGCGCTTGATGTAGACCGGATCGTTCCACGGCACGCGGAACAGGCAGGTCGTGTCGAAGGCCGCCAGCGCCTGCATCTGCGCGATCGCGCTCTGGAAGTCGCCGGGCCCGTGCTCGTGGTCGATCATCACCCATTCGTAGCCGGCGAGGCCGATGATCTCGGCCGTCATCGCGTTGCCGAGCGAGAGCCAGCAGCCGAGCGCCTTCTTGCCCTCGGCGAGTTTCTTCTTGAGCGAATTCTCGCGGAACATCGTATCCCCCCGGGGTCGTGGCGCCGAACCTGCCGGGCCCGATTATGGGACGGCGGGCCGGCGAGGCAAAGGGCGATGGCGGCATGATCTCGTTGCGCGGCCAGGCGCGCTTCATTTGATTGCGCGCTCGGATGCGCTTCTGATTGCGCGCTCAGAAGCGCTTCGCTAGGTAAGGCCCACCATGCGCTCCGCCTTCGAGCTCGTCGCCATCCTGCTCGGCCTCTCGGCCGTCTTCGGCTATCTGAACCTGCGCTTCGTCCGGCTGCCGCACACCATCGGCCTCCTGGTGATCGCGCTCGCGGTGTCGCTGGCGATCATCGCGGCCGAGGCGGTGTTCCCCGGCCTCGGCCTCAAGGCAACCGCCCAGGCGCTGCTGGGCAAGGTCGACTTCACGCGGACGCTGATGGAGAGCGTGCTCTCCTTCCTGCTCTTCGCGGGCGCGCTGCATGTCGACGTCTCGGCGCTCTACGACCGGCGCTGGTCGATCGGGATCATGGCGAGCTTCGGCGTGGTGCTGACGACGGCGCTGGTCGGCGGGGCCATGTATCTCGTATTCGGCGCGCTCGGTCTGTCGGTGCCTTTCCTGGCCTGCCTCGTCTTCGGCGCGCTGATCGCGCCCACCGATCCGGTCGCCGTCCTCTCCACCCTCAAGTCGGTGCGCGTGCCCAAGAGCCTGGAGGCGACGATCGCCGGCGAGAGCCTGTTCAACGACGGGGTGGGGGTGGTGGTATTCACCATCGTCGTGGCGCTCGCCTTCGGCGCAACGGGAGGAGGTCACGGAGGCGGCGAGGAAGTGACGGCGGGCAGCGCGGCGCTGCTGTTCCTGACCGAGGCGGTGGGCGGCGCGGTGCTGGGGCTGGTCACCGGCTGGCTGGTCTTCCTCCTGATGCGCTCGATCGACGAGTACACGGTGGAGATCCTGCTCTCGCTGGCGCTGGTCACCGGCACCTACGTGATCGCGGCGCGGCTCCACCTTTCCGGGCCGATCGCGGTGGTGGTCGCGGGCCTCCTCATCGGCAACCGCGGCACCCGCCTCGCCATGTCGGAGACCACGCGCGAGCACCTGTTGACCTTCTGGGAGCTGATCGACGAGATCCTGAACTCGCTGCTCTTCCTGCTCATCGGCTTCGAGGTCCTGGCGGTGAGCGGGCGGACGGGCGCGGTCGTCGCCGCGCTCGCCGCGGTCCCGCTGGTCCTGGCGAGCCGGCTCGTCAGCGTCTCCCTGCCGATGGCGGCGCTGCATTTCCGCGAGGCCTTCAAGGGCGGCTACGTCGCGGTGCTGACCTGGGGCGGGCTGCGCGGCGGCATCTCGGTGGCGCTGGCGCTGTCGCTGCCGCCGAGCGAGGTCCGCGAGGTGCTGCTGACGGTCTGCTACGGCGTCGTCATCTTCTCCGTCGTCGTCCAGGGCGTCACCGTGGGCGCGCTGATCAAGCGCGCGGTGCCGGAAGAGACGCCGGGCGAAGAGTGAATGGGCAAACATTCTAGCCGCGGATATGTTCCGCGAGCGCATAATTCGGGGACACGTTACTTTAATTCGGGGACACGTTACTTAATTCCACGTCCGATCCCCACGAACGCCGCCATCCAAAGCTGCCGCCCACCAAAGCACCGTTCAATCGGTTTAAGGCGTCGTTTCGACCGAGGGAGCGTGAGCGACCGAGAGGAGAAATCTGGCCAAATGCCGAATACGGCTTCAACCTAGATTTCTCCGCTCGCTAGCGCTCGGTCGAAACGACGATTCTGTTCGTTCGGATAGAGCGCCAGAACACCCTACCGCGCATAGCTCCCACGATCATCCGGATCGAACGGCTGCCAGTTATGCGCCCGGACGATCTGGCTCTCCTGCACCCGCGCCGTCCCCGCCGGCTGGTAGGCGAGGCCGAGCATCGCCACATGCGCCTCGGCGTGGACGCGGGCGCGGGCGCCCTCATGCGGCTCCGGGCGCCGCCGCAGCCATAAGTATGCCTTGCCGATTCATGTCCATTCTCCTTGCAGCTCGGTCCCCTCGGGGACCACGTCGATGCGCCCGAACCGACCGCACGCGACCGGTACGCCTTCGTCGGCACCATGTCGGATGCGGCGCGGTGCGCATTGATCTCGATCAGCGACTCTCCTGCTCATTCCCGCTCCGGCCGCCATGTCGGGTTTCGAAGCCCAGCGTGTTCCAGCGTTCCATGCCCCCGCGCAGCACCCGAACGTCACGGAAGCCGGCGGCGCGGAGGGAGGCCGCCGCGTCAGCCGAACGCTTGTCGGTGCGGCAGACGAGTATGACGGGTGCATTCCTCTGCGAATCGATCTCGTCAAGCCGATTGGGGATTTCGCCGACGGGCAGATTCAGCGCGCCGCGGATATGCCCGAGCGGCCCCTCGAACTCGTCGGGGCCGCGCACGTCGAGCACGGTCACGGTCGGCCGGTCCTTCTCGATCTGCCGGCGCAGGTTTTCCGGCTCGGTCCATGCCGGCCGGCCACGGCGCAGCCGGGTGACCAGCCGCGGCAGGAAGACGATCGCGGCAAGCAGGCCGAGCGCCATCAGGCCATAGCGGATCGACGAGGCGTCCCCGGTCAGCGCCTCGCGCCCGGCATGGCCGAGCCAGGTATAGGCGACGGCGCCGGGCGCCATGCAGACGATCGAGGTGGCGACATACGGTACGACTCCGATCCGGGTCAGCCCCAGCGCATAATTGGCCAGGTTGAAGGGAAAGAGGGGAACCAGCCGGATGAAGGCGACGAAGCGCCAGCCTTCCGCCTCGACGCCGGTGATCAGCCGATCGAGTCGCCCCGGCGCCCGCCGGGCCACCCAGTCGCCGGCGAGGTAGCGCGCGATGAGAAAGGCGAGGGTCGCCCCGATCGTCGCGCCCGACAGATTGAGCAGCACGCCCCAGAACGGTCCGAACATCGCGCCGCCGGCGAGCGCGAACAGCATGCCCGGAATGAAGGCCACGGTTCCCACGGCGTAGATCGCAACGTAGAGGAGCGGCGCCCAGACGCCGAGGCCCGAGAGCCAGGCGTGGATGGCCTGGGGGTCGAGGCGGTCGCGCTCGATCCCGGCCCAGACCACGGCGGCGGCGATGCCGGCGAGCAGGGCCAGGCGGGGCAGCCATTGGCGTAGCCGTGGGGGCAGCCAGGGGGGCATGATCAGTCGCTGCGTTCCGGCCGGTTGATGGGATAGCCGCTGGCCGGGCCGCGCGCGGGCTGGATCAGCATCCGGTCGAGCCACAGCTCGCGCGGCGCGCGGAACTGCTCTATGCCGATCGTCATCGCCTCGTGACCGGCCGCCGGCTGGGCGCGGTAGGTTCCAAGCAAGCGGTCCCACCAGGGCAGATTGAAGCCGAAATTGCTGTTGGTCTCCGCCGGCCGCACCGAGTGGTGGACCCGGTGCATGTCCGGCGTGACCACGATCCAGCGCAACAGCCGGTCGAGCCCTGCCGGGATGCGCACGTTGCCGTGGTTGAACATCGCGGTCGCGTTGAGCAGGACCTCGAAGATCAGCACCGCCAGCGCCGGCGGGCCGAGCATCGCCACGACCCCGAGCTTGATCCCCATCGACAGCAGGATTTCCACCGGATGGAAGCGCAGGCCGGTGGTGACGTCGAATTCGAGATCGGCGTGGTGCATGCGATGCAGCCGCCACAGCGCGGGCACCGCGTGGAACAGCACGTGCTGCAGGTAGATGGCGAAGTCGAGCGCGACCACCGAAGCGACCACGGCGACGGCCCGGGGCACGGCAACGGCGTTGAAGAGCCCCCACCCCTTGGCCTCGGCGACCAGGGCGAAGCCGACCGCCGCGGTCGGGACGGCGAGGCGAAGCAGCACGGTGTTGAGGACCACGATGCCGAGGTTGTTCGGCCAACGGACGAGGCGGGAAACGCGCTGCGGGCGGCGCGGCGCCAAGACTTCCCATATCGCCATCGCGGCGAGCACGCCAATGAAGACGGCGCCGCGGATCAACGCCTCGTTGGCCTGAAGGAATTCGGGCATCCGATCAATGTCCTCGCGACGGCCTGGCTTCAATACATCATTCAATTGATTAATTGAATGTAATAGTTTAAGCTGGCTGGCATGTCAAGCAATCCGAAACAGGACCTGTTCTCGGCCTTCGCATCGGTGGCCCGCGCGCTCGGCCATCCCCACCGCCTCGAGCTCCTCGAGCAGCTGGCGCAGGGCGAGCGCAGGGTGGACGCCTTGGCGGAGCGGGTCGGCCTGTCCGTCGCCAACGCCTCGCAGCACCTACAGCAACTGCGGCGCGCCGGGCTCGCGACCGCGCGGCGGGACGGGAAGTTCGTGCTCTACAGCCTCGCCGACGACACGGTTCTGGTGCTGCTGTCGTCACTGCATCGGCTGGCCGAGCGCAACCTTGCGGAAGTCGACCGCATCGTCCGTGGTTACTTCGCCGACCGCGACGCCATGGAGCCGGTCAATCGCGAGGAGCTGCAGGAGCGCATGCGGCAGGGGGCGGTGACGGTGCTCGACGTGCGGCCCCCGGACGAATTCGGCCTCGGGCATGTGCCCGGCGCGGTCAACGTCCCGCTGAAGGAGCTTGAGGCGCGCCTTGCGGAGCTCGACCCCGAGCGTGAGATCGTCGCCTACTGCCGCGGCACCTATTGCGTGCTGTCCTTCGAGGCGGTCGCCGCGCTGCGCGCGCGCGGCTTCAACGCCCGCCGCCTGGAGGACGGGCTGCCCGAATGGAAGGCCGCCGGACTGCCGGTGGAGGGCGGCGCCTAATCGGAATTTGGGGACATGTTGGAATTTGGGGACACGTTACTTAATTCCATGTCCGATCCCCACAAACGCCGCCCCGCAATGCACCGTTCAATCAGTTTAAGGCGTCGTTTCGACCGAGGGAGCGTGAGCGACCGAGCGGAGAAATCTGGCCAAATGCCGAATACGGCTTCAACCTGGATTTCTCCGCTCGCTTTCGCTCGGTCGAAACGACGATTCAGTTCGTTCGGATAGAGCGCCAACACGGCCCCCCACCGCGCGTAACTCCCCCGGTCATACGGATCGAACGGCTGCCGGTCATGCGCCCAGACGATCTGGCTTTCGCCCACCCGCGTCGTGCCGGCGGGCAGGTAGGCGAGGCCGAGCATCGCCGGATGCGCCTCGGCGTGGACGCGGGCGCGGGCGTCCTCGGCCGGCTCGGCGCGCGGGCGCCCGGTTCCGGCAATGACCATAGCGCCGGCGCACCCCCCGCCACGCGGTTTCGCCTCGACAGTCACACCAGCCCACACTAACCTTTTGCCGTTTCTGCAACCGGCGGGCTCCAGGCATTCCGCCGGACAACAAGGCACGGCCGCGCGCGTCGCGTGAAGGCCGCGATATCGGTCCCGCCCGGTCGGCGATCGGAAAGCGCGGACCCCAAGGGAGGAAATCACCATGCGACGCATCATGATCGCAGCAGCGGGCGCGCTCGTTCTCGCGACCGGCGGCGCCGCCGCCGAGAGCTACAACCTCACCCTCAGCGGCGCCAGCCCCGGCGGCCTGTGGTCGCGCATCGGGCGCGGCGTCGACGCGGCGATCGCGGCGGCCTATCCGGGCTCGACCGTCACCTACCAGACGTCGTCCGGCGGGCTCGCCAATATCGGCCTGGTCTCGCGCGGCAAGGTGCCGATGGGCATGGTGATCGACGGCGAGCTCGTGCTGGCGAGCGCCGGCAAGAAGCCGTTCAAGGCGCCGATCAGGAACCTCCGCGTGCTGATCCGGGCCTACTCGCCCAGCGCGCGCTTCCAGGCCCAGCACGCCATCATCAACCGCGACTTCGCCAAGCGCCACGGCATCACCAGCTTCGACGACATCGTCAAGAAGAAGATCGCGCTGCGCGTCGCCATCAACCGCCGCGGCAACCTCGACAGCGACATCGGCCGCCTCGTGCTCGAGCGCGCCGGCCTCTCGCTCGCCACGATCAAGGCGAATGGCGGGCGCGTGGTCTACGCCGCCTCGCGTGAGATCACCTCGCTCATGCTCGACCGGCGCATCGACATGACGGTCTACGGCATCGCCTACAACCATCCGCGCGTCCGCGAGGTCGAGCGCGGCCTCGACATGACGCTGCTGCAGATCCCCGAGGCCGTGGCGCAAGCGGTCGCCAAGGAGACCGGCGGCAAGACCTGCGTCTTCAAGGCGGCGGAATACAAGTTCATCGACCGGGACATCAACTCGGTCTGCAACGGCGCGGTGATCGTGGTGAACGAGACGATGGACGACAAGCTCGCCTACAACCTCGCCAAGGCCGTCGTCACCCAGATCGAGAAGTACAAGACCGCGCATCGCCTGATCAAGAAGGTGACGACGCCGCGGACATTGGCCGAGCCCGGCGTGATCCCCTTCCATCCGGGGGCGGCGAAATACCTCCGCGAGGCCGGGCTGCTGAAGTAGCGCACGGCCGCCACGCGGGCCCGCCTGCCCTCCGGAGCGACATCCGCGATGCCAGAAACGAATACGTCCTTGCCTCCCTCCCCCTCTTCAGAGGGGGAGGGTCGGGGAGGGGGTGACGTCACGACACGCACCGCAAGGGCCTTCGCAATCGGTCCGCGCCGTTGGGGCGCACATGGCCGCCTCGCCGGCGGCGGGCGCCCTTCGGGCACCCCACCCCCTCCTCGATCCTCCCCCTCTGAAGAAGGGGAGGAGGTCAGGCGCCAGTCGCCGCTCGGTCGACACAATCGCATCATGCGCAATGCGCCGTCTTAACGCGAACCTCCTCGGCTTCCTCTTCCAGGTCGGCGTGCGGCGGCGGCCGACGGGCTGGCTCGCCCATGTCGTCACGCCCTTCGCGGCGCTGCTGGCCGTCTGGGTGATCACCGCCGCCACGCTCATCATCGTGGCGCCCTGGACGCTCGCGGTCACCGTGCTGAGCGCGATGATGACGCTGGCCTTCCTCGGCGTCGGCGCGCGCGCGGGCTCGAACCCCGAGCGCCCGTCGCCGGTCGACTGGCTGCTCTCGGGCGCGGCGCTGGCCTGCGGCGTCTACTTCACCATCCATGCGGGCGCGATCGAGCAGCGGGTCGCCCTGTTCGATCCGCTGTCGACCCCGGACACCGTCTTCGCCGCGGCGCTCTTCTTCCTCACCCTGGAGATCACCCGGCGCACGACCGGGCTCGGCCTCACCCTCGTGGTGCTGGTCTTCGTCGCCTACAACCTGCTCGGCCACCGCCTCGGCGGCGTGCTCCAGCACGGCTACATCGACGTCTTCCATTTCCTGGAGATCACCGTCTACACGACGGATGGAATTTTGGGATTGCCCGTACGTGTCGCCGCCACGTACGCCTTCCTCTTCGTGCTCTTCGGAACGGTGCTGCTGCACGCGCGCGGCGGCGACTTCTTCTTCGACCTGGCGGCGGCGCTGGCGGGGCGGCGGCCGGGCGGGCCGGCCAAGATCGCCGTCGTCTCCTCGGGCATCTACGGCATGGTCTCGGGCAGCCCGACCTCCGACGTGGTGACGACGGGCTCGATCACCATCCCGATCATGAAGCGCCTGGGTTATCAGGGCAGACTTGCGGCCGCCGTTGAGGTCGCGGCCTCGACCGGCGGCAGCCTCGCCCCGCCCGTGATGGGCGCCGCCGCCTTCATCATGGCCGAGTACACCGGCATCGACTACGCCGAGATCGCCGTGGCGGCGCTGATCCCGGCGCTGCTCTACTACCTCTCGGTCTACGCCCAGGTGCATTTCCGCTCCTTGAAGCTGGGCCTGAAGCCGCTCGAGCCCGAGCTCATCCCGCGCCTGACCCCGACGCTAAAGTCCGGCGGGCTCTTCCTGGTGCCGCTCGCGGTCATCACCGTGGCGCTGCTGATGGGCTACACGCCCACCATCGTCGCCGTCTACGGCAGCCTCGCCGTGCTCGCCGTCGCGGCCGTACGTACGCGTACGCGCGTGGGGCCGGTCAAGCTCTACAAGGCGCTCGCCGAGACCGCCTTCCGCATGATCCCCGTCGCCGGCGCCTGCGCCGCGGCCGGGCTGGTCATCGCCGGTATCACCTTGACCGGCCTCGCCGCCAAGTTCGCCCATGTCGTCTACGCCATGACCGACGCGCAAGTGTTCCCGGCGCTTATGGTAGCGGCGGCGCTGACCATCGTTCTGGGCCTCGGCATGCCGACGCCCTCGGCCTACATCCTGGCGGCGATGCTGATGGGCCCGCTGATGGTCGAGCTCGAGGTCCCGACCCTGGGCGGGCACATGTTCCTGCTCTACTTCGCGGTCATGTCGGCGATCACCCCGCCGGTCGCGGTCGCGGCCTACGCGGCCTCGTCGATCGCCGAGGACAACCCGCTGGCCATCGCCGGCCTGGCGGTCAAGTTCGCGCTCGCCGCCTTCGTCGTCCCCTTCGCCTTCGTCTACCAGCCGGGCCTGCTGCTGGCCGGCACCTGGGACCAGACGCTCGTCTCCACCGTCACCGCCACCGCCGGGCTCCTGTCGCTGGCCCTGGCCGTCGAGGGCCACTGGCGCGCCCCGATCCCGGCCTGGTCGCGCCTGGCGCTCGCCGCCGCCGGCCTCGCGCTCATCTCCTCGCGCTGGGAAGCCATCGCCGCGGGGGCGGTCGTCATTGCGGTGCTGTGGGCGCTACCGATCAGCGGAATGCGAGCCCCTCACCGCCCCGGCGCAATCCGCCGGTAGCTGAGCGCCTCGGCCACATGCACGCGCGTTACGCCGTCCGCGCCGTCGAGATCGGCCAGCGTCCGCGCGACGCGCAGCACCCGGTGATAGCCGCGCGCCGAGAGCTTGAGGCGGTCGATCGCCTGGGTGAGCAGCTCGCGCCCGGCCGCCTCGGGGGCGGCGACGCTCTCCAGCAGCTCGCCGTCGGCCTCGGCGTTGGTGCGGATCCCAGCACCGCCTTGGGCGGCGCGATTGGCCCCGTTCCCCTCGCCATCCTCCGCTTCGACCTTCGCCAAGCTCGCATACCGCTCCCGCTGCACCGCCCGCACCTTCGCCACCCGCGCGGCCACGTCCGCCGTGCTCTCGCGCGCCGGCGGCAGCGTCAGGTCGGCGGCCGAGACCGCCGGCACGTCGACATGCAGGTCGATGCGGTCGAAGAGCGGCCCCGAGATCTTCGCCTGGTACTCCGCGGCGCAGCGCGGCACCCGCGCGCAGGCCTGCGCCGGGTCGTCGAGATAGCCGCAGCGGCACGGGTTCATCGCCGCCACCATCTGGAAGCGCGCCGGATAGGTGACGTGGTGGTTGGCCCGCGCGACGTTCGCCTTGCCGGTCTCGATCGGCTGTCGGAGGGCTTCGAGCGTCTGGCGCGCGAATTCGGGCAGCTCGTCGAGGAACAGCACGCCCTGATGCGCCAACGAGATCTCCCCCGGCCGCGCCCGTATGCCGCCGCCGACCAGCGCCGGCAGCGAGGCCGAGTGGTGCGGGTCGCGGAAGGGCCGCCGCCGCGTCAGCCCGCCGTCGCTCAACAGCCCCGCCACCGAATGGATCATCGAGACCTCGAGCGCCTCGGCCGGGTCGAGCGGCGGCAGGATGCCGGGCAGGCGCTGGGCCAGCATCGACTTGCCGGCCCCCGGCGGGCCGATCATAAGCAGGTTGTGCCCGCCCGCCGCCGCCACTTCCAATGCACGCTTGGCCGTCTCCTGGCCCTTGATGTCGGCGAGGTCGGGATAGCGCGCGCCGTCCTCGGCGAGCTTCGGCTCCGGCGGCGAGAGCACCTGGCTGCCCTTGCAGTGGTTGATCAGCGCCAGCAGCGAGGCCGGCGCCAGCACCTCGAGCTCGCCCGCCCAGGCCGCCTCGCCGCCGCATTTGGCCGGGCAGATGATGCCGCGCCCGTGCGCCACCGCGCCCATCGCCGCCGGCAGCACCCCCGCCACCGGCGCGATCGCGCCGTCGAGCGCGAGCTCGCCCAGCACCGTGTAGCCGGCCACGTCCTCGGCCGCGAGCACCTCCATGGCGATCAGCAGGCCGAGCGCGATCGGCAGGTCGAAATGGCTGCCCTCCTTCAGCACGTCGGCCGGGGCGAGGTTGACGGTGATGCGCTTGGGCGGCAGGGCGAGCCCCAGCGCGTGCAGCGCCGAGCGCACGCGTTCCCGCGATTCGCCCACCGCCTTGTCGGGCAGGCCGACGACGGTGAAGTTGGGCAGCCCGCCGCCGCCCGTCTGCACCTGGACGTCGATGTCGAGCACCTCGATGCCCTGGAAGGCGACCGTGTTGACCCGTGCGACCATTGCCCCCGGCCCGCGGTTGTGCCCCGCCCCATTTGCGGTTGCAGTATCGAACGGGATACTAAAGCGCCGGGCCGGGCCGATCTAGGGGTAAAATGAGAACATTTATGCGATCCACCGGCGTTGGTTTTCACCTAGGAAGTCATTGCTTCCCAATCTCGGCGACGAAATATTAGCAATATCGAGAGTTAGTAAGCGGGTCGCGCATACACCTTTCGCGGGAGTTCAATCAATTCGATGGCCGATGAACCCAAGAAGCCGGTCCAAAACGCTAACGCGACCAAGCCCAAGTCCAGAACCGCGCTATGGATCGTTCTAGGGGTGATGATCGGATGCGTGGCGCTGGTTCCGGTGATCGGTCCCCTGGCGCTGGTCGAACTCTATTCCTTGTGGGCGCGCAATGAGAAACGGAAGATCGAGCGCCTGAAAGCGAGGCTCGATGACCACTGGGTCTTTTACGAAACGACCGTCGCTTTCACGGCCGAAGGCCAGCGCTTCACGCTGCGCGCGTCGTTCGCCTGCCAGCCCGAAGTCTCGGGCATGGTCGGCAAGCCGCGCATAAAGATCAGACGCGTCGTCCCGTCCCATGCGTCATTTCGCCTGCCATCGGGCGCGGGGCTGATCTTCAGCCTGCCGGGACACTGCACGGGCCCCAACGTCGGCGAATTCAAGAGCAACCCGGAGCTAAAGCCCAAGCGCATTACGATCGAGAAACCTGCGCCGGAGATAATGTGGCTCGACAATGCGGACGCCCCCCAAGTCATCGAGAAGTACGTTTCGGATATCTACTTCGCGAGCACATCACCCAGAGTTCGGGTTCATGCGATCTCGATCAGGCCGCTGCCGCGCGCCGGTCACACCGACACGGCGAAGGAGATCGGCTGGCTGAAGGAGGTGAGCTGGCGGCGCTCACAATGCGGATCGGGACGGTGCGGTCCCGCATTTTCGGGTCTTCAGGTCATTATCATTCCCAGGGGAATCTGGAAGAGCGACCGCAATATCTCCGAAACGCTCTCAAAGGTGACGAAGTCCGAGCTGCTGCCCCGCCAGGTCAGCGTATCGATCTCCAGATACTTGATGCGCGGCGATTTTCCGGTTGATGAGGACGCTCAGCCGAAGGCCAATCAGGCGCGCCGTCCGGAACTGGTCCGGCCGACCGCCTTCCCCGTCGTCATCGAAAAGAATCGGTACAGGATCGACTTCGATCGGCCGGGGATGATCGTGCAATACCGGCTCCCGCCGGGCAATGATGAGCGGCGGCTGTTGGGCCAGCGCGTTCCCGACGGTGAAGTACAATACGGTTGGCGCTTCGATCCTCGAACGCAAACGCTGTTCGCTCTCCGACGCTCGGATCTCTACCGCATCGTTCCACGCTTGAAAAATCCGGCTAGATAGGATGCGGCCCTAACGCCCGTCACTATCTCGCCCGACCTACCCTCCTCACCACCGGTTGTACTTGATGAACGGCGTCAGCTTGCCGATGCGGTCGTAGAGGCGCCGCGCGGTCTCGTTGAAGTGCTGGGTCGTCCAGTAGACCTGGCTCGCGCCGGCAGCGTCGGCGGCGGCGTAGACCGCCTCGATGAGGGCGCGGCCCGCCCCGGTGCCGCGCGCCGCCTCGTCGACATAGAGGTCCTGGAGATAGCAGCTCGGGCCCATCAGCCAGGTCGAGACGTGGAAGAGATAGTGCGTGATGCCGATCATCCGGCCGTCATCGTCCACTGCCACGAGCCCGTGCGGATCGCGCGCGGGGGCCATGAGACGCTCCCAGTTGGCGTCCGTCTGCGCTTGCGGCAGCTCGGCCTCGTAGAAGATCAGGTAGCTCCGCCAGCGCGCCTCCCAATCGGCGCGGTCGCTTTCCTGCAGCGGGCGTATGGTGGCGCTCATCGTGCGGTCTCCCGGGTCTGCGATGGGGCGCTGCCTAGCACGCTTGCCGGCCCATCCCAAAAGGCTTAGACCGGAGGGCGGCGATCCTTCCATCACACCGGGGGCACATGGGCCATGACCGAGGCCTATATCGTCGGCGCCTTCTCCACCCGCTTCTCCAAGTGGCCGGACAAGTCCCACAAGGACCTGACGCGCGAGGCCTACGAGGGCGTGCTCGCCGACGCGGGGCTCGGCGACGGCGCCGACATCGAGTTCGCCTGGTTCTCCAACTGCGCCATGTGGGCGCAGGGCCAGGGCTCGATCCGCGGCCAGGTCTGCTTCACGCCGCTGGTCCGCGAGGGCCGCTTCCCCGAGCGCGTGCCGCTGGTCAACGTCGAGGGCGGCTGCGCCTCGGCCTCGATGGCGCTGCACGGCGCCTGGAAGGACGTGCTCGCCGGCCAGTCGCGCCTCAGCCTCGCCATCGGCGTGGAGAAAACTTACGTGCCCGACGACCCGGAAGCGCAGATGGCGGGCTTCCAGGGCGGCATCGACTGCCTCGACCCCGACGAATGGCGCGCCTACTACCGCGCGGCGGGCGAGCGCGCCGGCAAGCCCTTCGACGAGGGCCCGGGCCGCACCGTCTTCATGGACACCTATGCCATGCAGGCGAGCCACCACATGAAGACCTACGGCACCACCCAGGCGCAGATCGCCGCGGGCGCCGCCAAGAACCACTGCAACGGCGCCCTCAACCCGCTCTCGCAGTACAAGTTCCAGCTCACCCCGGAAGCCGTGCTCGAGGACCGCGAGGTCTCCTATCCGCTCACCCGCTCGATGTGCGCGCCGATCGGCGACGGCGCGGCGGCGGTGCTGGTCGCCTCGGCCGACTACCTGAAGGGCCAGCCCCGGGCGGTGCGCGACCGGGCGATCAGGATCGCCGCCAGCGTGCTCACCGGCGGCAAGTACCGGAAGCTGGACGAGCCGGGCCTCTCGCGCCTCGCCGGGCAGAAGGCCTATGCGATGGCGGGGATCGGGCCGGACGGCATCGACCTGGCGGAAGTCCACGACGCCACCAGCTTCTGCGAGATCTACCAGGCCGAGATGCTGGGCTTCTGCGCGCAAGGCCAGGGCGGGCCGTACGTGGCCTCCGGCGCCACCGCGCTCGACGGCGAGCTGCCGATCAACACCTCCGGCGGGCTCGTCTCCAAGGGCCATCCGGTGGGCGCCACCGGGCTCTCGATGATCTTCGAGCTCGCCGCCCAGCTCCGCGGCGAGGCCGGCCCGCGCCAGCTCCGCGAGCCCCGCGTCGCGCTGGCCGAGAACGGCGGCGGGGTGATGGGCTTCGACGAGGCGGCCTGCGGCGTCACCATACTGGAGCGGACGCATTGAGCGAGGGAGGCCCAGGCGCATGAACGCCCACGACTTCGCCTTCGAGGCCCTGGACGGAAATGGCGGCGGCGGCGAGATCGCGCTTCGCGACTATGCCGGCCGCGCCGTCCTGGTCGTCAACACCGCCTCCTTCTGCGGCTTCACGCCGCAATACGAGGGCCTGGAGGCGCTGTGGCAGGGCTACCGCGACAAGGGCCTCGTGGTGCTCGGCGTGCCCTCGAACGACTTCGGCGCCCAGGAGCCCGGCAGCGCCGGGGAGATCGCCCGGTTCTGCGCGGCCAACTACTCGGTCAGCTTTCCGATGGCGGCGAAGGTGCCGGTGATCGGCGGCCACGCGCATCCGCTCTACGCCTGGATCGCCGATCAGCTGGGCGAGGACGCCGCGCCCAAATGGAACTTCCACAAGTACCTGATCGGCCCCGACGGCGAGCTCGCCGGGGCCTGGCCCTCGAAGGTCGAGCCGGCGGCGCCGGAGATCGCCGCCGCCGTGGACGCCGCGCTCTCCGATTGACCCGAATGCACTGGCCGAACGGCGTCGCCGAAGCCGTGCGGAACGCCGGAATCCGGCAATCTTCGCCGGGCGCCGCGCGGCCGCGGGGGTGCGTAAAATCCTATGCGTTAAGGTAACCCGCAGGTTTACCAATCCTCAACCGGCCTCGTGGATAGTACCCGCACGTCCGGCCCGTCCGTGAACGGTCGCCGCGAGATGGGGCGATGGAACCACATGCCGATCAGCCAGCGAGGGGGATTGGATACATGTTAGAAGTTTCGCATCAGGCACGCGACATTGCGCCCGCGGGTCCTGCCGCGGCCCCCGCCATCGGGCCGGCCAACAACGCTCACGCCGACATGGCCAATGCCGCCGCGACGCTGAGCGCGATCAGCGCCTCGCAGGCGATGATCGAGTTCCAGCCCGACGGCACCGTCATCACCGCCAACGAAAATTTCTGCAACGCGCTCGGCTACCAGCTCGCCGAGATCGAGGGCCAGCACCACCGCATCTTCTGCGAGGCCGGCTACCGCGAGAGCCCGGAATACGGCCAGTTCTGGTCGACGCTGCGCGCCGGCACCTTCCAGGCCGGCGAATTCATGCGCATCTCCAAGGACGGCAAGGAAGTCTGGATCCAGGCCGCCTACAACCCGGTCAAGAACGAGCAGGGCGAGGTGTTCAAGGTCGTCAAGAACGCCGTCGACATCACCGCGCGCAAGGTCCAGACGCTTTCCGTCGCCGAGCGCGTCAACGAGGTCGTCGCCATCGTCGCCGCCTCGTCGAACGAGATGCAGACGACGGCGCAGTCGATGTCCTCGGGCGCCGAGGAGACCGCGCGTCAGTCCCAGGCCGTCTCCGCCGCCTCCGAAGAGGCCACGACCAACGTCCAGACGGTGGCCGCGGCGGCCGAGGAAATGTCGAACTCGATCGCCGAGATCAGCCGCCAGGTTATCCAGTCCTCCGAGATCGCGACCCGCGCGGTGGAAGAGGCCGAGAAGACCAACACCACCGTGGAAGGCCTCTCGGAAGCCGCCCAGAAGGTCGGCGAGGTCGTCAAGCTGATCTCCGACATCGCGGAGAAGACCAACCTCCTCGCGCTCAACGCCACCATCGAGGCGGCGCGCGCGGGCGAGGCCGGCAAGGGTTTCGCGGTGGTCGCCAACGAGGTCAAGTCGCTCGCCGAGCAGACCGCCAAGGCCACGGACGAGATCGCCAGCCAGATCGGCTCCATCCAGACCGAGACCTCAGGGGCGGTCGACGCCATCGCCGGCATCGGCAAGACCATCGAGGAGGTCAACGAGATCGCCACCGCGATCTCCTCGGCGGTCGAGGAACAGAGCGCCGCGACCCAGGAAATCGCGCGCAACTGTCAGGAGGCCGCGAAGGGCACGCAAGAGGTCAGCGCCAATATCGTCGGCGTCAACGCCGCCGCCGACGAGACCGGCAAGCAGGCCCAGCAGGTGCTGGAGGCCGCCGCCGAGCTGGCCAGGCAGGGCGACGCCCTCAAGGCCGAGATCGAGCGCTTCATGGGCGCCGACGAAGCCGCATAGATCGGATCGCATTTGGGCGGGATCAAAAAATGATCCGGCCCAAATGCGTGAATCCGATCTAACTATTTGATAATAGAGCAGATTCACGTGATTAGGTCGAATCAGGAAGTGATTCGACCTAATCACGACCTGCTCTAGCCCGCATTTCTCAAACTGTCGCTGTTGAGCGGCGGTTGGGTTGGCGCGTCGGTTGGTTGCGGTAGGCCTTCGGGCTGGGGCATGCGCCGCCGGCCGCCG
>Ga0302046_10002605_pt1 | contig 16748 bp, 13 predicted proteins | sample RVTome_11_FD_200261 | JGI IMG/M metagenome (GOLD analysis project Ga0302046, IMG submission 200261) | Soil microbial communities from uranium-contaminated site in the Upper Colorado River Basin, Wyoming, United States - RVT147D111 (version 2) ...
GCGGACAGCAGGATCGCCGCCGCGAGCGGAGCTCGGCGTAGCACGCGCTTGAGGGGCATCGCTGGATTCACCTGTGGTTCTCCTCGTTGGGCTGAGACGATGGATCCGCAGGGACAAGCTGCCCGCTCCGGGCGCCGCGCGAAAGAAGCGCCGGGCGCGAAGAAGGCGCGCCGGGCACCACGCGCGGCACGAAGGCGGGCCCCGCGCGAGCCGGGGCCGCACCACTTGCGCCCGCTCGGCGGGAGCCTGAAGCTGTCCCGACGCGGCGAAATCAACGTTTCGCGCGTTGGCGGTGTCCCCTGAGAGTCTACCTGCGATCAGCGATTGGGCCGGTTTCTCTTGCTGAGATGCGGCCAATCCACCTACAATTCAGCGTCTACCCCTGACGGGAGTGGGCCCACACCGATGAAGACACTCGCCGCAACCTCCCTCCTGCTCGGGATGTCGTTGGTGTTGGGGAGCGCTGTCGGGGATCTCGGGTCGGGTCGGCAGCACGCCCTTTCGGGTGTCCCGCCGTCCCACCTCGGCGGGCAGGGCGCGGCCTCCCTCGCCTCGGCCGACCCCGACGGCGTCATCGCCGGCACGTGCGCCCGTTGCCACAACGAAACCCGGCTCCGCGGCAACCTCAGCCTCGATGGCTTCACGGTCGGGGCCGCCGCCGAGAATGCCGAGAATGCCGAGATCGCGGAGAAGATGATCCGCAAGCTCCGCGCGGGCATGATGCCGCCCCCTGGGGTGCGCGCCCCACAGGGTGATACGCTCCTCGAGCTGGTCGAGGCACTCGAGCGTACGGTCGACGCGGCGTGGCAGCGCAACCCCAACCCGGGCGGGCGGACGTTCCAGAGGCTCAACCGCCCGGAGTACGAGAGCGCCATCCAGCACCTGCTCGGCCTCGACGTCGACGCCGGCGCGTGGCTCCCGCTCGACACCAAGAGCGCGAACTTCGACAACATCGCCGATGCCCAGGGGCTCTCCCCGCTGCTGCTCGAGGCCTACCTCAACGCGGCGTCGGAGATCAGCCGATGGGCGGTGGGTGACGTGGACGCGCCGGCCATCGACGTGGCCTACAAGAACTCGGAGTACGTCTCGCAGCACCCGTGGGACCGCCTCGAGGGCGCACCCTACGGCACGCGCGGGGGGCTGGTCGTGAACCACGTCTTCCCGGCGGACGGCTTCTACGAGTTCGGAATGACGTTCTCCGCGGGGAGCGAGGCGCAGCTCGAGGACATCGACATCTCGATCGACGGGGAGCGGGTGGCGCTCGTGGCGTACACGCGGTCGGGCGCCGGCGCGGACGGCCGCGGCAGCGATGGTCTGCGCACCGAGCGGATCTTCGTGCGGGCGGGCCAGCATCGTGTGTCGGCCGCTTTCGTGCGGCGCGCGGACGGGCCCTACGAGGACTTGATCCGGCCACACGACTGGTCGCTGGCGGGAGGAGGCTCGGGAGGCGGCGGCATCACGACGCTGCCGCACCTTCGTGACCTGGTCATCGGCGGGCCGTATGACGCGACGGGCGTTTCCGACTCCCCGAGCCGCAAGAAGATCTTCTCGTGCCGCCCAACGGTCCCCGGCGAGGAGGCTACCTGCGCGCGCGCGATCGTCACGCGGCTCGCGAGCGAGGCCTACCGGCGCCCGGTGACCGACGCGGAGGCCGACGGTCTCATGTGGTTCTACGAGGACGGGGCCGAGCGCGATGGCTTCGAGGAGGGGCTCCGCTCCGCGCTCGAGGCCGTCCTGGCGAGCCCGTTCTTCGTCCTGCGGCTGGAGCGTCAGCCCGAGGCCGTCGAGCCCGGCGCCACCTACGTGCTGGACGACATGGACGTCGCGTCCCGCCTGGCCTTCTTCCTGTGGGGCACGCTGCCGGACGACGAGCTCGTGGCGGCCGCCGAAGCCGGCGACCTCTCCGACCCGGTCGAGCTGGAGCGGCAAGCGCGCCGCATGCTCGAAGACTCCAGGTCCGAAGCGCTCGGAAGCCGGTTCGCGGCTCAATGGCTGCGCCTGCAGGACCTGTACAAGGTGCGGCCCGATCCGAACTTCTATCCGGACTTCGACGAGAACCTCGCCGACCTCATGCACCGCGAGACCGAGCTCTTTTTCAACAGCTTGGTCCGTGAGGATCGGGACGCCATGAGCCTGATCACGGCCGACTACACGTTCGTCAACGAGAGGCTCGCGCGACACTACGGCCTGCCGGGCGTGGCCGGCAGCGAGTTTCGCCGCGTGCGGTACCCGAACGACGGTACGCGCAGTGGGCTGCTCGGGCATGGAAGCGTTCTCGTGCTCACCTCCTTGGCCAACCGAACCTCCCCCGTGCTTCGTGGGAAGTGGGTGATGGAGGTGCTGCTCGGCACGCCGCCACCGCCACCGCCGCCGGACGTGCCGGACCTCGAGGAGACGGAGGGGGTCGTGGACGGGGCGTTCCTGACGACCCGGCAGCGCATGGAGATGCACCGCGCCGCCCCGACCTGCCAATCGTGTCACCGATTCATGGACCCGATCGGCTTGGCGCTCGACAACTTCGACGTCACCGCCAAGTGGAGGCTGAGGGAGAACGGCGTCGGGCTGGACACGCGCGGGGAGTTCTACGACGGGACGATGATCTCGGCGCCCGGCGAGCTCGCGGCCGTGCTCAGCAAGCGGCCGCTGCCGGTGGTCCGGACGCTGACCGAGAACCTCATGGCCTATGCGGTGGGACGCAGGATGGAGTACTACGATCAGCCGGCGATCCGGCAGATCGTTTCCAAGGCGGAAAACGAGGGCGGGTACCGGATGTCGGCGCTGATCCTGGGCGTCGTGAAGAGCGACGCGTTCCGGATGAAGCGAGCCGCCTCCGCGACGGCAGTGGACGAGCTGGGTAACGGGCGCTAGGACCCTACACGGGCGAGGAGTCGCGAATCATGGAGTTCATCACGGGGAAGCACATCGACCGCAGGGCGTTCATTCGCGGAATGGGCGCTACCGTAGCGTTGCCGTACCTCGACGCGATGGTTCCCGCCGGACGCCGGCGTGCCGTGGCGGACCCCGCGCTCGACCGCACCCGCCTCGTCTGCATCGAGGAGGTGCACGGCCTCGCGGGCTGCAACGAATGGGGCGCCACGCAGTTCCTGTATGCGCCGGAGACCACCGGCCGCGACTTCGAGATCCTTCCGCAGAGCGCCCTCGTCCCGCTGCAGGACTATCGGGACGACATCACGATCATCAGCAACACGGACGCGCGCATGGCCGAAGCATTCGCCGCGCCGGAGATCGGCGGTGACCACTTCCGCTCGAGCGCCGTGTTCCTCACGCAGTCCCACCCCAAGCAGACGCAGGGGTCGGACATCTTCGTGGGGACGTCCATGGACCAGCTCTACGCGAGGCGGTTCGGCCAGGACACCCCGCTGCCGTCCATGCAGTTCTGCATCGAGAACCTCGATCAGGCGGGCGGCTGCACGTACAACTACTCCTGCGCGTACACCGACTCGATCAGCTGGGCGTCACCCTCCGAGCCGCTGCCGATGATCCGCGATCCGCGTGTCGCCTTCGACATGCTCTTCGGGGCAGGTGGCACGCCGGAGGAGCGCGCCTCACGCCGCCAGGCCCGGCGCAGCATCCTGGACTGGATCACCGGCGAGGTGGCCTCCGTCAGGAGCAGCCTGGGCGCGGAGGACCGCCAGCGCATGGACAAGTACCTCAACGACGTCCGAGAGATCGAGCGTCGGATCGAGATGGTCGAGAGCCACAACTCGAGCGGCGAGGAGCGGGAGATTCCCGAGGCGCCGGCCGGCGTGCCCGACTCGTTCACCGAGCACATGCAGATGATGTTCGATCTGCAGGTGCTGGCGCTCCAGACCGACATGACCCGCATCATCTCCTTCAAGACGGGACGGGACGCGCAGAACCGCGTCTTCCCCGAGAGCGGATCGGACCGCCCGTTCCACCCGGCGTCCCACCACGGCGGCCGCGAGGAGTCGATCCTGGAGTTCAACAAGATCTGTCAGTTCCGGGTGGGTCAGCTCCCGTACTTCCTCGACAAGATGAAGAACACCATGGAGGGAGGGACGAGCCTGCTGGACAAGACGGTGGTCATGTGGGGCTCGCCGATGGGCGACGCGAACATCCACAACCACCGCCGCTGCCCGCTCGTCCTGCTGGGCAAGGGCAACGGCATGCTGGAGGGCAACCTGCACCTGAAGGCCGCCGACGGGACACCGATGGCCAACGTGATGTTGACCCTGCTCCGCAACCTGGGCCTGGACGACATGAAGAGCTTCGGCGACAGCACCGGCGAGTTCCTGCTGAGCATGCCGCTGAGCGCGACCACCGAGCTGTAGGAGCCCGTGAGAGCACTCAGCACCGCGTGTGCGCGTGGTACAGAACCGAGGAACATGAACGCCGTCCGTGACGGAGGAAGAATGAGAGCCGGCCTACGCTTCAACCTGCTCGGCGCGCTGTGCCTGACGGTGATCGTCGCCGCTGGCCCGCCCGAGGCACCGGTCGCCGATGCGGCCATGCGCGGCGACGTCGAGGCCCTACGCTCACTCCTTCGCGACGGGGCCGACGTCAACGCGGCGCAGGGTGACGGCATGAGCGCGCTGCACTGGGCGGCCGAGCACGGCAACGCCCAGATGGCGCAAATGCTGCTGTACGCGGGTGCCGAGGTAGAGGCGTTTACGCGCATCGGCATGTACACGCCACTCCATGTGGCCAGCCGGTCCGGGAGCATCGAGGTTGCCAGGCTCCTGCTCGAGGCCGGGAGCAACGTGGAGGCGAGGACCACGACGAGTGGCGTCATCCCGTTGCACCTCGCGGCCGCCTCGGGCAACGCCGCGCTCGTGACACTGCTCCTGGAGCACGGCTCGGGTCCCAACGCGCTCGAGCAGCAGTGGGGGCAGACGCCGCTCATCTTCGCGGCGGCGCTGAACCGCGCGGACGCCATCGAGGCGCTGCTGAGCGGTGGCGCGGACCCCGGGATCGCGTCGACCACGATGGATCTGCGCACCCAAGCCGAGCTGGAGCGGGCCGCGCGCGACCGGTCGTCCGCGGTTCTGGAAGCCTTCGCGAACGACGGCCAGAAGGCTCCGACGCCCGCCGAGGTGCAGGCGGCCGTGATGGCCGGCCGTGAGATCCTCATCTCCGGGGAGATCCCGAAGGAGGAGGAGGGAGCCGGCGACGAGGAAGAGGACGACGAGGACGACGACGAGCGGGACGCCATCACCAGCATGGGCGGGCTCACTCCGTTGCTGCATGCCGCGCGTCAGGGTCACCTGCAGGCCGCCGCCGTGCTCCTCGACGGAGGGGCTGACGTCAACCAGGTAGGCGGCGGAGACAGCACGAGCCCACTCCTCATGGCGACCATCAACGGTCAGTTCGATATGGCCATGGTGCTCCTGGAGAGGGGTGCCGACCCCAACATCGCCTCGTCACTGAACGGCGCCACGCCCCTTTGGGCGGTGGTGAACTCGAAGTGGCAGCCCCGGACACGCTTCCCGCAGCCGCAACAAAGGGGGCTGCAAGAGGCGGGCTACCTCGAGGCGATGGAGGCCCTGCTGAAGGCGGGAGCCGAGCCCGACGCCCGCATGACGTTGCACCCGTGGTACATGGTCTACTCCGGTTGCGGCAACCGCAACTGCGGACTCATCGATACGAACGGCTCCACGGCGTTCCTGCGAGCGGCCTACGCCACCGACGTGGCCGCCATGCGCCTGCTGGTCTCCTACGGCGCGGACCCGAACATCCCGACCCGTGCGCCCGCCCAGCGGCAGCGCCGCTCGCCGGACGAGTTCCTCCGTGAGCGGGCGTTGAACGAGCTGTCCGTGGAGCAGTTCGAGGAGCTGTCGGACTCGGCGCAGATCGCGGCGCTCACCGCCGTCCGCGACGCTCTGCCCGACTCGGTCAAGGCGGCGTACCCGGACGAGCGGCTGGCCGACGATCCGGACGAGGTGCGCCAGGAGCTGGTGGCGCACTCCGAACGGGCCGCCGAGGCCCGCGCCAACGAGCGGGATCCGTCGGGCCTCCCGCCGGTCGAGGAGGGCGGCCCGGGGGTGTACGCCATCCATTCGGCCTCGGGTGTGGGGTATGGGGAGGGCTTCGCGGGCAACGCGCACATTCACGTCCCGAACGGGTGGTTGCCTGCCCTGAAGTACCTCGTCGAGGAGTTGGGCGCGGACGTGAACGCTCGCGACCACAACGCCTATACGGCGCTACACCACGCGGCCGCGCGCGGCGACGACGCAATGATCCTGTACCTGGTCGAGCAGGGCGCCGACGTGACGGCGATCAGCCGGCGCGGCCAGACCACGGCCGACATGGCGAACGGGCCCGTGCAGCGCGTCTCGCCCTTCCCGGCAACCGTCGCGCTCCTGGAGAGCCTGGGCTCGGTCAACAACCACAACTGCGTGACCTGCGACTGATGCGCCCGCGCGGAGTCCGCTGCCACTGCCGGCGGCGGGCTCTGCGCCCACCGCACCGGGTCGGCCCAACGGCACTTCGGGGGTCGGCGCGCACGTGAGGACTCTGTGGATCGTGATCCCCGGCATGATCGTTGGGGTGCTCGTGCTCGACAGCGTCAGGCGCATCTTCTCCGAGGACAGCCGGCTGCTGTGGAAGCTCTTCCGGGACCAGCCCGTAACGATGACCGCGGTGTCGACGACCGTCGGGTCCGTGCTGGTGTGGGCCGTGCTCGAGGCGCTGGTCTGGTAGACGCGAGCGCCCGCGGGCCCGGCCGAGGCACGAAGGCTCACGGCCCCGGCGGCTAGGCGAACGAGACCTTCCGGCGGTCGGGTGTCACCCGGCGCTCGCCCATCCGCCTGTCGCCGCTCACGTTGCGGCGCTTGGAAGCGCGACGCTCGTCGAGTCGCCGCTCCGTGCTCGCCGCGACTGCGCTGCCACGGCGCTCCCCCCCGCGGCGCAAGCCGATGCGGCGTTCCTCGGTCCGGCGGTCCTTGGGGCTCCGTCGCTCCCCGACTCGCTCCAACATGGATCGGCACCTCCCGGAGGATGTGGGCGCGCAGACCGCGGCGGTGCGCCGAAGGGCTGGGCGCGCCCAAGATGCCGAGCGGCGCGGCCGCGCGCAAAGGTGAGCGCCGCGCCGAGCTTGCCAGGGTGATCGCGCCCGCGAGAGGCGACGATCAGGCGGGTCCCGGGACGTCCTCGGCACGCACGGTCAGCAGGAGGGTCGAGCTCGCCCCGTCGGTCGGGGATGATCCCAGGACGAGCGTCTGCCCCGGACGGATCACGACCGACGTTTCGAGACCACCGCCGTTCTCACGGCAGCAGAACGAGACACGCTGGAGGCGAATCGCGCCCTCGCTCAGGCGACGAACGCCGCCGCTCAGGGAGTAGTCCTCCGGGCCGACGCGAATGGGCTGGGAGAACTCCGCGCCGTCCGTGGCGAAGATCACGGCCTCGCCGGCCAAGCGGTAACCCTCGAACTGGAAGATCTTCCGCAGCTCCTCCTCCACGTCGGCGATGGCCTCGTCGGAGTTCGTGAAGCCGTCGGCCTCGATCAGCTGGAAGTGGAGGCGCAGGCCCGGCCGCGCCACGTCGAGCTCCGCCAGAACCCGCGCGATCTTGTCGAGGTTGTCCGGCGTCTCTCGTACCGTGATGGCTCCACCGGCCGCGGTGACGAGTCCGGGAGCGTCCGCGCGGTCGGTGTAGACGTACGGCCGAATCAGCTGGTCCGCTTCGCTCGGCTGCAGATAGCGCAGGGAAAACGTTCGGACGTCGAGCGCGGCTTCGCGATCGCAGGCCGATGTCGCCAAGAGAAGGCAGGCGACGGCGGGAATGCTGCGGATGGTCGTGCTTCTCATCGCGATCCTCCTTCGAAGAACCAGAGCACGGTGATGTCGGGGTTGTCGGTCGCAATGACCGCAACGTATTCGCCCGACGGAGCGTCGATGGCGGCCGGCGCTGTGGCCTGCGGTTCGAGCGGCACGCCCGGGAAGGTCGGGTCCCACTCCGGAAGGAGCACGAGCCCGACGATCCCCGCCGCGGCGAGCACGGCCGCCAGCTTCCAGGTGGGTCGGCGACGTGCCGGAGGCGGGGCCGAGCCACCGACCCCCGCCCTCGCCATGATCGCGTCGAGGTCCGGCGCGGCTTCCGAGCCGGCGCGGCTCAGGGCCGCGTCGAGCGCCGCGGTTGCGTCCAAGATCCGGCGCGCCGCGGCCGCGCACCGGTCGCAGGAGCGCAGATGGAGGCCAAGCGGATGCTCGCCCAGCGGGGCGCGGGCCTCGGCGGACAACTCCTCGGGCTCCGCCAGGAGCAGCTCATCGAGCCGGGAGCACTCGCTCAAAGGAAGTCCTCCACCAGCTCGGGGCGCGTCTCGAGGATGCTGGCGCGGAGCCGCCGGCGGGCCTTGAAGAGGTGCGCCCTGACGGTGACCGGCTCGATGTCGAGCAGCTCGGCGACGTGTGCGGCGTCGAATCCCTGGAGCTCGACGAGATCGAAGACCTCCCGCTGGCGCCATGGCAGCTCCTGGAAGAGCACGTCCAACAGGCCGCGCAGACCGGCACGCTCGGCCGCCCCGGCAGGGTCGCCATCGGGCTCGGGAACCAGGGCGAGGTAGGCGCGCGGGTCGGCGGCGAGCGAGTCCCCCATTCGGATGCGCCGGAACCGGTCCGCCGCGGCGTTGCGGGTGACCGCGTAGAGCCACGTGGTGAACCGACCGTCGGCCTGGAAGGAGTCGAGCTTTTGCAGCATCTGTACCAGCACGTCCTGTGTGAGATCGTCCGCGTCCGGCGGGTCCCCCGTGTGCACCAGCGCCCACCGCCGTACCGACGGGTAGACGAGCTCGGCGATCGCCTTCAGTGCGGATTGTTCGCCCCGGCGGGCCCGGTCTACGAGCTCGGCGGGGACGTCCGGCGTGCGATCGCTCACCTGTGCTCCGCGTGCGATGTCTTCTGTCCGTGAGACGTCCGGCCCTCCGATGGCGTTTACCGTGGGCCGTGCCGTATGTTGGGTCATGGCACCGTCGCGTCGCACGTTTCTCGCCGTGGCTGCCGGGACCGCGGGGCTCGCGACCCTGACGCCGGCCCTGCGGCGATCCCGCCCGCCCGACACCCGTGCGCCCCAACCGGCCCCGGAAGGCCTCGATCCGTGGATCGAGGTGGACCGGGCCGCCCTGCGCGCGAACGCGGACGCCGTGGCGCGGCTGGCGGGCGGCCGGCCGGTGCTGGCCGTGGTGAAGAACAACGGGTACGGGCTGGGTACGCTCGAGGTCGCGCGCGCGCTCGACGACCACCCCTCGGTGAGCGGCCTGGCGGTGGTGAAGGTGAGCGCGGCGCTCGAGCTGCGCCGGGGCGGGATCCGCAAGCCAGTGCTGCACATGGGCGCCTCGACGCCCCGGGAGGCCGAGGAGATGGTGCGGGCGGGCATCCGACTCGCGGCGTTCCAGGACGACGACCCCGCCCGCATCTCGACGCTCTCCGCCGCGGTGGGCGAGCCGGTGCCGGTGCACGTCTACGTGGACACCGGCATGCGCCGCCTGGGAATCCCGGCGCACCGGGCGCTGACCTGGCTCGAGCGCCTGGCGTCCGTGCCCGCTTCGGTCGAGGGCACGTTCATGGGCTTCACCGAGGCCGACGACTTCGATCCGGAGCAGCTCGATCGTTTCCGGGCGCTCACCGGAGCCGCACGGGCGGCCGGCATGGACCTAGGGCGGCTCCACGCGGCCTCGTCTCACGGGCTCTTCCACAGACCGGAGGCCTTCCTGGACATGGTCCGGCCCGGGCTCGCGCTCTTCGGGGCGTACCCCTCCGGGGCGGACCGCTCCCTGGTCGCGCTCACGCCCGCGTTCAGGGTGCGGGCGCGGGTAGCCAGAGTCGAGCGGCTCCGCGAGGGCGACACCGTGAGCTACGGCCGCGCTTGGCGAGCCGAGCGACCCACCTGGGCGGCCACGCTCCCCGTGGGCCACGCGGACGGGTATCCGCGCCGGGCGGTCGAGGGATGCGAGGTGCTGATCGGCGGGCGCGTCTACCCGGTGGTGGGCGCCGTGAGCGCGAGCCATACGATCGTGGTGCTAGGTGACGAGCCGACCGTCGCGGTCGGCGACCTCGCGACGCTGGTCGGACCCGACCATGCCGCCATCCACCCCAACGAGGTGGCCCGCCGCGCCGGCATCAGCGTGTACGACGTGCTCATGCACCTGGGGCAGCGGCTGCCGCGCGTTGTGGTCTAGGAGCCCGGCTTGTCGTCCAGGAGCCTGGGCGTTGGCGCCTAGGAGCCTGCGCGTCGCCCCGTGTCGGAGGTTGCGCGGACCCGTGCTCCGCCCGCCCCCGGGGGCGCGATGAGCGACGTGGCCGACGTCGTGCTGGACGGCCGCACGCTCCGGCTGGAGGATGTCGAGCGGGCCGCTCGCGACCTCGGCACACGCGTGAGGCTCGCGCCCGAGGCCGAGGAGCGCATGCGCCGCTCACGCGACTTCATCGAGGAGCGGGTGGCTTCGGGCGAGCGGGTGTACGGCGTGACGACCGGCTTCGGCCGGCTCGCCGAGGTCACGATCGCCCCGGACGAGCGCGCCATGCTGCAGCGCAACCTGGTCCGCTCGCACGCGTCCGGCATGGGCCAGCCGCTCGATCGGGAGGCGGTGCGCGCCATCATGGTGCTGCGTGCCAACGCGCTCGCGCGTGGCCACTCGGGCTGTCGCGTCGAGATCGTGCACGCGCTGCTGGGGCTCCTCAACGCCCGCATCCACCCCAGGGTCCCGGAGTTCGGATCGGTGGGCGCGAGCGGAGACCTCGCACCGCTGGCGCACGTCGCGCTCTCGCTTCTCGGCGAGGGCACGGCCGAGCATGACGGCGCCGAGCAGCCGGCCGCCGCGCTGCTCGAGCGAGCGTCGCTCGAGCCGGTCCGGCTGTCCGCCAAGGAGGGGCTGGCGCTCATCAACGGGACACAGGCAACGACCGGCCTCGGCACCCTCTGCCTGCTCGCGGCCGAACGCTGCGTGGAGACCGAGGAGGTGGCCGGGGCCATGTCGCTCGAAGCGCTGCTCGGCACGCCGGAGGCCTTCCGCGCCGAGATCCAGGACGCGCGTCCGCACGAGGGCCAGCGCGTCTCCGCCGGCCGCCTGCGCGCGCTCCTGCGCGACTCCGAGATCCGCGAGTCCCACCGGGACGGGGATCCGCGCGTGCAGGACGCGTACGCCCTGCGCTGCATGCCGCAGGTGCACGGCGCGGCCCGCGAGGCGCTGCGCTACGTGCGGGGCATCCTGGAGACCGAGGCGAACAGCGCCACGGACAATCCGCTCGTGTTCCCGGACGCGGGGCTGGTGCTGAGCGGCGGCAACTTCCACGCCCAGGTCGTCTCGCAGGCACTCGACCTGCTCGCGATCGCCGTGGCGGACCTCGCGGCCATCTCCGAGCGCCGCATCGAGAGGATGCTCAACCCGGACCTGTCCATGGGCCTGCCCGCCTTCCTCACCGCCCGGCCGGGCCTCGAGAGCGGCTTCATGATCGCCCAGGTGACCGCCGTGGACCTGCTGTCGGAGCTGCGCATCTTGGCGCACCCCGCGAGCGTAGACTCCGTCACGACGAGCGCCAACCAGGAGGATCACGTCTCGATGGGGCTCACCGCCGCCCGCAAGGCGCGCCGGGCGGTCGCCTGCCTCGAGCGCGTGCTCGCCGCCGAGCTCGCATGCGCCGCCCAGGGCATGGAGCACCGGCGACCGCTGAGGGGAGGGGCGGGGGTCGAGCGCGCCTACGGGCTCGTGCGCGAACGCATGCCCGCGCTCGAGCACGACCGCCCCCTCGGACCCGACCTCGAGGCGCTTGCCGAGCTGGTCCGGTCGGGCGCCCTCGCAGGCATCGCAACGGAGAATCAGGCATGACCCGAGCCACCGGTCGCACCGTGCGCGCCCCACGTGGGGGCGAGGTCTCCTGCAAGGGCTGGACGCAGGAGGCGGCGCTACGAATGCTCATGAACAACCTCGACCCGGACGTCGCCGAGCGGCCGGACGACCTGATCGTCTACGGAGGCACGGGCAAGGCCGCCCGCAACTGGGAGGCGTTCGACGCCATCGTGACGGCGCTCAAGGAGCTCGACGGCGACCAGACGCTGCTCGTCCAGTCGGGTAAGCCCGTCGGCGTCTTCCGTACCTGGCCCCACGCGCCGCGCGTCCTGATCGCCAACGCGAACCTGGTCGGGCGGTGGGCCACCTGGGAGCACTTCCACGAGCTCGAGCGCGCGGGGCTCATGATGTACGGGCAGATGACCGCCGGGTCGTGGATCTACATCGGGACGCAGGGCATCCTGCAGGGGACCTACGAGACCTTCGGCGCCATGGCGCGCAAGCACTTCGGGGGGACGCTGCGCGGCCGGTGGGTGCTCACCGGCGGGATGGGCGGGATGGGCGGCGCGCAGCCGCTTGCCGCGACCATGAATGAAGGGGCCATCCTCTGCGTCGAAGTGGACCCTGCGCGCATCGAGCGCAGGATCGCGACGAGGTACTGTGACCGGATGACGGAGGACCTCGACGAGGCGCTCGGCTGGGTGAGGACCGCCGCGGAAAGGGGGCATGCCGTCTCGGTCGGGCTCGTGGGCAACTGTGCGGAGGTCCTACCGGAGCTCGTGGGGCGGGGTGTCACGCCCGACATCGTCACGGACCAGACGTCCGCGCACGATCCGCTGCACGGATACGTCCCGGCCGGCCTCTCGCTGCCCGAAGCGGCCGAGCTGCGTGAGCGCGACGCGGACGCGTACGTGCGTCGCTCGATGGAATCCATGCGTATACACTGCGCGGCCATCGTCGCGATGCAGCGGGCGGGAGCCGTGGCGGTGGACTACGGAAACAACCTGCGCGGCTACGCCCGCGACGCGGGGCTCGAAGAGGCCTTCGCCTATCCGGGCTTCGTGCCAGCCTACATCCGCGACCTGTTCTGTGAGGGGAAGGGCCCATTCCGGTGGGCAGCGCTCTCGGGTGATCCCGCCGACATCCATCGGACGGACGACCTCGTGCTCACGATGTTCCCCCAGGACGAGCACCTGTGCCGATGGATACGCATGGCGCGCGAGCGGGTCGCGTTCCAGGGCCTGCCGGCTCGTATCTGCTGGCTGGGGCAGGGGGCCCGCGCCCGCTTCGGGGGAGCGCTGAACGAGCTGGTGGCATCCGGAGAGGTCGGCGCGCCCATCGTGATCGGGCGCGACCACCTCGACACCGGATCTGTGGCCTCGCCCAACCGCGAGACCGAGGCCATGAGGGACGGCACGGACGCGGTCGCGGACTGGCCGATCCTGAACGCGCTCCTGAATACCGCCTCCGGGGCGAGCTGGGTGTCGTTCCACCACGGCGGAGGCGTGGGCATCGGTAACTCGCTGCACGCCGGCCAGGTCCTGGTGGCGGACGGTACACCCGAGATGGCCGAGCGCATCGAGCGCGTCCTCACGAACGATCCCGGCCTCGGCGTGGCCAGGCACGCGGACGCGGGTTATCCGACGGCCATCGCGACCGCGCGGCGTGAGGGGATACGGATCCCGATGCGGGAGTGAGCGCTCCTCGTCCGCCGATGATCGACCGGCGTCCGGGCCACAGCCTACCGCCCGCGATCAGCCACCACCACCCGCCTCGACCGAGAGGTGCGGCACCGCGCCCGCGAGCCCCCGTGCCACCTGCCGGTAGGCCGCGGCGACCGCGTCCTGACGGACGTGGCGGCCGTCCCTGACCACCCACCTGCCGCCCACCATCACGTGCGCGACCGGTGTGTCCTCGCCCGAGAAGATCCAGGAGTCGAGCACGTCGTCGCCTTCCCGGCCAGCGAGCGCGGGGTGGTTCGGGTCCAGCACGACGATGTCGGCGCGGGCACCCGGCGCGAGCTGCCCAAGCGCGCGCCCGCAGGCGGCGGAGCCGCCCGACCAAGCCGCCTCCAGCAGCGTACGTCCCGTGGAGCGCCGCTGGCCACCCGCGGCTACGTTGCGCTCCAGTCGGGTGAGCCGCTGCGCGTACTCGAGCGTGCGCAGCTCCGCCACGGGACTCACGCTGACGTGCGAGTCGCTGCCGACGCCCCACCGGCCGCCGGCCGCCTGATACTCCACCAGCGGGAAGACGCCGTCGCCCAGGTTCGCCTCCGTGGTCGGGCAGAGCCCCGCCACCGCGCCGCAGCCCGCGAGCGCGTCGACCTCGTGCTGATCGACGTGCGTCGCGTGGATCAGGCACCAGCGCGCGTCGACCGGCGCGTTCGCCAGGAGCCACTCGACGGGTCGCGCGCCCGACCACGCGACGCAGGCGTCCACTTCGCGGACCTGCTCGGCTACGTGAACGTGGATCGGCGCGTGGGGATCGAGCCCCTGAATCGTGTCGACCGCGATGGCGAGCTCCGTGGCCGGAACCGCTCGCAGCGAGTGGAGCGCCATCCCCACGCGCGTGTTCTCGTCCTCGGCGGCGGCCGCGAGCACCAGGATGTCGCCCACCAGGTCCTCGACCGAGACGACGAAGCGCCGTTGCGCCGGCGTCGGTGGCGCGCCCCCGAAGTCCGATGTCCGGTAGAGCACCGGCAGCAGCGTGACCCCCATGCCGGCGACATCCGCGGCCGCCAGGACGCGACGAGCCATCTCGACGGGGTCCTGGTAGGCGCGCCCGTCCGCCGCGTTGCGGAGGTAGTGGAACTCCGCAACTGACGTGTATCCGTGCCTAAGGAGCTCCACGTACAGCTGAGCCGCGATCGCCTCGATGTCGGGAGGCTCCAGGCGCTGGACGAACGCGTACATCCGCTCGCGCCACGACCAGAACGAGTCGCCGGCCGGCGAGCCCCGCTCGGTCAGGCCGGCCATGGCCCGCTGGAAGGCGTGCGAGTGCAGGTTCGGGACGCCCGGTACCGCGATGCCGGCGACGCGCTCTGCGTCGGGCGCCGCGGCTCCGACCTCCACGGCCGAGATGTAGCCCTCCGCCGTCGTGGCGACTCTCGCGTCGCGCACCCAGGCGCCCTCCACGAGGGCCCGGGGGAAGAAGAGGTCCGTCATGCCGCCCGAGTAGAGGTCCGTCATGCCGCCCGAGTGTAGATTGGCGCCGAAGCGTCCGTCAAACGAGGAGGAACCCCTCTGAGCTCCTGCGATCTGCTGGTCGTGAACGGACGCGTGGCTACCATGAAGCCGGCCGGCGCGGCGTATGGCGCCGTAGAGAACGGCGTGATCGCCGTCACCGGGCAGCGCATCTCGTGGCTCGGCCCCGCGGATGCGATGCCGGCCGGCCTCCCGGCCGGCGCCGCCGAGACGCTGGACGCGGCCGGGGGCTGGATCACACCTGGCTTGATCGACGCGCACACGCACCTCGTGTTCGGCGGGAGCCGCGTGGGCGAGCTGGAGATGCGGCTGGGTGGCGCGTCCTACGAGCAGATCGCACGATCCGGCGGCGGTATCCTCTCCACCGTCGACGCCACGCGCGCGGCCACGGACCAGGAGCTCGAGCGGACCGCCAGGTCCCGGTTGGCGACGCTTGCCTCCGCGGGCGTGACGACGGTCGAGATCAAGTCGGGCTACGGCCTGGACGTCGAGCACGAGCTGCGGATGCTCCGCGTAGCGCGGGCGCTCGGTGAGGCGCTGCCCGTGACGGTACGCACCACGCTGCTGGGGGCGCACGCGCTGCCGCGCGAATACGCGTCCGACCGGGACGCATACGTGCGTCTGGTCTGCGAGCGGATGATCCCGTCCGCCGTCCGTGAGGACCTGGCGGATGCGGTCGACGCGTTCTGCGAGGGGATCGCCTTCTCGGCGGAGGAATGCAGCCGGGTCTTCGAGGCGGCCGCGGCGCACGGGCTGCCCGTGAGGCTCCACGCGGACCAACTCGGAGACTCAGGCGGCGCCGCGCTCGCCGCGCGTCACCGGGCGCGTTCGGCGGACCACCTCGAGCACGCCTCGGAGAACGGCGTGCGAGCCATGGCCGAGGCCGGCACCGCGGCCGTCCTGCTGCCAGGCGCGTTCTACTTCCTGCGTGAGCGGACGGTGCCGCCCGTCGCGGGCTTCCGGGAGCACGGCGTGCCGATGGTCGTCGCCACGGACCTGAATCCAGGCTCCTCGCCGCTCACCTCACCGCTGCTGGCCATGAACATGGCGTGCGTTCTGTTCGGATTGACGCCCGACGAGGCGCTCGCGGGTATGACGCGCAACGCGGCGCACGTGCTGGGAATGGGGGGCGAGCGTGGTGTACTGGAGGTGGGCGCCGCGGCGGACCTGGTGGTCTGGGACGTGGAGCAACCCGGCGAGCTCGCCTACTGGATGGGGTCGAACCCCTGCGTCGCGGTGGTCCGGGCAGGCAGGGTGGTCCGCTCCGGACGGGCGGGTGCCCCGCTCGTGTAGAACGCGCGAGGACGAGCCCTCGGGCTCCGGCTCAGTTGCCACCCGGGCGACGCGGGCGCGGCGCGGTGGCTGTGCCCGGCCGGGAGGACCGTGCAGGCGGACGGGCGGAGGCCCTGGGTGCCGAGCGCGGCGGGGAGACCGACGGACGACTCGAGCCGGCCCGCGGGGCGCCCCGCGCCGCTGGGGCCCGGCTCGGGGCCGAGCGCGCGGAAGGTGCCCCGCTACGGGCGGAGGGCGCGCGGCTCGGTGAAGGGCGAGCCGACGGCGCGCTCCTTGGGCCCGCCCGCTCGGCGTAAGGGCTGCGGCTGGGCGCAGCGCGCGGCTGCGACCGACCGGACGGAGCGGCCCGGGGCTGAAGCCGCGGCGCCCGGTCGGGGACCGACCGGGCGGAGGGAGCGTTCCTGGGACCGACCCGCGCCGACGGCCGCTCGGCCGAAGGCGTCCGGTCGGGGGCCGAGCGGGCGGACGCCCTACCGCTCGGTGTGACC
>Ga0302046_10002606_pt1 | contig 16745 bp, 16 predicted proteins | sample RVTome_11_FD_200261 | JGI IMG/M metagenome (GOLD analysis project Ga0302046, IMG submission 200261) | Soil microbial communities from uranium-contaminated site in the Upper Colorado River Basin, Wyoming, United States - RVT147D111 (version 2) ...
GACAGAGACGATTCCATGGCGACGAAAAAAGGCCTGCACCGCTGCAAACGATCCAGCCAAAGCTCCTGTATGGGCAGCGGTCGCAGCCACCCCACGCTCAGTTCGCCCAATGTAAAGGGCTAGTACCCTTTTGTCCACCTGGTGTATTTCTCGCATCGCTGCGGCCAGGGCCTCTGGATCGCTGATATTTTCCAAGACGAGCATGACAACGCGAGTAAAGGGGTCTGCTGCCAGATAACGCAGGTAATCAGGAATATCGGTGACAGCACTATTGCCTGATGAGATGATGTAGCTAAAGCCTATCCGACCTGTGCTGGAAAGGGCAATGGCCATGGCTCCTGATTGTGATATGAGGGCAACGGCCCCTTTGGGCACACCAGTAGGAAAGCGGGAGCTATAGAGAATCGTGTCGGCATGATGGGCCACCAACCCCAAACAATTAGGCCCACATATCGCCATGCCGTATCTGGCCGCAATATCTACTAACTCATTTTGTCTGGCCCACCCTTCCTCATCCTTCTCGGCAAACCCACTCGACAAAACAATAGCCGCTTTGGTTCCCTTACGCCCGGCTTCTTCTAACGCCTCCGCCACATATTTTGCAGCGATACAAATCACGACGACATCGGGTGTTTTCTCAAGCAGGTCAATATTGGCAACGGCCGTAAACCCAAACACCTGTTTAGCTCGGGGATGAACAGGGTAAATGTTCCCCTCAAACCCATGATTAATGAGGTTGCGCATCACGAAACTGGATGATGCGCCAATCCGTTCCGTCGCGCCTATCACGGCTACAGAACGTGGTTGCAAGAGAGAAGATAATGTCAACACGCCCTAATCCAGGTCTTTGAAAGGACTATCTCGCATGTGCAAATATTCTTTCAGGGTCATATCGCCGAACATAGTCATCCACTTGCGGCCGGCCTTGGTCGTGTGCAAGGCGGCTATCACTTCGACGTTGTATTGCCACGAATCGAGAAGCCCGGCCAATCGCTGTTGATTGTTGAGCGACGCTTTGGCATATTTAATGGCGGGAACGGGCATTCTAGCCAACTTGCGTATTAATTTTGTTGCTTCACTCATGAGGTCGGCTTCGGGCACAACCTTGTTGATCAGGTGCATACGCAAGGCTTCTTGGGCATCAACGAGGTCGCCCGTAAACATGAGCCAACGTGTATCCCGGCTAGAAATGAGCCAGGGCATCATAAGAGAAGGAGGGCCGGAATCGTGCCGGACTTCAGGTTCGCCAAACTTGGTCGTGTCGGCCGCAATGGCTAGGTCGCAAACCATCATGAGTTCCAGAGCCCCAGCCAGGGCATAGCCATGAACGGCCGCTACCGTGGGAATGGGTGCTTGCCAGATATTCAACAACTTTTCGCAATTTTCGCTCATATCCTCGCGCCATTCTTCGATATCTGCGTCAAAAGCCCCTTTGATCAACAGTGCATTCACTTCGTCATCAGCAACAGCCAAGGTTAGGGCGTCATCCATTTCGCGGATAACTGTTTTGTTCATCGCATTGAGCTTGTCAGGACGATTGATAGTTATGATGGCGAATTTATCATCCTCATCCTTCTCGTATAAAATGGTTTCGTAGGTCATTCGAACTCCAATTGTGTTCGCAAAAATTATCTTTTTTCGGCATAGTTCAGAAGTTACCAGGCAATCTTTACAATTGTGATGCCATTTCGCGGGATTCCTCCTCGAAGACTCGTCGGACTGACAATTTTGCGAGGTAATGAATTTTAAAGATGATTATCCATAAAATGAACCATGCCCAAAAATTGCATTTCTTCTAAAAGGAACATATGGTAGATTGGTGCGCAAAATTAGTCAACGGAGGTTAGCATGACTTTTAATGTAGGCATCATTGGCTTGGGGATGATCGGTGAGAGCATGTTACAAGAGTTCTTAACTCATCCGGCATTTACCATTGGTGGGGTTTGGGACCGCAATGACAAAATCAATAGGCACATAGCAAACCGTTTCCCGAACGTGCCGATAGCAAAAGACGCTGCCGGCATCATTGAGCATCCTGCACTTGACGTGGTTTATATTGCCACCCCGCCCATTACCCACGTGGACTATGGTCTACAGGTCATCGCCGCGGGGAAAGCCTTGTTGTGTGACAAGCCTCTCGCCATAGACTTAGAGCAGGGGCGGCGCCTTGTGGCTGCCGCAGAAGAACAGGGGATACCCACTGCTATGAACTTTGTCTATGGTGCCGGCCATGTAGTCGAAACAATCGAGCAGCAGCTAAAATCGGGCGTACTCGGCACACCACAAAGTATCGAAGTCCGCTATCAATTTCCCTCATGGCCGCTGCCTAACCAACTGAGTGCGGCAAGCTGGATCACAAAACGGGATGAGGGCGGCATGGTTCGGGAGATGTTTTCCCATTTTGTTTATCTGATCCACCGTCTCTTTGGGCCGCTGACGGTAAAATCGACTATCTTGCACTATCCAGAAGGGGAGAACACAGCCGAGAGTTTCGTGCTGGCTAGTTTAGAAACGGGCAGCATGCCCGTTTGGCTGATGGGGGGTTTAGGCGGCCAGAGCGCACCGCGCGAGAGTGAATTGACAATCCACGGCACCGAAGCATCCCTGCGTCTTGGTAATTTGTATAGTGTGGCCATCAGCGACAAAGGCACCTGGCATCCACTCCCAATCGACCCTACCTCTCCCTCACCAGCACAAGCCCGGTTGCGTGAACTCGCCCAACGTTTGGCAGGCAAGCCAACGACCTTACCCGATCTACGGGCTGGTTTGCAGGTGCAAGAAGTGATAGAAATGATGCTGAGTTAGGTGCTTATGCGCTTACATCCACAATTTGTGGTCCGTATGTCCTCGTAAAGCATTGTCGCTCGCGGCAGATTTTGGGCGAGTCGTTGCTCCGCCTGGGTGCGCAGCGCAGGCGTCATTTTAGGAAGCCCAACACGACCCACCACAAACTGTGCCGAGACAGCTCCGTACGTTGCCGCTACCCGTGCCTCTTTGCTTTTAAGCCACCCCACGCAAGCACTTGCCCCATAACAATTGCCGGCACCAGTCGGATCAACAACGTCAACAGGCACGGCCGGGATATGCCAGAAAAGATCGTGTACTCGATCCCAGGTATATGAGCCGTGCTGCCCGTGCCGCACTGTCACCATTTGTGGCCCCAATTTTGACCAATAGCGCAGCACCTCCTTGGGATTTTGCGTGCCGGCAATCCCGCTAGCTGCTGGCCAATCCGGCGAAACAATATCAACTTGCTTTATTAAAGCCAACATCTGATCGCACTTGTGCCACGTTTGATAATCTAAAATCGGCTCCAGTGAAAGCAGTGCCCCCTGCTGGCGCAATCGCAGCGCATCCTGAACCATTGGTTCATCATGAAATTCCGTGATCAAATGGATGGCACGCGGCTGCTGATAGCTTTCTGGAATCGGCAGCCTTTGCCCTAGCAGTTTGAACCAACTCTCGCGCTTGGTCAGCAGTTTACCGCCGCGTTCGTCTTCAAGCAGCTGATATTCATTTTCATCATAGAGCATGTTGCCGCGGGCTGTGGGAATGCCGGCAAACCTGACCCAACCATTCAAATCGACCGAAAGCTCATTCAGCGTTTGCACATGTTCCGCTTCAATGTCGTCACCCGACCGTGACAGAAAACCAACGGAATCATGCCAAAGACGTGCTCCGAAGACAGCTTGCGGTCCCCCGCCCCCCAGTACACCGCGCACAATCTCACCACTACGAAGGCGAATATCATCAATGATGATTTTGCCGTAAATTAGAAACTCAATCAGTTGCATGGAACCGCACTCACTCCAGGCTACGCACAATATCCATGTAATCGCGCACGCGCTGCACGTCGATAGGTCCGCCCCAGCCGGCTGGCTCAAAGGCCGAGCCGACAAAGGCTCCATCCGCCTTTGCCAAACGTCGCGCGACGTTCTCATGATTGGTATAGCCGCCCAAAATAACGGGTAAGTCTGGCAGAACCGCCTTAATATCGTGAATTTGTTTGAGATTGGTTTCTTCGTCAGCGTGCGCCACCTCCACCGCATCTGCCCCGGCATTAAATGCCGCTCGGGCTACCGCTGCCACTGGTTTTTCCTCGCCAAACCATTTGAAGTGCATCCCATCAACTTCGGCAATGAGTTTGATATGCGTCGCGCCGATGCTCTGGCGGTAGCGTAAAAACTCAATCGGCTTGGCCTCAATCGTTCCCCAAGGGGAGAGCGATTGTCCGACGAGGGCAAAACAGCGCAAAAATGAACCACCAGACACATTGGCCACAGCCACTGAAGCCTGTAGCGCGTTGGTCATGATCTGCACCCCAATCTGAAAGTCAGGTCGCGTCTCTTTGGCAATAGCACGCACAATGTGGGCCACGCCAACGACCCGCGCATAATCGGCTTCATCATTCGTGGGATAAACACGGTCAACTGTTTGGACAAGGCAGCCAGTAGCCCCACCTTCAGCCAACGCTATAGCATCACGTAGGGCTCGCTCGAAAGTTTCCTCATAACTTCCTTCTTCGTAAAACGGCGTGCCTGGCATAGCACCCAAATGCACCATGCCAATAATTATCTTTTTCTTACCCAGCTCTGCAAAAACCCTATCTGCCATGCTTACCTCTATTGAACTAGATACCTTACCATTTCATTGTATTATCTTGGCAAATCCCACCGTCGAAGATATAACCCTTTCATAATAGTCTGTCAAGGAAAAGGAGTTAAACTATGAAAATCGTTCGTAGTTCAGATGGTCAATCAAAGCAAGGAACAACCTTTAGTGGCAAAGCCACTCTTACACCTATGGTCGCGGAGCAACAAGAGGGTGGCGTGAAGTTAACCATCGTTGAATTTGAAGATGGGGCTGTCACCAATTGGCACGTACACCCCGGAGAACAAATCCTCTATATCATGGAAGGTAAGGGGCGCGTAGGTGATGATGAGAAGCAATGGGCAGTAGAGCCAGGTGATGTGATCCACATTGGCCCCGGTGAAAGACATTGGCATGGGGCTGCCGAGGGACACAATATGTGCCATATTAGCATTACTACCGTAGGTCCGCCAATCTGGGAAGATCACGCCCCCAACCTATAGGTGCAACTAAAATAACTCGCCAGCGGTTGACACCGCAGCCCGCGGTTACAAAGCCGATGTCGCCGCGACTTTAGTCGCTGGGCTGAGTAGCAAATGACTATGAAACTAAATCGCCTTTATACATTTATTGAGGAAACCTACTCAGAAGGTGGCCGTGAACTGACACAGCCGCTGAAGCGGGTGGCGGTGGCAGCCGTCATTGAGAATCCATTGGCTGTTCGCTTTGAGGAAGATTTGAGCGAATTGATGGATATGGGTGCTGAATTGGGTGAGTTATTGGGGCAACGGGCAGTGGCTCAATTAGACGGTGACGCTCCCCACAGCTATGGTAAAGCCGCGATTGTGGGCATGAACGGTGAACGTGAACACGCAGCCGCACTGCTGCATCCCAAATTAGGCGCGCCCTTGCGTGAAGCCGTTTCTGGCGGCAAGGCCATCATTCCTTCTGCTAAAAAAATGGGTGGGCCAGGCACGATGATTGATGTGCCTCTTCATTATAAAGACGCCATGATGGTGCGTTCCCACTTTGACGCCATGGAAGTGCGCATCCCAGACGCGCCAGCAGCCAACGAGATTGTGGTGGTGGTGGCGGTGACGAATGCTGGCAGACCCCATGCACGTGTTGGTGGCTTGTTGCTTGAAAATATTCAGGGTGAAGATGGGCTGACCTAGGATTATCCTGGGGCGCTGGCAAGGAGAGGAAAATGCTGCAAGATAGCTTTTCAGAAAAACGAACGGAACAGACGACTCCATTCAAGCCCCAACATTGTGCCATTCTAGTCGTTGATATGTTGAACGATTTCTTCAAAGAAGGCGGCGAGATGGTGTTTGAGGGTGGGGAAGTGCTTTATGAGCCAATTGAGCGATTGACGCGCACGGCTCGACAATTAATGATGCCCGTGTTTTGGTTAAATCAATCACTTGGCCCGGATGATACGCTGTTCAAAAAGCGGGTGGTGCATTGTATCAAGGGGAGCTGGGGCGCAGAGATTGTTGACGATCTAACCGTTGCTGATGAGGACATTGTGGTTCCAAAACGGCGCTACAGTGGTTTTTTTCAGACAGACCTCGACTTGCATTTGCGGGAGCGGGCTATCCAACAAGTTGTGGTCACAGGCGTTGTCACCAACATTTGTGTGCGCTCTACGGTGAATGATGCGTTTTTCCTGGGGTACGATGTGTTTGTCCCTGAGGAGTGTGTGATGGCGACGAGCGATCAGCTTCAGGCGTCACATCTTTACGACATTGATACGCATTACGGCACGGTGCTTGGTTTGAATGAGTTGCTGGCATTGATGGCATCTAGCACGGCGGAGGTTGGTTAAGCAATGGGTATGCTAATTAGAAATATCGGTCAAATAGCGTCGGGCAATATCAAAACCCCGCTTTTAGATGGCGATGCTGTCCTGGTCAAAGATGGACGGATTGCAGCCGTTGGCAACGAGCAAACGCTGGATGTCGCTGGCGTTGCGCAGATTATCGACGCCAATGGCTGCACACTTTTTCCTGGCCTCATTGATTCGCATGTCCATGTGGTGGTCGGTGATTTTACGCCGCGGCAGCAAACCATCGGCTTTATTGAAAGCTGCTTGCATGGGGGGGTGACGAGCATGATCTCGGCTGGAGAGGTACACATTCCAGGACGGCCGAAAAATGTAGCGGGTCTAAAAGCATTGGCCATCATCGCCGCCCAAAGCTTTGCCAATGCCCGCCCTTCCGGGGTGAAAGTGATGGGCGGCGGGCTTATCCTTGATCCCGAATTCAGTGAGCAGGATTTCAAAGAGTTAGCTGAGGCAGGCGTCGTCCATTTGGGCGAAATCGGCTTGGGTACTGTTACCGATTGGGAGTTGGCCAGCCAGATGGTGGGCTGGGCGCACCAATATGGCATGAAAGTAATGATGCACGTTGGCGGTGCTTCGATACCGGGCAGTAATGTCATTGGTGCCGATGCGGTATTGACTGTCAAACCGGATGTCGCCTCTCATTTGAACGGGGGGCCAACGGCCGCTCCGCTTGCGGATGTGGAACGCATCATAACAGAATCGCAAATCGCGTTGGAAGTTGTGCAATGTGGCAATATGCTGGCCTTACAAAACGTGGCCCGCCTCATTCAGCACTATGATGCGATTGATCGGATGATTATTGGCACCGATATGCCGTCGGGAACGGGTGTTGTGCCCTTGGGCATGTTGCGGACAATTTCGGCCGTTACCACCTTCTCTGATATTCGACCGGAACAAGCGGTGGCGATAGCGACTGGCAATACGGCCGTTGTTTATGAACTCTCTCGCGGTATTATCGCTGAAGGGTATGAAGCGGATATGTTGTTGGTTGATGCGCCGGTCGGGTCGGTGGCTGATAGTGCGCTGGAGGCGTTGGCGATTGGGGATCTCCCCGGTATCGGTGCTGTCATCATTGATGGTGAGATGAAGGTTGGTGTCAGTCGCAATACACCGCCGCCCAAACGGAAAGTAAACATCATCAGCTAGGGGAAAATTTGTGAAACGTTTTACTGATAAAGTCGTCATCGTGACTGGAGCGGGGAGTGGGATTGGCCAGGCAACGGCCGTTGCCTTTGCGGAGGCAGGGGCATTGGTCGCTGTGGTTGATATTGAGATGAAAAAAGCGGAAAAGACAGCGGCTGAGATTGCCGATATGGGGTGCCCCGCTCTAGCAATCAAAGCCGATGTTGCCAATGAAGATGACTGGATCGATGTCGTGGCACGGGTGAAGGGAGAATTTGGCCGAATCAACATCCTTTTTAACAATGCTGGCATCGGCGGCGTTGGCAAACCATTAATGGAACTCGAAACGGCCGATTGGGATCGTCTCATGGCTGTCAACCTTCGTGGCGTTTTTCTAGGCTGCAAACACGTATTACCAGCCCTCATCGAGTCTGGTGGTGGGGCGATTGTCAACATGTCCTCTTCAACGGCCGGTTGGGATACGATTTATGGGGGTGGCGCTTACATGGCCAGCAAAGCAGGAGTGAGCCAGATAACCAAAAATGTAGCATTGGAAGCGGCTCCATATGGCATTCGCGTCAATGCAGTCTGCCCCGGTATCATCGAAACCCGTCTCAGTTCGGCTCAGGCTGGTGCCGATGAGGCGGCGCAAGGCGCATTTTTTGCCCGCTTTCGCCAGCGCATCCCTCTCGGTAGAGTCGGTCAGCCAAAGGACGTGGCTATGGCTGTTCTGTTCTTCGCCTCCGATGAGGCACGCCACATTACAGGCTCTACGCTACTCATTGATGGTGGACAAACATTACAAAGTTGGAGCAATGCACCCGCTGAACCTTACATTTTGCCATCCAAATAAAGCTGTTATTTGAGCACACGAGCTAAAATTGACAAGATTGTTATCCCGTCAACAGTTTGGCGATGCTGACTCCTGTGTACCCTAACGTCCCCCACCCCGTCATTGGTCCAGAACGGTAGTATGAAGAAACTGCTCACCCCCTCACTCGCAAGCCGACCCTCCATCTGGCACATTGTAGGCGCCGGCTTTTTGCTGCGTCTTTTAATCGACACGAGCGGACAGCTTCTTTACCCATTTGTACCGATTTTTGCGGCTGGGTTAGGCGTGTCGGCGGTGGTGATCGGCCGATTGTTCAGCCTCCAATCGCTCGTCGGCATCTTTGCCCCTATCTTTGGCAACCTGGCCGACCGCTACGGCTATCGGCAATTTATGCGGCTCGGCTTAGGGTCGGTTGGCGTGGGCATGATTGTGTTCGCATCTAGTCCGACTGTGCCCATTGCCGCCATTGGCTCGCTCGTTCTCGGTTTTGGTCTTTCACTATTCACGCCCAACCTGCTCGCCTATCTAGGCGCCAATTTGCCCGCTGAACGACGGTCGCGTGGCATGGGTGCTGTCGAGCTAGCGTAGGGATTGGCTGGCATCATCGGTATTACGCCGTTGGGTATCGCCATTGCCTGTTGGGGATGGCGCACGCCGCTGCTCAATCACGGCGTAAACTGGCTCATCCTCGGATTGTTCATCGTCTACTTCTTCTACCAATTTGCCATGGTCAACGCCATCATCCTCACCTCCGCCCAAATTCCAGCGCAGCGCAGCAAGTGTAAGCAAAGAATAAGTCAGAGAAATGTAACGTTTCAGCTAGCGAATCTTCTATTCGTTTCATATTACACCTGGTACTTAGTAGCCCAAAACATTAAATCTAAGGCATCACTAAATTCAGCGCACTGCTGACCTTTCATACTGGGTTAAACGCTCTAAATATAGAGCCCGCAATCGCTCAGCATCCACGTCTAACAATATATCAACCTGTGGGTCGTCGGTCCCATCTCGACTATAAGGACGCTGATCGATGACCGTCATTCCGGCCGAACGTCCTTCAGTCTCCACATAGACCGGATAGCGCTTTGCCGTGAAGAGGGACGGATCTACCAGGTAAGCCACCGGCAGTAAGTCTGGCACATCTATTGCCTGCTCAGGTAGCTTCATAAAGGCTTGCAAACAAGGGTATATTGCCTTGATGAACTCTGTAGCTGGGTTGCCTAGGGCACATAGCTGGTCCAAATAGGCCTGATTCATATGAAAGCGATTGTTTACGTCCCAGCCAGCCATAACGATAGGCCAGCCAGCCGAGAAAACAATATCCGCTGCATGCGGATCGTTGTATAGATTTGCCTCGGCTGCTGCCGACTTATTACCGCCAGCAAATGCCGATCCGCCCATCAGGGTTACACCCTTCACTGCATCAACAATAGCCGGCTCCAAACGTAATGCCAGCGCAATATTGGTCAGCGGCCCAATTGGTACCAACGTTACCTCCCCCGGATTCGCCAGTACCGTTTCTACGATGAAGGCAGCTGCATTTTGAGCAATAGGATGACCACGTGGCTGTGGCAATTGCTCTCCGGCATTTCCTAGCCCATCATGCCCATGAACGCTCATGCCGCCGCCAGACCGATTGGCGATCACCAACGGTGTGTTGGCTCCAGACGCCACAGGAATATCCTCGCGTCCCGCTGTTTCCAGAATGCGCACTGCGTTGCTGGCTGTATTCGTCACACCTCCGTTACCAAACACGGCCGTTAGCCCCAACACTTCCATCTCGGGCGACTGCAAAGCAAAGAAAATAGCCATCGCGTCATCGATACCCGGATCTGTGTCGATAATAATCTTCTGTGCCATGTGTATTCCTCTTAGGCAATCAGCCTTTCTGCTAAGATACAATTTGCAGTTCTGCCTAACTGCTTATTGATCAATATGGTTGTCTCTTGGTCCGAACTGAGTCCAATCAGGATCTTCTTGCTCAATCCAGCGGATTACACGCTGGCTATCCCAGGCGACATGCTCAACAGGCAGGTGTGGGGCGAGTTCTTCGGCTTTCGCCAGCACTTCATCTCGGTTTCCCATTCTCGTATACGCAAATCCGCGGATTTTAAGCACTGCCGCTGCGGTCGCTCGCTGCAGACATAAGGGGATCGGTTTGCCCTGAATTCGGTTATAGTGAAAGGTTGCGGCAAAGGTATCGCCAGCACCAACCAGAAATTCAGACTCTAGCTGCGGGATCGCCGGGATACTGTAAACGTCATTCTGACGGATAAACCAGGCACCGTTCCGCCCACGAGTGAGCAGGATTTGCAGGTCCGGATTGATCTCGCGGACAGCTTTCAGAGCGTTCATCACTCTCCCATTGCCGAGCGTCCCCATCTCAGCAGTGTTCGTGTTGAGAAAGGTCAAATGCTCGACGACCACGCTGAATTCATCCAGGCCCGTACCGAAATCTCCCTGTGGACTATGCCCGACTTCACATCCATGTGACTGCCCCTTTTTAGCTACGGCAACATTATAGTCATGGGGGCAGGTTCCAATCCAGCAGACGCACGCCTTCCAAAAATCATCTGTGAGTTGCTGTGCCCGGAAATCCTGGCCAACACCCTGATCTATCTCGAAGAAAGTCACACGACCGCCTTCAGCAAAGACCAATCTCAGCCATGCCTGCAGGCCAATCATCTCATGCAACTCAAACTTGACCCCTACGTCGGTCAGCGGAGCCAGCAGCCTTTTGTCCAGTTCATTACTAATTGGCCCGCTGAACACGATATCCGCACCTTGTATGGCAAGTGCGACAGAAGCATAGATAGCCGTGCTTCCAAACATAATGCGGCTCTCAGTTTCACCGAAGAAGTCATAGTAGTCTATGGTTGGAATACCGGTAATCGAGAAATCGCGCATAGGACATTTTTGGTTAAGCATTGGGATGTATATATCAGAAAGTGTAGCATCCACCTCCGCTAGAGACAAACGCGTTCTGTATCAAATTCAGATTATGAGTTTATTGAGTCCCGCAATCGTGATACGCTAAGCAGTGGGAATTTAATAACTTACCCAAATGCCAGGTATTCCGCTCCTTAAAGCTGACGATTCAATTCCGACTTTTATTGAATCGTCAGCCCTAAATGCCGGCTTCGGGTACAATCTGACAATCAAGATTACTGGGCAAGAGAGGGTCGAATATGAAAAACAAAAAGCTAAAATGGGCTGGACGCAATTCGGCTAAGGATCAACTTCGTGCTACTGTCTGGATGACTTTACAAGAAAGCGGGACAGGTATCGGCAGGATATGGGATTCCATTCCCAACTTTTTAGGTGCCGAAGTTGCGGCTGAGAAGCTTTCTCAGCTACCCATTTGGAAAGAAGCCAAAGTTGTTAAATCCAATCCGGACTCTCCGCAGATACCCGTGCGCTACAGAGCCTTGAGAGATGGGAAACTGCTCTACATGCCCGTTCCAGAGCTGGCCAAGGAGTTTCCCTTCGTGCTTCTTGACCCCGCTAAGCTCGTCGAAAAAGGTATATCGTTTGAAGATGCGGCTCGAATTGACGGTGCCCTCAAGTATGGTCAAAGGGTTCAATTCTCTGAAATGCTTCCTATGGATCTGTTGGTCGTTGGCTGTGTGGCTGTTGGTCGCGACGGTGGTCGAACTGGAAAAGGGGGCGGATTTGCTGACCTTGAGTTGGGCATATTTCGGGAAGTGGGCATTATCCCGCCTCATGCCAAACTCGTGACTACTGTGCATGAATTACAACTCGTTAACGACGATCTCTTAACGGTGCAGGTACATGATTCACCACTCGACTGGATCGTTACGCCAAATGAGGTGATTGAGACCTGCACAAGCTACCCTCACCCAAAGGGCGTGTACTGGGATGCCGTTCTTCCAGAACAGTATGAAGCTATCCCGTTTCTAAAGACTCTCAGAGAACAGTTGGAAGCCAGGTAACTTCTACTTCTAATAAAAAGTCGTTCTGTAAACAGGCTGAAAAAGCTCTTTGCGTTTGGCACAAATGGGGTCCAACGCGCACTTGGCGCATTCAGGTTCTGTCATTTCTGGGCAGCGGCGGCGTGCACCAAAAAAGAACCAATCGACTGCACCCATCGACTTGCCAGAAAAGACGGCAATTTGCTCAATCGCTTCGTAGGCAGCCCGCCGGACGACCTGTTCATCTGTCGCAGAAATCACCTTTCGGGCTGCTAATGCTGCCGCGAGTGCCCCATCCTGGACCTCAATCAAGCCCACACGTAGACAAGAGCGCATTAAATGATAATCGATGACGGGCGTGGGTGTTTCATCAGGGCCAAAGGTGAGAAATTTTTCTGGTCGCTGATTGAGAATCAGAGCTAATAGCATCGATTTTTTGCGCAGCGGATCTTCCTTGTAGCCGCCAATTTTGTCGAGCAGCGTGAGGAATGTTTGCAGCGGTCGCTTACTGTTTTGGGCTTCTTCAAGCAAACTCTGCGGTGTGTATCCCAATGCTTGCATATCTTGCCCATAACGATTAGCCAGTTGCAGATGCAGGTCAATTGCCGGCATCACATCCTGACCGGTTTCGTCACGATAGATTGTGGCAAATTGCGCCGCTGATATATTGGCCTGCCCGTTGACTGTTAGGAATGCCGGCATCTCTACCATAGCCCGTCGGTAGACTCCAGACAAATATGATGAACCTTTAAGCATCTGTCCTTGTAATGGCGCAATCAACGGCTCCTGGTAATGACCATCGCTCGTCGTCCAAAAGCCAAACTGTTGCAAGGTTGAGGCAAAGAAAAAATCCAGCGCAGCTGGATCCCCAACTGGCGGATACCCAGGTCCCGAAAAATCAAAAGCCGACACCTCTGGCAACGTCGCCACCAAGCTAGCCACGCGCTCAATCTGGGCCAAGGCGAGCGTGACCTTTGGTGATGGTGGTGGAGAAGGGGCCGGCGTGTCAACCAGTAAAGCGTTTGGTCCGACAACCCCCACCGTTTCAGCGGCTTGGGGCATCGCTTTCCGCGCTGCTTCAATCGGATGATAGCCTTGGGCTATAAAGGCCAGCGTACCGCCGCACAGCGTATCGCCAGCACCAGTGGGGTCGACTGGTTCTATCGCCAGGGTAGGGAGATGCGTAACCACCGAACCTTGGATGACCCGCCCCCCTTTTTCTCCAAGCGTTAAAAAAAGCAGCTTGCCGGGCTTCGCTTGCGCTGCCTCCACAGAGCCAAAGAGCGCAATGCCTTCTGGCTCGTTTAGGAAAAAGGCATCTACGATATCCAGAATTGCTTGGGTTGTGTGGGGGTCAGATTGGATGCCATTTAAATTGGCACCCGCAGAAAGAAATGGGGCGTGGCGCTGCCGACATTCTTGCAAGAAAGCAAGCTGGCTACTGATACTTCCCAACGAGATCACGTGGACTGCGCTGTAGTCACTTAAATCGGGCGGTAGTTGAGCCGGATCAAGCGTTAACTCAGCCCCAAGGTATGTATTTAAATAGGTTGTCCCAGTCTCGTCGTGTACAATCTCTAAGCGAGGAATTTCATCAGGGGCTACCTGTGGCCCTTGCCAGGATAGGCGATCGGCGATGGGTTGGAGGGGGGCTGGCATGGGATGAGGGTGCGGAGCGAATATGCCGGCATGTACCCCACAACGACGAGCAGCCAAGGCCGTGAAAATACCAGCACCCCCCGGCGATTGCTGTGTTTGCCCAAAGAAATGCAAGGTATCAAAAGAAGCGCCACCAACAATAAGTATTTTATTCATGATCTATCAAGGTTTGGGTGAGGGTAATCATTTTGCTACAATCATCAGTTAATAAGCCAGTGATGCCGGAGTGCGGGAAGGTGTCAATGGGCGGCGGGATAAGTTTGTTGAGCAATCCGCCGTGAACGAAATTTTATTCACCTACCGCACGAACTCCTAGAGACCTTGATTATCTGGGAATGATTTCATAATGCAACCATCTTTTTCTATCAACAATCGGTTCCGGCTATTTTTTGGTGTGCAATTTGCCGGCATTGGTATCTTTTTTTCCTACATAGCACTCTACCTAAACAGCCTGGACTTGACCGGTTCGCAACTTGGCTTGTTATTTGCCCTCATTCCTCTTGTCGCCTTTCTCGTTCAACCGCTGTGGGGAGTTGCTACCGACATTTACCATCGCCAGCGACTCGCTTTGGTTTTCGCCTGTTTTGGGGTGGCAGCGGCGATGATCGGTATGGCCCAGTCTGAAACTTTTTGGCCCATTCTAATATTTACTGTTATTCATGCAGTCATGATGGCACCCATCAGCATTTTGGTGACTGCACTCGCCCTTGAGCATTTAAATCGTCAACCAGGTGGTAATTTTGGCGCCTTACGCTTATGGGGCTCGATTGGCTTTGCCTTATCCACCTTTGGTATCGGTACCTGGTTGCTTGAGCAGGGTGACATCTGGTGGATTATGCCTTTATATGGATTGTGTAATATCATTTTAGGGCTACTTGCCTTATTCTTGCCAGATGCAGATGTACATGGACAGGGTAGCTGGCGGGAAGGGTTTACATTGCTGCAACATCAACACGGACTTGATTTGTTTTTATTTGCTATCATTCTTATAGGGTTCACCCACGGCATCGTTAACTACTATCTGGCAGTTTATTTGACTGATATTCGTGCGGCTGGCTGGATTATCGGTGTGGCCTTAGCCCTTTCTGCCATATTTGAAGTACCTTTTATGGGGCGAGTTCACCTCCTTATGGAGCGTTGGGGAGTGCGTCCGGTATTACTCTTCGGTATGGCGATGCTGGCGTTGCGCTGGTTTCTTTACATCTTTATCAAGGAACCTTTGCTGGTCTTGCCAACCCAGGTTTTACACAGTATTGGCATGACCGCTTTGCTGATTGTTGGAGTACTCTACGTGGATCGACTGCTAGAACCAAAGTGGCGCACATCGGCTCAATCGTTGTATGCAGCCTCGTTTTCGGGAATCGGGCCAGGTGTGGGACTCTATTTTGCCGGCATTCTCTATAGCAGCTACGGTATCCAATCGGTCTGGGTATTTAGCACGTTGGCAGGGGTGGCTGGTACAATGATTCTGACATTTGCGGTTTACCGACGATGAAAAAGGAGAGTGAGCAGTAATCAGTAATCGGTAAACAGTAAACAGATATCGGTGGAAAGACAACGGGCTGGTAACTGCTTACTTTCCTTACCGGAAGTTCTATGGGCATCGACTATATCACCTTTTCTAATTTGATTATCGACGATATTGTTTTCCCGGACGGCCGTAGCTCAATGAATGTAATCGGCGGCTCCGGTCTGCATGCACTGGTGGGTATGCGTGTCTGGAGTGACAACATCGGTTATGCGGCCTCGGTTGGAGCCGATTTGGATCAGAAGCATCTCGACGGATTAGCTCGGTTTGGGGTAGATGTGAGCGGATTGGTAATGCGGGATGGGTATTCCACGGCTCGTGCCTGGCAAATTTTTGAAGAGGATGATAAGCGCATCGAGATTTTCCGCACGGACCCCGAAGATTTTGACAAGTGTAAGGTGACAGAGGCGGATTTGCCGGCATCTTACCGCGACGTCAAAGGGATCCATATCCAATGGGGCTCACTGACGGAGACCGAAGCGCTTGTACGTGGCTTACGGGCAAATAATCCGCAAGTGAAGCTGGTGTTAGAGGCAACAAGTGATAATACACAGGAAGTGCAAGCAAAATTGCGACGGATATTGCCGCATGTCACGCTCTTCGCACCAGACCGGGAAGAGGCAAGTGCGCTCACCGGTAAATCAGAACCTGAAGCAATTTGTGAGGAACTGCTGGCTTGGGGTGCGCCCTTGGTCGCCATCCGCATGGGAGCAAAAGGTTCAATGGTCAAAGCAAGCGGTGGCGAAGGGTGGGTTTTGCCAGCAGTACCAACCAATATTATCGATGTGACAGGTGCCGGCAACAGTTACTGTGGTGGTTTTGTCACGGGGTTGGGGGATGGTTTGCCACCGCTAGAGGCGGCTTTGCGCGGGGTGGTGAGCGCCAGTTTTGCCTTGGAGCAGTTGGGGTTGCCGACCTGGGAGGAAATGCCAACCATTGAGGCGGAACGTCGCTTGAAATGGGCAAGGGAAAGGGTCAAAGCGGCGTAAATCCCGGCTCCCGCTGAAACTGATTTTTGGGTAATCCCATTAGACATCACCATCTTATCTATAATGGCCGTTGAAACCACCGGATACTTCATAACGATACCTTTCAGTCCTTGGGAACCCGCCTTTGACGTTTTTGCCCAAACAGCTCACTTAGTCGGCCTTGCCTTACTTGAACCAGGGCCAGGCCAACAAGCATGAGGATGATGCCCGCAACCTCATTGCCAGACAAGGTTTCTTCTAAAATTGG
>Ga0302046_10002607_pt1 | contig 16744 bp, 13 predicted proteins | sample RVTome_11_FD_200261 | JGI IMG/M metagenome (GOLD analysis project Ga0302046, IMG submission 200261) | Soil microbial communities from uranium-contaminated site in the Upper Colorado River Basin, Wyoming, United States - RVT147D111 (version 2) ...
TGGCGGCGGACTGCCTTCACCGCTCGCCGGGTGCCCGACCGTCAGTGGTGACGATGGCTGTGGTGCAACCGCACGTCGATCCAAACGAGCCGGTGGTCGGATGCGCCGACGAGCGCGAACAGCGGATCGCTCATCAGCGGCCAGAACACCGCCGCGGCGGCGATCTTCATGTTCCGCCGTGGCAGCACGTAATCCGCTCGCAGGTTTCCCGGCGCGGTATCCGAGAAGTCGGCGGTGTCGAATGCCGGGTCGCTCAGATGCGTCAGGTTCGCCCCACCCTGCAGTGCCGACTGCTCGGGCCCTCCAGGGCTCGACGGGGTCACCTTGGTGTTGATGAGTGGATGCTCGATGAGCAGCTGCGCCGAACCGGGGATGCTGTCGCCATCGAGCGGGTCCGAGTTCTGGTCTCCGGCGATCACGAACAGTGCGCCGGGACGCAAGCCGCCCCTCCTGCCTGCGTCGTCGTAGATGTACCGGCCTCTGTGGGGACTCACGTAGTCGGCCCAGAACCGGATCTCGTCGTGGTTGCGCTTGCCGTTGAAGTCGACACCCTCCGGGAACGTCGGAGGGTCGTCGAAGACGGGAGGCGTCGGATGGCTCACGAGAAAGTGCACGGTCTTCCCGCCGATTCTGATGGGCAGGTCCCAGTGGCTCTTCGATGAGAGCCGGAACGAATCGAGCTCGGGGCCCGGCGTGTACCAGTCCCCCGGAGCTGCGGTCCCCGGGTCGTCGGGCAGCAGTGCTCCGGGCATGTCCTTCCACTTGAAGAGCTGGAACGTCCTCGCCTCGAGATGGTCGATGGGGTACTTCGAGAGCACCGCCATGCCGAACTGGCCGGGGAAGAAGCCGAAGCCGTACGAGTCCCCAGGGACGAAGTCGCCCGCCGCCCCACTGTTGTCATAGTCGAAACCGGAGAACACCCCGGTGTTCGACGGGGCGATGAAGCTGTAGCGGTACCGGATGGGCGCCGCGGTGCCGTGCGCCACCTCCAGGTAGTTCTCCTGGAAGAGCTCGAGGGCGGCCGGATCGAAGTCGAACTCGTTGACGAGCACCACGTCGGGACGGGCCCGCTGAATGATCTCTGCGACCGCGTCCGGCTGCGGGCTCCCCGGCGTCGCAAGCTCGGCCGCCAGTGCCCCTGCCGCGCCCCGGTTGAGAGAGGCGTTGTAGGTCGCAAACCGAACGGTGGGACCGGAATGGCCTCTGGAGCGCCCCGCGATGGCTGCGGGAGCCTGCACGAGCATGGCGACCAGCAGCGATGTCACCGCCAGCACGATCCACACTCTCCTGCTTCTCGTCACCATCATCTCCTCCTCGTCATGCACCGCGCACACCGTCACCCTATCGAACGACGTTGAACGGCGGCATAAGCCGACGTGAACGAATCGTGATGTCGCCGAGCTACCCGAGCACGTCGTCGCTGCGGGTGTCCCTCGTGACCCGGACCCAGCGACGGCAACCGAAGAGATGGAACCAAGCCTCCGTCACGGGGCCCTCCACGTTGCCGTGCATGAAGGCCCGGTCGAGATCGCGCTCGAGTGGGTCGGTGATGGTGTCCGGCACGTCGAAGATCTCGCCGTAGAGGTACTCCTCGATAGGACGCTCTCCGCAATGGTCACACGGGATGCGAATGCTCATCAGTGGGTCCCCGCCGAGCCCCGATCCGCCATGGTCCTGTCGGCTGCGAAGCGGTCGAGTGCAAACGGTGCGATCAGCTCTGGCACTGCACCGGTTGCGATGAGCTTCGCCAGCTGCTCGCCTCCCGCCGGGATCGCCTTGAAGCCCCACGTGCCCCACCCCGTCGTGACGAGGAAACCGTCGACCCCGGTTCGGCCCATGATCGGCGAGTAGTCGGGCGACATGTCGCAGATCCCCGTCCATTGCCGGAGGACCCGCAGGTCCCGCAGGAACGGCAGGAGCACCATCGCCCGGTGGGCGCACGAGCTCAGGAAGTGGTGGCCCGACCGGTACGAGTAGCTCGGCTGCCTGTCTATCTCGGCGCCGATCAGCATCTCTCCCCTCGCCGTCTGCGAGGCGTAGAAGAGCAAGTCGGTCGAGGCGACGATCGGGTCGAAGCTCCTCGCGTAGTGGTTCGTGACGAACGCCTGCAGTGGATGGCTCCTGATGGGGAGGCGGATCCCCGCCATGGCAGCGAGCCCCGAGACGTGGCCGCCGACCGCGGAGACCACCGTGCCGGCCGCGATGCTCCCCCGGTTCGTCTCCACGCCGACGACCCTGCCTGCGGCCACCTGCAGGCCCGTGACTTCGATGCGCTGGATGACGTGGACCCCATGGTTGATGGCGCCCTCGGCGAGTGCCCACACCACCCGGTCGTGGCGGGCGGTTGCCCCCTTGACGTGATACGACCCTCCGATCACGGGGTACTTCCCCCCTCCCGCCTTCAGGTCCACCTCAGGGGCGATGCGGGCGATGTCGCCAGGCTCCACGAAGTGGGTCTCGGCGCCGAAAGCCCTGTTGACCGCCGCTCTGGCGCGCTCGGCTCGCAGGCCCGCCTCGGTGTGGACGAGCCACAGCAGACCCTTCGTCGAGTGCATCAGCCAGCGCCCGGTCTCCTGCTCGAGTGAGGCGTACAGGTCGAGGCTGTGCTGGTAGAAGGCGACGGCTTCGGGAATCCCGTAGTTGGCCCGGATGACCGTCGTGTTCCGGCCGCTGTTGCCGCCGCCGATGTAGCTGCGCTCGAGAACGGCGATGTTGGATATGCCGTGCCTCGTCGCCAGGTAATAGGCGGTGGCCAGCCCGTGTCCGCCACCCCCGATGATGACTACGTCGTACACCGGCCTCGGGTCGTGCCACGTGAGCGCCACCTTCGCCTCGATGAACTCGTTCACGCCAGCCGCTCCTCGGCGTCGGCCGCCATCGTCGCCGGGAAGACGACGAGGACCCGGTCGTGCTCGAGCCAGAGCTTCGTCGCGATGCCGGCGACCATGCCTTGAGCGAAGGCGGGGCGCTCGGTCGGCAGCTCCCAGGAGCACTCCCGCTCGAGCCACGACTCGGCGTCACGGACCGCGAGCCAAATGCCGCTGAGAGACGCCTCGACCGTGACGATTGCGGAGGCGTCATCGAGCTCGACACCCGAGGCGCCGACGGCGTACGCCTCGTCTGCGGCTATCCGCAGAACCGCCACAGCACCCTCGAACCGGGCGGCGTCGAGGGCGGCCGGTTCAGCGACGACCCTGATCCCCGCCAGGCGCTCAACCCCTGGCACGGGCACCCTCCGGGTCGTAGAAAGGAAGCGAGGCCCGCCTCGCCGGGCGTCCATCGATCGTGACGGCGTCCGGCAGGGCACCGTCGAACAGTCGAAGCCATCCGAGCATCACCGCTCTGCCGAGGACCGGCGAGGCCGTGCTCGACGTCACGTACCCGGCATAGGCGTCGCCGACGCGGATCACGGCTCCCTCGAGCGGTGCTTCGCCGTCCATCTCGAAGCCGACGAGCTGCTTGTCGAGCGGGATGGCGTCCGTCCGCAACACGGCCTGCTTGCCGATGAAATCCGGCTTGTCCGTCTTGACGGCCCACGGCAGCCCGAGGCGACGCGGCGTCGAGTCGAAGTCGGTGTCTTGGCCCACGATGACGTGGCCCTTCTCGAGCCGGAGCCGCAGCAACGCGGCGACACCGTGCGGAGCGATGCCGAGCCCCCGTCCCAAGCCGAGCAGCGCTCGCCACAGCTCGGCTGAGCGCTCCGCAGGATGATGCAGCTCGTACGAGAGCTCACCCGTGAAGCTGAGGCGGAAGATGCGGCACGGCACTCCCGCCACCTCGGCGGCGGCGTGCCGCATGTAGCCGGGCGGCTCGGCGACGCCGGCGAGTGCGAGCAGGTCACGCGCCCCGGGACCGGTCACGTTGACGGCGCCCAGGCTCGTCGTGGTGTTCATGATCCGGACGTCGAGGCCCCAGGACGCCGCCCAATCACGGACCCACATCTCGGCCCACGTCGATCCTCCGGACGTGAACGTCAATATGAACCTGGTCTCGTCCTCCCGGCAGACGAGCCCGTCGTCCGCGACGTAGCCCCGCTCGTTGAGCATGAGGACGTATCGAGCGCGCCCCGGGGCAAGGTCGGCGACCCTGGTCGGGTACAAGCGCTCTACGAGCTCGGCGGCGCCCGGTCCGGTAACGATCATCTTGCCGAGCGTGCTGACGTCGCCCACGGACACGGCATGGCGCACTGCGTGGTACTCGGCGTCGACATCGCCGTAGTGCCACGGGCGCCACCAGCCGCCCACCCTGTCCATGTGGGCGCCGAGCGCTCGGTGCTCGGCGTCGAGCGCGGTGCGCGGCACGGCGGGGAGGTGCCACCCCGCCGACACCTCCCCGAAGGTCACTTGGCGGGTCACCGGCCTGGCCGTGAATGGTGGCGGCAGCTCGGCGCCGCGATCGGCCAGGAAGCTGCGGAGGTGCGGGAGGCAGGCGGCGCCCTGGCAGGTTCCCGTCCCGGCGAGCGTCGCTCGCTTGACGAGCTCCATCTCGCGAAACCCGCGCTGCCAAACGGAATCGAGGTCGTCGACCGTCACTCCGGCACACGGACACACCAATCCGGCACGCGGGCACGGCGGGATCGTCGCCTCCTCGGCGGCCTCGCCGACGAGACGAACGTCGAGGTCACGGGCCATGCGGAACAAAGCGTCGCGCGGCTGGAGCCCGAGCCCGACAGCCGCCGTGTCGCACTCGTGGCTCACCTCGGTGCCGTCCGGACGGCGAACCACGACGGCGGTCACCCTCCCTGCCTCGCCCTCGAAGCGGACGAGCTCGCCGTCGTCGACGGCGGCGGCGACGCCGGCGGGGGGTGATCCGACGGCGAAGACCCTGCCCATCTCGATCTGGCGGGTCGCCATGCGCTCGGCGGCGCGCCCGGTGACGATGCCGGCCAGGTCGCTCCCCGGACACACCGGCTGGATCTCCGCGGCACCGGCGGCCACCACGACGGACCGGCAATGCACGTTCAGCATGCCGCGTGGAGTGCGGGCGACGACCATCGGTCCGGCATAGATCCCGATGACCTCCTCACCGGCAGCGGCGTCGAGCACCGCAACTCGCCGACCGGCCGCACTCGCCTCGGCGGCCGCCGCCCTCCCCGACTCGCCGGCTCCCACCACCACGACGTCGACGTGCCGGTTCGTCGCCGAGGCGGCGTGGGAGTCGACGCCGGGAGGCAGCGGAGGATCTCCCTCGACCGGATGCCTCGACACGACGATCCCCTCCTCGGCAGGTGTCTGGCACGTCCGCACGTACGAGACCCCTTCGACCGTTGCGACACAGTGCGGGCAGTCGCCGCCGAAACACAGGCATCCCCCGGCCATCGGCAGCTCCCCGGCGCGCAGCATGGCGTCGAGGAGCGTGTCACCCTCCATGAACGCCACGGATCGCCCGTCGAGCGTGAAGGCCCGCTGGGTCACTGGAAGGCCGCCGGGTCGATCTGACCCCTCCGGCGCTCCATGTAGTCGCCCAACTCCTCGTCGATCGCCTCGTCGAGCGGAGGCGGCTCGTACCGGCCGAAGGCCTCGGCGAGCGCACCCGAGGCGCGAGTGGTGGCGTCCAGGCCCCCCTTGAGGCTCCAGGTCTCGAACGACTCGGCGTCGAAGAGGGGTGTCCTGTGAAAGGCGGTCCGGAACCGGCTGAACGTATGCTCCGTCCCCAGGTGGTGGCCGCCAGGGGGGACGGCGAGGATCGAGTCCATCGCCCATTCGTCCTCGTCCCAGTCGATGCCGGCGGCGAGGCGCTGGAGCACGCCGAGGAGCTCGCAGTCGAGCATGAACTTGGCGTAGCCGGTCGTGAGCCCGTTCTCGAGCCAGCCCGCCGCGTGGAGGACATAGTTCGGCCCGCACAGCATCGACGGCAGCATCGACATGGCCCCCTCGTACCCCGCCTGAGAGTCTGCGATCTTCGAGCTGACGTAGGTGCCGGCCGCCCTGAACGGGAGTCGGTAACGCCTCGCCAGCTGGGCGAGGACGAACTGGGCCAGAGTGCTCTCGGCAGCCCCGAACACAGGCGAGCCGCTCTGCAGGTCGATGACGGCGAGAAACGGCCCGAAGATCGACGGCGCCCCCTTGCGGACCATCTGTGTGAAGGCGATGCCGGCGAGGGCCTCGGCATTCGCTTGGGCGACCGTCCCGAGGATCGTCGCCGGTCCCATCGCTCCGGCGAGGATGAACGGGGTCATCATCACGATCTGGTTGGCCCCGGCGTACGCCTTGAGCGTCCCGAGCATGCGGCCGTCGAGCCGCCTCGGGCTCGACACGTTGACCGTGCAGTGCATGACGTGGGTGGTCTCCATGGCGGCAGAGCCGAACAGGATCCGGGCCATCTCGAGGCTGTCCTCGGCTGCAAGGCCGATCGGGTAGTGCCCCATGATCGGCATGTCCCCGTGCTTGATGTGGGCATATGTGATGTCGAGCGCCCGTTCGTGGAACGGGACGTCGTTCGGCACGACGATCTCCGTGCCTTGAGAATGCAGGTACGGCGAGACCATCGTCAGCTTGATGAAGTTGACCAGGTCATCGAGGGTCGCCTGTCTCCTCCCGTCCACCGGGTCGAGCACGAACGGCGGTCCTGCCGCAGGCGCGAAAGCGATGTGGTCTCCGCCGATGACGATGCTCTTGACCGGGTTCCTGGCCGTGTGCATGAACTCGGCAGGGGCATGGGAGACGTACTCCTCGATCAAACCTCTGTCGAACCGGACGACGCTGTCGTCCCCGACCGCTGCTCCGTGCTCACGGAGGATCGACAGCGACTCGTCGTCGTAGAAGGCCAAGCCCGCTTCCTCGAGGATCCGCATCGACATGTCGTGGACGAGGTCGAGCTGCTCAGGTCCGACGAGGTCGTAGTACGGGATCCTCATCCGAGGTTGGGCGATCCATTCGCCGATCGCCTCGGCTCGTCCCGCCAAGCGCTTCATGCGGCCCGAGCGGCGCCCTTCCGTCATGCCGATCGCATCCGGCTCATGTCGGGATCCCACAACGGATCGTGTGCGACCGTGGCGTCATACCTCTCGCCGAAGTACTCGATGGCCAGCCCCTTCCCCTGAACCGCCAGGGACGGCGGCAGGTAGGCGTAGGCGATCTGGAGGCCGACGCTGTAGCCGAAGTTCGAGGACGTCACGTGACCGACGACCCGCTCCCCGTCGAGCACCGGCTCGTACCCCATCAGCGTCGCTCGCGGATCGGTGAGCGTCAGGCACGACAGCACTTTCTGCGCCGGGCGACCATGCGCAGCAGCGGCGGCGTCCCGGCCGATGAAGTCGCCCTTGCCGAGCTTGACCGTCCAGCCGAGACCCGCCTCGTACGGGTCGTACTCGGTGTGGACGTCGACCCCCCACAGGCGGTACCCCTTCTCGAGGCGAAGCGAGTCCATGGCTCCCAGACCGCACAGTACGAGGCCACGGCCCTCCCCGGCGTCGTTGAGAGCGTCCCAGACCTCGAGACTCGAATCGACGGGGATGTGGATCTCCCAGCCGAGCTCGCCGACGTAGGAGATCCGCATGGCGTAACACCGGGCCATCCCGACGTCGATCCAGCGTCCCGTGAAGTACGGGAACGCCGCGTCGGAGAGGTCGGCGTTCGTCACTCCGGCGAGAATGTCCCGGGCGCCCGGACCCCAGAGCCCGACGGCCGAGTAGGCGCCCGAGATGTCGCGCACGGAGACGTCGGCTCCGGACAAACCACGCACCCATGCGAGGTCGATCGGGAGAGTGCCCTCCCCGACGAACATCCAGTAGCGGTCGGCGCCCATATTGGCAACCGTGAGGTCTCTCTTGACACCGCCGCGCTCCGTCAGCCAGCACGTGTACGCCACCCGACCGACCGGACCGTCGACACGATTCGTGCAAAGGCGATCGACGAGGGCGACGGCCCCGGGGCCGTCCACTTCGATGATCGAAAGCCCCGTGAGATCCATCATCCCTGCGGCCTGGCGCATCGCCAGATGCTCGGCGCCCTGGATCGGCGACCAGTAGGCGGCGCCCCACCCTGATCGGCGGGGGATGCGATCGCGATTGTCGGCAACATCGACGAGGGCCGAGTTCGACTCGTACCAGTTCGGCAACTCGAGGCCGGCGAACGCCGTGAATACGGCCCGTGCCTCGACGTGCCGAGCATGGAACGCCGTCAGGCGCACGTTGCGCGGCTCGGTGATCGGCTGCTTGGGGTGGACGATGTCGTAGATCTCGCGGTAGTTCTTCCTGGTGACTGCGCCGACGTAGGCCTCTGTCAGGGCGTGCTCGGGGAAGCGGTACAGATGGCAGGAGCGCATGTCCCACTCGGTGTCGCCGTCCACCATCCACTCGGCGACAGACTTGGCAACGCCCCCGGCGTGGGTGATCCAGGCTGCGTTCGCCGACCAGAGACCCCTGATGTGCGCCGACTCCCCGATGATGGGCATGCCGTCGACGGAGAAGGCGAACATCCCGTTGTACGCCTTCTCGAACACGGGCTCCTTGTCGCGCAGCACGGGGACGAGTTCCAACGCGGTCTTCCACGGGTCGGCGAAGTCCCCGGGGGTGAAATCACGCATGGCGGTCTTGCCGACATCCGCCGAGCGCACCGGGCGAGGGGCATGGGCGTAGCTTCCGATGCCGAGCCGGTCCCAATGCTTGCGGTAGTACATCGCAGTGTCGACGTCACGTAACAGTGGGTACGAGGCCTCGTCGGCGAGGGCGCCCGTCGCCAGGTGCTCCCACTCGGGAAGCGGCGGCGTGATCGCGTACTGGTGCTCGAAGGCCATCAAGGGGATCCGGAGGCCGAACTGCTCGGTGAGGGCGGGAGACCAGATGTTGGCCGCCATGACGACCGATTCGCACTCGATCGTCCCGACCTCCGGATTGCCGGTGACGACCGCGCTCACCGCCCCGTCGACGATCTCGATCCCGACGAAGGGTGTGCCGGGGTACCACGTCATGGCGCCGCCGGTGGCCGCCTTGGCGAGCAGATCCCCCACGACGTGATACCCGCGGACGATGGCGCTGGCATCGGCGAACAACGACCCGACGAAGGCCGACGGGTCGAGGAAGGGGATCATCTCGACCGTCTCGGCCGGCGACAGGATGCGAGTCGAGTATCCCCATCCTGAGCACTCGCCGTGGAGCCTGACGAGGTCGGCGAGTCGAGGGTCGGTTCTCGCCAGCTCGATCCCGCCGAGACGCTGGTACACCAGGTGTTCGTCGTCGATCGGATCGAGGGTGGCGTACAAGTCGGACGAGTAATGGGCCATGTCGGTGAGGAGCTTGTTGTGGCCGACGGCCACGACGCCGCCCGGAGCGTGTGAGGTCGAGCCGTCGTTGTACGGAAGGGGGCCCTTGTCGATGAGGACCACGTCGCGCCATCCGTGGATGACGGTGAGGTGATACGCCACGGCGGCACCGACGATGCCACCCCCGACGATCACCACGCGTGCCCTCGTGTCCATGGCGCCACTCCTCATCGACGATGCGCGGTGAGCCAGGCTATCAAAGCGGCCGCCGCCGCCTGGTGCCTGGGCGCGTCGGAGCCGGCCGGCCGCCCCGAACCACACTCACGGCTCGGGATGATGCTGCCGTGTCTCCGGCGAGCCCCACTCGAGGGTCACTCGCTTGGCTTTGCGAAACACCAGGCCGGTCGGGGCCTCGGATCGCCCACCAACGAGTCGGGCATCCGGCACGCCCGCCAACACTGCGCCGAGCGCCGCCTCAGCCTCGAAGCGGGCGAGATGGGCCCCCGGGCAGGCGTGCGGACCGACCGCGAATGCGAGATGGTCTCGGACGTTCGCACGATCCGGATCGAATCGGTCGGGATCCGGGAAGACGTCCGGATCGCGATTGGCGGCGGCGAGAGAGACGATCACGAGGTCCCCCGAGGCGATCCTGGCGTCACCGACGGTCGTGTCCCGCGTCGCATATCGATCGACGCGCCCGGCGGCGGGCTCGAGCCGCAGTGACTCCTCGACCGATCTGCTCACGAGGGACCCGTCCGTTCTGGCGGCGCGCGCAATGGCCTCGTTGCCGAACACGTGCCACAGGAGGTTGGCGATCATCCCCTCGCCGGTCTCGATCGCACCGAACAGCACCACCGCCGCGTTCGAAGCCAGCTCCGCCGGTGTGAGGACGGCGCGCGCCTCCTGGAGCGCCGCCCCTGAGCCCGCCGAGGTCACGGCGACTGAGAGCGCCTCGAAAGCGACCCGACCGGAGCCGCCGGCTTCCCGCCCGGCCGAGATCTCGTCGACGGCAGCGACGATGGCGTCGTACCAGCTCCGCAATTCGGCGTGATCGACGTCCCGCAACCCGAGCACCGTCGCCGCCGAATCGACGGCGAGCGGGGAAGCGAGAGAGGTGCGCATCTCTGCGGATCCCGCCGGGGCGATGTCTGTGACGAGCCGGGTCGCCGTCCGCTCGATCCTCCCCTGGTACAACTCCTCGAGCGCCCTGCGGCCGAACCCTCGGGCGAATGGCGACCGGTGTCTGGCGTGCTCGGCACCGTCGAGTGAGAGCATCGACTTCCCGATCACCTGGGCGGTCGAGAACCGTAGGTCGTCGACCGTGAACGTCTCCTCGTCCCTCAGGACGGCTGCTGCTGCGGCGTGCGTCGTCACGAGCCAGCCGCCGAGCGAGGCGACGGGCACGACAGGCCCAACCTGCCGGAGAGCGGCGTGGGCCCCGTGCGGATCGGCGGCGAGCTCCTCGATCGTCGGCATGTCATCATTGTGGCGTCTCGTGCGACCCGCCTCGCCCGGCCGGCAGGCCCTTGGGTAACGTGCCCGCATGGACACCGCTCGGCTGATCGCACCTGAGATCGACAGGCTCGTCCTCGGCGTCAACCAGGCCATCGAGCCGCGCTACGCCGGCGAGCTGCACCGAGCGGCGCGCCGGGTCGGGCTCGACGCTCTCGGCCCGCTCATCCAGTTCGCCGACTTCCTGCTGGGAGGCACCCTGACCCCCGAGCTGGCAGAGCGACGCTTCCCCTATCTGCCTCCAGGTACCGTCGCCTCGCTCTTCGCAGACCTCGAGGAGCGAGGGCACGTCACCGTCGTCGGCGGGATCTACCGACCGGACGACGCCGCCCGCACGGTGCTCGAGACCGTGATCTCGCTGCGCGGCTCCGTCGCACACGACATGTGGGCCGATGCGCACGACGTGGTAATCGCGGCGTGGCATCTCGCAGCCCCCGCGGTCGCAGCCGTGACCGACGACTACCCGGTGGCGGCCGCCCATCGCACACTGCCTGATCCGGAGGAGCCGTGCCTCCGCCTCCACCATCGCCTCGTGACGCTTCGCTACGTCCGCGCCCAAGCCCACGTCGATGCGTGGCGCTCGCGTGACCTGTCACCGGCGCAGATCGTCACATTGACTGCGCTGTGGCACGACGAGCCGCACGGGAGCGCCGGCCTCGATGCCCTCGAGGGGCGCGGCTGGGTCGCCGGCGAGCCGGCAGCGCTCACGGACGCGGGGCGAACGGCTCGCGAGGCGATCGAGGCCGACACGACAAGCGGGGCCGAGCCGGTGTTCGATGCCCTCGGGGAGGCGGGAGGGCAGCTCGTGTCGCAGCTTGCGAGCCTCCCCATCCACGGGTGACACCGACGCGGCGCGGATCCCAGCGTCAGAAGCGATTCACCGCCAGCGGCTCGAGCTCGACCATCAACTCGTAGGCGTGGTCCGCCTCGGCGACGTCGCGGGTGTGCACGCCGACGACGACGTTGGCTTTCTCGTCGATGGCGAACGAGTCGTTCCATGCGTCGGACCCGGCCATCGAGGCGATCGCGGCGGTGACCGCCCCGGCCATCGCCCCCGCCGGGGCGAGCAGTGCGGCCGTCAACGCCGAGCCGAGGAACGGGAACATGAGCCCGGCCACCACCCCGATCGCCGCCCCGACGGCGCCGCCGACGATGGCGCCGATGGCCGTCCTGGCGGCGAAGGTGCGAGTGACACCCGTGAGTGGGTTGTCTGCGGCCTCCTGCACCGGCTGAGCGCCCAGGAGCGAGATGTGGTCAGAATCGATCCCGAGCCTTTCGAGGTGCAGGATCATGGTCCTGGCGCTCTCCGACCCGTCGACGGCGGCGACGACGTTGTGGTCGGAACGGACTTCGGACAGTCGAGTGATCGGCTCGGGGGGCGTCGGCCGATCACCGGCGTCCTGATTGGGCGATCGCCGATCGCCGGCGTCCTGGTAAGGCGATCGGGGGGTCATTGCAGCGGATCCGCAGCCGCAGCCTGGGCAGCCGCAACGAGCGCCGTGTCGGCGCCGTGGGTCGCGAGCTCACCCGACGTGTTCTCCAAGTGGGCACGAACGAGCCACTGGTACTGCTCGAGGGTCGCCGCCTGGCCGATAAGCAAGTCGTTCGTGACCACGTCGAGCGCCTCCGTCTCGGTGATCGCATCGCGATGGCCGCCGATCACACCGTCGTACGCCATGTCCAGCGCACCGAGATGCGCTTGCACCGTGGCGCGCCCGACCGGGTAGTCGTCCCAGGTCCTTCTGTCGACGAGGCCTCCCGCCAGCCCGTTCGGGATGCCACCGAGGGCTGCGATGCGTTCCGCCACCGCGTCCGACGCGAGACGCACGCCGTCGACGTGATCGTCGAGCATCTGGTGCACGCCGATGAAGCCCGGCCCGACGACGTTCCAGTGGACGTGCTTCAACGTGAGGCCGAGATCGATGAGCGAGTCGAGACGCGACTGGAGCACCTCGGCAAGTCGCTCTGCCACGTCGGGTTTCATACCGGCGGGTGCGAAGCCCATGTTCTCTCCTTGCATTCGACCGACGGCCTATACCCGGCGCCCCCAGGCGTCAAACCGCCCGGTGGCGAGGCATGGGTATCTGCCGGTAGCTTCTGCGTTCCACACGAGCGCAGCGGGACGTGAGCAGGGAGGAAGCGTGACACGGCTGAGAAGCCTCTTCGCGAGTCCGCTCATCCAGAGGATCAACTGGCACCTGAGACGGGTCGCCCGCAACCTCGACAAGAGCTTCTTCATCTCGCTGTTCGCAGGGCTGGCTGTCGTCGTGGCCGTCGCCGCCATCGTCGTCATGGTCATCGAGCAGGAGCCGAGCCTGCGCGCCTTCGGCGAGACGTTCTACTGGGCGGTCACCACCGTCATGGGACAGGGAGACTCCTCATACGTGACATCCTGGGCCGGCTGGTTCATGAGCTGGCTCCTCGTCCTGTTCGGAGTGGGCATCGTCGCCACGATGACGGGTGCCCTCGTCGGGTTCGTCATCGATTTCCTACTCAAGGAGGGACAAGGCATGGGCGCAGCCGGCTACGAAGGCCACGTCGTCATCTGTGGATGGAACGGCACGGCGCGCGAGCTCGTGGAGGAGCTCCGCTCGGACGACTACGAGGCGAGTGTCGTCGTCCTGCACGACTCGGAGCGCAATCCTGCCGAGGACAGCAAGGTGTACTTCGTTCGCGGCGACACGACGAGCTCCGACGACCTCAAACGAGCCGGGATCGAGCACGCCAAGTCGGCGATCGTCTGCCCAAGGGACTCGTCCGACGAATCGGACATGCGGTCGATCCTCGTCATCCTGGCGATCGAGGCGATCGCACCGGCCGTTCGCACGATCGCCGAGGTGAACAACCCCTCCCACGTCGACCACTTCAAGAGGGCGAACGTGGACGAGACACTCGTCACGTCGCGCCTCGCATCTCATCTCCTCGCCCGCTCGTCTCTCTACCCGGGCCTCACGGACCTCGTGACCGACATCGTCTCCGGCGGAGAGGGCTCGGAGCTGTACCGGGTGCAGCTCCCCGACGAGTACGTCGGCTTCGACATCGACCAGCTGTCGGCACGGATGAGATCCGACCATCAAGCGACGCTGCTCGCCGTCAACCGCAACGGCCGAACGTTCGTGAACCCGGGAACGGACTTCCACCTCGAGCGAGGGGACAACGCCGTCGTCGTCGCCGAGTCGCTCGGCACGCTGGCGCCGCTCGCCGAGGCACCCGCCTGAGACACAATGATGCGCCCGGCCCGGCCCACTCTCGGCCGGTGACCGTGCCGTGCCTGGCTCACTATGCGCTAGGCCGAAACTGACACTGCGCGCGCTCGGCGCTACTCTCCGTCCAGGTGGGGTGGGACGTCGCAGAACCTGCCAGCAGCACGCGCTACCGCAGCACGGTCCAAAATGGGGGTTCGGTAGGAATGTCTTGGTCGCGGCTCCGGACGAGCCTTGCGTTGCTCGTCCTGTCACTCGCACTCGTTCCTCTGGCACCCCAGGCCGCATCGGCGGAAGGACCGCCCCTCCCGGAGTTCATCGACATCCACGACGTCATCCCGTCGATGACGACGACTGCCGGGCTCGTCCGCGACACCATTCGGATCGGCAACAGGGTCTACATCGCAGGATCGTTCACCGGCCTGCGTGAGACGAACAACGGGCCGGTGATCGACCAGAGGTACCTGGCGGCCGTCGACGCCAGCACAGGCGAGATCATCCAGTCGTTCGATCCGGTCCTCAACGACCAGGTCAGGACGCTCGGGGCTGCTCCGGACGGGTCACGCCTCTACATCGGAGGCAACTTCACGACCATCGACGGGGAGAGCGTCGCCAACGCCGCGGCGCTCAACCCGAGCAACGGCAACGTGGTTCCGTGGACGACGGTCCAGTTCGGACCGGTGACGGCCATCGTCGTCGAGGGCTCAGGCGACGTCTTTCTCGGCGGCTACTTCGGCCGGGTCGGCGGGATGAACCGCGACCGCCTCGCCAAGGTGTCCGCGTCGGGCACCGTCCGCTCGTGGGAAGCCGACCTCTCGTCGAACGATCCCGTCAAGAGCATGGCGCTGTCACCGGACGGCTCGCGGCTCTACGCAGGAGGGGGCTACACCTTCCAGTCGGGACCGTCGAGCGGATGGGTCTTCCGGGGCTTCATCGAGGCGTTCGACGCTTCGAGCGGCAACGACGTGGGATCGTTCAGCGCCAGTCCCGGCTACGAGTCGTTCGCCCTCGACACGCACGGCGATCGCGTCTACGCAGCCCAGGGTGGCCCGGGGGGACGCGGAGTCGTCTACCGGGCTTCGAACGGCTCGCAGGAGAGGTCGTTCTTCGCCGACGGCGACGTGCAGGAAGTGAGGGTCATCGGCAACAAGGCGTATTACGGCGGACACTTCACCGAGGAGTTCGGAGGCAGGTCGGCGAGGTGGGTGGCCACCGTCGACCTCGACGACCTCTCGATCGACGGCACGACCTTCACCCCGGGGATCGGCGGGGGCCTCGGAGTGTGGACGTTCGACTTCGACGGGGATCATCTCTGGATCGGGGGCGACATCAACTCGGCGTCGCACCATCCTGCCGTCGGCTTCGCCCGCTTCTCCGAGGTGCCCCACGACGAGACCCCGCCCGCCAAGCCGGCCAACCTGCACGTGGCAGCGGCAACGGGATCGTCGCTGACGCTCGACTGGAACGCCATAACGCACAGCGTCCCGTTCACGTACATCGTCAAGCGCAACGGTGTGCAGCGGGCCGAGTTGTTCGGCCAGACGACCTTCACCGACACAGGCCTTCAAGCCGACACCGTGTACCAGTACGAGGTCAACGCCGAGACCATCTACGCCGTCGAGGGCAAGGTCGCCAAGCTCACCGCGGCGACGCCTCCGCCTACCACCACGGGGCTCATCGCGTCTGGGAACTCGTGGCGCTACCTCGACACGGGTGCAAGCCTCGGCGCCTCATGGCGTGACGTCGGCTTCGACCACTCGTCCTGGTCGCAAGGACCCTCCGAGCTCGGATACGGCGACGGCGACGAGGCAACGGTCGTGTCGGCAGGACCTTCGGGCAACCACCACATCACGACGTATTTCCGACGGACGTTCAACTTGGGCGGCGGGCAAACCGTATTGGCGCTCGAGGTCGACATCGTCGTCGACGACGGAGCCGTGGTCTATCTGAACGGAACCGAGGTCGTCCGGCAGAACATGCCAGGTGGGACGATCACGTCGAGCACGACCGCCTCGGCCAACGCCGCCAACGAGACGGCATTCACGACGTACACACTCGACCCGTCTCTGCTCGACTCCGGCTGGAACGTGCTTGCCGTCGAGATCCACCAGGTGAGTGCGGGCAGTTCCGACATCAGCTTCGACGCCGGGCTGCGCGCCTCGCTCGTTGCGCCGTCCAAGTTCGTCACCAAGGGTTCGACGTGGCGATACGACGACGACGGCGACAAGGATGGCAAGTGGAAGAAAAAGGCCTTCGACGACTCGTCGTGGGATGCCGGATCGGCAGAGCTCGGGTACGGGGACGGCGACGAGTCGACGGTGACGAGCAACGGCACGGTGACGACGTACTTCCGCCGCGAGTTCCAGGTCTCGGACCTCGACCACGTCCGGACGCAGAAGGTGCGAGTCAAGATCCGGCGAGACGACGGTGCCGTCGTCTACCTCAACGGCGAGGAGATCGCCCGCAGCAACATGCCGGGCGGGAAGATCAAGCACAAGACGAAGGCATCCTCGACCGTCAAGGGGAAGAGCGAGCGGAAGTGGTACGTCTACACGGTTCCTGCCGACAGGTTGCGTAAGGGCAAGAACGTGGTCGCCGTCGAGCTCCACCAGGATGCCAAGGACAGCAAAGACGCCACGTTCGACCTCAAGTTCTTCGGCCTGGCGTGACCACCTCAGGTGTGAGCGGTCGCGCCCCGACCATCATCGAGCGGCCGTCCGGTCCTTGGCGAGCACGATAGAACCGAAGGCGACCGCGCCGATGGCGACGAGAGGCAAGTAGACGAGCGAGCCGAGGCCCTTTCGCCACAATGCGATGTCGGCATCGAC
>Ga0302046_10002608_pt1 | contig 16744 bp, 11 predicted proteins | sample RVTome_11_FD_200261 | JGI IMG/M metagenome (GOLD analysis project Ga0302046, IMG submission 200261) | Soil microbial communities from uranium-contaminated site in the Upper Colorado River Basin, Wyoming, United States - RVT147D111 (version 2) ...
GTCCTGCCGGGGCAGAAACGCACCGCCCGAGTCGACCAGGTAGATGCACGGCAGGTGGTTCTGCTCGGCGATCTCCTGCGCCCGCAGATGTTTCTTGACGGTCATCGGGTAGTAGGTGCCGCCCTTGACGGTCGCGTCATTGGCCACGATCACACACTCAGTGCCCGACACCCGCCCGATCCCGGTGATGATCCCCGCACCCGGCGCCTCGCCGTCATACATCCCGTTCGCTGCCAGCGGCGACAGCTCCAGGAACGGCGTCGCCGGATCCAGCAGCGCCTCCACCCGCTCACGGGGCAACAACTTGCCCCGCTCGGCGTGCCGCTCACGCGAACGCTCGGGACCACCCAGCGCCGCCGTCGCCAACCGCTGCTGAAGCTCCTCGGCCAAGCCGCGGTTGCAATCGTCGCGCGCCCGGAACTCCTCCGACGAGCTGTCGACCGCACCGTCAAGCCTTGGCGAGCCGCCCGTGTCAGGGCGCGGGCCGCCGGCGGGGAGTGAACGGGCTCGCACGTCCTGCCTACAGGCCGAGATCGCGCGCGATCAGGATGCGCTGGACCTCCGACGTCCCTTCCCCGATCTCCAGGATCTTTGCGTCCTGATAGAACCGACCGACCCGGTACTCGGTCATGAATCCGTAGCCACCAAAGACCTGGCACGCCTCGCGGGCCGCGGACACGGCCTGCTCGGAGGCGTACAGCTTCGCGGCGGATGCATGCCGCTTGTACGGCAGGCCCTCCTGCTTGCGCCATGCCGCTTGGTAGTACAGGAGTCGCGCCGACTGAGCGGCGACCTCCATGTCGGCGATCTTGAACGCGATCGCCTGCTGCTTGGCGATCGGCCTGCCGAAGGCCTCACGCTCGCCAGCATGCCGGACACACTCGTCGACACAGCCCTGGATGAGTCCCGTCGCGAGCGCCGCGATGGCGATCCGACCATCGTCCAAGGTGGCCAAGAACTGGGACAGGCCCGCTCCACGGGGACCGAGCATGTTCTCCCTCGGGACCCGGACGTTTTCGAGGACGAGCTCTCGGGTGTCCGAGGCATGCCATCCGACCTTCCGGTACGGCGCCGCGACGGTCAGACCCGGCGTGCCGACCGGGACCACGATCGCCGAGAACTCGTCGTCACCAGTGAGCGCGATGACGGTGACGAGGGACGTCATCTCGGTCCCAGCATTGGTGATGAACACCTTGGAGCCATTGATGACCCAGTCGTGGCCGTCGGCGACCGCCTTTGTGCGGGTGGCCCCCCTCACGTCTGAACCGCCACCGGCCTCGGTCAGCCCAAAGGCGGCGAGCTGCTCGCCACGGCACAGATCGGGCAGCCAGCGCTGCTTCTGCTCGTCGGTGCCGAACTCCGCGAGTGGCTTGGCTCCCAGCCCGACCGCGGCTTCGAGCGTGATGCCAACGGACTGATCGACTCGTCCGATCTCCTCGATGGCCAGGCAGAGGGTCAACAGATCGGCGCCCATCCCCCCGTACTCCTCGTCGAACGGAATGCCGAACAGACCCATCGTGCCCATCTGTCGAACGATCTCGGTCGGAAATCGTCCCGCGGCGTTCATCTCGTCTGCGGCGGGAGCGATGAAATCGTTGGCGAACTGGGCAACGACCTTTCGAAAGGCCTCCTGCTCCTCCGAGAGCGCGAATCTCACGCTCATGCGGCATGACTCCGGGACGTGCCGGTCTGCGTGACGATCAATCCGCCCTCACTTGCCGACGGGTGATGACGGCAGCCAGGACCGCAAGAGCCGCCACAACGGTCATCCCGCCTCCGGTTGCGGGCAGGGGGGCGCTGTCGTCGCCGGAGGACGGCTGTGGCGGGCCGAACGGCACCGATGTGGGTGCTGGCCCGAGCGGTTGGCCATCAGGCCCATCGGCGTACGTCTGCCACGGCCCACGCGGCGGCTGCTGCGCTACCCCGGGCTTGCTGTAATCGCATACTCCCTCGGGGAAGGCTGCCTCCAGCCGGGCCCACTGGCCGTCGGTGAAGCCCACCACCAGGTCGGCGAAGTCGGATCGCTCCAGCGGCTTCAGCTGACACTTGAGCACGTCGTCGGTCATCGGCGCTCCGGCCGTGAGCCGCGGAGTGGCGAAGTACGGCAGCAGCGTGCTGCATGTTGCCTCGTCCGTGATCTGCGCAGGGCCCACCCAGCACGCATCGACCGCTGTCTGCGGCTTGTTGTCGACCACCTTCTGCTCCAACGGCACTTCACGATCGTCAACCTCGATCGCGGCCAGCCAGGCGTCGAGCGTCAGGAATGACTGCTCCAGGACCGGCGGGCACGGGAGCAACGGGCACGGTGTGTTCCAGTAGACGTGGTTGTCGTGGTGGCCGTTTGCAGCGTCCAGACGCGCCCTGGTCACCCAGGTGTGCACGTCTGTGTGGATCTCGAGGTTGCTGGATCCGCGGATGTCCATGATCGGGACTCGGTCGAGTTCACCGCCGTGGGTCACCCGACCACCGAGGTAGGCGCGCTCGAGCGCAGCCGGGTCAGCGACGGACCGTTCAGGCTGCCAGTTCCAGTCGATGTCCAGCCCACCGGCGTGCTCGTTGAGGTCGACGAACTGCTCGGGCAGGATCTCCCCCGACTCGAGTGCGGCCAGTCCGTACTGGACCCCGACGTTGTCGTACGGCCGGTTGGCGAACCCGCGACCGAGCTCCGCTTCGGGGGTGCTCCACACATCGGCTGGGCGCTGGCCGAACAGCGCCACCTGGTAGTCCTGCAAGGTGCACCGCTCGCCGCCCGGGTTGGCCTCGGCGTCGTAGACCCATTCCGGGTTCTCGCCCGCCGCGGCTCCCACAGGGTCATTGACGACACCACCGAGACAGCCGGGGCCGTCGGGATCCAGCCAAGTCCGTGCGTACCGCAAATGGCCAGTCGGGTTGTCCCAAAGCGATCGACAGGTCGTCGCTGCAGCGTGTCCCGCGGCCTCGGCCTGGTCGTCCGGGTTGGCCCACAGGTGGGGCGACACCTGGTCGAAGACGCGGTCCATGAGGTGGCAGTCCTCGGCCGCCTGCATCGTCTCCCAGATGTCGGGATAGCTCGCCGACGGCTGGATGCCGTCGAGCAGCCCGGGGTAGTTCGCGGCGATCCAGTGCTGCTGCATCGAGCCGCCCGACAGTCCTTGGCTCATCGTGTACCGGAGCTCGCCGTAGGCCTCGACGATGTGCTCCTTGACCATCATCACGGTCTCGGCTGAGATCACGTCGTTGCAGTTGCGTCCCAAGATCGTCATGCCGGACGACGCCACGGCGAAGCCCTGCGACAGCGCTTGGTCGTGTAGCGCCGTCGCGAGCAGGAGCGTGTCCGTGTCCGTGGGGAGCAACTCCTCGTCAGGGGCCGGCTGGACGTGGTTGGGGGTGCAGTCGCCACCGAAGGTCCAGTACAGCTTGTTGTTCCACTGTTGCTGCTGCGCCCAGCGCTCCCATGATCGCGCGGGGTCGAAGAGCACCGCGATCTCGTAGATCCCGCGATTGATGGTGCCGCGCTCCACTCGGACGACGTAAGGCACCTCGTGGCCTTCGTCCGTCGTCGTCGTGGCCACGTCGAGTGGGGGGCTGCTGGGGTCGTACGGGGCGAAGAGGCCGGTGACCGCGGACTTGTACTGGTACTCGTAGACGGTCGGTGCGTTGCACTGGTCGTCCTGCGGGGGCCCCATCCCAAGTTCCTCCGTAGTGCAGATCCATGGCTGTATCTGCGGTCCCGAAAAGATCGGTCCACCGATGGGATGGTTGGTGACGTCCAGGTGTGCACCGGAGCCGTCCGGCAGCGTCACCGTGATCCGGTTGACGCCGACCTCGAGCCCGTCGATGAGCCCGTAGATGCGGCCGCCGTCCGTCACCGAGATCGACTCGGTTACGTCCCGGCCGTCGACGTCCACGACCATCGCTTCCGGGTCGGCCCGCCCAGGCACGGCGATCTCGACCAAGACGTCGCCACCCGAGGCCAGGTCGGCCCTGTTCGACGCGGGCACGATCCGTACCGGATCCTCACGCCAGAGCTGCGCCCGGGCCGGCATCGCCAACGACACCAGCAGCAACGAAGCTGCCGCCACGGCGACCAGGAGAACTCGCACTGCTTCGTCTGATCTCATGCGTCACCCTCCCGTGGGCTTCTTGGCGCGACAGCGCGAAGTCAGAGCTCATCGCGCGCAGCCGCGGGGCCTTGGCTCCTGACGTGATCAACCCGGTATCACTCGTCGCCTGGTGGCGATGACAGCCAGAACCACAAGAGCCGCCACAACGGCCATTCCACCTCCGGTTGTCGGCAGGGGGGCATCGTCGTCTCCCGAGGACGGCTGTGGGGGGGCGAACGGCACCGACACGGGCGCCTGACCGAGCGGTCGCCCTCCTCCGGGGCCGTCCGCATACGTCTGCCACGCGACGACTGGCTGATCACCGATGGATGGCTTGGTGTAGTCGCACACGCCGTCGGGGAAGGCTGCCTCCAGTTGCCCCCACTCAAGGTCGGTGAAAGTCACGCCGTAGTTCGTGAAATCAGGGTCGTCGCGGTCCAGCGGCTTGAGCTGGCACTTGATCACGTCGTCGGTGGACGGTCCGCCCGCTGCGATGCGTGGATCACCGAAGTACGGATAGATCGTCCGGCAGAAATCAGGATCGCTGAAGCGTTGGTCTTGGACCTGGCAGTCGTCGTTTGCGCTCGACGGGCGGTGCAAGGCGATCTTCTCCGCGCGCGGGAGATCGTTCGTGTCCGCGTCCACGGCAGCCATCCACTCGTCGAGCACGTCGAATGCATCAGGGCGAGGACCACGTGCAATGGCGTGGTTGGCCGTGGATCCCACATACTCGGTCAGCCGGTCGTCGAGCATGTACACGCGGAATGATGTGTGGAACTCCACGTTGTCCAGGTATGGCGTGTTGACGATTCCGGCGGCGGCATCGATGATTGCCACTTGATCGAGGTTGTGGCCCTGCGTGATCCGTCCCGCTCGGTAGGCGCCCCCAACCGCCACTGGATCTGCCACATGACGCCCGGGCTGCCAGTTCCCATCGATGTCGTAGCCGCCAGCCTTCTCATTCAGGTCGGTGAACTGCGCTGGGAGGATCTTGCCGGACTGCAGGGCAACCAGCCCGTACTGCACCCCGACGTTGTCCAGGATGCGGTTCGCGAACCCGCGGCCGATCTGCTGCTCGACGTCACTCCACACCGACTCGTCACGGGTTCCGAAGATGTTGACCTGGTAGTCAGCCACTGCACAGCGCGTCCCCTCGGGGTTGGTGTCAGGGTCGTAGGCCCACTCCTCATTGGCCGGTTGACACTGCACGCCCGTGGGGTCGATGACCACGCCCACATACGTCGCGTCCCATGCAGCACACGTGCTGTTCGAGAAGTGGCCACTGACGTCGGCACGCTGCTGCTCGTCGGCCCACAGGTGCGGCGACGCGAACGTGAACACTCGTTGCAGCAGGCCACAGTCGGTGGTCTCCGACCACGTGGTCCACATGTCCGGATACGTGCATGACGGGTTGATCCCATCCAGCAGCCCCGGATAGGAGTTGGAGATCTCCAACTGCATCATCGATCCGCCAGAACATCCTTGCGTGATCGCATACCGGATTTCGCCGAACACCTCAGTCATCCGCTCGCGCATCATCATCAACGTCTCAGCGGCAACCATCGAGTTGCAATTGGTCCCCATGGTGAACAGACCGTGAGTCAACTGGGCGAAGCCACGACCCAAGCGGTCAGGGTTGAGACCCGCGACGTTGAACCCTCCAGGGGCGTCGGTGTTGTGGCCGGATCCGACCTGGCTGTGCTCGGCTCCGCAGTCGCCGCCGAACTCCGTCGTGATCTTGTGGTCCCAGTTGTCCTGTGCCCACGGCTGGTCCGGATTGGCCAGATCCCACAGCCCCGCAAACCCGTAGATGCCTCGGTTCATCGAGCCCTTCTCGACGCGCACGATGAACGGCACCGTCTTGCCCAAGTCCGTCGTCGTCATGGCCACGTCCGACGGCGGACTGGCCGGGTCGTACGGCTCCAGGGCGTCACCGCCCTCAGGCATGTACAAGTACGTCACCACCGGTGGGGCGACGCACTTCTCGTCCTGCGGCGCGCCGAGATCCTCCTCCTCGGTGCGACAGAACCATGGCTGGATGTGGGGACCCGAGAAGATGGGGCCGCCCAGCGAGTGGTTGGTGACGTCGAGGTACGCACCCGACCCGTCTGCCAGGCTGACGGTGATGCGGTTGCGATCGAGCTCGAGGCCGTCGATGAGCCCGTAGATGCGGCCGTCGTCGGCCACCGAGATCGCGTCGGTGACATCCCGACCGTCCACGCCGACGGTCATCCCAGACATGTCGGCCCAGTCGGGCAGCTCGATCTCGATCAGCACGTCGTCACCCGACACCAGGTCGGCGCGGTTGGACACCGGCACGATCCGCACCGGATCCTCACGCCAGGGCTGCGCCCGAGCTGGGACCACGGCGAGCGACGCCAACAGGAGCGACGACGACACGACGATGATGACACGATCTCTCACGTTTTCAACGGCTCCCATGGCTCACCCTCCTGTGGGCACTCGCCTCACATTCGAGACGTTCAGAATGCAGTTCCATACTGTGCAATAGGGTTTCGACAGACCGGCCGAGTATTCCTTCCCCCATTTCGATCAGTCCCAGGTGCGGTGATCGACGAACCGAGCGACGTCGCGGGGGAGGGATGGCACGACGGTCACCTCACACGCGAATCGCAACCCGTCACGGATGGCACGCCCCACACGCTCGGCAACAAGTCCGTTCGAGCCGTTAGCCACGACCTGGCACTGGACGATGTCCTGGTGCTCCACGCGATCGATGGTCATGCGGTAGTCGGCAACCCCATCAACGCCCAGCACCACCTGCTCGACCTGGTGCGGGTGCAGGAACATCCCGCGCACCTTCACCGCGGCGCCGACCCGGCCGAGCAGACCGCGCAGGCGCGGCGTCGTGCGGCCGCACGGGCAGGCGCCAGGAGTCCATGCTGACAGGTCGCCGGTGCCGAAGCGCACAACGGCGTAGTCGGTGCGGCGCAGGGTCACGACCACTTGACCCTCGCGCTCGTCCTCGACAGCAGCGCCAGAGCTCAGGTCGCACACCTGGACGAGCGCGTCCTCGGCAACGTGCATGCCGTCGAGCTGATCGCACTCGTACGCGAGGCTGCCGGCCTCGGCAGTTCCGTACCCCTGTCGGACGACGGGGACTCGCTGGGTCAACCAGGTGCGGAGGGAGGACGGCAGGGGTTCCGCGCTGACGAAGGCTCGCTCGATCCTCACAGACGAGGGCACACCGATCTCGTCGGCACGCTCCAGGAGCGCTTTGAGGTAGCTCGGCGGGCCGATGTAGGCCGTGACGCCGAGGTCTTGGCACGCCTGGACCTGGAGGTCCTTGTTGCCCACGCCCGCTGGAAGGACCGTCGCGCCGACCGCCGCGCACGCCTCGTCGAACATCGCCCCCGCGGGGCTGAGGTGGTAGCCAAACGCGTTGAGCACCACGTCGTTGGCCCCGATGCCCGCGGCCGAGAGTGCACCGGCAAATCGCCACGGATCGGACACCGCCGGCTCGGGTTCGTAGAGCGGGCCGGGCGACTGGAAGACGCGACGCAGCGTGGCGCCTTCCGAGAGCAGCCCACCGAAGGGCGGCGCAGCGCGCTGGAGCTCGATGACCTCGTCCTTGCTGAGGATGGGCAGCTGGTCGAGGTCGGCGACGGTGGACACCTTGGCGCTGTCGATGCCTGCGGCCTCGAGGCGCTCGCGAAAGCCCGTGTTGGACGCGGTGAGCGCAGCGACGACGGCGGCTACGTCGTCGTCGAAGCGCGCGTGATAGGAGGCAACAGTGCTCACAGCCACCGTTTCCTTCGCCGGTAGTGCTTGACGTCGCGGTAGCTCCGACGCCCGGTGTCCGACAGTCCGAGGTAGAACTCGCGAACGTCTGGGTTGTCCGCAAGCTCAGCTGCCGGGCCTTCCATGACGATGCGGCCGCTCTCCATGATGAAGCCGTGGTCGGCGATCTGGAGTGCTCGGCGAGCGTTCTGCTCGACGAGCAGCACGGTGGTGCCGAGTTCCTTGTTGAGGCGCTGGATGATCTCGAAAATCTCGGCGACCAGCATGGGCGCGAGTCCCAGCGATGGCTCGTCGAGCATCAGCAGGGACGGCTCCGCCATGAGCGCGCGACCGATCGCGAGCATCTGCTGTTCTCCCCCGGAAAGGAAGCCGGCTTGGATGCCGACGCGGTCCTTGAGACGGGGGAAGTACTCGTAGACCATGGCCTCTCGGTTGGCGTCGAATCCGGGCCTTGTGTATGCCCCGGCCACGAGGTTTTCCCGCACGTTCAGGTGCTCGAACACGTGGCGGCCCTCCATGACCAGTGACAGTCCACGCCGCACGATCTCGGCGGCGTCAACGTGCGTCAGGTCCTCGCCACGGAAGTGAATGGATCCCTCGGTGACCTCGCCGTGCTCTGTGGGCAGCAGGCCTGAGATGGCCTTCAGCGTCGTCGACTTGCCGGCACCGTTGGAGCCGAGCAGGGCAACGATGCTCCCCTCGGGCACGACGAACGACAGGCCGCGCAGTACGAGGATCACTTCGTCGTAGATGACCTCGACGTTGGTGACCTCGAGTGCGGGCGTGGCCGGGTTGGTCGCCCCGCCTGTGGCGGGGCGACCGTCCCGACTGCCGCGGAGGGAAGTCGCGGCGTCAGGGGGTGATGGCATCGGTGATCCCGACCCAGCTGCCGTCCTGGACCTCGTAGACCCGGACTGACTGCATGCCCGCGTGCGACTCCGCCGTGAAGTCGATGGCCGTGGTGACCGGGGTCTCCAGCGGCGGCATGTCCTCCAGGGCCGTCTTGATGTTGGACCCGGTCAGTTCCAGTCCCTGGTCGAGGGCGTGGCGGATGCCTTCGACGATGACGGAGAACTGGTACCAGCCCTGCGTGAAGTGCAGGTTGATGTCGTCGAGTGTCTGGCCTTTGTCGGCCAGGTACGACTCGACCGCTGACAGGTCCCCGGTGGCCTGGGAAGGCGGGGCGAATGGCAGGATGCCGAGCGCCCCGTTGGCTGCATCACCGGCAAGCTCGACGAGCACCTCGTCGGCGCACCAGTTCAGGCAGAGCAGGGTCGCATCCAGGCCCTGCGACTGGATGTCGCGGGCCAGTTGCGCGGTGAGGCTGGGGACGTTCTGGACGATGATGTACTCCGCGTCCTGGGCCTGGGACAGCTCGCCGAAGTAGTCGGTGGCGCCGCCCGGCATGGCGTGGGCCTCGAGGGTGATGTCCAGGTCGTTGTCAGTGATGTACTGGCGGCCGTCCTCCAGGGGTGACAGCCCGAACGGGCTGTCGTGGTGGAACAGCGCAACCTGGGCGTTCTCGCCACCCGACGCGTCGGCGATGTGCCTCAGGGCAATCCGCATCTGCTGGGAGTAGGTGGCTGCCGGCACGAAGTTGTAGGGCGTCTCGGCCGGGTCGGCGAGGGTCTCGGCGTAGGACGCCGACGAGAACGGGACCATGTCCTCGGTGATGCTCGTGCGCAACGCCTCGGTGTCGGCGGTTCCCCAACCGCTGAATGCGACCGCACCCTGTGACTGGTACTGCGAGTAGAGCTGCTCGGCATTGGCGACGTCGTACTGGTAGTCCTGGCTCAACAGCTCGATCGGTCGACCGTTGACGCCGCCGTTCGCGTTGAGCCACTCGACGTAGGCCTTCGCGCCGTCGGCGAACGGGACGCCCACATCAGCGGTGGCGCCCGACAGGTCGAAGATCGCGGCAATGACGATGGGGTCGCCGGTGGCGGCCGTGCCGTCGCCGGTCGCTCCGCCGGTGGGGTCGGTTGCGCCGTCATCGTCGGTGGTGCAGGCCGTGGCCAGCAGTGCGAGCGACAACAGCGCTGCGAGCAGCTGTCGTGTGCGGGTCATTCTGGTTCCTCCCGGGCGGCGTTGCCGCCATTGTTGGTTGTCCCTGTCCCCTCCACGTCAGTAGCGGAAGGGCCAAAGTCGGAAGTAGTCCTTGGTTCGCTGCCACATGCGTGCCAGCCCGCGGGGTTCGAAGATCAGGAACAGCACGATCACCAGCCCGAACACACCGAGCTGGATCGCCGGGAGCTGGCGGGCCAGGAAGGACCCTTGGAGCGACTGTCCTGCCTGGGTGATGAGGGCAGGCAGGACGATCATGAAGGTCGCTCCGAGGATCGAACCCAGGGTGCTGCCGAGTCCACCGACGATGATCATCGCCAGGTACAGGATCGACACCTCAAGGGTGAATCGCTCGAAGGTGACGATGGTTCGGTAGTGGGCCGTGAGGGCGCCGGCCAGCCCGACGAAACCAGAGGACAGGGCGAACGCGAGCACCTTGTAACGCACCACGTCCACGCCCATGGCCTCGGCGGCGATGTCATGGTCACGAATGGCCATGAAGGCGCGGCCGATGCCCGTGCGGAACAGGTTTCGTGAGACGACGACACACACGGCGGCGACGATCCCGATCACCCAGTACCACGCGAAGTCGGTGCGAAGGACCGCGTCACCCAGTGCTGGCCGGGGGACCACCAGGGAGTCGACGCCGCCCGTGACGACTGTCCAGTTGCGGACGACCCAGAGGATGATGAACTGGGACGCCAGTGTGGCGATCGCCAGGTACAGGCCCTTGAGGCGCAGGGCAGGGAGGCCAAAGAAGGCACCGACGGCGGCGGTTGTCAGCACGGCCACGACGACCGCAACGCCCGTTGGAACTCCCATTCGAGCCACGAGCAGGCCAGACGTGTATGCCCCAACTGCCAGGAATCCACCCTGACCCAGACTGATCTGACCCGTGTAGCCGGTCAGGATGTTGAGGCCGATGGCGCCCACGACGGCGATCCCCACCTGGTTGGCCACGGTCAACCAGAACGGCGACGCGAGGAAGGGGAGCACCACCAGCAGGGCGATGGCTATGGCCAGCCGAACGTGCTCGGCGTTGGCGTGACGCAGCCTCAGCTCGGATCGGTAGCTGCGGTGGTGGACACCTGTCGAGATCGCTGCCATCGCTCTACACCCGCTCGATTCGGATTTCGCCGAAGAGGCCGTACGGCCGCACCAGCAGGATCAGGACGAGGACGATGTACGGGACGACCTGCTGAAGCCCACCCCCGACATACCCGGCCGAGTACTGCACCAACAGCCCGATGACCGCGCCGCCGACAATGGTCCCCGGGATCGAGTCCAGCCCACCCAGGATCACGACCGGGAACACGATCAGCCCGAACGTGGCGACCTCGCCGGAGACGCCGACGATGTCGGCAATCAACAGCCCGCCGATCACTGCGCTGATCCCGGCAAGCGCCCAGGCCATCGCAAAGATCCGACGGACGCTGATGCCCATGGTCAGCGCAGCCTGCTGGTCGTCGGCCACAGCGCGCATGGCGATGCCATGGCGCGAGCGCTTGAAGAAAACGGTGAACGCGCCGAGGACCACGGTGGCCGCGGCGATCGCAACGAGCCGATTGACGGGGACCACTGCACCCGCCAGCTCCACCGTGCCCCCGGGCAGGACGGGCGGCAGCCGTCGCGGCGAAGTTCCAAAGAGCATCTGGAGGATGCTGCGAATCACGGCCGAGAGGCCGATGGTGACCATGATCACCGCGATCACACTCTCGCCGATCATGGGGCGCAGCACGAAGCGCTCAACGAGAATGGCCAAAATGACCGCGACAGCCACGCCGAACAGGAGCGCCAGGCTCCAGTGCAGTCCGAAGGTCGCGATCGCAGCGAAGACGGCCCAGGCGCCAACCGCCAGGAAGTCGCCCTGCGCGAAGTTGATGACGCCCGTGGCCTTGTAGACCAGCGCGAAGCCGAGGGCGGCCAGTGCGAGGATGGCCCCATTGGCAAGGCCGGTGACCGTCAGCTGGATGAGCGTCTCCATCAGCCAGCGCTCCAGCCGAACCGGCGACGGCGTGGCGCGGGCGAGAAACCCTCCATGGACCTGATGGCCAGCTCGAGTTCCCGTTCGGCTCGTGTTCCGTCCTGGTAGGTGACCGTCGTGTGGATCGTGACGCTGTCAAAGCCCTCAGTCAGGGCGGTGACGACGCCGTGGTAGCGGTCTTCGATGACGTCCCGGCGAACCTTGCGGGTACGGGTGATCTCGTCGTCGTCGGGATCGAAGGGCTTGTGCAGGACCACGAAGCGGACAACACGGATTGAGTCCGGCAGGTCCTGGTTGGCGCTGAACACCTCCGCAGCAAGGAGTTCCTGCACCTCGGGTTTCTGCGACAGGTCGGTGTAGGTGGTGTAGGACAGGTGATTGTGCTCGGCCCAGTTGCCGGTCGTTTGTCCGTCGATGGTCAGGATGGCCGTGATGCCGGCGTCGTCCTCCCCGCCGAGGGCGACGGCCTCTTCGACGAACGGGCTGAACTTGAGCTTGTTCTCGATGAACGCGGGACTGAACATGTCACCATCTGGCGTCCGGCGGACGTCCTTGGCCCGGTCGATGACGACCAGGTGATCATCGTCGAGATACCCCGCGTCGCCGGTGTGCAGCCAGCCGTCGGCGTCCACTGCGCCAGCGGTCGCTTCGGGGTTGTGCAGGTACTCCTGGAAGACCGCATCTGAGCGCAGCAGGATCTCGCCATCGTCTGCGATCCGCATCTCGGTACCCGGGGTGGGACGGCCAACGGTGTGGAAACGGACGTCGTCGTCAGCGTGCGTCACCGCGATACCACAGATCTCCGTCTGGCCGTAAATCTGCTTGAGGTTGATCTTCAGCGCCTGGAAGAATCGGAACACGTCAGGGCCCAGCGGTGCCCCACCCGTGTAGGCGCGATTCAGGCGCGTCAGTCCCAACTGCTCGCGCACTGGGCGCAATGCGACGAGATCGGCCACGGCCAGGAGAGCTCGCTCGCGCCAAGGCGCCCGCTGGCCGTGGACGCGACGCTCCGCACCACGCTCTCCGACCCTGTGGCCCCAGGCGAAGACCGCCCGCTTGAGCCAGCCCGCCTCCGCCAGTCGAACCTGCACGTCGGAAAGCATCGACTCCCAGATTCGCGGTGGCCCGAACATCACGTGCGGCCCGATCTCGCGCATGTCCGCTCGCGCCGTTTCGGCCTCCTCCGGGAACGAGATCGTGAAGCCGACGCGCATGCCCACGGCCAGCGCGAGCATCTGCTCGCCGATCCAGGCGAACGGCAGCACGGACACGTAGCGGTCTTCGGCCACGAGCGGATCGAGCTGGAGGAGCCGAGCCCCCATTGACAGCAGATTCTCGTGGCTCAGGACGGCCAGCTTGGGGCGCGAGGTTGTTCCCGAGGTGGTGCAGATGATGGCCGCATCGGCTGCGTCGCCCGCCGAGACACGCTCGTCGAACCACGCTGGACGAGAACCCCGGTCCTGCGCACCGAGCTCCTCGACGTCCGTGAACCGGCGCAGCAGGTTGTCGTCGTACGCCTCGAGTCCGCGTGGGTCGTAGTAGACGACGGCGTGCAGGTCGGGCAGTTGGTCGCGGAGCCCCAGCAGCTTGTCGACCTGTTCCTGGTCCTCGGCGACCACGACGCGGGCACGCGCCGTCGTCAGGATGTGAACGATCTCATCGCCGACGCTGGTTGGGTAGATCCCAACCACGGCGGCCCCGAGGGCCTGCGCAGCCAGTTCGGCAATCAGCCACTCCGGGCGGTTGTCACCAAGCACTCCCACGACGTCTCCCGGACCCACATCGAGCAGGTCGAGACCGTGGGCGAAGTCGCGGACGCGATCGTGGTACTGCCGCCACGTGACCGGCTGCCAGACCCCGTAGCGCTTCTCCTGCAGGGCGATGCCGTCGGGATCTCGGCGAGCCCGGTCGGCAAGCAGGCGTGGAAACGTGTCGGGCCGGTCCACCGACGGTGCCGAAGCGGTCACGATTTCATGGCTCGGTGCCTCCATGAGGCTCACGCCGCGTCTCCCTCGCCGAGATAGGCGTCGATGACGGCTTGGCTGCGTGACACCTCGACGGGGGGACCGTCGCCGATGACGCGGCCGAAGTCCAGCACGGTCACGTGGTCGGAGATGTCCATGACGACATCCATGTCATGCTCGATGAGCACGACGGTGACGTTCTTGAGCTCATTGACGTCGAGGATGAACCGAGCCATGTCCTCCTTCTCCTCGGCGTTCATCCCGGCCATGGGCTCGTCGAGGAGTAGAACGGCGGGTTGCAGGCACAGCGCGCGACCCAGCTCGACACGTTTCTGGATGCCGTAGGCAAGCGCCCCGACCGGGCTGTGGCGGACGGCCTGGATCTCGAGGAGCTCGATGACCTCCTCGACCAGCTCGCGGTGGGCGATCTCCTGGTCGCGGGCGGGCCCAAACCACACGAGCGCCTGGACGAGTCGATGCGACATGTGAACGTGTCGGCCAAGCATGAGGTTTTCGAGCACGGTCAGGTGTCGGAACAGCTCGATGTTCTGGAAGGAACGCGCGACGCCGAGGCTGGCGATGCGATGTGAGCGCAGGCTGGTGAGGTCGGCTGCTGGGTCCTGCTCGTGCAGCAGAATCTGCCCCCCCTGGGGGCGGTAGAGGCCGCTGATGCAGTTGAGCAAGGAGGTCTTGCCGGCCCCATTGGGCCCGATGATCGCGTGGATGCTGCCTTGCCGGACAAGCAGGGACACGCCGTCGAGCGCGATCACGCCTCCGAAGCGAAGGGTCACGTCGTCGACCTGGAGTTGCGCGGCACCGCGCTGGAGGCGGCTGCCATTGAGCTCGTGGCGGTACGCGCGGGTCAACACCGGCCACGCCTCCCTCTCGCCGGAGTCGATGACACTAGACTTTCACTATTCGGAAGTCAAGTTCAATCTGACGGCTGCGGCGCGACCCCACGTCGTCCACGGATCGGCGGGCGTCGACCCGTGGTCGTTTCCGGGCTCCACTCCGTCTCTTACGCTATGCGGAAGCAGGCATCCGGAGATGGCATGAACGACGGCGTCCCTCGCGGAACGCTCGGGACGGTGCACAACGCCTCCCTGCTGCTCGACCTGTTGTCGTCGGGACCGTCGCACCACGCCCTGACAGATCTGGCGGAACGCTCCGACATGTCCCTGCCGACCGTTCACCGACTGCTCCGATCGCTCGTCGCTGCGGGCTTGGTCGAACAGGACCCATCGAGTTCGCGCTATGGGCTTGGTCACGAGCTCGTGCGCCTCGCCGAGCACTACCTGGCGCGCTCGTCCGTGCTCAAGGCAGCTGGTCCCTACCTCGTCGAACTCCGCAACAGCACACGCGCAACTGTCGTGCTGGCGATCCTCGTTGGCGACGAGGCCGTCTACATCGACCGCATCGACGGAGATGATGCCGGCGGCGTCTACCGCGACGGCAGCCGCATTCGCCCGCCCCTGTCCTGCGCGGCGGGGCGCCTGCTGCTGGCCCATGCCGATGATGGCACGTGGAACCGGGTCGCGGGAGACGATGTTGAGCAGGGGCTGCGGGACAAGTGGCGCACCTCAGACACCTTGCTGTTCGTGCCCGACCCCCCCATCGGCCAAGCCGAGATCGCCGCACCGGTTCGCGACGCTGAGGGCAACATCCGTGCCGCGGTCGCCGTGATCGACTACACGGCTGCGCCGGATGGCGAGAGGCTCGAACGCGACGTCGCCCCCCAGCTGACCCGGACGGCGAACGCGATATCACGGACACCCGGCCATGGATGAACGTCTGGACCTCTGGGCGGCAACCGCGAGCGAGCTGGTCTGGGACGAGCCGTACTCGGCCGTGCATGAACCCCGCCCGGGGCACGGACGCTGGTTCGTCGGGGGACGGCTGAACCTGGCGACCAACCTTGTCGACCGACACGTCGCCACCCGGGCCGATGCCCCCGCGTTCCATTGGGAGGGAGAGCCTGGGGATCTGCGCACGGTCACCTACGGCGAGCTGCATCGCGAGGTGCTCGACCTCGCGGGGGCTTTGGCGGGCCTCGGGCTGAGCGCAGGCGATCGTGTCGCGTTGTACGCCGGCCTGCTGCCCGAGAGCATCATCACCATGCTGGCATGCGGCCGACTGGGGGCGACCTTCTGCGTCCTGCCCGCCATGCTGCCCGCGGATGCTCTGGCCGCCATGCTGGCTGACCTGCAACCCAAGGTGCTGGTGACCCAGGACGGCGCCTGGCGCCACGGCGTGGTCCTGCCGCTCAAGGCACGCGCCGACGAGGCGTTGACCGCCGTGAGCGGCATCGACCACACCATTGTCATCCGTCGAGCCGGCATCGACGTCGCCTGGTACGAGGGCGACCGGTGGCTGCACGACCTCGTCGCCTCGCGACGCCCCGGCGCCACGGCAACGACCCCACCGATCGCTTCCGTGGAAGCAGATGCCCCTGCCCTGATCACCTACGTCGCCAACCGACGAGGCCGCCCCGTCGGCGCCGTGCACACCGCCGGACGCCTGCTTGCGTACACGCGACGGATGCACACGCACGGCTTCGGCCTCGGGCCCGACGACGTCCTCTGGGTACCTGCCGAGTTCACCTGGATCGCCGCCCAGACGCACGGGGTGCTCGGCCCGCTGGCCGCAGGCGGCACAACGCTGGTCTACGAAGGCATGCTCGACACGCCGACGCGCGAGCGCACCTGGAGCATGATCGAACGGCATCGGGTGCACACCCTCATGGTGACTCCGTCGGTCGTCCGCGCCGTGCACCGCTGGGCGGAAGCCGGACCAACGCCCGACCAAGTCGCGTCACTGCGCGCAATCCTCACCGCCGGGGAGCCTCTGGACGAGGAAACCCGCCGGTGGCTGCACGACGACATCGGCCG
>Ga0302046_10002610_pt1 | contig 16741 bp, 15 predicted proteins | sample RVTome_11_FD_200261 | JGI IMG/M metagenome (GOLD analysis project Ga0302046, IMG submission 200261) | Soil microbial communities from uranium-contaminated site in the Upper Colorado River Basin, Wyoming, United States - RVT147D111 (version 2) ...
CGCCGTCGTTCGCGGGCTCGGCGAGCTGCCCGCGATCGACGATCTGGCGCTGACCACCAACGGCACGCTGCTCGTGGAGCGGGCCGAAGAGCTCAAGGCGGCGGGCTTGCGGCGCGTCACGGTCAGCTTGGACAGCATGGACGAGCAGGTCTTCAGCGTGATGAACGGCGGTCGCGGCGAGCTCGCCAAGGTGCTGCGCGGCATAGAGGCAGCCAAGCGGGCCGGACTCACGCCTCTGAAGATCAACGTCGTGGTGCAGAAAGGCAAGAACGATCACACCGTGCTCGATCTTCTCGAGCGTTTTCGCGGCGCCGGCGTGATCGTGCGGTTCATCGAATATATGGACGTCGGGACCTTGAACGGCTGGAATCTGGCGGACGTCGTGACCTCGAAACAATTGTTGGAGCTAGTCTCTTCGCGCTGGCCGCTGAAAGTTCTGGAGGAGAACTATCGCGGCGAGGTGGCCCGCCGGTACGCCTTCGAGGACGGTCAGGGCGAGATCGGCTTCATATCTTCGGTCAGCGAGCCATTTTGCGGCGACTGCCATCGCGCCAGGTTGTCGGCGGACGGCACGCTCTACACCTGTTTGTTTGCGACGCATGGCACGCCGCTGCGCGAGCTGTTGCGTTCGGGCGCGGGTGATGCGGATATCGTAGGCCTGCTCCAGAACGTTTGGCGCAATCGCACGGATCGCTACAGCGAGCTGCGCGGAAGAACCAGGCTCCCCGGGAAACCGGCCAAAGTCGAAATGTACCGAATGGGCGGCTGATGCTGACGCACGTCGATCCCCGCAACCGTCCGGCGATGGTGGACGTCGGCGACAAAGCCGTGACCGCGCGTACCGCGCGCGCCCGCGCGAGCGTGCGTTTCCCGAAGGACGTGCTTTCCGAGCAGGCGAGTGCCACGGAGCTCAAGACCAAGAAAGGCCCGGTGTTCGATACGGCGATCATAGCCGGCGTCATGGCGGCGAAACGCACTCACGATCTCATTCCGTTTTGTCACCCGATTCCGATGGAGGATTGTCAGATCACGATAGACTGGGACACACCCGACCAGCTCGTGATCGAATGCACCGTGCGCGCGACTCACAAGACCGGTGTCGAGATGGAGGCCTTGACCGGAGCGGCCGTCGCGGCATTGACCGTCTACGATATGTGCAAGGCCCTATCGCATGGGATTCGAATTGCGGAGGTTCGGCTCGTCTCCAAGACCGGCGGCAAGCGTGATTTTGCCGAGACGGGTAAGCCGTGATCGCCGTTACCGCCCGATATTTCGCCGCATTCCGCGACCGGGCCGGCCGAGATTCCGAGGCCCTGACCACCGGCGCGCGCACAGCAGGAGAGCTGTACGCGGAGCTCGCTGCCACGCACGGCTTCGCCGATGGGATGGCGCGGTGCAAGGTTGCGGTCAACGACGAGTTCGCGGATTGGGAAACACCGATCGAGGAGGGTGACACCGTGCTGTTCTTTCCTCCCGTGGCCGGAGGATGAGCTTCCGCATATCCGATCAGCCCCTGGATCCGGAGCGACTCAAGCGGGCTCTCGGCCGGGACTCGGCCGGCGCCTGTGTCTGCTTCGAGGGTTGGGTTCGCGATCGTAACGAGGGCGCGTCGGTACGAGCGCTGGAATACGAGGCGCATGCGGCGCTCGCGGTCAAGGAAGGCGAGAAGATTCTGGCCGAGGCGCGAGAGAAATTCGGCTTGGATGCAGCGGCGGCGGAGCATCGCAGCGGGCGCTTGGAAATCGGCGACTGCGCGGTCTGGGTCGGCGTCAGTGCCGCGCATCGCGACGCCGCCTTCGCCGCCGCGCGTTTCATCATCGATGAGCTCAAGCGACGCTTGCCGATCTGGAAGAAGGAATACTACGGCGATGGCCACTCGGGGTGGATCAATTGCCTCACCGGCAAGTCCGGTGCCGAGGCTGAGCCGCCCGGCTTGCCGAGGTCGCTAAATCGTCAGCTGTAGGGCATACAGTGCCGCCAAATCCCGGGTCGTGTCTACATCGAAACGCGCGGCGGGCAGCGCGACACTCGTAACACGGGAGCCCGCGCGGCGTAGCAGATCGCGCGCGCCGACATCGCCGCGCAAGCTTTTCGCTCGGGTCCATAGTCGACGCGGCAGTATCGCCGGCACCCCCAGGCGGCCGCCGTAGCATGCCGCCGCGGGTCGCGCCGGGCGCCTCTCCCAGGCCGCTATCAAGGGTCCGAGCGTGAATGCGTTCAGCAGCGGTTGGTCGACGGGGAGCAGCAGCGCCGCCGTCGCCCGCCGCGGCAGCGCGTGCAATCCCGCGTTGAGCGACGTGGACATGCCTTGCTCCCAGCGCGCGTTGTCGACGACCCTGACCCCACCCCCGAAAGCGTGAAGCGCGCTGCGCATGCGTTGCCGATTCGCGCCGATGACGACGACCACCTGATCGGGCGTCAGCGCCTGCGCCGTTTCCACGCTCCGCCGCAGCAGAGATTTCGCCTTGAAGCGCACGAATTGCTTCGGCCGGCCCAGCCGCGTCGACGCGCCCGCCGCGAGCACGATGGTCCAAAGCGAGGGCGAGTGAGTTACGCTTGAGGGCATTGCGCCACTATACTTGAGCCCGAGAAAGCCATGACAATCCGACTGGGACTCGCGCGTCGCGCAGACATCTCGACGATCGCCGACATGGCGGCTTGTTGGATCGAAGCCGGGCTTCCGCACACTTGGGACGAGCGGCGCATCGCGCGTTCCTTGGCCGACCCCGAGTGCGTCGTGTTAGTCGCCCGCAGCAAACGGCGCGTCGTGGGTTTTGCGGTCATGCAGTTCTTCGACCGGCACGCCCATCTGAATTTGCTCGCCGTGGCACCCGGCTACCGGCGGCGCGGCATCGGGCGGGCGTTGCTCGAATGGCTGGAAGCCAGTGCGCGAACGGCGGGCACTTTCGTCTTGCGGCTGGAGCTCAGGGCAGGCAACGGGGCGGCACGGGAGTTCTATCGCCGGTTCGGATTTCAAGACGCGGGAGTCAAGCCGGGATACTACGCCGGGCGCGAGGATGCCTTGCGCATGGTTCGCGATCTGGCCGTTGCCGTGACCTGAATCGGCCCTTGCGGCTCAGTCGGAGAGTCTGCCGCTCAACCAGCCGCGGCGGCGTTTCGGCGCGCCCCGGGCCAGGAAATGCTCGACCTTGGGCGGGTCCTCTCCGCGGTGGAATGCGCGCGCCACGCGATTGAACTCGGCTTCCTCGACGGTAACGCGCTCACGCCGCCGCAGATGCTCGAGCCAAGTCGAGTCGACAAAGTATTCGATATAGCGGGTCTCCTCGTGGACGTCTTGAAACAGACCCCAAGCGATTGCGCCGTTGCGCAGCCGCATGCGCCGCACGTCGCGCATCGCAGCCTCGAACTCACGTCCTTGGGCCGGGTCGATACGGTATTCGATGTTGACCATCACCGGTCCTTCATGCGGCTCCGGTGCGGCGATCGCCGTCGCCTCGGGGGCGATCTCGGCGAGCGTGTGGTCGGCGCGCCCATGCTCGGACAATCGCCAGCGCGAAGCCAGCAAGCCCGCGAGCGCGCCGACACCGACCGCGACCATGAGCGCTGTGGTCGTGCTCGTGGCCGAAGCCAGGCGGCCCCAGGTAGCGCTGCCCACTGCCATGCTGCCCATGAACGTCGCTATATAGAGGGCCATGCCTCGCGCGCGCACCCAAGCCGGCAGCGAAAGTTGTGCCGCGACCTGAAAGCTCGACACGACCGCGATCCACGCGGAGCCCGCGACGAACATCACCGCGGCCAGCGGCAGGACGACACGAATCTGCGCGAGGCCGATCAGTGTCAAGCCGCCGACGATCGTGCCCGCGGCCACGATCGTGTCGCTGGAGAATCGAGCGCGGAATCGCGATAGCGCGAAGCCCATGCAGACGGCGCCGGCGCCCATGCTCGTCAGCAGCAGGCCGTAGGCTTGCGGTCCCGCTTGGACTTCCTCGCGGACGATGAGCGGCAAGAACGCGAACAGACCGCTCATCATGAAGAAGAACGCCAGCGCGCGGATGATGACGGTCTGCAAGGCGGGCGACTGACGCGTGAACGCGATCCCTGTGCGCAACGCGCCGAAAAATCGCTCCGACGGCAAGGTGCTGCGGGGCTGCCGACTGCGATAGCGGTAGATCACGACCAGTATTCCCACGAAGCTGACCGCGTTCAGCAGGAACACGGGGCCCGGTCCCGCCAATGCGATCAACAGGCCAGCGATCCCCGGGCCGAGCGCGCGTGTGATGTTTTGCGAGATGCTGTGCAGGGTGACGGCGCCGATGAGCTCGGTGCGCGGCACGAGGTCCGGAATCATCGATATGAAAGCCGGCATCATCATCGCGGACCCTATGCCTAAGCCGAAAGTGAAAGCGATCAGCGTCCACGGCGTGATCTGCCCACCGACCGTCAGCATGCCGATGCTCGTCGCCATGATCGCCATCCAAGTGATGGCGAACAGTATGAACAAGCGCCGATCGACGATATCGGCGAGCGCGCCGGCCGGCAGCGTCAACAGAAACCCCGGCAGCACGACGGAAACCTGTACCAACGAGACCATGAACGGATCGGGCGCGAGGCTCGTCATGAGCCAGCCGGCGCCGACGTCGTGCATCCAGGTTCCGAGGTTGGAGACGAGATTGGCGAGCCAGATGGTCCTGAAGACACGAATCTTCAGCGGAGCGAGCGCCGATACGGATTGCGGTCCCGTGCCGGACGCACCGACGGCTTCCTGTCCGTTGCGTGCAGTCGCCATGTGGAGAAAACTTCAGGAGTGATGCGAAACCGGCGCTATGATCGCACAGAGCAGCGGGGGCGGACCATGCGCTTGCGGCTTCCTGAGTTTCCTGCGAAGGTAAGCCCGCCATGAGCACCGACGAGCAGCGAGAGTTCATCGCCCTGAATGTCGCGGTCCTGAGCGTGTCCGACACGCGGACCCTGGAAACGGATACCTCGGGGGCGTTGCTGGCCGAACGCATCCAGGGCGCAGGTCACAACCTCGTCGAGCGGGCAATCGTCAAGGACGACATGTATGCGATCCGTGCCGCCGTTTCCGCCTGGATCGCGAGCCCGGAAGTCGAGGTCGTGGTCTGCACGGGCGGCACCGGCATTACCGGGCGCGACGGCACGCCCGAGGCCCTGAAGGCGTTGCTGGACAAGGAAATCGAGGGTTTCGGCGAGATGTTCCGGGCAATCTCTTACGCCCAGATCGGCACATCGAGCCTGCAGTCGCGCGCCCTGGCCGGCGTTGCGAACGGCACCTACATCTTCTCCCTGCCCGGATCGAGGAACGCTTGCGCGACGGCTTGGGACAAGCTCATCGCATCGCAGCTCGATTTCCGCACTCGGCCGTGCAACCTCGCTGAGCTCATGCCGCGCCTCAAGGAATGAGACCGTGGCCGATTGATGGTACGCTATCGACGTCTCGACGTTACCGAGGGGTGGTCCGAGAGGACCTGAGAGGCCGACCGACTATCGGCCAACCCTTTGAACCTGATCCGGTTAGTACCGGCGAAGGGACGGGAAGCTCCTGAAATTCCCCCGCCGCTATGCAGACCGGATCTCCGACCGATAGGGAGATCCGCGATGAGAATTCTTTCCGCCCTGACAGCGATTGCGATGCCGCTGGCAGTGTCCGCGCAGAACCCCCCGCTCGAGGAAATCGTCGTCACGGCGGACTTTCGCGAGCAAGCGGCGTCCGATCTGCCGGCCTCGATCTCGGTGCTCGACCGCAATGCATTGGAGCAGGCCGGCGTGCAGCATCTCGAGAGCGTGATGATGTTGGCGCCGAACCTGAATTGGTCCGGTGAGACCTCGCGGCCTCGCTTCTTGCAGATTCGCGGCATAGGCGAGCGCGAGCAGTATCAAGGCGCGCCGAATCCTTCGGTGGGGTTCGTCATCGACGATATCGACTTCAGCGGCATCGGCATGGTCGCTACCTTGTTCGATGTCGACCAAATCGAGGTGTTGCGCGGGCCGCAAAGCACGCGCTACGGCAGCAACGCCCTGGCGGGCATGGTGAATGTCGAAACCCGTGGTCCCGAAGACGAATTCTCCTTGAACGGCGAAATCGAGCTCGGCTCCGACGACATGGCCGGCGCCGGAATCGCCGTCGGGGGACCGGTTGCAACGGGCTTGAGCTATCGCGTGGCGGCTCAGCGCTACCGCAGCGACGGATTCCGCGACAACGAGTTCTTGCAGCGCAGCGACACCAATGCGCGCGACGAGCTCACGGCGCGCGCCAAGCTCGACTGGGCGGCGAGCTCCGCGTTGCAGATGGACCTGACTGCGATGCACGTCGACATCGACAACGGCTACGACGCTTGGGTGAACGACAACGGCTTCACCACCCGGTCGGACAAGCCGGGCAAGGATGCGCAGCGCTCGAATGCGTTTGCGGCGAAGCTCAGGGTGTCCGCCAACCCGCGCTTCGATTTGGTCGGCATCGCCACCTTGGCGGATTCCGATATCGAGGTCAGCTTCGACGGCGATTGGGGCAACGACGAGTACTGGGGCACGCCCTACGACTTCACTTCCGAAACTCTGCGCGTGAGAACGACCTCGACCCAGGAGCTGCGCCTGCTGTCCACGCCCGGTGCCGAGCTATTCTCGGGAACGACGAGCTGGCTCGCGGGCGTTTACCGCCAGGAGCTCGACGAAGGCAACGAGATCTTCGAGCTCTTCAATTCCGAGGTATTTCGAGACCTGAGCTCGGAATTCGAATCGCGCAACCTCGCGATCTTCGGCCAGCTCGACTTCGAGCTCGGCGATCGCGTCGGGATCTCCACCGGACTGCGATTCGAGCAGCGGGATGCCGACTACGCCGATAGCGACGCCGTCCGGTTCTCCCCGAGTGAGTCGATGTCCGGCGGTCACCTGTCGGTCACCTATGACGTCGATGAGCGCGTGACTTGGTACGGTTCGTTGGTGCGCGGCTATAAGGCCGGCGGTTTCAATATCGGCCCGAGCATTCCGCCACAGCGCCGCGACTTCGGCGCCGAGAACCTCTGGAATCTCGAGGGCGGCGTGAAGCTTCGCTCGGCGGACGGCCGCCTCGACGCCGTCCTCGGCGTGTTCTATTCGGTGCGGCGAGATCAACAGGTCTCGACCTCGTTGCAGCTCGACCCGGGCGATCCGCTGAGCTTCGTGTTCTTCACGGACAACGCCGCGGAGGGCCACAACTACGGCTTGGAGGCGGAGCTTGCGTGGAGGCCGAGCTCCCGCTGGAGCTTCGACGCCAACGTCGGCTTGCTGCGGACGGAATACGAGCGTTTCGATTCGCCGACCGTCGCGCTCAGCGGCCGCGATCAGGCGCACGCGCCGCGCTATCAGTTCGCGCTCGCGATGAGCTACCGCCGGCCGTCCGGTTACTTCGCGCGGCTGGATTTTCAGGGTCGCGACTCGTTCTACTTCGACGACAGCCACGATCAGCAATCGGAAGCTTACGAGCTCACGAACCTGCGCGTCGGCTACGAATCAGGTTCTTGGGCCGTGTCTTTCTGGGTCAGAAACCTGTTCGACGAGGAGTATGCGGTGCGCGGCTTTTATTTCTCCAACGACCCCAACGATCCGTCGTTCACGCCCGAGCTTTTCGTTCGCCTCGGTGACCCGAGGCAGCTCGGCGTGACGACCCGATACAACTTCTGAGGTGGCACATGCGCATTACCGCGGAGCTCAGTCTCTACCCGCTACACGACGAGCCAATACCGACGATCCTGTCCTTCCTCGAGCATCTCGAGGCGGCCGAAGGCATCGAGCTCATCATCAACCAGATGAGCACTCAGCTTAGAGGCGAGTTGCGCGACGTCATCCGCTGCGTGCAGCACGCGCTCGAGCAATCGTTCGAGTCCGGGAGGCCGCAAGTGCTGGTCGCGAAGTTTCTGAACGCCGATCTGCCGATCGGGCAGTCGCCCGATATCGACAATCGATGACTGCAATATTCGCTCTGTTCCGCGAAGTATCCACGGCCGAGCTCGCGGCTGTCGCGCTCGCCATAGCCTATCTGTTGCTCGCGATCCGGCAGAACATTCTTTGCTGGCCGGCGGCGCTCTTGAGCTCATTGATCTATCTCTGGGTGTTCTACACGGCGCGCCTGTACATGGAATCGGTCCTACAGCTCTTTTATGCGGCAATGGCGGTTTACGGGTGGCATCAGTGGCTCCACGGCGGCTCGGACGGGCACGGCCTGCGCATTTCCACCTGGAGCCCGATGCAACATCTGAAGACGCTCGGGTTCATCGCCGTCCTGACGGGCGCCTTCGGCTTCGCCCTGAGCCGCACCGACGCGGCGTTCCCCTTCGTCGATTCCTTCACGTCAGTGGCGGCCGTGTTCACGACTTACATGGTCGCGCGCAAGGTTCTCGAGAACTGGGTGTATTGGTTCGTGATCGACAGCGTCTCCGTGTATCTCTACCTCGCCCGAGGTTTGAACCTCACGGCGGCTCTGTTCGTGCTCTATCTGGCGCTCGTGATCGTCGGGTTCCGGCGCTGGGCGCAGGACCTCAAGGTGGAATCCGCCGGGCTCAAGAGCGGTGCTTGCGGGTGAGCGGGGCCGCCGGCCAAAGCACCGACGACCATGAGCGCTTGCGGCGGATGTTCACGAGCCGGGCGCGCGATTTGACGATCGAGCCCCTCGGCGGGGGTCTGGCGGCTCGCTGCTATCGGGTCGAGGGCGACGGCTTGGATTGCGCGGTGCGCCTGCGCAACCCGGTTCGCAGCGATTTTCGCCTCGATCCGGAGGCGGAGAAGCGCCTCCTTCGAACGCTGGCCGCCGCCGGTATCGCGCCGCCGCCGGTCGAGATCGACGCCGGCCCCGGCGCGCTCGTCACGCAATTCTTGCCCGGGGCCGTGCCCTGGACTCCCACCGACGCGCGCGCCGGCACCAATATTCGGCGCCTCGCCGCGCGGCTCGAGGCCCTGCATGCGATCGAAACCGAGCTAAAGCCGTTTGAAGCCGTGGCGGCCGCCGAAGCCTACACGCGCGCCGCCGCCGCCCACCTCGATCTCCACGAGGAGCAGCGTCGCTGGCGCAGCGAGCTCCTGCGACTGGCGGAGGCGTTTGCGCGGCGATTCCCGGCGACGACTTTGTGTCACAACGATCTCGTCGCGAGCAACATTCTCGACGACGGGCACTTGTGGCTGCTCGACTTCGAATACGCTGCGCTCGGCGATCCGATTCTCGATCTCGCCAGCGTCGCCGGCTTGAACGACTTCGCGAGCCCGCAACGCGCCGAGCTCGTGAGCGCCTATTACGCCGGGAAAACCGTGCCGTTCACTCCTGAGGAGCTCGACGAGGTGATTCGGTGGTTGCGCTTGCTCGCTTACTTCTGGGCCTTGGCGCGCGGCTCGGAGCAGCGAGATGCGCGGTCCTTCGAGGCTTTTGCCGGCCAACTGGCAGCGGTGCTAAGGTAGCTGCCGCACGCTCGGTTCGCTGCGGACGCATATTCAGTGGAAAACATCGCTTTTCTCGGCCTGGGAGTCATGGGTTACCCGATGGCCGGTTGGCTCAGCCAACGCGGCTACCGCGTCACCGTCTTCAACCGCACTCGAGCGAAAGCCGAGGCTTGGTGCGAGCAGTATCAGGGGAGACTCGCGTCCACACTCGCCGATGCGGCCGAGGGCGCCGATATCGTGCTCAGCTGCCTCGGCGACGACCCGGACCTGCGCGCGGTCGTGCTGGCCCCGGGGGGCTTGCTCGATAGTCTCAAAGCCGGAAGCCTGTACATCGATCACACCACCGCCTCCGCAGGACTTGCCCGCGAGATCGCGGCCGCGGGGCGGTCGCGTCGGATCGACTTTCTGGACGCTCCGGTGTCCGGCGGCCAGGCCGGTGCCCAGAACGGCGCTCTGACGATCATGGTCGGTGGCGCGGAAGAAGCTTTCGAGCGCGCCCGTCCGCTGCTTGCGTGTTATGCCAAGACGATGCGATTGATCGGCGACTCGGGCTCGGGACAGCTCGCCAAGATGGTGAATCAGATCGCGATCGCCGGCGTCGTGCAAGGCTTGGCCGAGGCGCTCAACTTCGCCCGTCTGGCGGGGCTCGACGCCGAAGCGCTCGTCGACGTCATCTCGAAGGGCGCGGCGCAATCCTGGCAGATGGAGAATCGCTGGCGGACCATGACCGAAGGCAAGTTCGACTTCGGCTTCGCCGTCGAATGGATGCGCAAGGATTTGCGCATCTGTCTGGAAGAGGCGCGGCGCAACGGCGCCGAGCTGCCGCTTGCGGCTCTGGTCGATCAGTTCTATGCCGACGTCGTCGGCATGGGCGGCCGGCGCTGGGACACGTCGAGCTTGATCGCGCGTCTGAACCGAACACCGTCTTAGTGACCGCAGATCGACACCCGCTGGTCGACGATCTCCTGAGCCTGCTCGAGCTCGAACGCGTCGAGGACAACATCTTTCGCGGCCAGAGCCGGGACATCGGCAGCCCGCGCGTGTTCGGCGGGCAGGTGCTCGGGCAGGCGCTGTCAGCCGCCAGCTACACGGTCGAAGATCGGCAGGCGCATTCCTTACATGCTTACTTTCTGCGCCCGGGTGACGTGGAGGCGCCGATCGTCTATGAGGTCGATCGCGCGCGGGACGGCGGCAGCTTCAGCAACCGCCGCGTGGTCGCGATTCAGCACGGGCGGCCGATTTTCAACATGGCTGCATCGTTTCAGAAGGCCGAGCACGGCCTCGAGCACCAGCTGGAGATGCCGGACGTTCCCGGCCCGGAAACGCTCAAGGATTTGCGCGAGCTCGTCGGTGACAGGGCCAGCGCTATCCCTGAGAAGGTCCGGAGGTTCCTGACGCGCGAGCGACCGTTCGAGATGCGCCCGGTCGAAGCCGTCGATCTGCTGTCGGCGGAACCGCGCAAGCCCGTCAGGTACCTCTGGCTCAAGGCCATCGATCGCTTGCCGGACGATGCCGGCCTGCATCGTATTCTGTTGGCCTATGTCTCCGACTATCAGCTTCTCGGCACCGCAACCTTGCCCCACGGGATCCATTGGGAGCAGGGTAACGTTCAAATGGCGAGCCTCGACCACGCGATGTGGTTTCATCGAGCGTTCCGCGTCGATGAATGGCTGCTTTATTCCATGGTCAGCCCGAACGCCTCAGGCGCCCGCGGCCTGGCTTTCGGTCAGTTCTTCGCGGCGAACGGCGAGCTCGTCGCATCGAGCGGGCAGGAAGGCCTGATTCGAATCTGGTCCGAGACCGAACGCCCCGCCACCTAGCCCGGCACGTGCGGCGTCAGCTCCCGCTTGTAGCGTTGCGCGCGCGCGACGTAGTGCTCGACGATCCACTCGAGGTGCTGGATTTCCTCGTCGGTGACGTCGCGGATGCGGCGTGCCGGCATGCCGACGATCAAAGAGCGGTCGGGAAACTCCTTGCCTTCGGTGACGAGGGCTTGCGCGCCGACGATGCATTGCTTGCCGATCACGGCGTGACTCAAGATCGTGGCGCTCATTCCGATCAGCGATCCGGCGCCTATCGTGCAGCCGTGCACGGTCGCCGAATGGCCGACGCTGACGTTTTCCCCGAGCGTGACCGGAGCGCCCCGGTCGATATGAAACACGCAGCCGTCCTGAATGTTGCTGCGAGCGCCGATGTCGATGCGATCGTTGTCGGCTCTGAGCACGACGTTGAACCAAATGCTGACCTCGCGCCCGAGCGTCACCTGGCCGATGACGGCGGAGTTCGGCGCGACGAAATATTCGTCACCGCTGGTCTTCACGCGATGCTCACCAAGATCGTAAAGCATGGGGCAAGGGTCTCTGGGTATCCTCGAGAAGATTGCAAGCATACACGAGGCCGTCGATGCGCCGGCTTCGGGGCTGCGTCGTTATCCGCTTGCCTGATCGGCGACGGCCTTGGCGGCTGCTTCGATGGCGGCGGCGTCGCCCAGATAGCGGGCGACGGTCGGGTGCAGCGATGCATCGAGCTCGTAGAGGCGGGGCACACCGGTCGGTATGTTGAGCTCGACGATGTCCTGCTCGGAGATGTCTTCGAGCATCTTTGCGAGCGCTCGCAGGCTGTTGCCGTGAGCTACGACCAGGACGGTCCTGCCGGCGATGAGCTCCGGCGCGATGCGCTGTTCCCAATAGGGTCTGACGCGATCGAGCGTGGTTTTCAGAGACTCGGTGGCCGGAAGCTCCGTCGTGCTCAGGTTCCGGTAGCGCCGGTCGTGCCGCGGGTGGCGCGGGTCGTCGAGCGCCAGCGGCGGCGGCGCGATGTCATAGCTGCGGCGCCAGATCTTGACCAGCGCTTCGCCGTGCCTCGCCGCCGTTTCCGCCTTGTCGAGGCCCTGCAAGGCGCCGTAGTGGCGCTCGTTGAGCCGCCAGCTTCGTTCCACGGGTATCCACATCAAGTCCATCTCGCTGAGAATGATCCACAGCGTTCGGATCGCCCGCGTAAGCACGGATGTGAAGGCGAGGTCGAATGTAAGGCCTTGCGCTTTGAGCGTAAGGCCCGCGAGCGCCGCTTCGCGCTTGCCTTGCTCGGTCAAGTCGACGTCGGTCCAGCCGGTAAAGAGATTCTCGAGATTCCAGTCGCTCTGGCCGTGCCGAACCAGAACCAGGCGCCCCGGATGTTCGGCCCTAGCGTTCATGGCGCGTATTGTTCGGGCTAAACGGGACTAGATCAACCGTGGCGTCGCAGGCGGATGCCGCGCCACGTCAGGTCAAACGCTCGACTTCGCGAATCGCGACCGAGAGCGTCGCGAAATCCAGACCGCCCGAGGCTTCCATGTCTTCGAGAATCTGTCGCACCCGGTGGATCTCGTCCTTGGTCTCGACGAGCCAGGCGCCCAAAGCCTCGCGCGGCGTGTGTCGTCCTCGATTGGCGAGGACCTTTCGCAGCACTGCGCTTTGCTGCTGAGCTAGATTCTCTCTGAGAGTAGCCCGCGCGATCGCACGCCAACGCCCCTCGACCTCGAGCTCCTCGATGGCTTGGCGGATCCGGTCCAGCTTCAGTCCCCGAGCAAGCTCGAAGTACAGCCGCGCGGTATCGGCGACCTCGAGCTCATGATCGCGGGCTACTTCGATGATCTCGAGGCTCTGGGTCAACGCGGTCAGCGCGACCATCTGATGCGCGAGCCGCGCGTCGACGCCGATCTCGGTGAGTTGCTGCATCTGCCGGCGTAAACGCCGTTCGCCCGGCGGAGACTCCAGCTTCATGATGTCTTTCATGAGCACGCTGACGCCGGGCTTCCATTTCGCGACCATGGGCTCGATCTCGAGCTCATTGGGGTAGCGTTTCAAGAACCAATACACTGCTCGCCGCATCATTCTACTGATCTCGAACATGAGATCGTACTGGATTTCCGCAGGAATTTGTCCGTCCGCAGCCTCGACCGCAGCCCACATCGGCCGGACCTCGAACAGGTCGCGTGTGATCGCGTAGGCCCGCACGACTTGAGCGACCGATGATCCCGTATCCTCCATCGCGCGAAATGCGAACGAGGCCCCCATGTGATTGATGATTCCGCCTGCGATCCGCATGCCGACGAGCTCTCGGCTGAGCCGGTGCGAGCGCATAGCCGCCGAGAAACGCTTGCGCAGTGTGGCCGGGAAATAGCGCCCGAGCTCATCGTCGAGGTACGGGTCTTCCGGAAGGTCCGTTTCCATGATCTGCTCGATCAGCGCGAGCTTGGAGTAGCTCAGGACCACGGCGAGCTCGGGTCTCGTGAGGCCCTTGCCGCCCTTCTGCCTGTCGGTAATGGCGTCGTCGCTCGGCAGGTGCTCGAGCGCGCGGTCGAGCAGGCCCCCGCTTTCGAGCTCCCGCATCAAGCGCATGTTCTCGCCGAGTCGCTCCACGCTGCGCGTGCTCATCATGCTCAAGATCTGGGTCTGGGCGTAATTGTCCTCGAGCACGAGCCCGGCGACCTCCTCGGTCATCTCGGCGAGCAGCCGGTTGCGCTTCGAACGAGAAAGCCGCTTGTTTTCGAGGGCCTGATTGAGGAGGATCTTGATGTTGACCTCGCGGTCGGAGCAATCGACTCCTCCGGAGTTGTCGATGAAGTCGGTGTTGATGTGGCCTCCATGCAGCGCGAACTCGATACGGCCGGGCTGCGTCAAGCCGAGGTTACCGCCTTCGGCGACCACCTTGCAGGCGAGCTCGTTGGCGTTGATGCGAACGGCGTCATTGGACGGGTCCCCGACGTCGGCGTGAGACTCGGTGCCGGCCTTGACGTAGGTCCCAATGCCGCCGTTCCACAGCAGGTCGACGCGCAGCCTGAGAATCGCTTTGATCAGCTCCGGCGGTGTCAGCGAGGCTTTGTCGATACGCAGCAGTTTCTGCGCCGCCGGGTGCAACTGAACGGCTTTCGCTCGTCGCGAGAAGACCCCGCCTCCGGTGGAAAGCTTACCGCGGGCGTAGTCTTCCCAGCTCGATCTCGGCATTCCGTAGAGCCGCGCGCGCTCGGCGTAGCTCGCTTTCGGATCCGGATCCGGGTCGAGAAAGATGTGCAGGTGGTTGAACGCCGCGAGCAGCTTGAGGTGCCGCGACATCTGCATGCCGTTGCCGAAAACGTCGCCGCTCATGTCGCCGATGCCGATCGCCGTGAAGCTTTCGCGCTCGGGATCGATCCCGATCTCCCGGAAATGCCTCTTGACCGCCTCCCAGGCGCCTCTGGCCGTGATGCCCATTTTCTTGTGGTCGTATCCGGTCGAGCCACCGGATGCAAAGGCATCGCCGAGCCAAAATCCGTGCTCGGCCGAAATCCCGTTGGCGAGGTCGGAGAACGTCGCCGTGCCCTTGTCGGCAGCGACGACGAGATAGGGATCGTCGCCGTCGCGGCAGCGCACACGTTCGGGGTGCACGACACGGTCGGCGACGACGTTGTCCGTCAGATCCAGCAAGGCGCGAACGAAAATCTCATAGCACTCGACGACCTCGGCCCGCAGAGCGTCCGGATCGTTCTCGGGGAGTTGCTTGCAGACGAAGCCGCCCTTGGCACCGTCGGGCACGATGACGGTGTTCTTCACGTTCTGGGCTTTCATGAGCCCCAAGATCTCAGTTCTGAAATCCTCGCGGCGATCCGACCAGCGCAATCCGCCTCTCGCGATTCGACCGCATCTCAAGTGCACGCCTTCGACGCGCGGAGCGTAGACGAAGATCTCGAACATCGGGCGCGGTTTCGGCAGCTCGACGACGCGCTTCGGGTCGAGCTTGAAGGCGATGGACGGTTTTGGCTCGCCCCCGTCGTCGAGATAGAAATTCGTTCGGAGAGTGGCCTCGAACACGCCGAGAAACGCGCGCAGAATGCGGTCATCGTCGAGATTGGTCACGCTCTCCAGCGTGGCGGAAATCGTCCTCTTACTCGATTGCTCGATCTCGTGACGGGCGTGGTTCTCGAGATCGGGATCGAATCTTGCGTGAAACAGCGCGATCAGCGCATGCGCAAATTCGGCGTGCCGCGCCAAGACCTGCTGCATGTAGATCTGGCTGAATGAGATGCCGGTCTGCAACAGGAACTTGCAGTACGCCCGCAGCAGCGACGCTTCGCGCCAGCTCAAGCCGGCCAGCGCGACGAAGCTGTTGAAGCGATCGTTCTCCGCCCGGCCGTCGAGCGCCGCGGCGAAGCAGTCCCGAACGCGGGGTTCGAGCTCCTCGGCGTCGAAGTACAGGCTCGCAGAGGGCGCGAGCTCGAATACCTGAATCCAGCAGGCAGGTCCGTCGGGAATTTCGACCCGATGCAGGTTCTCGCTCAGCACCAGCATTCCCATTCGCTCGAGTATCGGTACGAAGGTGTACAGCGGGACGGCGTCGCCGCGGCGAAAGATCGTGAAGCGCAGCCGCGGCTCGTCCCCGTCCGCCGAGCGAACCAGCGACAGATCGAGCGTCCGCCCGGCGTCGAGCAGCGCGGCGAGCTTGCTGACGTCCGCGCTCGCCTGAGCCGGGCCGGTCTCGGCTTGGTAGCTGGCCGGAAACGCCGCCGAAAATCGCCGGTAGAGATCCAAGGCCGCGACTTCATCCAGGCGCTCGAGCAACGCCGCGCGAAGCTGATCGCTCCAGGTTTCCACGGCCTTCACGAGCTTCGCTTGCAGATCCGCGAGCCTGGGCGCCGTCCGCAGGGTCGGAGGCACTCGGATCGTTGCTTCGAGGCGCGCCAGCAAGGACTCCGAGATCGTCACCCGAGTGTCGATGGAGCTGCCCCGGAACTCCTCCAGGAGGATTTTTTCGATGCGGCGCCGCGCCTGGGCGCTGTAGTGATCCTTGGGCAGATAGAGGAAGCAGGAATAGAAACGGCTCAAGATGTCGCGCCGACAAAACAGCCGGACTTGGTGGCGTTCCTGGAGGTTGAGAACGCCGAGGCTGATGCGCGTTAGATCGCCGATGGATATCTGAAAGAGATCATCTCGGGGGAACGTGTCGAGAATATGCTGTAGCGCTTTGCCTCGGTGACTTTTGGGCTCTATGCCCGATCGTCGCATGACCTCGCTGACCTTGAGCCGCACCAGCGGTATTTGTTGCACGCTTGCGCTGTAGGAAACGGACGTAAACAGGCCGAGGATGCGCCGCTCGCCCTTCGGCCGGCCGCTCTCGTCGAACACCTTGACGTTGATCTGATCGAGATAGCCGCTGCGATGCACGCTGGATCGGCGCAGCGACTTGGTGATGACCAGCGGGTTCCGCGAGCGCAGCTCGCGCCGGGCGGCGCCCACGAGCTCGATGCTCGGTGCACGGACTTTCGGGGTTTCGCGGAGTATCCCCAATCCGCTGCCGCGGATCGGCAGCAGCCGGTCCGTCCGCCCGCCGCGACGCAGCCGGT
>Ga0302046_10002611_pt1 | contig 16736 bp, 13 predicted proteins | sample RVTome_11_FD_200261 | JGI IMG/M metagenome (GOLD analysis project Ga0302046, IMG submission 200261) | Soil microbial communities from uranium-contaminated site in the Upper Colorado River Basin, Wyoming, United States - RVT147D111 (version 2) ...
TCATCGTCTGCCTGCTGCTCGGCCTCATGCTCCTCACGAGCCCCGACGAGTACGGCCCCTATCGCCTGCTCTGGATCTTCTTCCTCGCGCTGGCGCTCTTGCCGCCCGCCATCCTCCACCTGGCGGTTTCGTTCCTGGGCGCCCCCGGCCGCTGGCGCGGCCGCGTCCTCGGCGGCCTCTACGTCGTCTTCGCCGCCCTCGGCGCCACGCTCGTCCTCCTGCGCTTCGACGCGCCGGTGTTCCTGCCGCTCCTCTACCTCGTCTACTGCGCGCTCGCGAACGCGCTTCTGCTCTACGCCGGCGTGCTGGTGAGCGTGCTCGCGACGCGCGACCGCCCGCGCCGCCAGACGCTCGCGGCGCTCGCCGCCATCCTCGGCTCGGGCGGGATCGTGATCGCGATCCTGGTCACGTACCCGCTCCGTACCGAGGGGGTGTCGGTGCCGTGGTTCATCCTGCCGATCGGCCTCTGGCCGGTCCTGCATGCGATCGGGTTCCTCGCCGCGGAGCGGCGACGCCCCGTCCCGCGGGTCGCGTCGTGACCCTGCACTCGCGCCTCACGCTGCTCTTCCTGGTGGCCGTCCAGATGACGTTCGTCTCGGCGATCGGTGCCTACTGGGGTCTGCAGAGCTGGCGGCTCATCGCCGACGAGCTGGTGCTCGTCCACACCCAGCAGCGCCGGCTCGGCATCGTGCTCGATCGCCTGGCGGCGGGAGGCGCCGGCCTGGCGACCGACCCGGGCGTCGCCTCCGCCCTCGCGGCGCTCGCGGAAGGCGCGCGGACGAGCGACGAGTCCGAGCGCGTGGCGCACGTGGTCGCGGCCGTCCGCGCAACGGCCCCGGGCGACGTCCGCCGGGCGGTGCGCCGGCTCGGGCGCTACTACGACCGTGAGCTCCGGCGCGTCCACGACCGCGGCCTCGGCCTCGCGCGCGTCTCCAACTGGCTCCTCGCCGGCATCGTCGGGCTCGTGATCGCGAGCTTCCTCGGCTTCCTGGCGGCGATCCGCGCCTGGCTGGTGGAGCCGGTGCGCGCCCTCGAGCGCGCCACCGACGTGATGAGCACCGGCGACCTGGCGCACCGCATCGTGGTGCGCGGCGACGACGAGCTCGCGCGGCTCGCGACCGCGATCAACCGCATGGCGGCGTCGCTGGCCCGCATCCAGACCCAGCTCGTCACCGCCGAGCGCTTCGCGCTCTTGGGCGAGCTCGCCTCCTACGTCGCCCATAACATCCGGAACCCGCTCGCCAGCATCCGCGCCACGGCCCAGGGCGAGGCCATCGACCTGCCGGCGGGCGACCCGCACCACGCCGCCCTCGGCGACATCGTCGGCGCCGCCGACCGGCTCGACGCCTGGGTCGGCGACCTGCTGCGGTCGCTGAGCCCGATCGCGCTCGAGCGCCGTCCGGGCTCGGTGACGGATCTCGTCGCCCGCAGCGTCGCCCTCGCGCGCCCGCGCCTCGCCGCCTCGGGGATCGAGGTCGCGACCGCCCTCGCACCGACGCCGCCGGTCGCCTTCGACGAGGCCAAGCTCGAGCAGGTGCTGAGCGCGGTGCTGGCGAACGCGGCCGACGCCTCGCCGCCCGGCGGCCGAATCGAGGTCGGCCTCGCCCACGACGCCGACGCCGTGACGCTGCGGATCGCCGACCAGGGCCGCGGCGTGCCGCCGAACGGCCGCGGGCGCCTGTTCACGCCGTTCTCAACGACCAAGGCCTCGGGCACCGGCCTCGGGCTCTGGCTGTCGCAGAAGATCGTGGTCGCGCACGGTGGTACGATCACGCTGCGCGACGGCCGGCACGGGGGCACGACGGTGGAGATCCGGCTGCCCGTCGCGGAGGATCCGGCATGCCGACCGTCCTGATCGTCGACGACGAGGAGACGCACGCCCGCGCGCTGGCGCGCTTCCTCGACCGGCGCCGCTACGGCACGGTGGTCGCCGTCAGCGCCGAGCAGGCGCGCGCCGCGCTCGCCAAGAGCCGCCCCGACCTGGTGCTGCTCGACCAGCGGCTCGGCGAGGACGACGGGGTCGCGCTCCTGCGCGAGACCCACGCGACCGACCCCGAGCTCCCGATCATCATCATGACGGCCTACGGCTCGGTCGACACCGCGGTCTCCGCCATGAAGGCGGGCGCGCGCGACTACATCCAGAAGCCGATCGACCTCGAGCAGCTCGCGCTGCTCGTCGAGCGCGCGCTCGCCGAGGCCCGCGCCCAGGCCTGCCTCGACCGCCTGCAGCGCGCCCCCCTCGACCAGGAGCACGCGACGACCATCCTCGGCGCCAGCTCGGCGATGCAGTCGGTGCGCGACTTCGTCGACCGCATGGCGCGGCTCGACGGCCTGAAGGCCGGCGAGTACCCGACGGTGCTCCTCCTCGGGGAGACCGGCACCGGCAAGAGCCTGGTGGCGCGGGCGCTGCACCAGGCGGGCCCGCTCGGACGCGGCCCCTTCCTGGTCTTCGATTGCGCCGTGGTGCCGCGGGACCTGATGGAAGCGGAGCTCTTCGGCTACGAGCGCGGCGCCTTCACCGACGCCAAGGTCGCCAAGCCCGGCCTGCTCGAAGTCGCCGGCGGCGGCACGCTCTTCCTCGACGAGATCGGCGAGCTCGGGCCGTCGGCCCAGGCGAAGCTCCTGCGCGCGATCGAGGACAAGGTCATCCGGCGGCTCGGGGCGCTCACCGACGTCGACGTCGACGTGCGCATCGTCGCAGCCACCAACCGCGACCTCGGCGCCGAGGTGGCGGCGGGGCGCTTCCGGCAGGATCTCTTCTACCGCCTGCACGTGCTCGCCCTGACGCTGCCCCCGCTCCGGGCGCGCGGCGACGACGTTCTCCTGCTCGCCCGCCACTACCTCGAGCTCTACGCGCGCAAGTACGGGCGCCCCGTGAAGCAGCTCGCGCCCGACGCCGCGGCCGTCCTGCTGGCCGACCGCTGGATCGGCAACGTGCGCGAGCTCGCGCACTCGATCGAGCGCGCCGTCCTGCTGATCGACGGCGAGGTGATCGAGGCGCGCCACCTCGCCGGCGAGACCCGCGCCGCCCCCGAGGCGGGTCCGCAGGCGACCCGCCTCGAAGCGGTCGAGCGCCAGCTCATCGAGCGGGCGCTCGCCGAGTGCGGCGGCAACGTATCGCAGGCCGCCCGCCACCTGGGCGTGAGCCGTGAGCTGCTCCGCTATCGCATGCGGAAGCACGGCCTGCGATGACCGAGCCCGATCACGGTCCGGGGCAGACTCGCCCGGCGGCTACGGCATCGGCTCCGCTCTCCTCTGCGAGCTCGTCATGACCTTCATGTTCCTCCTGATCATCCTCGGCGCCACCGACCGCCGCGTGCCGGCGGGGTTCGCGCCGTTGCCGATCGGGTTCGGCCTCGTGCTGATCCACCTGATCAGCATCCCGGTCACCAACACGTCGGTGAACCCGGCGCGCAGCACGGGGCCGGCGCTGATCGTCGGCGGCTGGGCGCTCCAGCAGCTCTGGCTGTTCTGGGTCGCGCCCATCGCCGGCGCGGCGCTCGCCGGGGTCGTGCACCGCCGGCTCGCCGGCGAGAAGGAGGCCGCGCCGGCCGCGCTCGCACCGAGCGCGCGTTGAGCGCCGTCGGCTCGATCCACTGGAGATAGAGCCCAATCCTTACCGAAGGCGCGGCAATCCTTACCGTTGCCGCGTTCCTCCTTACCGGTGCGCTCCCTAGTCTCCGCCCCGTCGGGATTGTCCGACCGAAACGGAGGAGACATCGATGACCCTCGAAACGAAGGACGCGGCGGCCGGGAGCCCGGCCCGGGGTGGACGCCGCTCGAGACGGCGGCGCTGGGGCGCCGCCGCGATGGCAAGCACGCTGGCGCTGGCCGGCGTCCTGTACGCCGCCCGGCCGGCGCAGGCATGCGCGTTCTACAATCCGCTCTGCTGGGTGGAGGAAGCGCTCGACGTCATCAAGGACCTCGTCGTCGGCGTCGGCATGCTGGTCGTGGACGTCGTCACGCTCGATCCCGGGGAGTTCTTCGACGACCTGGTCGACATCAGCGAGGATTTCATCCTCTGCGACGGCGCCGGCGTCCCGCAGGTCTCGTTCGCCGAGTTCCTCGTCCTGCAGGTCGGCGCCGAGGTCGCGGAGACGCTCTTCGACGACTGTCAGGCGTCGGAGCCCATCGAGCCGGAGGTGCTCGCCAAGCTCGAGACCTACTTCCGCTCCGACCTCTCCTCCGTCCGCATCCACAGGGATTGCGATTTCGAGCTCGGCCGCACCGCCATCACCTTCGGCGAGAACATCTACTTCAAGCCCGGTGCCTACGACCCCACCTGCAACGACCCGCAATCCTGCTCGTGCCGCGACGGCTTCGACACCGAGATGTTCTCGATCCTCGCCCACGAGCTGGTGCACGTGCTGCAGTACCGCAGCAAAGGCTTCAAGGACTTCATCTGCATGTACTCGCTCGAGTGCGGCCTGGGGTCGGTCGTCGATCTGGACTGTCGGTTCGAGCAGCAGGCCTTCATCTACCATGCGCTGGTGCGGGAGGACATGCGGCGCGACGCGGACGGCATCTTCACCTGCCCGCTCGGCGAGTGCGACGACGAGGTCCACGAGTGGAACCTCGGCAACATCGACGAGCACTCGTGCAGCGCCGAGGTCGCCCTCTGCGGCGTGACCCTGGGGACGCCCGACGCACCCGACTACTGCGCCGCGAACGACAACTGCCCCGACGTCGCCAACCCCGATCAGACGGACACGGACGGCGACGGCCGCGGCGACGCCTGCGACACCTGCGACCAGGACTTCCAGCCGTTCGAGGACCTCGACGACGACTGCGTCCTCGACACGGAGGACAACTGCCCGTGTCCGCCAGAGGACGTCGCGCTCCTGACGGATTGCGACAGCAGCAACGACCCGTATGCCCCGGCGCCGGCCGGCGGCTGCTACTTCGGCCTCTCCTGCACGAACTTCGCCAACACCGACCAGGCCGATCTCGACATGGACGGCCTGGGCGACGTCTGCGACCCCGACGACGACGGCGACGGCGTCGACGACGTCGACGACAACTGCCCCCGGGTGGTCAACCCGGACCAGCAGAACTACGACGGCGACGGCCTCGGCAACGTCTGCGACGACTCGGACGCGGTGCTCGACATCCGCCGTGCCCGCGTGCGCGAGAACACGAGCCGGAAGCGGCCGAACGGCCGCGTCATCGTCCGGGGCGACATCCTGCTGGCGTCGATGGACGACGTCTTCGACGCGACCGAGGGCATCGACTTCCGCATCACCGACGGCGGACTCCTCGACCTGAGCTTCATCTGGACCCCCGATCGCTGCGAGACGCTCGGGAACGGCAGCATCAAGTGCGTCACCCCCGACGGCGTGTTCAAGGTCGCGAACCGACCGCTCTCGGCGATGCCGGGACGGATCCGATTCCTCCTGAACTTCAAGCGTCAGGACATCCAGGGACCGATCGCGCCCAGCCTCCTGGTCCGGATCGTCGACAGCCCACCGGTGCCGACCCTGGGTATCGACCGCTTGGGGGGGATCACCGACTGCGACCTGGACCCGCACGGGGTGTCCTGCGTAGCGCCGTAGGCGGACGCCGGACGCGGGCCGTCGTCGCCACCGCGGCGGCGGCCCGCACGGGCGCGGCGGCGGCCGCTTCGCCGTCCCATCCAAAGAGAAGGGCCGTCCGAAGCTCGGGTGCCGATGGGGGCGCGGACACCACCCGGAGCCGCTCGCGTACGGCGATCGAGTCGAGATCGAGAACCCCGCAGATGTACTCGAAAGAGTAGAGCCATTCGGGCTCGTCGGCGAGGAACCATGCCCGTGCCCCGTCGAAGAGCCGGCGCGCGCGACTCGTCGTGGCGAAGCGATGCTTCTCGAAGCACGCGAGCGCGTCGTGAAGGACGGCGATCATGAGCCGCTGCTCGGGTTCCTGCCTGCGCGGCGCGCCGAAACACTGCGAGGGGAGGACGGCGCCGGGTTGCGTCGTGCGGACGAGTACTCCGGCTCGATCGGGGGTCGCTTCCATCACCATCCGGCGCTTATAGAGAAAGGGCGGCGGTGCCCGTAAGCTCGGAATACTACGCGCGTGGTTCTACGCGGATGGTCTTGGCCGCGCGAGGACGGAGACTACGCGCGTAGTCTCCCGCGGTTCCGGCGCCGCCTTCGCTTCGGTACAAGCAGGAATGGCCGTGCGGATCGTCGTTGCCCTCGTGGTGGTCCTCTCGGCCATTGCTTCGCGTCCGGCGTGGTGGCCCTGGGACAGGAAGCTGGATGCGGCGGCGGTCGAGGCGATGTGCCGGGCGTCCAGAGACGCGAGCGGAGCCGAGCACCGTGCCGGACGCGACTTCCAGGACGCGTTGGCAGCGAGCAGGCGAGACGGCTGGAGCCAGAGCCTGCCCGTGGTCGGCGAGCGTCGTGCATCGCGCGTCGCCGAACGGGAACGTTGGCGTCGACTGTCGACCGAGTTGATCGCCGCCGCTCGCCAGCGAACGTTCGCGGCGGGCGCGTCCCTGGGCACCGCGGGCGGTCTGGCCGACATGCGCGCCGAGGCGGTTCGCCTGAAGGACGACGCCGGCATCACCGCCCTGGACGGGTGTCAAAGGGACGCCGACGGACGTTCGAGAGCGCTCGACGCGAGCGCGCCGGTCAGCGCGCCGCCGGCGCCGCCGCGGACTCGGCGCGGCCGAGCGGCAGGCGGATGACGAAGGTCGAGCCTTCCCCCGCTCGACCCCGCGCGACGATCGTGCCGTCGTGATGCTCGACGATGCGGCGGCAGAGCGCGAGACCGAGACCCGATCCCGACACCGTACCGTCGCCGAGACGGCGGAAGATCTCGAAGATCTGCTCCGCCTCCGCTTGCGAGAAGCCCCGCGCGTTGTCGTGCACGCGGATCTCGCAGAGGGCGCTTCCCTCCTCCTCGCAGATCTCGCCCTCGACGCGCACGTGGAGCGCCGCGCCGTCGCGCCGGTACTTGAGGGCGTTCTCGATCAGGTTGCGGAACACCTGCCGCATCTGGACGGGATCGGCGTGCACGATCGGCAGCGGCCCGACGTCGACCCGAGCGCCGGCCTCGGCGAGCTCGTCCTTGAAGCTGGCGGCCACCTCCTCGACCAGGTCGTGCACGTTGACGCTCTCCATCGACGCCTCGTGCCGCTCGTACGCCGCGCACGCCAGACGGAGCTGGCCATCGAGGAACGCCCCCATGCGGGTGATCGAGAGCCGGAGCTGGGTCAGGTACCTGCGGCTGCGCTCGTCGAGGCTCTGCCCCGCCGCCGCCTCCAGGAGCTCCCACCAGATCTGGCTGCTCGCGAGCGGCTGCCTGAGCTCGTGCGACACGAAAGCAGCGAACTGACGCAGGTCCTCGTTGGCGCGTACGAGCGTCACCTGCGCGCGCTCGCGGAGCCGGTTCTCGGTACGCAGCGCGGCGTTGGCACGCGCCAGGTCGGCGGTGCGCTCCGCGACGCGGCGCTCGAGATCCCGGGTGAGGGCGCCCGCGTCCTCCTCGGCACGGCGGCGCACGCCGATCTCGAGCGGCTTGCCGGCGCCATTGGGCTCCTGCGCCGGCTGGAACAGGACCGTGTGGGTGCGATCCCACCCCGGCACCTCCGTCGCCCCAACTCCATTCCCGTTCCTGCCCATGGTCATCCCTCGCTATCGCATCGCTCGTTCGGTCCCGCGTTGGGAAGCCGTGCTCGAGCGGGCGTTTCGCGATGTTCGCATCTCGCGCCCACCTTCGTAGCAGCGGCTGCCCGGGTGCGCCAGATCGTGGTAGTACGTACGTAGCTCTACGGTATCGGCTGCCCGCCTCTTGACCTGCGGCGCTCGCAAGTATTGTTGAGTCGGATCATCCATGGGGCGCCGTGAAGCCAGGGCCACGAAGCCGGCCGGACGGACACGTTCCCCCGCGGCGGTTCGTCGCGGCGTGACGGCGCGTGACGCGGCCGACCAGCGGGCGGTGTTTCCGATTGCCGGTATCGGCGCCTCGGCGGGCGGACTCGACGCCTTCAAGAAGTTCTTCGGTGCCATGCCGGCCGACAGCGGCGTGGCCTTCGTGCTGATCCAGCATCTCGACCCCACGCGCAACAGCCTCACCGCGGAGCTGGTGGGCACGTACACGGCGATGCGCGTGATGCAGACCGAGGACGGGATGCCGGTGGAGGCGAACCACGTCTACGTGATTCCGCCGAACTCGTACCTGAGCATCCGCCAGCGCACGTTGCGACTCACGACGCCCACCGCACCGCGCAGCCTGCGCATGGCCGTCGATTTCTTCCTGCGTTCGCTGGCCGCGGACCAGCACGAAAACGCGGTCGGCATCATCCTGGCGGGCACCGGTACGGACGGCACCCTCGGGCTGAAGGAGATCAAGGCGGCGGGCGGCATGACGATGGTGCAGGATCCGCGGACCGTCCAGCACGACGGCATGCCGAGCAGTGCGATCGCCGCCGGCAGCGCCGATTACGTCCTGCCGGCCGAGGAGATGGCCGGTGCCCTGCTGCGGTACGCGCAGCACGCGGTCGGGACGGCGACCAGCGTCGACGCATCGCCGGAGAAGGCGCCGGACCCTCTGCGGGACGCCCTGGCGGTCGTGCACGCGTATGCCAAGTTCGACTTCAGCGGCTACAAGACGGGCACCGTGCGACGGCGGATCCAGCGCCGCATGAGCCTGATGCAGCTCGACCGGATGTCCGACTACGTGGAGCGGCTGCGCAGCGACCCCGCGGAGGCGGGTGCGCTCTTCAGGGACCTGCTGATCAACGTGACCAGCTTCTTCCGCGAGCCGGCGGCATGGCAGACGTTGCAGGAGCGGGCGATTCGGCGATTGGTCGCCGAGAAGCCCGCCGATGCCCCGCTGCGCGCATGGATTCCTGCCTGCGCCACCGGAGAGGAAGCGTACTCCCTCGCGATGGTGCTGATCGAGGAGATCCGGGCGTCCGGGAAGGCATGCCCACTGCAGATCTTCGCCTCGGACGTCGATGCCGACGCCCTGGCGACGGCGCGGGCCGGGGTCTACCCGAAGGGCATCGCCGCCCACGTCGGGCCCGAGCGGCTGGCCCGATTCTTCGTCGCGCGCGAGCACAGCTCTTGCGCGACGCAGGAGCTGCGCGACACGGTCGCCTTCGCGCAGCAGAGCCTGCTCAGCGACCCGCCGTTCTCCAGGCTCGACGTGATCAGTTGCCGGAATCTCCTCATCTATCTCGAGCCGGCGATACAGCAGAAGCTTCTCCTCGTGCTGCACTTCGGTCTGGTCGAAGGCGGTTACCTGTTCCTGGGGAGCGCCGAGGGCATCGGGCCACAGGAGGATCTGTTCGAGGTGGTCTCCGCGAAGTGGCGGATCTACCGCCGCATCGGCCCGACGCGTCACGAGAAGTTCGCGTTGCCCATCGTCGCCGCGCCCGCCGTGCGCGGGTCGACACCGCATCACCCGAGCCCGAGCCCGGGCCGGCTGCCGGCGCTGGCGCAGCATCTCCTGCTCCAGCGCTACGCGCCTGCGTCCGTGATCATCGACCGCCGAGGCGAGATCCTCTATTTCCACGGCCCAACCGGCGACTACCTCGGGCAGCCGAGCGGTGTGCCGACGCAGGACCTCATGACGCAGGCCCGCAGCGGGCTGCGCGGCAAGCTGGGCGTCGCCCTCCAGGCTTCGATCCGCGAGCGCCAGCGCGTCGTCGTGCCCGGCGTTCAGGTACGCCGCGGCGGCGCGTTCTCGCGCGTGCGGATGACGGTCGAGCCCCTCGATGCCGGCGCGGAGATGGAGAGCTTGTGGTTGGTGTCGTTCGAGGACGAGCCGGGGCCCGTGGCGCCTCCCGCGGCTGCCCCCGACGCCCCCGCGGACGCGAGCGGCGCCGACGCGGCGCTCGCGTGCCAGCTCGAGTACGAGCTGAAGACCAGCAAAGAGGATCTGCAGCGGACCATCGAGGACCTCCGGGCGGCCAACGAAGAGCTCATGTCGGTCAACGAGGAGTTCCAGTCCAGCAATGAGGAGATGGAGACCGCGAAGGAGGAGCTGCAGTCGCTCAACGAGGAGCTCACCACCTCCAACACGCAGCTCGAGGGCAAGATCGCGGAGCTGGAGACGACCAACAATGACCTGGACAACCTGCTGACCAGTACCAACATCGCGACGCTCTTCCTGGGCAAGGACCTGCGCATCCGGCGCTTCACGCCGGCCGCCACGGGGCTCTTCAGCCTGATTCCATCGGACGTCGGCCGGCCGATCGGCGACATCGTGCAGAAGTTCGCCGACCCCGGTCTTTTCGCCGACGCCGCAACGGTCCTGCGGGACGCGACGACGCCGGGGATCGAGGTGCGCACGCATGACGGCCGGTGGTACATGCGGCAGGTGCTGCCCTACCGCACGCGCGACGGCCAGACCGACGGCGTGGTGATCACGTTCTCCGACGTGGCGGCGGAGCTACTCCAGGAAGCGCGACTGTATGCCGAGTCCATCGTGGACACGCTGCGCGAGCCGCTGCTGGTGCTCGACGACACCCTGCGCGTGCGCTCGGCGAATCACTCCTTCTACGCGGCCTTTCAGATGTCCAAAGAGGAGACCGAGGGGCGGTCGTTGTACGAGCTGGGCGACCACGACTGGGACATCCCTCGATTGCGCACGCTGCTGGGCGAGATTCTCCCGAAGCAACACACGCTGAACGACTTCGAGGTGGAGCACCGCTTCGAGTCGATCGGCCGGCGGATGATGCTGCTCAATGCACGGGTCATCCATCGCGACGGCGGGCGTCCCGACCTGATCCTCCTGGCGATGGACGACATCACCGAGCGCAGGCGGATCCAGGAGGCCTTGCGGGCGAGCGAGGTGCGCGAGCGCGTCGAGGAGCAGGTGCGGCAGCGGCAGGCCGAGCTCGCGCACGCGCTGCGCGTCATCAGCATCGGCGAGCTGGCGAGCGGCTTGGCGCACGAGCTCAACCAGCCGCTCTCGGCAATCGCCAACGGCGTGGAGGCGTGCGCACGGTACGTCCGGTCGGGCAAGGTGAAAGCCGACAAGATCCTGGGACTGCTCGACGAGGCCTCGAGCGAGGCCGTGCGTGCCGGCGAGATCGTGGAGCATCTTCGAGGCTTCATCGAGAAGAGGGCGCCGCGCTTCGCGCGCGCCGACCTGTGCGAGATCGCCCGGGGCGTGCTGCGGCTGCTGGCGCACGAGATCGAGCGGGCACGGGTCGACGTCCAGCTCGACCTGAGCCCGCGACCGATCCCGATTCACGCCGACCGCATCCAGATCGAGCAGGTCGTGGTGAACTTGATCCAGAACGCGATCGAGGCCATCCAGGGAGGCGGCCACCACGGCAGGACGATGCAGCTCCGTGCGCGGGCCCTGAAGGGCATGGCGGAGCTGTCCGTGACCGACACCGGGCCCGGTGTCTCCGTCGAGGCGACGGGGCGGCTGTTCGAGCCCTTCTTCACGAGCAAGCCGCACGGCCTGGGAATGGGCCTGTCGATCAGCCGCTCCATCATCGAGGCGCATCGCGGGCGGATCTGGGTAGAGCGTCCCGGCGACGGCGTCCGGGGCACCACCGTCCGCTTCGCGTTGCCGCTCAAGGCCCCCACGCGGGCACGCGGGAGACGCTCCACATGACGCGCAACCCGACGGTCTTCGTGGTGGACGACAACACCGGCGTCCGCAGGTCGGTGGAGGCGTTGATGCGGTCGGCGGAGCTCGACATCGAGACCTACGCCTCGGGCGAGGAGTTCCTCGCCGCCTACGATCCCGGGCGTCCGGGCTGCCTGGTCTTGGACATCCGCTTGGGACAGAAGAGCGGCCTCGATCTGCAGGACGAGCTCCGCCGGCGCAAGGCGATGCTGCCGATCATCGTCCTCACCGGCCACGGAAACGTGCCGACCTCGGTGCGCGCGCTCAAGGCGGGAGCGGTCGACTTTCTCCAGAAGCCGGTGCCGCCCCGGATGCTGCTGGAGCGGGTCCAGGCGGCCATCGAGATCGATCGCCAGGCGCGCGAGAAGCTCGCCGAGGACGCCGTCGTGGTCGAGCGCCTCGCGCGCCTGACGCCGCGCGAGCGCGAGATCATGGAGCTGCTGCTCGCGGGCAAGACGTCCAAGGAAATCGCGACGGCGTTGCGTCTCAGCGTCCGCACCGTGGAGGGGCACCGCCGGATGGTCCTCTCGAAGATGCACGTTCCCTCGACCGCTCAACTCGTCCGCATGATGCTCAGCGTGCGGAGCGCCTCTCCGCGTCCGTAGGTCCCGCCCCCGCCTGGGCCGCTCACATCATTCGAGCCGTCGCTGAATCGGGCGATGCGCACGACCTCCAGAACGTCGCCGCGACGGTGCTGGCGAAACTCGACGAAGCCGATCGTCGACGTGCCATCAGGAGAGAGGATCGAGGCCATCCCGGCCGACATCGCCCTCGACCCAGGCGAGCCGGATGGGGTCCCCCGAATCGCGGCTCGCCGCGGGACGTGCAGCCGGCGTCGCGACAACGTCGCCGGGGTGAGCCATTTGCGCCAAGGAGGGCTCGTGGTCGTTGGTGGTCGTCCTCCTTCGCAAACCGCCGCCTCGCCGGATAGAAGAAGCGGCCGGGAGGCACGGTCGGAGAATGTTGAGCATCCGTAAGAGCGCTGAGCGCGGGCATGCCCGGCACGGCTGGCTCGAGAGCCGCCACACGTTCTCGGTCGCGGACTACCGCGACCCGCGCTTCATGGGGTTCCGGCAGCTCCGCGTCCTGAACGAGGACCGCGTCCAGCCCGGGCTGGGCTTCGGCGCCCATGCCCACCGCGACATGGAGATCGTCACCTGGGTGCTCGCGGGCGCGCTCGAGCACAAGGACAGCCTCGGCAACGGGTCGATCATCCACCCCGGCGACGTCCAGCGCATGAGCGCCGGCACCGGCGTGACCCACAGCGAGCTCAATCCCTCCCTGACGGAGCTCGTGCACTTCCTGCAGATCTGGATCGTGCCCGAGCGCGACGGCGGCGCGCCGTCGTACGAGCAGAAGCACTTCGACGCCGCGAGCCGGACGGGCGGCTTGCGCCTGGTGGCGTCGCGCGACGGCCGGGACGGCTCGGTCCGCCTGCAGCAGGACGCGAGCCTCTACGCCGCGCTGCTGCCGACCGGCGGCCGCACGCGGCACCAGCTCGCGCCCGGACGCGGCGCGTGGGTGCAGGCGGCGCGCGGCACGCTCGACGTCAACGGGATCTCGCTGGCGGCGGGAGACGGCGCCGCGCTCGTCGACGAGCCGGAGATCACCCTCACGGCGCACGCCCCGAGCGAGGTGCTGGTCTTCGACCTCGGGTGACCGCGGCCCGGAGCCGCGCGACGCGTCGTCCTTCCGTCAGCGCCGACGCGATGCTACGCCTCCGGCCATGGACATCATGACGCGATTCGGCGCCTACGCCGCCGACTTCGAGAAGACGCTCGCCGACGACGACTGGTCGCGCCTGCACGACTACTTCGCCGAGGACGCCGTCTACGCGGTCGAGTCCGAGGCCTTCCCCTGCAGGCTCGTCGGCCGCGACCGCATCTTCACCGGCATCAAGAAGTCGCTCGACGGCTTCGACCGCAAGTTCGACGGCCGCGACATCTCGATCACGAGCGGGCCGGAGGTCGACGGCGACGAGATGCGGGTCGCCTGGAGCCTGACCTACCGAAAGGAGGGCGTCCCGCCCTACACGCTCGCCGGCCGGACGCGCGTGCGCTATCGCGACGGCAAGATCGTCGAGCTGGTCGACTCCTACGCACCGGGCGCCGGCGACGCGGGCGCGGCCTGGAGCCGCGAGACCGGCATCGCCCTCGATCCGTCCTACGTCTAGCGGGGGGCGCTCGGCGCGCCGCGCCGGTCAGCCGGCTTCCAGTCCCGCGAGCGCCCGTCCCATGAGATCGGCGAAGTTGCCGACGTAGAAACGCGCGCGCACCGCGCCGCCGGCGTCGCCGAGGCTGCGCTCGAAGCGCTCGAACGGCCGCCGGCCGCCCTCGACGTGCGGATAGTCGGTGGAGAACATGCAGACCTCGGGGCCGACGTGCTCGGTGATCCAGCCGACGTCCTCGGTGGGATAGGGCGTGACGCGGACCTGGCGTCGCACGTACTCCGTCGGCCGGAGCGACAGCGTGCCGAGGCGGGCCTCGTGGCGGCCGAACGCCTCCACCGCCGACTCCATCTGCCGGACCCAGCTCGGCAGCCAGATCGCGCCCTGCTCGATGACGCCGATGCGGAGATCCGGAAAGCGCTCGAGCACGCCGTCGAAGATCATCGTGGCGAGCGTCTGCATCGGCGGTCCGGGAATCCCCATGTAGTCGATCGAGCGGAAGTTCTCCTCGCCGCCGTGGAAGTCGGGCGGGATCGGCAACCCGTTCCGGAAGTAGCTGGCGTCGATCAGGTCGCCGGTGCCGCCGACGTGGAAGACGACGGGAACGCCCGCCTCCTCGGCGATGGCCCAGACCGGGTCGAGGCCGACGTGGCTCGGCGAGTGCCCCTTCGGGCAGCCCGAGGCGACGAGCAACGCCGCCGCGCCCATCGCCAGCGCCTCCGCGGCCATCGCCCTGGCGCGGCCGAAGTCGGCCAGCGGCACGTAGCAGGTCGGCAGCAGCCGCGGGTCCGCCGCGCAGAACTCGACCATGCCGCGATTGTGCGCGCGCGCCACGCCGTAGGCGAGGTCGAGGTCGCCCGCGTGCTCCCAGTCGCGCAGCCGGCGGTTGTGAAACGTATTGAACACGAGCTGGCTCGCGACGCCGATCAGGTCGAGGGCGCGTCCGCGATCCTCGCGCAGGAACGATCCCGTCGCCGCGAAGTTCTTGCGGCTCATGATCTCCGCCGCCTCGGCGGCGCGATACCCGGCGGAGGCGTGCTTGGCGGCGAGGCGGGCGAACGTCGCACCCAGGTCGTCCCGCCCATCGACGGCGTCGGCCGTCTGCTTGAGCTCGTTCACGTAGTCGGGCGGCGCGATGCGATCGCGCAACGCCGGGTCGGCGTGGTCGCGCAGCCAGAAGGGCGTCTCCATGATGTGGGCGTCGGCGTCGTGGACGAGGCGGCTCTCGATGTACGGCATGGTCCCGACCCTAGCGCGTCGCACGAGACGACGCAGCCCTGCGGCGCGTCACGCCTCCTCGTAGCGGACGCGCGGGTACCAGGTCTCGCCGCGCCCCTCGGGCGTCAGGTCGAGGACGTTCCAGAGCGGCCACATGAGGTCGATGTGGCGGTTGTTCTGCCCCGACTCGGGGGGCACGAACAGCATCTCGGTGCCGTAGAAGTGCTCGATGCGCCCGTCGCGGCGGCGAAAGACGTTCATGTACGGGATCGGCTCGCCGGCGGGGTCCTCGCCGAAGTAGGCGCGGTTGTACCCGTTCCCGTGCGCCGAGAGCAGGCGCAAGCGCCGCCAGCCGCGGCCGTCGGCCCACTCGCGGATGCGCGCCAGCGGCGCCTCGGCGACGACCGCCAGGTCGATCCGCTGCGCGAGGTGCGGAGCGCTGCCGTCGAGGCTGTCGAGGAACGAGGTGCACATCGGGCAGGCGTTCTCCCACTCCGGGCCGAACATGAAGCTGTAGACGACGAGCGTGTCCTTCCCCGGGCGAAAGAGCTCGGAGAGCCGCGTGCGCCGCGTGCCGCCGGCGCCGTCGGCCTCCTCGAAGACGTAGTCCTCGGGAACGACGCCGCCCGGCGGCAGCGCGCGGCGGAGCCGCGCCACGTCCTCGAGGCGCTTGCGGAGCTCGACCTCGGCCACGAGCAGCGCGTCGCGGGCCGTCCGGTACGCGGGGCTCTCGCCGGGATAGCGACGGTCGTGCATGGGGACCTCCCTTTCTCCCGTTCCTCGCACCCTCAGTGGCCCCCCGGCCGCCCTACGTCAACGGCCCGGGCGCCGCCCCCCGGCTTCCCGGGAATGACAAGAGCGCCCGCCGGTCCTTCCCACCGGCAACAACGAGGTTCCGTCCCGCGCCGATCTCGGTGGCCGGGAGGCTGGCAGGGGAATTGCGAGGGTGAGGGGCAGGAGCCGTTGGGGCGCCGCCGCCCCGGCCGAAGGGAGGATCAAACGGTGCGTCTCCAGGACATCATGAGCCGTGCGGTGAAGACCGTTGCACCTAGCGCGGGCGTTGCGGAGGCCGCGAGCCTGATGAACCGGAACCTGGTTCACCATCTCGTCGTGAAGGACGGGAGCCGCGTCGTGGGCATCGTGTCGGCCCGCGACCTCGGACGGCGGTCCGACGCCGCGACGCGCGACCGCACGGTGGCGGACGTGATGACGCGACACGTGATCACGGCCAAGCCGTCGACCACGGTGAAGCAAGCCGCCAACCTGCTCCGGGGACACATCATCGGTTGCCTGCCGGTGATCGAGGACGGACGCGTGCGGGGCGTCGTCTCGACCGCCGACTTGCTGGAGCTCCTCGGCCGGGGGAGCGCGCGCCCGGAGCGCCGGGTCGCCCGCCCCCCAATGCGCCGGAAGATGATCCGCACCGTCGCGCGCCGCGGCTGACGCCGCCGCCAGGGGCCTGCGCACGGTGCGTCGCGGCGGACTACGACTCGGTACCGTCGCCGGCATCGAGATCGAGCTCGACTACTCCTGGCTCGTCATCTTCGCGCTCGTCCTCTGGAGCCTCGCGGCCGGCTACTTCCCGGCGCGCCACCCCGGGTATGCCGCGCACGCCTACTGGCTCGTCGGCGCGCTCGCCGCCCTCGCCTTCTTCGCCGCGATCCTGACGCACGAGCTCGCCCACGCGCTGGTCGCGAACCGGCTCGGGCAGCCCGTGCGGCGGATCACCTTGTTCCTGTTCGGCGGCATGGCGCACCTCTCGCAAGAGCCGCGGGAT
>Ga0302046_10002613_pt1 | contig 16727 bp, 13 predicted proteins | sample RVTome_11_FD_200261 | JGI IMG/M metagenome (GOLD analysis project Ga0302046, IMG submission 200261) | Soil microbial communities from uranium-contaminated site in the Upper Colorado River Basin, Wyoming, United States - RVT147D111 (version 2) ...
GGTGCCGAAAGCCCATCAGGGATGGGGTGCGGCGTACGAGGAATCAATCATAGCGGTGACCTCGGGCCGCTTGTTCCACCGATCAAGCATAGCCCATCTTCCGGAGATATGGGCCGAGGTGGCGTTCACACAGGGCACGGGCCTCCGGGGTCATCGCTTCCCGGTATCGTCCGGGAATGCCTTTGTTGAGGTGTAAAGGGTTTTCGATGAGGGATTGCTCCTGCGTTTTGGCGTATTCTTCTTTCTGATAGTGCGCTGCAATCGCGCGGATCTTCTCCTCCTGCACATCGAGCCTGAGGAAATCCGCCAGGCGACGCAACTCGCCGGCGGTGTCCGCCACCAGATGCTCATACTGAACCTTGAGTACATGCGGATATGCCATCCACCGTTCCCACTTCACGAGTTCGTGTTGCACCATCCGAAGCGAGTCGTCCAGGGTTTTCAGCCGCTTGAATTCGATGTCGAAACCGCGCTTCCGGGCGGCTTGACCGTGTTCGAGGGCCGAAAGGATGACGTCGCGCGGATCGCGGTACAGGTAGGTCACCTTGATCGGGCCGGTCGCAGTAAATGCGCGCAGGCTCCTGGCCGGGCCGGAATGTGACTTGACGGCGAAGGTATGCCCGGCAAGGTGGACCAGCGAGAGGCGGATCAGCTTGCCCATCGTGAGCCGCCCGACTCGGCAATTCTCCCCCCGGATCATCGTGCGCAGCAACGGCCGGTGCCGGAGCCGCCTCGCGTCCGCGTGGCCGGCGGCTTGCAGCAACTCGTTGGTCATGTTGAAATACCAGCCCGAGCCGGACTTTCTCATGCCGACGGATACAACCACCATATCGAATTCATCGTCTGCGTAGGTGCAGGATGCCGTAGTAGCGTAGGATGTGGTCTTTGAGGGATTGCCTCGGATCGTCTCAACGCAGGGGCGCACGCGGATTACGAGATAGGCGAAGTTGTTCTCGCAGGTACTGCGAAAGTTCCACGGCTGGAAACCCGGCTCCGAAAAGCAGATCTTTACGGGATCCTGCCTACGCACCGCACGCCTTGCATGCCGCACCGAGACGAGGAAACACCGACCCGGCAACTCCACTTCCGGTGGGCCTGGCGGCCGTATCAACAGCGGGCTACAGGATTGGGAGAACCTGAAACGACGCTTTGAGACCTTCGTGGGGGTGTCCGTTGACGGGAAGCGGATAGAGAATGGACTGGAACGGTTGCAGTTGCCGGCGCTGCTTCGCGCCGAAGACCTCGACCGATGGAACGAGCGGGCCATCCGGCGCATGACCAAGCTCGGCGACCTGGGGCGTTGCTGGGAGGAAGCCATCGGCGGCGAAGCGAAGGCACGCGTGTTGCCGAGAGTTGAATGGCGAGCGTCCCAGCCTCCGACGATACGTCCGTATGTTTTTGGGAACACCTTGCGCTATCTGCTTTATGCGGCCTTTTATGCTTTCATGGCTATCTTCTCGAAAGGCGTGGAGGTGTTGCGCTCGGTAGAAGACAGCGAACGCTTTCAATGGGGGCTCCTGCTCCTTAGCGTTCTCGGGTTGATCTACGCCGCGCCGAGGTTGTACCAATCGATCCGGGTAGCCATCCGCCATGCACCCGTTGCGGGGACGCTCCACCAGATAGCGCTGGTCGTACGCGATGCGTTGTCGGAGGCCGGCGTGCTGCAGACGGCTGGCGCGGACCTGCGCGTCAGCACGCTCGAATTGTATCCGGGGATTTGGTCCGTATCGATCATCGGAAAGCAACTGCTTCCTTCGACGGATGCCTCAGAGCGTGCTCCCAGGAGGGTCGTTTGACAGGCCCCGTTCCCTCGTTCCCCCTTCCTAAAAAGCACGAATACCGTGGAGCCTTTACATCTCCATCCCGACCGGTTCTTCGGGCCGGATCCCGAGGTGCGGCGCCTGGCGCGCACGCTGTATGACGCGGTTGAAGACCTGCCGCTCGTCTGCCCCCACGGGCACGTACCGCCGGACCTGCTCGCTACCGACGCGCCGTTCCCGGAGCCGACGTCCCTGCTCATCACGCCGGATCATTACATCTTTCGGATGCTCTACGCGCAGGGGCTGCAGCTCGAAGCGCTGGGCATTCCTGCCCGGGACGGCACGCCCGTTGAGACGGATCCCCGCACCGTCTGGCAGGTCTTCGCGCACCACTACTACCTGTTCCTGGGTACCCCCACCCGCGCCTGGCTGGACTATGTGTTCTATCACATCTTCGATATTCGGACGAAGCTGGACGGCACCTCTGCCATGGCCCTCTACGACCAGATCCTGGAACGGCTCCGTGACCCGCTGTTTCGGCCGCGAACCCTCTACGACCGGTTCAACATCGAGGTGTTGGCGACGACCGACGGCGCAGCCGACACGCTGGAGCACCACCAGGCCATCCGGGCATCCGCATGGAGCGGACGCGTCGTGCCGTGCTTCCGGCCGGACGCGGTCGTTCAGATTGCCCGGCCCGGCTGGCTGCATGAGATCGAACGATTGGTAGAGGCGTCCGGCAAAGCCATCGGGGGTTATACGGATTTCATCGAAGTGCTTGAGGGGCGGCGGGCGTTCTTCAAGGCGATGGGTGCCACCGCAACCGACCACGCCGTCCTGACGCCGTACACGCATCGCCTTTCCGACGAGCAGGCCGACCGCCTGTTGCAGCGGGCGCTGCGGAGAGAAGCGACCGGCGAGGACCAGGCGCAGTTTGAGGCGCACATGCTCATGGAGATGGCGCGGATGAGCCTGGAGGACGGGTTGGTGATGCAACTCCATCCGGGCTCCTACCGCAACCACAACGCCCCCCTGTATGCCCGCTTCGGCTCGGACAAAGGGGCTGACATTCCGGTGGCGACGCACTACACCCGCAACCTCAAAGAACTGCTCAACGCCTACGGAACGGATCCCCGGCTGACGCTGGTGGTCTTCACGCTGGATGAGAGTGCGTATGCGCGGGAGCTGGCGCCGTTGGCCGGGCACTACCCGGCTCTGAAGCTGGGGCCCGCGTGGTGGTTCTTCGACAGTATCGAGGGTATGCAGCGCTACCGCGAACTCGTCACCGAGACCGCCGGGATCTACAACACGGCCGGCTTCAATGACGACACCCGCGCTTTTCTCTCGATCCCGGCCCGTCACGACCTCGCCCGGCGCATCGATGCGAATTATCTGGCCGGGCTGGTAGCACGCCATCAGGTGGATGTCACGGACGCCCATCGGATGATGAAGGCATTGACGTATGACCTCGCCCGGCAGACCTACCGATTCGACGCCGTGCCTGTGTAGGCCGTCTCGACGAACCGGCTGTTACGCACCCTGGATCAGCAGGGCAGTGACATTGTCGAAGCCGCCGTGCTCATTGGCCAGTGCGACCAGGTTTTCACAGGCGTCCTGGGGCGTCTGATGCAGGACGACGTGTTGCAACTTTTGAAGCGGGATGACGGCAAGGCCGTCCGTGCAGAGCAGGTAATGGTCTCCGGATGCCAGCGGACCCGCCTGGAAGACGTCTACCTCCAGCGTTGGCGCTACGCCCATGGCGCGAACCAGCACGTTGCGGCGCGGGTGGCTCTTCGCCTCTTCTTCGGTGAGGACCCCGGCCCGGAGGAGTTCTTCGACCATCGTGTGATCCTGTGTGAGCCGTTCGACGTTTTTTCGGTTGATTCGGTAGGCCCGGCTGTCCCCCACGTGCGCAATGTGGATCTGGCCGTTGATGAGGGCTAGCGCCGTACACGTGGTACCCATCGTAGTAGCCTGACCGTTTCCATGACCGTTTCGGTGGCCGTTCACCGGGGTCTGAGGCGCATGGGCCCGCTGATAGATGGTATCATTGGCCGCGATGAAAGCCTGTCTCAACCGTTCGGCGACAGGTTGGTCCGCGTTTGCGAAGAAGGCTTGTTGCACGACGTCTACTGCCGTCTGGCCGGCTTCCCGGCCGCGGGTATGGCCGCCCATGCCGTCTGCTACGACGAAGAGCTTTTCTCTGGCCCGCGAGGAAGGCTGGGGCGGAAACCAGCCGTGCGCGTCCTGGTTTTCCTGTCGCACGCGTCCCGTGTCGGAGCATGCTCCCATATTGATGTGTCGTCTTCGTTCGGATTTCCACAACCACATCGAACTAGCCTCCGTATGGCATTGCATGATGGACCGCGGGAGCATAGGCGACGTAGACGGCATCCTGATTCGGTTGGCCTGCCAGTATCGTGAATCCGGTCTCCGCCAGCGCACGCCGGTTCGTTTGTGGGAGCATGGCGGCAAGCGACATGGCACCTGACGGTGTCTTATAGATCGACAGGCTCCCGATGCTGTGTGCTTCGGCTTGCGGCGCAAGGTCACTCACGAGCAACCGGCATAGCGGCCGATGAGCCGGATTCGGCGCTGGTTGAGAACCGGCCTGTATATACAGGATAGCGTCCGGGTTCGACGTGATCCGGACGCCTACCCGTTTTTGTGGTTGCTGGTTCATAGTGCTTTTTCAGGACAAGGGTACTACAGGTTGTCGATGTCGGGAATCACGGCGGTGCCGTCTCCTGCCTCCGGGAGCACGCCGGCATCTGCGTCGTCGCGCGGTGTTTGGTCGGAAGCGATAGGTTCGGGCGTTTCACCTGCTTCGGTGATCTCTGGCGTCGGACTCGTCTCCTCGGCTTCCCGGGGTGTTATGTGTTCGGCAACTTCGCCGTCGAAGGAATAGGTAAAGTTGCCGTCCTCATCAAGACCCAGCACCAGACGCGACGGCAGCGCTTCCTCCTGCGTCATCCGAAGCAACAGCGCCTTCGACGCCGCCGGCAACACCGTCCGGTCGATGATGAAATCGATGTTCCGCGCCCCGCTGTCCACCTGCGTGCACCGCGCCGCGATCCGATCCACCACCTGCTCCCCATATTCGAACCGCATCCCGTGCGCCTTGCGCAACCGCTTGTCGATCTTGCCCAGCTTCAAGCGCGTGATCATCGCCATCGCCTCACGCCCCAGCGGGTAGTACGGCACTACCTTCATACGCGCCAAGAGCGCCGCCTGAAAATGACCCACCATCTCCTCGTGGATCGCCGCGCGCAGCTGGTCCGGCGAGGGCCGCTCGTCCTCCGTGCAGACCCGCAGGAATATCTCCGAACCCACGTTCGAGGTCATCATGATGATCGTGTTGCGGAAATCGATCTCTCGGCCCTCCCCGTCGCGCATCATGCCCCGGTCGAAGACCTGGTAGAAAAGCTCCATCACGTCGATGTGCGCCTTCTCCGTCTCGTCCAACAAAACCACCGAGTAGGGGCGCTGGCGCACCGCCTCCGTCAAGACACCCCCCTCGCCGTAGCCCACGTAGCCCGGCGGCGATCCCTTCAACTGCGAGACCGTGTGCCCCTCCTGGTACTCCGACATGTTGATCGAGATCAGGAACTTGTCCCCCCCGAACATCAACTCGGCCAGCATGCGCGCGGTCTCCGTCTTGCCCACCCCGCTCGGGCCCACCATCATGAAAACCGCCAGCGGCGCATCCGGATTGCCCATGCCCGCCTTCGCCGAGCGGATCGAGTCGGCGATCTGGCCGATGGCCTCCTCCTGCCCCTTGATGAGTTGGCGCAGGCGCTCTTCCAACTCCAGGAGCATCGTCGCCTCGTCCTTGAGCATGTCCCCCACCGGGATGCCCGTCCAGTCGGCGATCACCTGCGCCACGATGGCCTCGTTGACCTCCGCGTGCACCATCGCCTCCTCGGACTGCATCACGGCCAACTCGGCCTGGATCCCCTTGAGTTCGGCCCGCAGGGCCTCGACCGATCCGCCTGCGGCCCGCGCGCCCGTCTGCCCGTTGCCCGCCTTGATCGTGGCGATCTGCTGGCGGATCTCCTCGACCTTGAGCGCCAGCGCCTGCTCTTGTTTCCAGCGCGCCGCCAGCGCGGCCCGCTGGGCCTCCAGCGCCTCTTGCTCGGCCAGCAGCCCCGCCAGGGTCTCCTCGTCGTGGCGCAGCCCCGTGTCGAGGTCGCGCCGCAGGGCCTTGCTCTCGATCTCCAGGTTCAAGCGCCGCCGGTCGACGTCATCGAGCAGGGCGGGCTTGGCCGTCTGCGTCATCTTGACGCGCGCCGAGGCCGTGTCCAACAGGTCGATGGCCTTGTCGGGCAGGTGACGCCCGGCCACGTAGCGGTCCGAGAGGTGCGCCGCCGCCAGGATCGCCTCGCCGGTGATCTGCACGGCGTGGTGCTCCTCGTACTTCGCCTTGACCCCGCGCAGCATGATCGCCGCATCGTCGGCCGAGGGCGCCTCGATCTTGACGAGTTGGAAGCGCCGTTCGAGCGCCGGGTCCTTCTCGATGTACTTCTTGTACTCGCTCCAGGTCGTCGCGGCTATCGTGCGGAGTTCCCCCCGGGCCAGCGCCGGCTTCAAGAGGTTGGCCGCGTCGCTCGTGCCGGCGGCCCCGCCGGCGCCGATCAACGTGTGGGCCTCATCGATGAACAGGATCGTCGGCTTGGGCGCCTCACGCACCTCCTGGATGACGCTCTTGAGGCGGTTCTCGAACTCGCCCTTGACGCCGGCACCGGCCTGCAACAAACCCAGGTCGAGCGTGCGGATCTCGACCTCCTTGAGGCTCTCGGGCACGTCGCCCTCGACGATGCGCAGGGCGAGGCCTTCGACGACGGCGGTCTTGCCCACCCCCGGCTCGCCGACGAGGAGGGGGTTGTTCTTGCGACGCCGGCTGAGGATGTCGATGATCTGCCGGATTTCCTTGTCGCGGGCGAAGACGGGGTCGATCTCGCCGCTGCGGGCCTGCCCGGTGACGTCGAGCGTGTAGAGGTCGAGGGCCGTCTCGCCGGCCTTGCGGGGTGCGCCCGTGGGAGGTCCGCCGGCGCGCAGGGGCATTTTGTCCTCGCAGGATCCGGCGACGCGCTCGCGGAAGTGGGCGCGCAGGTCGTCGGTCTTGACGGGGCTGAGGACTTCGCGGAGGTCGTCGAGGCGGAAGGCGTCGCTCTCCAGGAAGGCTTCGAGGAGGTGTCCGGAGCGGATCTGGGGGTGTTCGTGATGGAGGGTGGCGACGATCCAGGCTTCCTCGAAGAGTTGGAGCATGCGGGGGGAGAAGGCGGGTCGTCCGGTGTTACCGGTGCGCAGGTCTTCGAGGCGTCGGGTCAGGGCGCTCCAGAGTCGGGTGTTGTCGAGGCCGTAGTGGTCGAGGATGCGTAGGATGTCGCCGTTGCCGTCCTCTAGGAGTTTGAGGAGGAGGTGTTCGAGGGCGACCTCGAAGTGACCGCGCGCGATGGCGAAGCCGGCGGCGGCTTCGAGGGCGCGCGTGAGGTGGTCGTTGAGTTTCAGGAGGAGTTTCTTCAAGTCTTTCGTAATCATGAGTCGGGCGGCTTAAGGTGGATGAGTTGGGTCCGTACGGCTGGACGAACAAGACCCGGCAGCGTTGCCGTCAAGGTGTGGTGCCGTGCAGATGCAGAGAAGGCAGACCGGCGCGGCGTAGATGCATGGTAATCACGAGAGAGCCTCCCCATCAAGTTTTCGGTTGATAACACTCAGTTGTAGGCGACAATGACGGAGACCAGGTCGCCGGCCGGCCGGCCCAGCCACATATCGCGCCCCATCATCTGGTCGCCTCCGAGGCGCAGCGGCGGCACCTCCGACGTCTTGAGTTGCAAGTCAACGTCGTAGGCGAGGAAGTCCGGGGCATACAGACGCACCGTATAGTCGACCAGGAGGGCCTGCTTACCCCCCGGCAAGAGCGACCGGTACTGAGCCAGGTTCAACGGCCCCACGACCAGTCGAAACTTGCCGGAGACATCTTTGACCTGCTGCCCGACGACGGCATTCACCCCCAGGAGGGCTGCCTGACTGCCGGTGCCGCCCATCAACGGTCGCTCGCTGAGCGGCACCCAGCGGGGCATATTCTCCACGACCCGCACCGGCAGTGCGCCGAGCAGGTCACGGGTCAGGTGTTCCAGCCCCGTCACGTTACGCACGCGGTTCGCCAGCTGGCCGCCGAGCGCTACCAGCCGCCCGAACGGAAGCGACGGAGGCTGTACGACCCCGGGCGTCCCGAGCCCGGCCAGGCTTTCAAAGATCCGTGTATGGAAGGCCGCCTTTTGTCGTTGCCGGTCAAAGGACGGCCGGTACTTCTTCCAGGCGCGATAGAAAAACGCGTAGAGCCGATGGTTGAAGATGTCCAGAAAGTCGCGCAGGGGCTCGGTCTCTTCCCCCTCGCGCGTGATCGCGTCGTAGAAATAGTACGGGAGGGGCGAGGCGACACCGTACAGCCCCATGAACGTCAACGTAAGGCGCACCCGGCGTTCGTCCTCCTCCTGCCACTCAATACCCTTGATGTCACTGGCCGGGAAGGAAAGGCCGCTATGGGGCCGAAACCGGATGCGCTCCCGGGTAAGGTCCAGGGTTTCACCCGGCGTAGGCGCATCCGGAAACACCTGTTCCAGCAACCAGACGGCCTGGAAAAAATCGAACAGATACCCCTCCGCCAGCATCCGCTCCACCACGGGGGATCGGCCGGACGAGGCCGGTTCCGCGTCTTGCCCTGCGGCAGCGCCGTCCTCTACAAGGGAGTTCGTTGCCCGTTCTTCGAATGCCATTCGTAGCGTTTCCCGGAGGGCATCTGGACCAACGTCACATGGACGAAGGAGTTGATCGTGGCATACATCGAGAGAAACTCGCTCAGGATACTGCCGAAGAGGCACAGGTCGCCTTCATCGACAAAGTGATCCTCTTCGATCTCAACCGTTACTTCGGCACCGCGAATAACGCCCCCCCGGTACATCATCTCCTTGGGCACCCACGCGACGTCTCGGATGCCCGCGAGCCGTCGCTTGTTGGCAGCCGTGCCGGTCCATTCATACAAGCCCAGCACCCCTTTCAGCGCCTCTTTGCTGGCGATGGTCATGTAGTTGAACGACAGGTGCGAGAGCAGCGTCCAGAGAAAGGCCGGGTGCTGATACGCAGGCGGCCGGTATGTAAGCGTCGGTTGCGTCAGGTTCTCCATGGCAGCCACGCTGGGTACCCCCGGCGCCGGCTGGGTAATCATGCCTTCCTGCAACTTCTCTTTGGGCAGGCCGCCGTTCGTACAGGTAAGCTCCAGGGAGAGCGTCTCTATCGGCTGCGTCGTATCCTCGACGCTCGGCGCGCTGACGGAGAGATACGTTGTGTACTGCCCGTTCGGCCCTTCGCGGTCCGTCGTCGAATACGTGCGGCGTTCGTCATCGGCCCGCTGAAACGAAAAAAACGGTTCGTAAATCCAGCGTTTCCCCGTGCGCTCCTCGATGCCCAACACCGTATTGACGCTGTAGACCTGCATGCTCCGGCGGTATCGCACGCTCGGAATGACAGTATACTCCGCCACCATCCGCTCCAACCGCACCGGCTCTGCGTCTTTGGCAAACAGGTTGACGATCGGCGTACAGTAGAGCCGGATGTTCTCCGTCTTGAACCGTTTGTTCTCCGGATAAGCCCGGTCGAAGAAGACCTGCACCTCGAACGTCGTCGCATCGGGCGGCGGCTGGAAGCGATCCAGCCCGCCGAGGTCCACAAACCAGAACTTGGGCTGGAACATGAAGTATTCCTGGAGCAGCCGGAAACCGGCGAACGAATACTTCGAATACGGGATCATCCCTTCGTCGTCGGCCAGGCCGCCGGGGCGTACCCAGGTCTGCCCGCGCAGTTCGATCGACTTGGTACCGGCCCGGATCACCACCCGGTCCACGTGCCGGGTGAAGAACAGGTAGGCCACCGACGCCACGGTCGGAGGCGCGTGAAAGAACAGGCGGATCGGGTGAAGATCAAGCTTCGCGTAGTCCACCCCGCGATCCAGCGAGAAGCGCAGCACGGCGTTGGACGTACCGTCCTGGTCCCACTGCAGCGCGGCCTCGTCCAGCCGCATGGGCTGGAGACGGACGGCCTGGGTAGTCGTGAACTGGCAGGCTACCGCCTCCTCGCCTACCGACCGGGAACGCACTTCGATCCCCCGGTTCACGACCATCGTCTCCTGCAAAATGCCCGCCTTCGGCTTGAACTGCAAGACGGAGCACGACGGGAACGGGCGCAGAAAGTGCGGATAGAGCAGTTGAAACAGCCCTTCGGTATACTGCGGGATCTCGTCGTCGAGCCGTTCCCGGATGCGACCCGTCAGAAACGCAACGCCCTCGAAGAGACGCTCGACGTACGGGTCCCGGTCGGCCACGCTGTCTATGTTGAGATACCGAGCCTGCGCCGGATGCGCCTGCGCGAACTCCTTACCTGCTTCGTGCAGGTAGCGCATCTCTTCTTCGAAGTAACGCCGGCTCATGGTTGTCGGTACGATGTAGTTAGGAGCGTGCCGGGTTGACGTGGACCTGTTTGGCGAAGGTTGTCTGGAACTGCACCCGGTATCCCCCCACCAGTTGACCCGACAGCAAAAACACGAGCCGGCCTTCCTGGTCGTCCTCGACGGGCTGTCGCACGACGCGGACGCGTTGCAGGCGCGGCTCATACCGCTCTACCGCATCCCTGATGGCTCCGCGCAAGAACTCAATCGTCTCCGGGTTATCCCGGTAGATCTCCGTCAGGTCCGGCAGGCCGTACTCCGGGAGATGATCGATGGCTTTCTGGCGGTGGTTGAACAGCCGGTTGAGGTTGTCGATGACGCTCATCAGCCGGTGCTGATCTTCGCCGACCGCCTCCAGGGGCGTGCCGTCGGCGAACTGTCCGTTGAGCGCCTCGAAAAGTCCTACCTGCATGGCAACAAACCTTCATCCTGGAACCGTGCACCCCGCATCACCCGTCCCGATCAGAATATCGGCGTTTCCCAGTCGTCCTCAGCCGTGATGGCGCCGTCTACCCAGGTAAACCGGATCTTCTGATACGCGAAAGAAACGTGCTCGAACTCCGGCAACCGCATGTTCTCCGGAAGCTTGTTGTTCAGCATGCTGGGCCGGTATTCCGAAACGGTTGCGTTAGTAAGATGGATCGTGAAGAATTGCTCTTCTTTGCCCGACCGAGAAGGCCGCCAGAATTGAAGCTCCCACGCGGTGATGTTCTCGTTGTGGTAGAGCGCGTTCGCCAGCAGCGGCGTCGACTTGTCGATCTCTTTCGTGATCGTAATGGCCGAGTGCTTCCGCTTGCCCGTCGCCATCCCCGAGGCCGCGTCGCGCGGGCTATCGATCCGGTGATTGTAAGCGATGACTTCGATCGAATCTTGCCGGCCGGCCTGCGTCACCGATCCCTTCATCTCACCCTGCGTCTCGCCGGTAAGCCTCAGGTATGCGTTGAGTGCCATGTTGCGTCCTCCTCGTTGCTGGTTGAAGAAGGCCGCCGGGCGGCATCGGCGGCCGCTCGGGTTTTGACGACCCTACGCGGCCCGCCGCCTGCGCCTTGATCACACCACCGGGGTCTCCCAGTCGTCCTCCGCCGTGAGGCCGCCGTCCATCCACGTCCAGGTGATCTTCTGGTACACGAAGGAGACATGCTCCCGCTCCGCCATCCGCATGTTCTCCGGATACTTGTTGTTCAACTGCTCGTACCGGATTTCCGCGATGGACGCGTTGACGAGCTGGACGGTGAAGTGCTGTACTTCCCGCCCCGAAGACGACGGTTGCCAGTAGCGAAGTTCCCAGCTAGGGATGTTCTCGTTGTTGTAGAGCACGTTCGCCAACAGCGGCGTCGACTTGTCGAGTTCTTTCGTGATCGTAAACGCCTTGTGCTGGCGCTTGCCCGTCGGCAGCCCCGAGGCAGCATCGCGCGGGCTGACGACCTCGTGATCGAAAGCAATGACCTCGATCGAGTCTTCCCGGCCGGCCTGCGTCACCGCCCCCTTGATCTCGCCCTGCGTCTCGCCGGTAAGCTTCAAATATGCGTTGAGTGCCATGATGTGTTCTCCTAAGAAAGAAAGATGGTTGTTGTTCGATGCGGGTATGCCCCGACCGCGTGTAGCCGGCCCAGTCTCCTCCAGCCCTGGCAAGCAGGGTTAGCGTGGCGCTACGACACCGGCGTTTCCCAGTCGTCCTCGCTCATGATGCCGCCGTCTTCGAACCTCTGGGTAATCTTCTGGTACGTGAAGGAGATGTGCTCGCGCTCCTTGTGCTGCATGTTCTCCGGATACCGGTTGTTCAGCATCTCGGAGCGGATCCCCGCCACGTTCGCATTGACGAGTTCGACGCTGAAGAAATGAAATTCCTTGCCCGTACGAGAAGGCCGCCAGAATTGAATCTCCAGGCTGGGGATGTTCTCGTTGTTGGTCAGCACGTTATAGAGCAACGGCGTCGACTTGTCGAGTTCTTTCGTGACAATAAACGGCTTGTGCTGGCGCTTGCCCGTCGGCAGACCCGAAGCGGCGTCGCGCGGGCTCTTGACCGAATGGCTGCAGCCGATGACCATGATGGAGTCTTCCCGGCCGGCCTGCGTCACCGACCCCTTGATCTCGCCCTGCACTTCGCCGGTAAGTCTCATGTATGCGTTGAGTGCCATGTTGCGTCCTCCTAAAAAGAAAGATGGTTGATACCCAGTACCACGCGACCCTGACCGCGTTCATAGTAGTAAGCGCGGCCAGGGTGCGAAGCGGAACATGCTAAGTCATGTTTTTTTGTGGCGCTCCGATGCCGGCCTTAGCCCTTGGGCATCTTGCCCACCATTTGCAGCGAGATGTCCATTCCTTCGACCTGGAAGTGGGGCTGGAACATCATCGCCACTTTGTAGAACCCGGGGTTTTCTTCGATCTCCTCGACGGTGACCTGTCCGGCCCGGAGCGGGTACCGCGCGATAATCGATTCGGACGGGTTGGGTGTCTCGGTGATCAGGGTCTTGAGCCACCGGTTCAACTCATCCTGGATCCGGTTTTTGTCCTTCGTGCTGCCGATGTTCTCGCGCTGGAGCACCTTGAGGTAGTGCGCCAGGCGCGACGCCAGCATGATGTAGGGCAGGCGCGCGTTGACGCGGCTGTTGGCGGTGGCCGCCGCGTCGTCGTAGATATCCGGCTTCTTGGCGGAGTTCGCCGAGAAGAACGAGGCGAAGTCCTTGCCCTGGTAGTGGACGAGCGGGATGAGCCCGAGTTCGGCGGCGGTGAACTCCAGCGTCTCGTCGATGGCGATCTCCGTCGGGATCTTCAGCTCCTTGCCTTTGCCGGCATCATAGAGGTGCACGGGCAGGTTTTCGACCTTGCCGCCGGACTGCGGCCCGCGGATCTGCACGCACCAGCCGTCCTGCGCAAACGCACGGGTCATGTTGGCCGCGAAAGAGAAGGCGGTGTTGCCCCACAGGTACTTTTCGTGATCCGCCCCTTTCACCTGCTCCACGTAGTTGAATGCCTTGACGGGCACCGTCTCCGGCCCATAGGGTACGCGGAGGGCAAAGCGGGGGAAGGTCAACCCGATGTAGCGAGCGTCTTCGGTCTCCCGGAACGCGTTCCACTTGACGTAGTCGGTCGTCTCCATGTACGCTTCGAGGTCCGGGATCTTCTTCCAGTCCTCCATCGATTCCTTCCGGAAAAACGTGTTTCCGACGGCGCTGATGAAGGGGCAAAGGGCCGCCGACCCCACCTTCGAGACCTCCTGGAGCAGGGCGATGTCTTGCCCGCCCGCATCGAACTCGTAGTTGGCGATCATGGCGCTGTAGGGATCCGCCCCGGCCTGATCGTAGGCGCCGCTGTAGACCTGGCGGTAGAGCGCCGACTGGATGAGTTCGGGCGCGTCCTCGAACGACTCCCGGAGCGCATCCTTGGAGATGTTGAGCACTTCGATGCGGCAGTTCCGGCGGAAATCCGTCCGGTCCACCAGGAACCTCAGCCCTCGCCAGGCCGATTCCATCTTCTGGAAGTGCGGGTGGTGCAGTATTTCGTCGAGCTGTCCGCTGAGCGTGTTATCGATCTCAGCGATCATCGCGTCGAGCAGGTGTTTGTCGAGCTTCTCGACGGGTTGGCCCAGCGCGCTCACGGCGTCGACGAAGACGCTGAGGGCGGCGGCCATCATGCCGTCCGGCGAAGCGACGGCGGCCTCGGTATTTTTGAATTTACCGATCGCCACCTTCTCGGAGGGAGGCTTCAGGTCCACCTTATCGAAGATGCTGTCGAGCAAGCTCTTTTCTTCGACTACCGTTTGGGCCTGCTGGCCTTCAGTTTTCGGATCTGCCATCGTACTTGAAAGACTTGAAGGTTAAAAAAGACCGGGGAAGCGAAAAAGGGTGCAAACGACTCAGGCATTGCCTTCATCGCCGCCTTCACCCGGTACGATCTGCTTCAACTCCTCGTTGAGTTGTTTGAGGGCCTCGGGATCTTTGATGACCTTCTCCAGCCCCTTGCGGAAGTCGGCCACGCTGATAATCCGGTTGCGTAGATCCTGGAGCAGGTTGCGTGTAGCGAGCAACTTTTCGAGTTGAGGAATCTGCTTGGCCACCTGCTCCGGGTGAAAGTCGGCCATGCTCTCGATCTTGAGGTTCACCTTCATGTCCTCGTCCCCGCCCCGGAGCGCATCCTTCACCGTGAGGTCCATCTCCACGTTCTGAGAACGGAGCACGTCCTCAAAGTTGTCCTTGTTGAGGTTGATCTTCTCCCGGTCTTCGAGGGCGATCCCCGATTCCTTCCCCGTAAAGTCGCCCATCACCAGCAGGCGAAGCGGTAGTTCGACCTTTTTCTGCGCATCGCCTTTGACGACGTCCAGAAACAGGTTGATACGGGCCGGGGGTTTTTCTTTCTGAAAGCTCTGTGCCATGACGCTGCCTCCTTAACCAATGATAGACGATGATGCGCAGGCCTGTACCGAAGCCTGCGCGAACATGTGCAAGGGTATCGAAAGGGCTGACAAAGTACAGGGATCAGGACACTTTTGCAACGCTCCGGGCCGGGCATCGTGCACGAGAACCGGTGATCCTTGCGCGGGCGGCCTGTTCTCAGCACAACGCGACCGGCCCGGGCCGGCATTTGAGGGGCCCACCGGGCCCTGACCCGGCAACCCTCGGCCTTAAAGACCGCTCGCCTTGAGGGCCTGGGTCACGTCGATCTGCGAAATCTTGGCGAAGATACGACGGGCGCGTTCTTCGAGGCCGACGTTCCGCTGTTCTTCGCGCTCGCGCAACAGGTCATAGCACCGATAGAGATGGTTCCACACCTCCAGGGCCAGCGTGGGCTCCCAGGCATGCAGCGAAAATTTTTCAATCTCGATGTCGAGCCCCTCCAGGATCGGGCATGCAATGGCCGGCTGGCTGGCCTGCATACACAACACCGCCATGTAAAAACGGCGACGAAAGCGATTCCGAGGGGCGCTGTCCTGCTGCACCCCGGCCTGTAACACCTGGAGTGCTCCGGCCAGGTTGCCCTCTGCGTATAGCTTCTTGGCTTCGTCGTACTGGCTCACCAGGACCTTATCCTCCTCGGCACCCGGCCCGCCCGACGACCCGGAGGCCAGCACGGGTTCGACGGCCTGCTCGATCCAATACTGCGTGGCCGGATCCGCAAACGGCAATCCGCCCATGAAGCGGAGCCGGGCCAGCCCCGGCAGGCGTTTGAGCAGCATGGCCGTCTCGTACAAGACGACTTGCTTGGCCGGCTGGTAGTCGGCACCGAGCCCGTCCATCGCGACGGCCGCGAACCGCTGAAGGTCGAGCAGGAAATGATAGGGGGCTTCTCGGAACGTATCCTCAGCGATGGTGAGCAGGGCGGCCCAATCGGCCTCCTCTGTCAAGGTGTTCAGGTAGGTAAGCCGATGCGCGGGCAGATCCTGAAACAGGGTGGCGCCCTGCTGGTGGGTCGGTTCATCCTCGATGACATCCCAGAGGGCCGTCCGCGCGAGCCGGTATGCCAGGGGATGGGCCGGGTTCTGCTGCCGCAGGAAGGCCGCTACCGTCAGCACCTGATTCAGGGCCTCGGTTTCGCTCTGCGGTTCGGCTGCCGCCACCGGCGCGGCCGAAGAGCGCGGCGGCGGGGGTGCCGCAGCCTGCGTAGCAACAGCCTCGGGTTTGGGCGGCGGCTTGGGCTTGGGTGCTTCCTGCCTGGGCACCTTCCGCAGGGCATCGTCGAGCTTCTTGCGCAACCCGCTCAAGACCGGCGCATCCTCCCCCATCGCCTCCAACACATACCCCTGCAACCCCTGCAACACCGCCAGCGATCCCTCCAACGACACCCGATCCTCCACCGTCGGCGACGACCCCTCCACCACATCACTCAAGCGCTCGGCCATGAACTGAAACGCGTTCTGGCGCGCCCGCATCCGACGCAGCGGCGGGTACATCGCCTCCCAGAACGACTCGACGAGCAGCTTCTGCGCCGTCAGCCCCTCCCAGACGCCCCGGTAGCCCTGCGTGCGGCCCAGCGCCAGGGCCAGGTAGGTCGCCACGCGCAGGTCCTTGGCCTTCTGCCCGAGCAGCCGCCGGCACCGTTCGACGATCTCGTCGTAGTCGACGCCGCCGGGATCGACCGAGCTGAGTTGGTCGATCTGGTCTTTGAGGCTCTGGAAGTCGTCGTCGTAGGTGATGTCCTCGCCGGCCGGGTTCTCCGGCGTGATCGGACGTACGACCTCCTCCAAGAGCGGCGTCATCTGCTCTTCCAGGGAAAGCGGCGGGGCGTCTTCGGCGCCGGTGAAAGCCCCCGCCGCCGGCGCCTCGACCGAAGCCGCTGCCGGTACGACGGATGCCGGCGGCGCGGCCTGGGAGTCCCTGCGCTCCGGCGCCGGCGTTGCGTTCGGATCCGGCTTCGGGGCCCGCCGCAGGGCATCGTCGAGCTTCTTGCGCAACCCGCTCAAGACCGGCGCATCCTCCCCCATCGCCTCCAACACATACTCCTGCAACCCCTGCAACACCGCCAGCGAT
>Ga0302046_10002614_pt1 | contig 16727 bp, 13 predicted proteins | sample RVTome_11_FD_200261 | JGI IMG/M metagenome (GOLD analysis project Ga0302046, IMG submission 200261) | Soil microbial communities from uranium-contaminated site in the Upper Colorado River Basin, Wyoming, United States - RVT147D111 (version 2) ...
TCCGGAAGGGCGATGCGCACTCCGTCGCCGTCGCTCACCAGGATGTGATCGCTGGCCAGTGCGAGCTCGGTGCCGCCGCCGAAGCACGACCCCTGGATGGCCGCGATCGTGGGGAACGGGAGGGCCTCCCAGGCCGCGAACAGGCGCTGGCCCAGGCGCGAGGCGGCCTCAGCCTCCACGGGGTCGGAGACGCCGGCGATCTCGTCGACGTCGGCGCCTGCGATGAAGTTCCCGCGCTTGGCCGAGAGGAGGACCAGGCAGGGCAGATCCCTCCTTCGACTCAGCTCGTCGATCCGCCCCTCCAGCTCGTCGAGCGCATGGCGGGTGAAGACGTTGACCGGGCGGCCCGGGTCGTCGAACGTCAGGGTTGCCAGCCCGTCCCCGAGCAGCTCGAAGCGGAACACCTCACTCATCCGCCGACTCCTCGCCGTACAGGGCGTCGATGACCTCGCCGTACTTCTCGGCCACGACCCGTCGCTTGATCTTCATGGTGGGCGTGATTTCGCCTCCCTCGATCGTGAACTCTGCGGGAAGCAGGTCGAACTTGCGGATCTGCTCGTAGCGCGCCAGGCCCTCGTTGACCGCCGCGACCTCCCGTTCGTAGAGATCTCGAACCGGCGGCTGGTCCAGCAGGGCCGTCCGATCGTCCGTCGACAGCCCCATCTTGCGCGCCTCGACGGCGAGATTCTCGAAGTCCGGGACCAGAAGGGCGGAGAGGAACTTGCGCCGGTCGCCGATGACGACCGCCTGCTCGATGAACCGGCTGCTCTTGAGCGCGCCCTCGATCGGAGCGGGGGCCACGTTCTTGCCGTAGGCGTTGACCAGGATCTCCTTCTTGCGGTCGGTGATCATCAGGTAGCCGGCCTCGTCGAGCTGTCCGATGTCCCCGGTGTGGAACCAACCCTCCTCGTCGATCGCCTCCGCGGTCTCCTGCGGCAGGTTGTGATAGCCCCGCATGATGTTGGGGCCGCGCGCGAGGATCTCGCCGTCGGCGGCGATCTCGATCTCCACGCCGGGGATCGGCGGGCCGACCGTCCCCAACCGTGCGGCGCCGCGCGGGTTGACGGTCAGCACGGGGGAGGTCTCCGAGAGCCCGTAGCCTTCGTAGATCTCGACTCCCGCGGCCCAGAAGAACTCGGCCACGTCGCGCGGTAGTGGAGCGCCACCCGAGACCGCGTAGTCGAATCGACCGCCGAGGACGGCGCGGACCTTGTGGAACACCAACCGATCGGCAAGGGCCAGACGCACGCCGAGCAGGCCGGGTGGCCTCTTCCGCCGCAAGCGGTACTCGAGACACTCTCGTCCCACCGCCTCGGCCCAGTGGAAGACCTTTCGCCGCAGGGCGGGGGCCGTGGCCACGGTCTCGCGCAGCTTGGCCAGGATCTTCTCGTAGATGCGCGGAACCGAGACGAACATGTGGGGCCGGACTTCCGCGATGTTCGTAGCCACCGTCTGGACCGACTCGGCGTAGGCGATCGTCAGCCCGCGGTAGAAGTAGAGGTAGTCGACAATGCGCTCGAAGGAGTGCGACAGCGGGAGGAAGGAGAGGGCCGTGCGGCCGCCGCGGATGTCGAGCCGCTCCAGGCTGGCCTCCACGTTGCTGGCGATGTTTCCGTGCGTGAGCATCACGCCCTTGGGCTTGCCCGTCGTGCCGCTCGTGTAGATGAAGGTCGCGAGGTCCTCGGGCCGTACGGCGCGGGCGCGGCGCTCGAAGTCGGCGGCGTCCATCGTCTCCGCGGAGCGCAAGAGCGCCTGGAGTGTGGTCGCCCCGTCACCGGCCTCCGCGGTGCCGTCGATCAGGACCCAATGCCGGACGCCGCGGAGTGTCTCGCGCTCCGCCTGAAGGGCCTCGAGACGCTCCCTGCCCTGGACGACGACGACTTCGGCGCCGCAGTCGGCGATGACGTAGGCGGCCTGATCGCCGGTCAGGGTGGGGTAGACGGGCACCAGGACGCCGCCCAGGGCGAGGGTGGCGAAGTCGACCGTCGGCCAGTGCGGTCCGTTCTCGGCCATCAGCGCGACCCGGTCTCCGGGCTCGACGTCGAGGCCGACCAGGGCGCTCGCCAGCCGCCGGACCTCCGTCACCAGCTCGGCCGACGAGATCGGTCGGTACGAGCCTCCGATCTTCGCCAGCAGGCAGTCGGGCCGCTCCAGCGCCGCGGCGGTCAGGAAGAGCTCGTTGATCGTGCGGATCGCCATCGGCGCGGTGATTGTACCGTGGCGACCGGCGCCGCGGGCGGCCGCAGGCCCCGTCGCGGGCGGGCTCTCCGAGACGAAGGTGGTCGGGGCGAGAGGATTTGAACCTCCGGCCTCACGGACCCGAACCGTGCGCTCTACCAGGCTGAGCTACGCCCCGACGGGTCTCCGGAGGGCGGGGAGGATATCCGCGGACCCGCCTCCGGTCAAGGCGGCCCTCGACCGGCTCCCGACGACGCCCCGGTCGGGAGGGCGAGGGCTGGCGTCAGCTCCGGCGGGCGACGCGATGGAAGTAGGCAACGATGGCGCCGAAGACGACGAGCGACGGCAGCCAGTGGTCGACCAGGACGAAGGGCAGGGCGACGCCCGAGGCGATGAGGGCCGCCAGGCCGATGCCCATCAGCGCCTCCCCCGCGATCAGACCGGAGCCGAAGAGGACCCCCTGATCGCGTGCCTCCGATCCCTCCTCGGCGTTCCGGCTGGTGAAATAGCGCAGCAGGCCGCCGATGAAGATCGGGATGTCGAGTGACAGAGGCAGGTAGATCCCGACCGCTACCGGCATCACGTGGGTCCGGAAGCTGGACCCGGACGCCTCGAGGAAGTGGTTGACGACGATGAGGGCGACGCCGATCCCGGCGCCGATGGCGATCATGTTCCAGGGCAGCTCGCCGTCGCCGAAAAACCCCTCCGCGAGGCTGGCGAAGAGGGCGGCCTGCGGGGCTCGCAGACTCCCCGGCTCGCCGGTGCCGATGCCGTAGGCGTGGTGGAGGAGGGTGAGGATGGGGGCGAAGAAGAAGGCCGGGATGATCGCCGCCCAGATCTCGGTCCACTGCTGTCGGGCCGGGGTGGCGCCGACGAGCAGCCCCGTCTTCAGGTCCTGCGCCACGTCGCCGGAGGTGCAGGTGGCGCAGCAGACGACGCCGGCGATCCCGAGCGTCGCCAGGATCGCCTCTTCGCCCTTGATGCCGAGCGCGAGCAGCACGCCGGAAGCGATGAGCAGGGCGCAGATGGTCATCCCGGAGACCGGGGAGTTCGACGAGCCCACGAGGCCCGCGATGTAGGTGGCGACGGCCACGAACAGGAACGCGGTGAAGACCATGAGGACGGTGGTGATGGCCGCGCCGTAGAGGTCGTTCAGGAAGATGTCGTAGAAGAGGAAGGTAGCGAAGGTCGTGGCCAGGAAGAGGCCCAGCAGCCACGAGAAGGGAATGTTGCGCTCGGTGCGGAGGGTCGCTTCCGCGCCGTCCTGGTCGCGCATCCCGCGCAGGCCCGCGAGACCTGCCACGATCCCCCGGCGCACCTGCCAGATCGACCACAGGCCGCCCACCAGCATCGCTCCGACGCCGATGTAGCGCACCTGGGAGGACCACAGCTCGTTGGCGTGCTCGAGCGGGCTCGCACCCGCCTCGAGACCTCCCAGAAGCGGAATCGCCACCAGCCAGCCGATGACGCCACCGAGGGTGATCAGGGAGGCGATCTGGAGGTTGACGATGTAGCCGACCGCCATCAGCGCGACGCTCATGTCGCTGCCGGCGTAGAAGACGGACCGACCCCGGGCGATCGCCCCCTCCACCACCGTCTGCACCACCTGGACGCCACTCACCAGCAGCTTGAAGAGCGCGCCGAGCCCGACTCCCACCGCGATGGCGCGGATTCCCTGGCCCCGCTCCTCGCCGACGATCAGGACCTCGGAGCAGGCGACGCCCTCCGGGTAGACGAGGTCCGGACGCTCGACGATCAGTGCGCGCCGCATCGGCACCATGAAGAGGATCCCGAGCAGGCCGCCCAGCATCGTGATCATCGTCGTCGGCCAGAACTCGAAGTCCTGCCAGGCTCCGACCATCACCAGCGCCGGCACGGTGAAGATGACTCCCGCCGCCAGGCTCTCGCCGGTCGAGGCCATGGTCTGGACGATGTTGTTCTCCAGGATCGAGCCGGTGCGCAGGATGCCGCGCAGGATCGCCATCGAGATCACGGCCGCCGGAATCGAGGCCGACACGGTCATGCCGGCGTAGAGGCCGAGGTAGGTGTTGGCCGCCCCCATCACGATCGACAGGATGCCGCCGAGCACGAAGGCGCGGACGGTGATCTCGGAGAGGCTCTTCTCGGCCGGGACGTAGGGCTCGGGCTGCGTGGGAAGGCTCAACGGGCTACTCCGCGTCGCCCTGTTGCATGGCGATGGCGTCGGCCAACGAGGCGCCGGGGCGGGTGAAGAACGGCTCCCACTTCTCGCGCGGCGATGGGCGAGTCAAGAGGCTGACGGAGACCAGGAGGAGGCAGGAGACGAGCACGCCCGGGATGACGATGTAGTCGCTGCTGGCGAAATCGAAAACGGTGCCGCCTATGGTGAGCGAGAAGTCCACGCCCATGCGACCGAGGACTCCCACTCCGACGATGCTCCCCAGCCCTCCAGCGATGCAGGCCACACCTCCCTGCGGCGTCACGCGCCTCCACAGGAACGCCGCCATCAGCGCCGGCGTCAGGCTGGCGCCGACGAGTGAGTAGGCGTAGAGCGCCATCGCCAGCACCGACTGGAACTGCGTCAGCAGGACCAGCCCGAGACCGCCGAAGAGGACGATGAAAACGCGCTGCAGGTTGACGAGCTGCGTCTCGCTGGCGTCCGGCTTGATGAAGCGCTGGAAGATGTCACGGCTGGCGTTGGTCGACGGCACCAGCAGGAAGGTGTTGCCGGTCGAGAGCACGATGGCCACGGCCGCGGCGAGGAGCACGGCGCTGCCGAAGAGCGGCAGGCCGTGGCGGGCGAGGTAGAGGATGATGGTCTCGGAGGCGTCGCGGCCGAGGATCGAGGTCTCCGCCATCAGGTTCGGGTAGGCCGCCCGGCCGACGATGGCCAGCAGGGCCAGCGCCGTCTCGATGATCACGATCCCCGCGACCATCCCGACGACGGCGCGGCGGGCCGCGTTCTCGTCCTTGGCCGAGAAGAACTTCTGGTACATGCCGCTCTCTCCGAGCAGCAGCAGGAAGGTCGGCATCGCCACGCCCACCGCCCAGAGGGCGTTGTGCTCGCCGAGTGGCGTCAGGTGGCCCGCCGGCAGTGCCTCGGCCACCCCGGACAGGCCTCCCATCTGGAAGACCATGTAGGGGAGCGCGAGGAGGACGCCGAGGGTGATGATGATGCCGTTGAAGATGTCGACGGTGACGATCGACATCATGCCGGCCAGGGCGGTGAAGAGAACGATGGCGGCGGCGGTGATGTAGATGCCTGTCGTCGGGTCGATCGCGCCGTCGGAGACGATGGTCAGGATCCAGCCGCCGCCGCGGAACTGGTAGGCGGCGATGGTCACGTAGGCCAGGATGATGGCGATGGTCCCGAGAACCCGCGCCGCGGCGTTGTAGCGCTGCTCGAGCAGGTCGGGCACCGTGTACTGCGCGATGCGCCGGACCCGACCGGCGATGAAGAAGGCGATGATCAGCCCTACCCAGCCGCCGAAGGAGAACCAGAGCTCGGAGAGCCCGCTGCGGTAGGCCAGCCCGGCACCTCCGAAGAGCGACCCGGAGCCGATCCAGGTGCACACCAGCGTCCCGATGAGGAGGGGCACGGGGACCGCCCGCCCGGCCACCATGAAGTCGTCGTGGCTCTTGACGCTCCTCGACCGCCAGACGCTGACGGCGATCATGGCGAGCGGATACGCGAAGACGACCACCATCAGCGGCTTCATCGGTTCCTCCCTCGGCTCGTTCCGCCCGTCGGCCGGTCGGTGGGTCCGGTCGCGGGATGGTAGCACGCGGCCGAGAGCCCCCGGCCTTGGGTAGGATCGGTTTCCTCTGCGGAGGAGGCGCCATGAGCTGGATCGCGGACCCCCAGGCCTGGATCGCGCTGCTGACCCTGACCGTCCTCGAGCTCGTGCTCGGGATCGACAACATCGTCTTCATCTCCATCCTGGCCGGCAAGCTGCCGCGCGAGCAGGAGAAGCGCGCCTACACCGTCGGGTTGCTCGGGGCGATGGTGATGCGCGTCCTGCTCCTGCTGTCGCTGGCCTGGATCATTCGTCTCACCGCACCCTGGTTCAGCGTTCTCGGCAACGAGATCTCGGGCCGCGACCTGATCCTGCTGAGCGGCGGGCTTTTCCTGCTCGGCAAGGCCACCTTCGAGATCCACCAGAAGCTCGAGGGCACGGAGCACCGGATCTCGGTACGCGAGCAGGTCTCGTTCGCTTCCGTCATCGTCCAGATCATGCTGCTCGACATGGTCTTCTCCCTCGATTCGGTGATCACGGCCGTCGGCATGGTCGACGAGGTGGTGATCATGATCCTCGCCGTCGTCGTCTCGATCGCCTTCATGCTCCTCTTCGCCCGCGCCGTCGGCGACTTCGTCAGCAAGCACCCGACGGTCAAGATGCTCGCCCTGTCGTTTCTCCTTCTGATCGGTATGGCGCTGGTCGCCGACGGCCTCGACCACCACATCCCGAAGGGCTACATCTACTTCGCCATGGGCTTCTCGGTCTTCGTGGAGGCACTCAACCTCCGGCTCCGCACCCGCCGCGAGGAGCCCGTCCACCTGCGCGAGCCGTTCGTCGAGAAGCGCTGAACCTCGGAGTCGGTGAGCGGCGACGCGGCTCCGGTGCCTACTCGGCGTGCAGCGCTTCGACCGGATCGAGGCTGGCGGCGCGGCGGGCGGGAAGGACGCCGGAGGCGATGCCGGTCGCGAGGCTGACGGCGACGGCGGCGACGACGAAGACGGGCGGGGTGTGGATGGGGAGGCCGGGGAGGACGGCGCGCAAGAGGCCGCAGATGCCGAGACCGGCGAGGATGCCGGCGGCGCCTCCGAGGGTCGACAGGGTGGCTGCCTCGACCAGGAAGATCCACTGGACCTGGGCGCGCGTGGCGCCGACGGCGCGGGCGACGCCGATCTCGCTGGTGCGCTCGCCGACGGCGATCCACATCATGGTGAGGATCCCGATGGCCCCCACCACCAGCGAGACGCCGGCGATCGCTCCGACGGCGCCGGTGATGATGTCCATCACGTTTCCGAAGACCCGCAGCATCTCGGTCTGCGTGGTGATGGTGAAGTCCTCCCGGCCATGACGCGTGATGAGCAGCTCCCTGACCCGCTCCTCGACCGCGTCGACGATCCTGGCGTTGGTGAAGAGAACGTCGACCTCGTTGAGCTCGGCGACGTTGAACAGCTTCATGCCGCTGGCCACCGGGACGAAGGCGGCGTCGTCGAGGTCGATGCCGAGGAACTGGCCCTTGGACTCCATGACCCCGAGGACGCGGAACCGGCGGCCTCCCACGCGGACGAGCTCGCCGAGGGCGTTGCTCTCCCCGAACAGCTCCCTCTTGAGCTTGGGACCGAGGACGGTCACCGGGGAGCCGCGGCGAGGGTCCCCGGAGGGCCAGAACGAGCCGACGCGGAGCTTCCAGCGCCAGACCGTCGGAATGTTGGGAGTGATGCCGTAGACGAGGACTCTGCGGCTGCGGCCGCCCGCCTCGACGCGCGCCGTCCCGTAGACGACGGGCGTCAGGTCCTCCACTCCGGCCACGCGCAGCAGGCTCTCCGCGTCGTCGACGGTGAGCTTGTGGGTGCTGCCGCCCAGGGCCCCGGGCAGCCCCAGGGTCTCCGACTTGCCCGGGGTGACGACCAGGATGTTGGTGCCGAACTGGCTGAACTGGGAGACGATGTAGCGCCGCGTCCCCTCCCCGATCGAGGTCAGGAGGATGACCGAGGCGATGCCGATGGCGATCCCCAGCATCGACAGCGCCGAGCGCAGCCGCTGGGTCAGCAGCGAGCGCAGGGCGAAGCGGAGCAGGTCCCGCATCGCGTCAGCGCCCCGACAGGGCCGACACCGGATCCAAGCGGGTCGCCCGGCGCGCCGGCAGCAGGCCGAAGACGACGCCGACGGCCACCGCAACCAGCAGGGCTGCAGCCACGGCCCAGCCCGGCGGCGAAGCCGGCAGGGCCGGGTAGAGGTGGACCAGGAGACGGACCAGCATCCAGCCGAGCGCCAGGCCGAGGAGCCCGCCGCCGGTGGAGAGCAGCACGGCCTCGGCGAGGAAGGCCGCGAGGACCTGCCCACGTCCGGCACCGAGGGCGCGCAGCAGGCCGATCTCCCGTGTCCTCTCGGAGACCGAGACCAGCATCACGTTCATGATCCCGAGCCCGGCCACGGTGAGCGAGATGGTGGCGATCGCCACCAGCCCGATGGTCAACACGTCCAGGATCGACCCGAAGGTGGTGAGCACGGCGTCCTGGGTGATGACGGTCACGTCCTCCTCGCCGTGCCGTAGGGTGACGATGCGGCGGATCTCCTCGCGGGCACGATCGAGGTCCTGGTGGGCGTTGACCTCGACGAGGATCCGGAAGAGGGACTGGCGATTCAGCATCCGCATCGCGGTGACCACGGGAACGAAGACCGTCTCGTCGAAGTCGACGCCCAGCTTGGTGCCCTGCGGCGCGAGGACACCGATCACCCGCATCCGCCAGCCGCCGACACGGACGACCTCGCCGAGCGGGTTGCGCCGGTCGAAGAGCTCGCCGGCGAGGTTCGCCCCGAGCACCGCGACCGGCGTGCCGCGCCGCTCGGCGTCGTCCGGCAGGAAGTCGCCGAGGGCCAGCGGCAGCTGGCGCGCCAGGCGGTACTCGGGCGTCGTCCCGATGAGGGCGACCTGGCGCGTGCGGTCGCCGTGGGAGACCGACTCCGTGCCCATGGCGATGGGCGCCACCCGGCGGATGGAGGGCACGGCGCGCGCCACGGCCACCGCGTCGTCGAGCGTCAGGTCGTTGGGCGTGCCGCCGAGGCCCGGGATGCCCGTCGTCTCGGTCCGTCCCGGCACGACGATGACGAGGTTGGTGCCGAGGCTGGCGAATTGCTCGCTGACGTAGGTGCGGGCCCCCTCGGTGAGAGCGGTCAGGACGACCACGGCGCCGACGCCGATGGCCACGCCGAGGAGGCTGAGCAGCGTCCGGAGGCGATGGCCAACGACGGCGCAGAACGAGAAACCGAGGAGGTCCGCCGCGGTCACTGGTCGTCCTCCGCCGGGTCGTCGGCCCCCGGGCTCTCGGCACCCAGGATCTCGGACAGGACCCGGCCGACATCGGTGGCCGCCGCGCGGGCCACGATGCGGCCGTCGCGCAGTACGATGACGCGGTCGGCACGCCGTGCGATGGAAGGGTCGTGGGTGACCACCACCAGCGTCAGGCCGCCGTCGTTCAGCCGCTGGAGCAGATCCAGGATCGCGCCGCCCGAGCGCGTGTCGAGATTGCCGGTCGGCTCGTCCGCGAGCAGGATGGCGGGGGCCATCACCGTGGCGCGGGCGATCGCCGCGCGTTGCCTTTCGCCGCCCGAGAGCTGGTCGGGGAGGTGGTCCGCACGCTCGGCCAGCCCGACGGCGGCGAGGGCCTCCTGGGCGCGCCGGCGACGCTCCCGGGGCCCGACGCCGCCGAAGGTCATCGGCAGCTCGACGTTCTCGACGGCCGTCAGCCGTGCCACCAGATGGAACGACTGAAAGACGAAGCCGATGCGGTGCCGGCGGATGAGGGTCCGCTCGGAGTCGCCGAGCAACCCCACCTCCCGGTCCCCCAACCAGTAGCGACCGGCGGTGGGCCGGTCGAGGCAGCCGATCAGGTTGAGCAGTGTGGACTTGCCAGAGCCCGAGGCACCCATGATGGCGACGTGCTCGCCCGCGGTGACGACCTCGTCGATGCCCTGCAGCGCGTGGACCGGCCGATCACCGACCTGGTAGGTGCGGCTGATCCCTTCCAGGCGGATCACGGCTCGTCCGCGACGCGCGCCTCGGCGCCCGCTCGCACCTCCGGCCGGTCGAGCGACGTGACGACGAGCTCGCCCGCCTCGAGGCCGCCGAGGATCTCCGTGAAGTCCCAGTTGCGCAGGCCGACGGTCAGGCGGCGCTCGCGAAGGACGCCCGCCTCGAGCACCAGCACGCGCTGGCCTTCCATCACGGCCGGCGTCGGGACCCGCAGTGCGTCCTCGTGGACCTCGAGGAGGATCTCGACGTCGGCCGAGGTGCCGGGCAGGAGACCGTCTGGAGGGAAGCCGGTGAAGTCGGTCTCGATCTCGACGGTCCGGTTCTGCTCCTCGACGTCCAGGACGTACGGGGCGATGCGGCGGACCGTGCCCGGAAACCCCCGGTCCCGGAAGGAGTCGACCGTGATGCGGACCGGCTGCCCGACGACGATGCGGGCCGAGTCGACCTCGTCGATCGGGGCACTGACGTAGAGCGAGGAGGGGTCCAGGATGTCCAGCACCGGAGGAACCGGCAGGGCGGGCGGAGACGGCGTCGTCCACTCGCCGATCTCGATGGAGACTTCTGCGATCAACCCGTCGAACGGAGCGACGAGAACCCGCTTGCGCCGGTCGGCGGCCGCGACCTCGACGGCGGCGGCCGCCCGCTCGATCCGGGCATCGGCGGCCCGGCAGGCCGCCGCCCCTTCGCGGGCGGACGTCTCGAGCTGGTCCAGGGCGTCCTCGGCCAGGATCCGCTCCTCCGCGAGACGCCGGCCGCGCTCCAGCTCCCTCGCGGCACGCTGCGCGGCCAGGCAGGTGCGCTCGCGCTCGGCCCGGGCCGTCTCGAGATCGCGCCGGGCCAGGTCGAGAGAGGCCGACTGCACCGTGTCGTCGAGACGGAGGACCACGTCGCCACGCGCGACGGCCTGTCCTTCGCGGAACGGGATGGCGACCACCTGGCCGCCCGTGTCAGGGGACAGCTGCGCCCGGCGCTGTGCCTTCACGGTGCCGGCGCGGGAGTTGCTCACCGTCTGCTCGACGGCTCCTCGGGCCGCCGGCTCGACGGTGACCGCCACCGGCTCCGGGGCGAAAAGGGTCCACCGCAACGCCACGGCTGCCGAGAGCAAGAGGACGAGGACGAGCGAACGCCGTGTCCAGGCGGTCATGGCGGGCGACTCTAGCAGCGCATCCTCGGCCGACCCGGGCCGAGAGGCCGTCTACCGCCCCGGGCTCGTGGTCGTGGCAGAATCCGAGCCGACGCCGTGAACGAGCACTCCGGGCCATCTCCCGCCGGCTCCCCCAAGGCCGCTTTGCGCGCCTATCTGGACGATCGTCTGGGAGCGGCGCAGGTCGCCCGCGCCGTGGGGGCCCTCGTCGAGGGACCGCCGGAGCTGCTGGCGGTTCAGATGGAGGACTGGGTCCGGCAGCAGAGCCGGTCCCTGCGCAGCAGCCAGACGATCCCGGCTCTGATCTTCTACGCCGCCCACAAGATCGAGCTGCTCGGGGAGGTCGGTCTGCTTCCCTGGGACTCCGTGCAGAAGGCGCTGGAGGGCGCGAAGGGCCGGCTGCTGCGCATCTGCCCTCTCGAAATGCAGTCGCAGCTGCGACTGGACCTGGGCCGGCTGGGGGCCCACCGGGCCCACTTCGTGCCCCCGACATCCGATCAGCGAGGCGAGCGAAGCCCGCGCCTCGGTGTGGGGAGGCCCGTCGCCGTGGAGGAGGAGACGCCTCTCGAGGGAAGCCTCAAGGTGCTGTCGCTCCCCGACCTCCTGACCACGCTTGAGTCCTCCGGCACGTCGGGAGCCCTGAGCCTGCTCGACGAACGGGGCGAGCGGCTGGGGCAGGTGTGGCTCCAGGGCGGGAAGTTCCTCGGCTGCCGGTGCGGCCACCTGGACGGCTTCCAGGCCTTCTGGCAACTCCTGGAGGACGGGAAGGCGTCCTCCTTTCGGCTCGGGCGCCTGGTCCCGGACGATCTACCGGGCGATCCGGAGGCGATCGAGCTGCGCATGTTGCTGCTCGAGGGTGCTCGCCGCAGCGACGAGCTGAAGTTCGCCCGGGGTCTGGTGCCCGACGACGCGACGATGCGCGCCACCGGCGTGCGGCCGACGCCGGGGCCGGAGGAGGATGGAGCCTTCGTGCGCGAGCTCTGGCTCGAGGTGTCGGGTGGCGCCTCGCCGGCAACGTGCGAGAAAACGCTCGGTGCGGACAGCTACCGCATCCGCTCCCTGCTCATCCACTGGCTGCGGGAGGGCTCGCTGGAGATCGAGTACCGGCCGACCATCGGTCGTCGGTGATGCGGCCGAAAGGGCGCCGGGGCTCAGCCTTCCGCTGCGGCCGCCTCGCGCGCCTCCGCAAGGAGGTCGATGACGCGCTCCTTTGGGGTGGCCGGATTCGACACTCCGGTGCCGGAGAGGATGCCGGCATAGCTGTCCACCACGGCCTCGAGGGCGTCCAGGGCCTGCTCGGCCTTGCCGCAGGCGACGTGCTCGCAGGTGCAACGGGCGCGAGCGCTCTCGATCTCGGCGCGGGCGTCCGTGACGACCGTCGAGGAGGGCCGGTCGCTACCGACCTGCTCCGCTGCGGCGCGCGTGGCTGCGGAGAGGTTGTCGTTCGCCGCCGAGGCGGCGGCCACGCAGTCCCAGGCGCCCGACTCCTCGGCCGCGGGCCTCGCCGTGGGACGGTCCGCCCTCGATCCGTCCCCCCGGATTGCCGGGAGGACGTACTCCACCACGGCCACGACCAGGGCGGCGAGAACGATCAGGTTCAGTATCGTCCGCATTCCCGCCTAGGATACTCGCTGTGGACGCTCTCTGTCGCCTGTCGGATCGCGGAGACGAAGCGTGACGACGCCCGCAGACCGGACCGGGCGCCTCGACTCGGGCTGGTGGCGCCTCACCCGGTTCCTGCGCTATCTCGGGCGGCGCTTCCTCGACGACGAGTGCCCGGCGGCGGCGGCCTACCTCGCCTACTCGACGCTGCTGGCGTTGGTGCCGCTGACCGCCGTCGCACTGTCGTTGCTCGCCGTGTCGCCGGTCTTCGGGGAGGCCTCCGAGACCCTGCAAGCCTTCGTCTTCCGTCACTTCGTTCCGGCCAGTGGGGAGGTCGTACGGCGCTGGGTGGTCGAGTTCGCCGCGCAGGCCGCGCGCCTGCCAATCTTCGGCCTGCTGGGGCTGGTGGTCACCGGGCTGTTGCTGATGACGCAGGTGGAGCAAGCGCTGAACCGGATCTGGCGCGTGCCCGGCAGCCGCAGCTGGCGCCGGCGGATCACCGCCTACTGGGCGATCGTGACGGGGGGACCGTTGCTGATCGCGACCCTTCTGGTGGTCTCCTCGCAACTGGTCTCTCTGCCGTGGATCGGGTCGGCGCTGCGCTGGGTGGCCCCAGCGGCCCACCTTGTCGCGCTGGCCCCGGCCGCGCTCACCCTCGTGGCCGTCTCCGTAGCCTACTGGCTGGCGCCCAACACGTCGGTGCCCTGGAAGCCCGTGCTCGCCGGAGCCCTGGTGGCGACCCTGGGGATCGAGGTCACCAAGCACGGATTCGCCGCCTACGTCGCCCACTACACGTCGTACCGGGCGATCTACGGGGCGATGGCCGCCGTGCCCGTCTTCCTCGTCTGGCTCTACGTGGCCTGGCTCTGGGTGCTGCTCGGGGCTTCGTTCGCCGCGGCGCTGGCGACCTTTCGCCCGGTGGCCCACCTCCGCGGTTTCGGGCCCGACCAGCAGTTCCTCCTGCTCTTCCGGCTGGTCGGGCACCTCTGGCAGGCCAAGGTCGAGGACCGCAGCCTGGACTTCGACTCCCTGCTCGCCCTCGAGCCGGCCGCGACGGGTGAGCAGGTGGAGCGGCTGCTCCATACCCTGGAGGCGCGGCGTATCGCCCGGGAGAGCCACGGAGAGTGGATCCTGGCCAAGGACTCGAGCCGTGTGACCCTGCTCGACCTCTACAGAACCGATGTCGTGCAGTGGCCTTCGGCCGAGAGTGTAGGGCCCGCGGACGACGTCTGGGACGCGGCCTTGGGGCGGATCCTGGCGACCACGGAGGAACCCCTCGAGCGCGCACTGGCGGTGCCGCTCGCGACCCTCTACCGGGACCCGCCCGACGAGGCTGAGGCGCTGCCTAGTGCAGCTGGGCGGAGATCTCCCGGCGGGGAGAGATCCTGATCTCCAGGATGGCCTCCTCGCCGGCGCGCAGGGTTCGGCGGAGGGGGATTTCCTCCATCGTGCCCGAGGGGAGCGTCACCCGGACCCTGAAGAAGGTGAGGCCAGGCTCCAGCGACACGGTCTCCTCCCACTGACCGCCGCGAGGAGCGTCGCGGCGCAGTCGCTGGAGTGGACCGCCGAAGTGGAAGCGCCGCTCGAGCAGGACCCGTTCCTCGGCCCACACCGTCACGTCACCGGTGGGAACCTCGCTGGCGAGGCGGATCCGCATCGTGGCCTCGCGGTCCGCGGCCGCCGCCCGTGTCTCGGTGCTCGGCGCCGCGGACGGCTCGGCCGAGAGTGCTTCGGCCGCCCCGCCACTCTCCGCCGCGGGCTCCGGCACGACGGGGCCGGCCGCCTCCGGCACGAGGACGCCCTCGGCCGGCGCCTCCAAGGCCTCCGGCGCCCCTGCCACGATCGCCCGTGAAGCGTCCGGCTCGCCCTCCACCTGCTCGACGACCGGCGGAGCCGGAGGTCGTCGAGCGTCCGATCCGGGGCGAGGGGGTGTCGACGAATCCCACGAGAAGCCCTGCGAGCCGGCATCGCCCGGGGTGCCCTCGACGGCGCCACCGCGGTCGCGCCACCCAGTGCCGAGCCAGACGCCGGCGGCTGCCAGACCGACGGCCAGCAGTGCGGCGGCAGCCCACGGCCAGCGCCGGCGGCGGGATCGCTCCGCGGCCGCCTCGGTGGGCTCTGCGCGAACCGGGGAGGTGGTCGCCGGCGTCGCCGGATCGAGTCCGCCGTGGGCGCTCGGGACCGGCCTGGTCAGCGCGCCGGCGATGCGCAGCTGACGACGCAGGTTGTCGTCGAGGGGCTGCGTGGCATAGACGGCGGGGCCGGGCTCGTCCGCCTGCGCGAGGGCCGCCCGCAGGGCTTCGGCCAGCTCGGTGCAGGTCGAGAAGCGCTCGCGAGGCTTCTTGGCGAGGGCGCGGAGCAGCACGCCGTCGACGGCGATCGGCAGCTCGGGCGCGAGATCCGAGGGGAGCGGCGGCTGCTCGTTGGCGATGCGCCAGAGGGTCGCCGTGGCGTCGTCGCCCTGGAAGGGAGGGCGCCCGGCCAGTAGGGAGTAGAGCAGCACGCCGAGCGCGAAGCGGTCGCTCGCGGGAGACGGCGATTCCCCTTCCGCCACCTCGGGCGCGAGGTGCTCGGGGTCGTCCCAGCGCGAGTTCGCGTGCCCCAGCCCGGAGGCGGACAGGGCGCTGGCGACGCCCAGGTCGGTCAGCTTGACCTCCCAGCCGGGGGTCACGATGACGTTGGTGGGCTTGAGGTCTCCATGGGTGAAGTCGTGGCCGTGTGCGAAATCGAGGGCCCGCGCGAGCTGCATCGCCAGGCTCGAGACCTGCTCGGGGGCGAGCAGCCCGTCGGCGAGGTGGCTGGCGAGATCCCGCCCCGGCACGTACTCCATGACCAGGAAGGAGTGCTCCTCCTCGATCCCGACGTCGTGGACGGTGACCAGGTTCTGATGAGCCAGGGAGCTGAGAGGGCCGAAGGCGCGGCGCAGGAGCTCCATCCGCTCGGCCCTCTCCTCGGCGCTGCGGCTGGTCCGCAGTGGAACGACCTTGATCGCCACCGGGCGGCCGAGGATAGGGTCGCGACCGAGGAACACGGCGCCGGCGGAGCCGGAGCCGATGAGGCGCTCGACGCGATAGCGGCCGTAGCGTCCCAGACCCTCGGACGAGAACCGGGCCTCCGGACCCTGGAGCACCGGGTGATGCTAGCAGAGGATATGCTCGCGCCATGGCGAACCAATCCACCTTGAAGCTGGCGGTGGTCGGGCTGCTGGCGCTGCCGGCAGCGGCACAGGAGGACCCGAATCGTCCGGCGCCAGGATTCGACCTCGAGGGCTCCGATCCGCAGGCGATCGCGATCGCCGACCAGGTGATGGAGGCGATGGGGGGGCGGGAAGCCTGGGACGAGACCCGCTACCTGACCTGGAACTTCTTCGGCCGACGGCGCCACGTGTGGGACAAGCAGACCGGGGACATCCGGGTCGAGGGCGTCGACCGGGACTCGGGCGAGTCCTATCTGATCCTGATGAACCTCCACACCGGGGACGGCCGGGCCTGGAGTGACGGAGTGGAGATCACCGATCCGGACGCCCGGGCCGAGAGGCTCGACGCCGGGGAGGCGGCGTGGATCAACGACAGCTACTGGGTGTTCATGCCCTACAAGCTCAAGGACACGGGCGTCACGCTCCTTCACCTGGGTGAGCACGAGATGCTCGACGGCCGGCCGGCCGAGGTGCTCGAGCTGACCTTCGAGGGGGTCGGACGAACGCCCGAGAACAGGTACCACGTCTACGTCGCCTCCGACTCCGGCCTCGTCGAGCAGTGGGACTACTACGAGGACGCCGAGGACGAGGAGCCGGGCTTCCAGATCCCGTGGCACGGCTGGACGCGCCACGGCTCGATCCTGCTGTCGGCGGATCGGGGCGAGAACGACCACACCGACCTCGCCGTTCTGGAGGACGTGCCGCGCTCCGTCTTCGAGAGCCCGGAGCCCGTCGACTGGCGAGGGCTCGGCCTTCCGGCTACAGCGGATCAGTCCGGCTCGGGATCCTGACGAAGCTCCTTGAGTCGGGAGCGCTTCCGCTTCTCCTCGAGGCGCCCCTGGCGGGCGCGCCGGCCGGGAC
>Ga0302046_10002615_pt1 | contig 16724 bp, 9 predicted proteins | sample RVTome_11_FD_200261 | JGI IMG/M metagenome (GOLD analysis project Ga0302046, IMG submission 200261) | Soil microbial communities from uranium-contaminated site in the Upper Colorado River Basin, Wyoming, United States - RVT147D111 (version 2) ...
CAGTACGCCTTTGTGGTGTATCCGTTGGCGGGGGCTGTGGGGATGGAGTTGCGCTTGCGGTACTGGCACACCTTCGAAGGCATCACCTTCTGGGACGACGTCGCCATCATCCCGCTCGGCGGCACGGCCCTGGCGACTGCCATCGAAGAGGACGACGGAGGCGACATGGTGGTGCCGCAGCACTTCCTGCTGCATCAGAACTACCCGAACCCCTTCAACCCGGCGACGACCATCGCTTTCGACCTGCCGAAGGCCTCGAACGTGACGCTCGCCGTCTACAACGTGCTCGGCCAACGCGTGGCGATGCTGATCGACAACGAAAGGCTGCCCGCAAGCCGCCAGCGCGTCACCTTCGACGCATCCGGCCTGCCGAGCGGCGTGTACCTCTATGTGTTCCGCGCCGATGACCGGACGGAAACGCGCACGATGATCCTGATGAAGTAACGGCTCCGCCCGGCGCGGGTGGGAAGGTCGCGGCGACCGGGGTTGCCGCGACCTTCCCATCCCGTTACTCCGAACCGCTCTGCCCGTCTTTCTTTATGCCTGTGCAAGTAGCGCGCATGCGATCCTTCCTCTTCCTGTGCCTGCCCCTGCTGGCCGCGATGCCGGCGGCAGCCCAGACGACGGGCAAGCTCACCGGCCGCGTGATCGACGCCGCCACGGGCAACGCCCTGCCCGGCGTCAACGTCGCCATCGCAGGCACCACACAGGGGAGCATCACCGAGGACGAAGGCTATTACTTCATCCTGAACGTGAAGCCCGGCACCTACGCCCTACGGGCCTCCTTCATCGGCTTTACCCCTGTCACCGTCGAAAACGTGCGCGTGCTGATCGACAAGACGACGACGATCGACTTCACCCTCCGGGAAGAAGTGATCCAGGGCGAGGAAGTCGTCGTCACCGCCGAGCGACCGCTGGTGCAGCGCGACCTCACCTCGACGGCGACGTCCGTCTCGTCCGAGCGGCTGGAAGCCCTGCCCGTGCTCAACTTCTCCGACGTCATCAACCTGCAAGCCGGCGTGGTGGACGGCCACTTCCGGGGCGGCCGCACCGGCGAGGTCGCCTACCTGGTGGACGGCGTTCCCATCAACGACGTGTTCGACCATTCCTTCGCCTTCCAGGTGGAAAACAACGCCATCCAGGAAGTGGAGATCATCACCGGCACCTTCAATGCCGAGTTCGGGCAGGCGCAGTCCGGCGTCGTCAACATCGTCACCAAGGACGGCGCCCAGACCTACGACGGCTCGTTCAACGCCTACGCGGGTGACTACCTGACGACCCATACCGACCGGTTTCAGCGGCTCGACCAGGTCTCACCTGCCGGCGCCTACGAAATGCAGGGCACCCTGAGCGGTCCTCTCCCCGGCCTCGGCGACCGCCTGACGTTCTTCGCCTCCGGCCGCTACGTCCACAACGACGGCTATCTCTACGGCCGCCGGATCGTGCAGCCCCTCAGCGCACCGCAGGGCGAGGGGGATTACGTCCTGATCGACGGGCGCGACGTATTCGTGCCCGCCTTCGGCGACAGCAGCTACGCGCCGATGAACTGGAGCGAGCAGGCCACCGGGCAACTCAAGCTCACCACGCGCCTGTTCGCCAGCGCTCGTCTCACGGTCAACCTGCTGTTGCAGCACGACCAGGGGCAGAACTACGACCACCTGTTCCGCTACAACCCGGACGGAATCCCCACGACCTACGGCGACTCCCGGTCGCTGACGACCACCTACACACACGTCTTCAACGCCCGCACCTTTATCGACGTCAAGGGAGCCGTCTTTCGCAACGCCGTAGACAGCTATCTCTACAGAAACCCCCTGGACCCGCGCTACCCGAGTGACGACGCCCTCCGCATGCTCGGCGGTAACTACTCGTTCTACCGGGGCGGCGCCCGCCTGGACTATTTCCAGCGCGAGACGAAAACCCTCGTCGGGCGGGTGGATTTGACGAGCCAGGTCACCCGCCGGCACTTGATGAAAGCGGGCGGCGAGGTCAAAGGGCACACGTTGTACCTCAACAACTTCTCCGTAAAGAACAACCCGTCCACCGGCTTCGAACCCGCCATCCCCGAAGCCGGCACGCCCGACCACGTCACCTACACCGAGAAGCCCGTCGAGGCCGCCGCGTACGTGCAGGATAAGATGGAGTTCGACTTCATGATCGTCAACGCCGGCCTCCGCCTCGACTACTTCGACGCTCGGGGTGAGATCCTGGAAGACTTCGGGCGCCCGCGCACCTCCCCGCGTCGTGCTACCTCCGCCAGGTGGCAACTCTCGCCGCGCTTCGGGCTGGCCTATCCGCTCTCCGAACGCGGCGTCGTCCACCTCGCCTACGGACACTTCTTCCAGATGCCGCCCTTCGAGTTCCTGTATACCAACCCGGATTACATCTACGACCCCGAGCAAGGGTTGAACCGGGCCTACGGCTACGCCGACCTGAAGCCGCAGCAAACCGTTTCCTATGAGATCGGGCTTCAGCAGGCCTTCACCGACCTCCTGGGCGTGACCTTCACCACCTATTTCAAAGACATCCGCAACCTGCTCGGCACCCGGCTCGAAGTGATCAAACCCGGCTTCGACGAACCCTTCCCGCTGGAGAAGTACGGCCGCTACGTCAACCGCGATTACGGCCAGGTCAAGGGCTTCACCGTCGCCTTCGAGCGGCGCATGGCGGACGGCTTCGCCCTGGACGTGGACTATACCTTCCAGATCGCGCGCGGCAACGCCAGCGATCCCCGCTCGGCCCTGCTCGACGAGCAGGCGGGCATCGAGCCGGATAAGCAGTTGGTGCCGCTCGACTGGGATCGCCGTCACCAGTTGAACACCAGCCTGACCGTCGGGCATCCCCGCAACTGGCTGGCGACGCTGGTCGGGCGCCTCGGCTCCGGCCTCCCGTATACCCCCTCCCTCGCCGACGAGCGCATCGGCCTGGAGAACTCCGCCCGACGCCCGGGCACGGTTACGTTCGACCTCTTCGCCACCAAAAACCTCGACCTGGGCGGCTTCCCGGTGGCGGTCTTTACGCGCATCTTCAACGTGTTCGACACGCGCAACGAGATCGACATCTATTCCGACACCGGCCGCGCTTTTCCCAACCTGCGCTTCAACCCCGGCGAACCGCAGGGCCTGAACACCAAAGAAGAATTTCTCGAACGCCCCCACTTTTTCTCTGCCCCCCGGCAGGTGACGGTGGGGCTGTCGCTTACATTCTAGCTATGGCTATGTTGAAGTCGATGCGTGCCGCCCGTCAGGATATGGGAGGATGGGAAGCGGGGAAGCGGGGAGGAAAGAGAAAACCTCTCACACCCCCACACTCCCACCCCCCCATACACCTCATCACACGCGTTGCTCTCTTCCTGCTCCTGTCGAGCACCGTGCACGTCGCGACGGGCCAGCGGGTGCCGGACCCCAACGCGGGAAACAACAGGCTGACCCAGTGGGGCGTCATGGACGGCAATCGCGTCCGCACGCTCTACTCCAATCATGGCGAGATCGCGCGCTGGCCGGATCAGCCCTCCGGCGAGTGGCCCCGAGGCAGCGGCCATTCCTACGTAGACGGCGTGGCGCTGATCGTGTCGGTCAAGACGCAAGACGCCCGCGGCCGCGTCATCAAGCCGATGACCACCAACTACCGGGAGTTCATCGACCGTGACCCCGTCACGAAGGAGCCCTGGGGGTGGGCGCCCCTGCCCGGCTACTCCAACCCGCGCCAGGAAGCGCCCGCGCGCAGCGACGACCCGGTCACCTGGCCCGCCGAATGGCCCGACCGCCCCATCGACTGGGCCGGCCAGTGGAACGGCTTTTTCGGCAAGGGCGTGCAGAACGCCGACCTGGAGACCTATCTTGTCTTCGACGACAGCCCGGACCGGGAGTGGACGCTGCCGCCCTACCGGTTCTTTCCCTGTCCGGGCGACACCACACGCGGCGGCATCGGCATCGAGGTGGCCGCGCGTGGCTTCCAGTGGAATCACCCCCTCGCCCAGGACGTCATCTTCTGGCTCTACGAGATCACCAACGAGTGCGACGTCGACTACGACGAGGTCTTCTTCACCCAGTACATCGACTGGGGCGTCGGCGGCACCGACGACTCGGGCGACGACGAGGGCGCCTACAATACCCGTCTCGACCTCGCCTTCGCCTGGGACTTCGACGGCATCGGCTCCCCCGGCCAGTGGGGGCCCGTCGGTGCTGCGGGCTATGCCTTCCTCGAATCGCCCGGCAACTTCACCGACAACCTCGACAACGACGAAGACGGCATCACCGACGAACAGCGCGACAGCGGGCCGGGCCAGCTCATCGTAGGCCAGGACGCCATCCGGGCCTACGCCGAGACCCACTACGACCTCGCCCGCTTCAACCCCTTCTACCTCGGCCTCGAACAGCGCCCCGCCTACCTCGCCGGGCGCTGGTGGACCGGCGACGAGGAGATGGACTGGCTCGGCTTCCAGGATCTCAACGGCAACGGCGCCTGGGACCCCGAAGAACCCCTGAACGACGACGTCGGGGAGGACGGCCTGGGGCCTACGGCCCCCAACTATCCGGGCCGCGACGTCGGCGAGGGCGACGGCCGCCCCACAGCCGGCGAGCCCAACTTCGACGCGCTTGATAAAGACGAGTCCGACCAGATCGGCCTCACCGGCTTCGCGGTCTTCAACGTCCACGACTACGAACTCATCGACGACGAGCAGGACTTCGACCTCTTCTCCCGCGCGCTGCCGCCGCTGGACGACGTCGTGCTCGAAGGCGGTCGCAACCTCGGCATGTTTTTCTCCTCAGGCCCCTTTCCGCTCCAGGCAGGGCAGACCGAGCGCTTCTCCATGGCGCTGCTCTTCGCTGAGAAAGACTTCACCGACCCGCGAAACATCGACAACTCGGCCCTGGCGCGGAAAAAAGAGACGGTGCAGCAGATCTACAACGCCGACTACCGCTTCGCCCGCCCCCCCAACAAACCTACCCTCACCGCGCTTCCCGGCGACGGGCAGGTGACGCTCATCTGGGACGACACCGCCGAAAAATCCTTCGACCCGTTCCTGCGCGAGTTCGACTTCGAGGGCTACCTCATCTTCCGCTCCACCGAGCCTAACTTCGAAGAAAACCTGGTCATTACCGATGCTTTCGGCAACAAGATCTTCCAGAAACCCATCGCGCAGTTCGACCTCCAGGATGGCCTCCGGGGGCCGCATCCCGTGGCCGTCAACGGTGTCCAGTTCAACCTGGGCACCGACAGCGGCCTGCGCCACACCTTCATCGACCGCGACGTCGTCAACGGGCAGACGTACTACTACGCGGTCGTCGCCTATGACCGGGGCCTCGTCGCCCGCAACGCCGACGGTACAGTCAACACCAACCCGGACGGCTCCGTCCGCGGCCTCGCGCCCAGCCTGACGACCGCCGTCGTCAAGAACGACGTGGCCGGCAATGTCGTGACGGATCTCAACACCGCGCGGGTGATCCCGCGCGCTCCGGCCGCCGGCTACGTACCGCCCGCGCTGGGCACCCTCGACGTCCAAGCCACCGGCACCGGCTCTGTAGAGATCGAGGTGCTGGCACCCGAACTCATCACGCAGGCCAGCCCCTACGAGCTTTCCTTCACCAACGCGTCACTGTGGCAGAACGAAGCCGAAGTGGGTTACACACTGACGAACCAGACGACGGGCGCCGTGCTGGACGAGGGCGTCCTCTCCGGCGGCAACCGGGAGATCCCGCCTGTGGAAGGCTTCGTGGTGAATATTCGGAACGCTACCGAAGTCGCCGTCATCGACTCTACGGTTCGCTTCACGGGCGCAGGCGGCACCTTCACACCCGCCGTACGCCCCGCCTCGGTCAGCGCGGCGGTCGCCAGCCGGTTCACCGCGCTGCCCGCCGATTTCGAGATCCGTTTCACCGACGCCGTGGCCGACACCTCCCTGCGCCTGGCCTTCGGCATGGAGGAGATCCCGACGCCGTTCTACGTCCAGAACCTGACGACGGGAGAGCGGCACGACTTCGTCATCCTTGAGGACGACGAGGCGCTGCGCAACGGGCAGTACGACTACGGTGACCTGGTCGTGCTCGTCACCGGCGAGACGCCGGACGCCAAACCCGAACTCGCCGGCGGGCGCTGGCGGGCCAACTGGGCGATCCGTCTCCTGGCCCCCGACCCGCAACTCGATCCCGGCGTTCCCGTGGTGCCCCCTGCGCCCGGCGCTACCCTCCGGTTCCGCACCACCAAGCCGTTCCAGACGGGCGACCGGGTGACGTTCGAAGCCAGGCCGCCTACGTTCGAGCAGGCCGAAGCCGTGCGCGCGCTGGACGACATCTTCGTGGTACCCAACCCCTACGTGGCTACCAGCACCTTCGAGCCGTCGAACACCTTCCGCGCCGGGCGCGGCGAGCGACGGATCTACTTCATGCACCTGCCCGCCGAGTGCACCATCCGGATCTACACCATCACCGGCCAACTCGTCCAGACGCTCTATCACCAGTCGAGCATCGACGACGGCCAGGAGGCCTGGGACCTGGTCTCGCGCGACGGCATGGCCGTCGCTTTCGGTATCTACATCTACCACGTGGACGCGCCCGGCATCGGCGAGCACGTAGGCCGCTTCGGGGTGATCAAATGAACGTATCGAGAAGCACCGCAGGTCTCAAGAGCGGCTGGCTCCCGGCGGTCCTACCCATGCTCGGCACAGCCCTCTTTTTACTTTTCGCGCCGGCGAAAAGTAGAGCGCAGAGCGTCTCAAAGGTAGGCACGACCGCCGGCGAGTTCTTGCAGATCGGCGTGGGACCACGGGCGACGGCGCTGGGCAACGCCTTTGTGTCCGCCGTCGACGACGCCTCGGCGCTCTACTGGAACCCCGCCGGCCTGGCCGGTATACGGGGCAACGAAGTAATCGCTACCCATAGCGAATGGCTGACCGACATCAACTTCGACTACCTGGGCGTCGGCCTCAACCTGGGTGCAGTGGGCACCCTTGGCTTCTCTCTGACCATGCTCAGCATGCCGGACATGATCGTGCGCACCGAGGACCGGCAGGAAGGCACCGGCGAGACGTTCGACGCCGCCGACATGGCGGTCGGCCTCTCCTACGGCCGGGCCATCACCGACCGCTTCTCCGTAGGCGTGACGGGTAAGTTCATCCAGCAGCGCATCTGGCACTCGTCCGCTCATGCTTTTGCCCTCGACATCGGCACTCAGTTTCGCACCGATTTCTTCGGCGGGCTCATCATCGGCGCGGCGTTGTACAACTTCGGCACGGATATGCGCATGAACGGGCGGGACCTGCGGACGTTCGTCGACCCGGATCCCCGGCAACTCGGCAACAACAACCGCGTCCCTGTGAACTACGAGATGGATGCGTTTTCGCTGCCGCTTAATTTCCAGTTCGGAATCACCGCCCGTCCCGTGCAGACGCGCATGCACCAGCTTATGATCAGCGCCGACGCCCTGCACCCGAGTTCGAACCGCGAGAGCGTGAACCTGGGGGTCGAGTACGGCTACCAGGATCGGTTCTTCCTGCGCGGGGGCTTCCAGGCGCTCTTCCTGGAGGACCGAGAAGGCGGCCTCTCGGGCGGTGTGGCCGTGCACCAGCCGCTTTTCGAGGGGAGCCTGGCCAAGCTGGAGTACGCCTACCGCGCAGGCGGACGCCTGGGCGGCATCCACATCATCGGGTTTGGCATGACGTTCTAGGAGCTGCGACATGATGGCTGCACACCGCCGGAATATCCTTCTGGCCCTCCAGGGCGCGTGCGTCCTGCTGATCGCGTCCTGCGACCCCGCTCCGCCGGTCGAGGTCATGGGGGAGGGCGACGTGGTCCATTTGACGTACTGGTGTGCCCAGAATCCGCAGGAGCGCGCCCTGGCGACGCAGCTCGTCGAAACGTGGAACGCGGCCAACCCGGACGTGCAGGTGCAGGTGCAGCCGCTGCCGGCAGGACAGTCCAGTGAAGAAGTGCTGATCGCCGCCATCGTCGCGGGTACGACGCCCGACCTGTCTTCCAACATCTGGCCCGGCATCATCAGCGACTTCATCCGTGCCGACGGGGTCTATCCGCTGAGTTCGTTTCCCGATTTCGACTCGCTCATGATGAGCCGCGTGCCGGCCGACCTGCTCGCGCGCTTCCGCGCCCCGGACGGGATATATTACCAGATTCCGTGGAAGACGAACCCGATCATGTTGCTCTACAACCAGCAGCTCTTCCGCGAAGCCGGCATCGAGCAACTGCCGCGCACCTACAGCGAGTTTATGGCCGCCGCCGCCAGACTCACGCGCGACCTCGACGGCGACGGCCACATGGACCAGTGGGCAGGCTATCGGAGAACGCATCCCATCTGGCACGAACGCCGCTTTGACTATTACGCCCTCTACATCGGCGCCTCCGGCGGCAAAACCTTGTTCGACGAGGGCCAGGTTCGCATCGACACGGCGGCCTCCACGAAGGTGTTCTCGTTCTTTCGAGACGTGTACGCCCACCACTATTTCCCGTTGACCACGTTCCAGACCAGCCCTATCCTCTCCGGCAAGGTCGCGACGGAGTTCACCGGCCCCTGGCAGATCGGATGGTTGGACGAGAACGCCCCGCCCGGCTTCGAATACGGATTCACTCCCCTACCCGTGCCCGACGACTATGAAGGTCCCGCCTACACCTTCGGCGACTACAAGAACATCGTCATCTTTTCCAACACCCGGCATCCCGAAGAAGCCTGGCGCTTTGCCAAATTCCTCGTCTCCCGCGAGGCCGATCTACAGCTCCTCGAAACCACCAAGCAGATCCCGGTTCGCCAGGGCCTGCTCACCGATTCGCTCTACGCCGGCTTCTTCGCCCGCAACCCGAAAGTCCGCCCCTTTGCCGAGGTGGCCCTGTACACGCGAGGTGAGGACGGGGTAAGCTCTCTGCAGGAGATTCTCGACGCCATCGCCCAGCAATTCGAGGCCGCCGCCGTATACCGCGTATACAGCCCTGAAGAAGCCACCCGTCGCGCCCTGGCGCGCATCCGACTGATCCACGAATGGAACTCCTAAGTCCAAAATCCGGAAACCGTGCGGGCTACCTGTTCGTGGCACCTTACCTGCTCCACCTGCTGCTTTTCTTCGGCTATCCTTTGCTTTTCGCCGTCGTGCTGGTTTTCAACCGATGGGACATCGTCACGCCGATGGAGTTTGTGGGCCTGAAAAACTTCGGACGCATGATCCACGACGACCTGTTTTTCCGCGCCATCCTGAACACGGGCCTCTTCCTGGTCATCCACATCCCGCTTCAGATCATCGTCGCCCTCTTCTTTGCCGAACTGCTCAACAGCAAGCTGAAAGGCCGCACTTTCTTTCGCACCGTATATTTCCTCCCCGTCGTGGTGTCGGGCGTCGTCGTCACCATCCTGTTTCAGCAACTTTTCGCGTTCGATACCGGCTTCATCAACAACGTGCTCTCGGCGCTGGGTGGAGAGCGCGTGCCGTGGCTGGTCTCGCCGCAATGGGCCATGCCGTCCATCGCCCTGATGGCAACGTGGAAGAACGCCGGGCTGTACGTCATCCTGTTCCTGGCCGGGCTGCAAAACATCCCTGCTTCCCTCTACGAAGTGTCCGACATCGAGGGCGCCGGCACATGGCGCAAGTGGTGGCACATCACGCTCCCGATGCTCAACCCGACCGTCGTGACGGTGGTCCTGCTGTCGACCATCGGCGGCTTTTCCCTCTTCATCGAGCCGTACGTGCTCACCGGCGGCGGCCCGCTCAACAGCACGCTCTCGGGGCTGCTCTACATCTACAACCAGGCTTTCTACTTCAACCACATGGGCTACGCAGCCGCGCTGGGCCTCTGCTTCGCCCTCATCATCCTCGGCGTCGTCCTCCTGCAGCGACGCTTCGTCGAGACGGACGTGTACTGACGCCCTGTTGATGTGACCCTGGTCATGAAAAAGATCTTTGCCTATAGCGCCCTGGTGCTGGGGACGGTGGTCTTCGCGTATCCGTTCGTATGGATGCTGATGGCGTCGTTCAAGCCGGAGTTGGAGATCGGCGCCCTGAACCCGTTGCCTTCGCGGTGGACGTGGGACAGCTTTGCCCTTGTGTTCACCGCCATCCCCATCGGCCGCGCCTTCCTCAACAGCGTCCTGGTAACCGTCACGGTGACGGCATCCGCGCTCATTTTCGGCTCGATGGCGGCGTATGCGCTGGCCAAGCTCCAGTGGCGGGGGCGGGACGTCGTCTTCAACCTCATCCTTTTTACCATGATGGTGCCGTTCCTGGTGATGCTCATCCCGCTCTACACGCTGGTCGTCGGCTTCGGCTGGACCGACTCGCCCGCGGGCCTGATCGTCCCCTTCATGATGAACGCTACGGCGGTCCTGATCCTGCGCCAGAGCTTCGTCACGATCCCTCAGGACATCCTCGACGCTGCCCGCATCGACGGATGCGGTGAGGGACGCATCTTGTTCTCGGTGGTGTGGCCGCTATCCGTACCGGCCCTCGTTACAGCCGGCATCATCGTGTTCATCGGCAACTGGAACGAAGTCCTCTGGCCCCTGGTGGTGATCCGCAGCGAGCACTGGATGACCATGCCGCAGATGGTGACGCTCTTCGCCGTAGGCGGCGGCGCCGAGGGCAAGCTGGGGCCGCAGCTGGCAGCCGCTTTACTGCTGGGTGTGCCGGTCATCGGAGCTTACCTCTTCTTCCAGCGCCATTTTATCAGCAGCCTGGCATCCACCGGGCTCAAGGGATGAGTCTATGTACGAGCCTGATGTGTGCATGTATGGAGGTATCGAGGTAGGGATGAAAAAGCAAGATCGCCCACGCGTCTACCCGTCTATACGCCCTTACACAACCATCTGGCTGTGCTTTGTCCTGACGGTGCTCGGCTGTGATGAAGTGCCCGAACCACCGCCTCCCCGCTTCAACCTCGCGCATCTCGACTACCTCGGCGAAGACGTGGAGCACGATGGCGACACGCTACGCATCATTCACCTGTACGCCAATGCGCCGGACTACGCCTGGGTGGCCGACGACGACGAAGGCGCGGCGTGCGTGGACGACGCCGCCCGCGCGGCCGTCGTCTACCTCCGCCACTATGCGCTGACCGCCGCCGCCGCCTCACGCGCTAAGGCTGAGTCCCTGCTACGCTTCATCCTGTACATGCAACGCACAGACGGCCTGTTCTACAACTTCGTGTGGAACAACCGGCTCGACGTCAACACCGAGCACCCCAATAGCCGGGCCGACAGCTTCGGCTGGTGGGCAGCGCGTGGTGTGTGGGCGCTGGGCATGGGAGCGCGTGTGCTGAAAACGGCCAACCCGGCGCTCGCCACCGCTGCCGCCGAAGGGGTGCGGCGTACCCTGCCGCACCTTCGCAGGCTCCAGGAACGGTACGGCGAAACGACGCAGCACCGCGGGCGCACCGTTCCCCTGTGGCTGGTTGGCGAGACAGCGGCGGACGCCACCAGCGAACTCCTGCTCGGTCTCGTTGCCTTCCACAAAGCCTATCCGGATCCGGACGTGGCCGGGCTCATCGATCGCTTTGCCGAAGGCATCGCGATGATGCAGTACGGTTCGATGCAGGCGTTTCCGTACGGCGGGCATGCCTCGTGGGTCGAAGGCTGGCACGGCTGGGGCAACGCCCAGGCGATGGCCCTCGCCGAAGCCGGCCGTCTTGCCAGCGCAAAACGCGAAGCGGAGCAGTTCTACCCGCGTCTCCTCGTCGAGGGTTGGCTCCATTCCATCCCCTTCGACACCACCGCGACGATACGAGCATTTGAACAGATCGCCTACGCCGTACGCTGTGTGTCGGTGGGTCTGATCCGCCTCGCCGACGCTACCGGCGAGGCGCCCTACGCGCGGATGGCCGGCCTGGCCGCCAGCTGGCTGACGGGAAACAACGTGGCCGACACGCCGATGTACGACACCCGGACAGGCCGCGGCTTCGACGGCATCAACAGTCCTACCGACGTGAACCGCAACGCCGGGGCCGAGTCTACCATCGAAACCCTTTTTACCCTGCTGGAGGTCGAATATCACCCCGAGGCGCGACGCTGGCTGTCGGCCCGAGGCGAGCCGCCTGTCCACCTTGAAAAAGCAGGCAAGCGGTATGCGTACCGGGTGTTTACGGCTGGCGCGGACGGAGAAGCCCGGCGCCTGGCCGTCGTGATGAACCTCACGGACGAAAGCACCGTGTTGCTGGAGGGCCAGGCCCTCAACGTTTTTTTGAATCCTTAACGGTCCGGACCCTTGATGGCTATATTTGTAAGATCCCCCGCTCCGATCCTGACACCGCGTGCCGATATCCCCTGGGCAAGCAGCGCCGTCTTCAACCCCGGTGCCTGGTATGAGGACGGTCTCGTGCACCTGCTCTTCCGCGCCATCCCGGCGGGCTACCGGCGCATCCCCTTGAAAACCACCGAACCCGGTGAGCCGACGACCGGGTTCGACAACTACATCTCCTACCTCGGCTACGCCGCCAGCACGGACGGCGTCTCTTTTACGTGGCGCAAGACGCCGTTCATCGCGCCGGATGCCCCTTTCGACCGCTACGGTGTGGAGGATGCCCGCATCTCGAAAATCGACGACACCTTCCTGATCACGTATACCGCGCTGGGCCATCCTGCCTTCGGCGAGGCGGACGGGGTTCGCATCAGCCTCGCCTCGACACAGGACTTTCGGCATGTCACCAAACACGGCGTCGTCGGGCCGCCTGTACGGGACAAGGACGCCGTCATCTTCCCGCGCCGCATCGGCGGGCGCATCGCCATGCTGCACCGGATCACGCCCGACATCCAGCTGATCTACTTCGACGACCTGGAGCAGCTCCGTGCGCCACCCGCCGCCCTGTGGCAGGCCCACCTGGATATGCTCGCTCATCACATCGTCCTGCGCCCGTATGCGGTCTGGGAAGCGAAGAAGATAGGCGCCGGCGCGACCCCCATTGAGACGGAAGAGGGATGGCTGCTCATCTACCACGGCGTAGACCAGGCGCACGTCTACCGCGCCGGCCTCGCCCTGCTGGACCTGGACGACCCGCGCCGCGTCATCGCCCGCAGCCCGCAGCCGGTCCTGGAGCCAACGACCCACTACGAGTTGCACGGCGACGTCGACAACGTAGTCTTCCCCGAGGGTGCCGTGGTGATTGACGGGGTGGTGCACCTGTATTACGGTGCCGCCGACCAGGTCATCGGGCATGCCACCGCACCCCTCGCCGATCTCCTCGCGCTGCTCCATAGCCCAGCTGCACGTTGCTAGCCGTTCAGGTTCGAGCTTTATCCCGTCTGGCAATCGGAGGCTATGAACCGTGACCCTTGAACTTGGAATCCTGATGCGTACGATCACTACCCCACCTCCCGTAGCACCCCTGCGCCTGCACGGCGGTCGGCCTATCCTCGAACCCCTGCCCGAGCACGCCTGGGAAAGCCGCGTGGTCCTCAACCCCGCCGCCTGCCTGCTGCCCTACGACATCAGCCTGGAAACCCTCTGCGACGCCTGGGATCTCACCCTCACCGAACGGACACGGCTCCGCGACGCCGGCGGCGTCTGTGTGATGCTGTACCGCGCCCAGGGTGCCATCATCGCGGAAAAACGGCATGCACCGTCCTATCTGGGCCTTGCTCTCTTCACCCCCGCGCTTGAAATCGTCCGGCGTTACCCTGCCCCCGTCCTTACGCCGGAAGCCCCCTTCCACAACCTCGGCGTCGAGGACCCACGTTGCACCCGCGTGGACGACGCATTCTATCTCTACTACACGGGCTATGCCACCGATTATCCCGGCGACCCTGATGCACCGCGCCACGTGCGCATCTGCCTGGCCACCACGCGTGACTTCCTAGACTGGACGCTCCACGGCCCCGTCGGCGGCGACGTCAATACCGTCGACAACAAGAACGCCGCCCTCCTGCCCCGACCGGTCGGCGACCGCTGGCTCTTGCTGCACCGTCCTATGGAAGGCCCCGGCGCCATGGCCGTGCACCTTGCCGAAGCCGAACGGCCCGAAGGCCCCTGGCGTTCTCGTGGCCTTTTGATGCAGGGCTTTCGGTACCGGGAGTTCGCGCGGTCCTGGATCGGTGCCGGCGGGCCACCCCTTCATCTCGACGGTGACCGGTTCCTGATGATTTATCACCAGGGTCACTTCACCCCCGAAGGTTGCCGCGAATACGACCTGGCAGCAGCACTGCTCGACCTCTCTGCCCGCGAACCTGTTTGTGCCCGCATTGAACCACTCATGCGTCCCACCGAGGACGCCGAACGCCGGGGGGATGCCGAGTTGGGGGTGGACAATGTCCTTTTCACCTGCGCCAACTACCGCTGGAACGACCGACTCGTCATCCCGTATGCCGGCGCCGACAGCCGGATCTTCGGTGCCTCGGTCTCTGTAGAGGCCCTGGTGACAGCGCTGGAGCAGACCGACGTATGCGCCCGGCTTGGTACCTGACTTCGGTCAACCCTATGACAACACCACGGCCTCAAGTGGCACCAAGGGGCTTCGCCCGAATGCTTGTGTACGGCCTGGTGCTCTTTGCCCTTGCGGGATGGGAAGCGCCCGGTGCCCGCGCGCAACAGGTCGCCGTCCCACGTGTCGACAGGATGCCCAACCGGCCCGGCCCCTACCTGATGCGGGACTGGAAGCAGGTCGCGCGGGGGTACGACGCCCTCATCTTCGACCTGAACCACACCGGCCAGCACCTGCCGCTGATCTGGCGCATCCCCAACACGGTCAACTACCCCGAACACGAGAGCTTCGGCCTCGCGACGGTGGTGGGCACGTCCCGCACCGGCTCCTCCGAAGCCATCAACGTCCTGCCGGCCCTGGTCGGTGCAACCCTCGTAGGGATCGACAAGCGCAACCAGAACGGAGAGGACTGGGTGCTCATGGCCGAGGAATACTTCAACCGGCGGCCCGAGGAAAACGTCTACCTCAACCTCCCCGTCACGCAGAGCGGTACCGACTGGTGGTACGAGACCATGCCCAACGTCTTCTTCTACCAACTCTACGACCTCTACCCCGGCACCGGCGACTTCCCTGACCAGTTCCGGAGCGTGGCCGACCAGTGGCTGCGGGCCGTCGAAGCGATGGGCGGAGGCACGACACCCTGGACCGTCCCGTCCATGAACTACCGGGCCTGGTCGCTCGCCACGATGACCCCCTTGCGCGGCGGTATCCCCGAGCCTGAAGCCGCCGGCGCCATCGCGTGGCTGCTCTACCATGCCTACGTGGAAACGGGCGAGGAACGCTACCGTATCGGCGCCGAGTGGGCGATGGACTTTCTGAACGCTCGCACCGCTAACCCCGCCTACGAGTTGCAGCTCGCGTACGGCGTCTACGTAGCAGCCCGCATGAATGCCGTACTGGGAACCAACTATGACATCGAAAAGATGGTCAACTGGTGCTTCGACGTCGGCCCGCTGCGCAGCTGGGGTGCCATCGTCGGCACGTGGGGCGGCTACGACGTGTCCGGCCTGATCGGTGAAGTCTCGTCGAACGATTACGCCTTCCTCATGAATGGCTACGAGCAGGCCGGCGCGCTGGTGCCGATGACGCGATACGACGACCGCTTCGCCCATGCTATCGGGAAGTGGATGCTGAACCTGGCGAACGCCTCGCGCCTGTTCTACCCGAACTACCTGCCGCCCGAGAATCAGGACAGCGAAGCCTGGTCGTTCCAATACGATCCCGATTCCTACATCGGCCATGAAGCCCTCCGCCGCGAACAGGCGGGCCGCAGCCCGTACGCCACCGGCGACGCCGTGGCGGGCGGGTGGGGTCTCACCAACCTGGCGCTCTACGGCTCCTCGCACGTCGGCATCCTGGGCGGCCTCATCGATACCACCGACGTGCCGATGATTCTGAGGCTCGACCTGTTGAAGACCGACTACTTCCACCCCGCCGCCTACCCGACGTATCTCTATTTCAACCCCTACGACGAAGCCCAGACCGTCATCGTGGATGCCGGGCCGGGGCTGCACGACCTGTACGACGCCGTCTCGAACCGCTTCCTCACCACGAGCGTGAGCGGCCAAACCCCGCTCGTTCTCCCGGCCGACGCAGCAGTACAGTTGGTGGTTACACCGGCCGGTGGGGCGATTACGTACGACCTGGATCGCGTGCTGGTCGACGGCCTCGTCGTAGATTACCGCGCCGGACATAGCCCCGCCAATCACCCGCCGCGTATTCGCAGCCTCGCCGCCGCTCCGCAGCCGATCTCCGTCGGCGAGGCCACGACGCTCTATTGCACTGCCGGGGACCACGACGACCACCCGCTGACTTACGGATGGAGCGCACCGGGCGGTGCATTCAAAGGCTCAGGCGGCGTTGTTATCTGGACGGCACCGGCCACCCCTGGCGCGTATCCCCTCACGTGTACCGTCGACGACGGGCAGGGCGGCAGCGCCGAGGCCACGACGACGGTAGAAGTCATCGACAATCTCGCGCCCGTGATCGACGGCGTTGCTGCCGCCCCTGACATCCTCGGCGCCGGCGCAACCACGACGCTTACGTGTACGGCCCACGATTCGGACAGCGACACACTGACCTATGTATGGGAGGCGGCACACGGCACCCTGGCCGGCGACGGCCCGTCTGTGACCTGGACGGCCCCCACCGAAAACGGCTACTATACGATCACCTGCACCGTGCGGGATGAGGTGGGGGCGGAGGCCCGGCAGACCACGGGGGTGGTCGTCGGGCACCTGGTGGGTCATTATCCCTTCGACGGCCATGCCGGGGATCTGAGCGGCTTCGACAATCATGGCATCGTCTTCGGTGTCACCCTCG